>ENA-OQIT01000017-OQIT01000017.1-human-gut-metagenome-genome-assembly--contig:-NODE-17-length-56188-cov-3.894989_pt1 | contig 56188 bp, 51 predicted proteins | sample MGYA00242587_ERZ504752 | MGnify/ENA primary metagenome ERZ504752 (study PRJEB26092, sample SAMD00036352) | human gut metagenome | host: Homo sapiens | study: EMG produced TPA metagenomics assembly of... | reverse complement strand
GGAGGACACAATGCGTCACTGTTGCTGAAAAAAATATGAAGGGTAGTGTAGATAATATGAAATTTGAGCAGTTGGTAGAACTGATCCAGTACAGTTTCATCCTCGAATCTCGGGGAATTCAAATATGAAGAGGGAGACTTTAAGATTTCTTTAAAAAAGAAAAAGGGGAAGTCAGACTTGCAGAGCAAAGTGAGTCTGTGCCGGCCAGAGCATCAGAGCAGCCACAGGATTCTTCGGAGAAAAAAATCGGGAAATGTGATCAAATCCCCGCTGGTGGGAACCTTCTATGCATCACCGGCAGAGGATGCAGATCCGTTTGTACAGGTGGGAGAGCAGGTACAGAAAGGAAAGATTCTGGCAATCGTGGAAGCAATGAAGCTGATGAATGAGATTGAAAGTGAGTTTGACGGAACGATAGAAGAAATACTGGTAGAAAACGGAGCGCCGGTAGAATACGGACAGCCGCTTTTTATCGTGAGATAGGCAGGTGCAGAATATGAAAGCATTGAACATTGAACAGATACAGGAAATCATTCCTCACAGACATCCGTTTTTACTTGTGGATGCGATTGAAGATTTTGAACCCGGAGAATTTGCGGTGGGATATAAGTGTGTGACTTACCGGGAAGAATTCTTCCGGGGACACTTTCCAAAGAAAGCAGTGATGCCGGGAGTTCTTATTTTAGAGGCTCTGGCACAGGTCGGTGCAGTCGCGATCTTAAGTGTTCCGGAAAATCAGGGGAAGATCGCATTTTTCGGAGGTGTGCAGAACTGCAGATTTAAAGGAATGGTATTTCCGGGAGACAAACTGAAGCTGGAGACAAAGATCATCAAACGAAAAGGGCCGGTAGGAGTCGGGGAAGCAGTGGCATCTGTGAATGGAAACGTGGTAGCCAGTGCACAGCTGACATTTATGGTAGGTGAGTAGAGATGATAGAAAAAATATTGATTGCAAACAGAGGTGAGATTGCAGTCCGGATCATTCGGGCATGCCGGGAGATGGGCATTCTGACTGTGGCTGTTTATTCAGAGGCAGACAAAGAAGCACTGCATACACAGCTGGCGGATGAGGCAGTGTGTATCGGTCCGGCGCCGTCTGCACAAAGCTATCTGAGTATGGAAAATATATTAAGTGCCACGCTGACATCCGGTGCAGATGCGATCCATCCGGGATTTGGATTTCTGTCAGAAAACAGCAGATTTGCAGAGCTTTGTGAAAAATGTGGAATCATCTTTATCGGACCGTCTTCTTCTGTGATTCAAAAACTGGGAAATAAATCGATTGCCAGGCAGACTATGGAAGCAGCCAATGTACCGGTTATTCCCGGATGCAGTGAATGTATATACGAAGCAGATCACGGGAAACGAATTGCCGGGGAAGTGGGATATCCTGTGATGATCAAAGCAGCACTTGGAGGCGGTGGGAAAGGAATGCGTACCGCATATTCAGAGGCAGAATTTGAGTCAGCATTTCTGACGGCTCAGAGTGAGGCAAAAAATGCCTTTGGTGATGATGCCATGTATATTGAACATTTTATCGAGCATCCGCGTCATATTGAATTTCAGATTCTGGCAGACAAGCATGGAAATGTAGTGCATCTGGGAGAGCGGGACTGTTCGATCCAGAGGAATCATCAGAAGCTGATCGAGGAATCTCCATCTTCGGCGTTAAATCCGAAGCTGCGTAAAGCAATGGGAGAGGCGGCTGTGCGGGCGGCAAAGGCAGCAGGGTATACCAATGCGGGAACGATTGAGTTTCTGCTGGAGAAAAGCGGATCCTTTTATTTTATGGAAATGAATACCCGGATTCAGGTAGAGCATCCGGTCACAGAGTGGGTGACGGGAATTGATCTGATTAAGGAGCAGATTCGGATCGCAGATGGAGAGAAGCTAAAAGTTTCGCAGGAAGACATTTCCTTAAACGGTCATGCTATTGAATGCAGAATCAATGCTGAGGATCCGGCAAAGAATTTCCGCCCTTCTCCGGGAACTATCACGGATGTCTATCTGCCGGGCGGAAAAGGGGTGCGGATTGATACGGCGATCTACAGTGGATATACAGTGCCGCCGTATTACGATTCCATGCTGGCAAAGCTGATCGTGCATGCCAAAAGCAGAGAAGAAGCAATTCTGAAAATGCGAAGTGCATTGGGTGAAGTGATCATTGAGGGAATTCAGACCAATGTGGATTATCAGTATGACATTTTACATCATCCCGATTTTGTAAGTGGAAATACCGATATTGAATTTATTGAAACAATGGAAAATCAGTAAAAAGGAAGCAAGTGTATGAAACTGCAGAATATGTTTAAGAAAAATCGAAAAAGTTAATATTCCGCTGAAAAGCGAACGGCCGGAAGTTCCGGAAGGACTTCTGAAGAAGTGCAATAAATGCGGCGCTGCGATTCTGACGGAAGAGGTAAAAAGTGCAGGCTATATCTGTCCGAAATGTCAGGGGTACTTCCGGGTGCACGCATATGAAAGAATCCGGATGACTGTGGATGAAGATTCCTTTGAAGAGTGGGAGAAAGACATGGAATTTGTCAATCCGCTGGAGTTTAGGGGATATGAGGAAAAGGTAAAAAGTCTGAAGGAAAAAACCGGACTTTCAGAAGCTGTTGTGACCGGAAAAGCATCTATCGAGGGCAATCCGGCGGTGATCGCGGTGTGTGACGGGCGGTTTCTGATGGCGAGCATGGGACAGGTTGTGGGAGAAAAGATCACAAGAGCGGTGGAACGCGCCACAAAGGAACAGCTCCCGGTGATTATATTTGCCTGTTCCGGCGGTGCCAGAATGCAGGAGGGAATTGTATCTCTGATGCAGATGGCGAAAACGGCAGCGGCATTAAAACGGCACAGTGATGCGGGACTTCTCTATGTTTCGGTGCTGACAGATCCGACCACAGGCGGGGTGACTGCCAGCTTTGCAATGCTGGGAGATGTAATCCTGGCAGAGCCGAAGGCGCTGATTGGATTTGCAGGTCCGAGAGTCATTGAACAGACCATTGGAGAAAAACTGCCGAAAGGCTTTCAGCGTTCTGAATTTTTACTGGAACACGGCTTTATCGATCGTATCGTAGAGCGAAAAGAGACGAGAACGGTTCTTGGAAATATTCTGCAGATGCATCATACCGCCCAAAATCCTGTTATTCAAAAGCCTGTACAGACAGTGGAAAAAGAACAGCAGTCTGTACAGGAAAAAGATGCGTGGGAGCGGGTCACAATTTCCAGAAAAAATGACCGGCCTGTAGGACAGGATTATATCCGTATACTTTTTTCCGATTTTCTGGAGTTTCATGGAGACCGCTGTTATGGAGATGATACTGCAATCATTGGTGGAATCGCGAGGTTTGCGGGGATTCCAGTTACAGTGATCGCACAGGCAAAGGGAAAATCTACCAAAGAAAATGTAGCGCATCATTTTGGAATGCCGTCTCCGGAAGGATATCGAAAAGCACTTCGTCTGATGAAGCAAGCCGAGAAATTTAAACGGCCGATTCTTCTGTTTGTGGATACACCGGGGGCATTTTGTGGTATAGAGGCAGAAGAGCGGGGGCAGGGAGAAGCCATTGCAAGAAACCTGTTTGAAATGTCATCCATGAAGGTTCCGATTCTGTCCGTTGTGATTGGAGAAGGCGGAAGCGGAGGTGCATTGGCGCTGGCAGTCGCGGATGAAGTCTGGATGCTGGAAAATGCGATATATTCTGTGCTGTCTCCGGAAGGGTTTGCGAGTATCTTGTGGAAAGACAGTAAACGCGCAAGTGAAGCGGCAGCGGTGATGAAATTGACAGCAGCAGACCTGAAGAAACTTGGCGTGATTGAAGCTGTCATTGCGGAACCAGAAGTGTATACAGAAGAAACCATGCAGTCTGTGGTTTTTGTTCTTCAAAAAAAGATCACAGAGTTTCTGGACACGCACTGCAATTTCTCACCTGAGGAGCTGGCGGCGCAGCGTTACGAGCGTTTCCGGAAGATGTAGCAACATAAAAATACCATAGAAAGAAGTGAAATATGGAAAACTTAAAAATCGGAGAAAAAATAACAAAAGTTCCTTTGATCCAGGGCGGAATGGGTGTGGGAATCAGTCTGGGAAGGCTGGCGGGAAGTGTGGCGAAAGCCGGCGGAATCGGAGTGATATCCACTGCTCAGATCGGATATCGGGAACCGGATTTTGATAAACATCCGGAGGAGGCCAACCTTCGTGCGATTGGAAAAGAAATGCAAAAAGCACGTCAAATTTCAGAAAACGGAATCATCGGATATAACATTATGACGGCTTTAAAAGGATATGCAGATCATGTAAAGGCAGCAGTAAAAGCAGGTGCAGACTTGATCATATCCGGTGCAGGACTGCCTGTGGACCTTCCGGCACTGACAGAAGGCAGTGCGGTGAAAATTGCGCCCATTGTATCCACAGCACGTTCTGCGCAAGTGATCTTGAAATACTGGGATAAAAAATATGGAAGGACGGCGGATCTGATTGTGGCAGAAGGGCCTCTTGCAGGAGGTCATCTTGGATTTACAGAGGCGGAACTGGACAAGTGGAAAGGGGATGCCTACCATATGGAGTTCGGGAATATTCTGGACGTGGTACGGCAGTATGCGAAGAAGTACAAGTGCCGGATTCCGGTGATCGCAGCAGGCGGAATTTATGACAGAAGTGATGTCCAAAGGATGGAGCAGCTTGGAGCGGATGGGGTTCAGGTGGCAACCAGATTTGTTACAACAAAAGAATGTGATGCCCACCGGAGGTATAAAGAAGCGTATCTGAAAGCTGTAAAAGATGAGATTGCCATTGTGAAAAGTCCGGTCGGAATGCCGGGAAGAGCCATCTTGAATCCCCTCATGAAACGTGTTATGCTTGGAGAGAAAATAGAACACAGTTCCTGTCACAGATGTCTTGCAAAATGTAACCCTTCTCAGATACCATACTGCATTACAGACAGCCTGATCGCCGCGGTGAAAGGAGACATAGAAAACGGACTTATCTTTTGCGGCGCCAACGCATGGAAGGCAGCGAAGATTGAGACCGTAGAGGAAGTGGTGGCATCATTGTTTGCATAAAGAACAGGAACAAGTGGTTGGTACGGAGAGGAGAATACATCTTTGGATGCATATAAGACCATTAACGATACACTGGTTCACCTGTTCAACGAAATCTGGGAATTGGAAGAAAAAGCAATCATAACAGAGGAATTTAAGGATATTACCAACAACGACATGCATATAATAGAAGCAATCGGTCTGGGAGAGGAAAGCACAATGTCGGCAGTTGCGAGAACATTGGGAATTACAGCGGGTTCCCTGACAACGTCCATGAACAGCCTGGTCAATAAAAAATATGTGACACGGCAGAGGAGCGAGACAGACCGCAGGGTGGTCTATATCCAGTTGACCGGAAAAGGGAAGAAAGCATATGAGCATCATAAGAATTTCCATATGCAGATGACCAATGCGGTGATTGAAAATCTAAAGGAGCAGGAGCTTGCAATTTTGCTGCAGACACTGGATAAATTATCCGATTTTTTCAGAGGTTATCAGGAACGGGAACAGGAAAAGAAAACGGAGCTCTGATATTTTTTTGACGTTTTTGGAAAAATGAGGTACAATATTTGCTGAACCTGCGAAAAGTAGGGGATAACAGTCATGTTCCGGCCGTGTGGTTTGCGGCAGAGCCGGAAGATAAGCGGAGCAATATCCGTTTCGTGTTTTATCAGGAGGGAATTGATATGGCAGCAAAAAAAGGAGCATCTAAGACAACAGCGAAAACAACAGTACAGACACCGGTAAAGACAGCAGAAGAAGTGACATCAGCACAGACAGCAAAGAAAGTTGTTGCAAATGAAAAGGCGACAGAGAAAAAAGAAGAAGTAAAACCTGCAAAAGTAGAGGCGATTGAGACAAAAGCAGGAAAGGCAAAGGCAATCGAGACCAAGAAAGACACAACAAAAGCAATTGAAACAAGAGCAGCTGTGTTACAGGAATCTGAGCCGGCAGCAGAAGAAAAAAAGACAAGAGCAAGAAAAACTTCTGCAAAGACAACGACAGCAGCAAAAACAGCAGTAAAATGTGAAATGTATCTGCAGTTTGCCGGAAAAGAATATTCAGAAAAAGAGCTGATGAAAAAAGTAAAAGAAGTCTGGACAAAAGAGCTGAAGCATAAAGTAGGCGAGCTGAAAGATGTAAAACTTTATCTGAAGCCAGAAGAATCCGCAGCATATTACGTAATCAATAAAGATACAACAGGACGGATTGAATTATAAGAAATGAAAAATGCGTGGGCGATACGATGGCCTGCGTATTTTTCTTGCTGTTTTTGTGAAAATTGCGGGATTGTAAACGGAAAGGGAAAAATATGAAGAGGATATGTATGAGACAGGATATAAAGAAGGGGAACGGAGAATCAATGCGCTTTATGAGAAATTACTCAAAGAGCAGCGAATGGACGATATGAAACGGGCAGTGGAGGATGAGGCATATCGGGAGACTCTGTTAAAAGAATATGATTTGTAAAAAGAACTGGCGGTTGAAGCTGAAATCAATCGCCAGTTCTTTTTATATTATTATTTGTCTGAGGGACCTTTCCGGTCGATCCCCTCTCAATTAATTTTGCATGTAACAGAAGTGTTCCGATGGATACTTGATTCATCAGACTGTCCAGAGCATAGTAAGCACTTTTGCCAAGCTGGATCCGTTCCTGGCGGATGGTAGTCAGCGGCGGGGAAGTATATGCGCAGATCGGGAGATCATCAAACCCGATGATGCTGATCTCGTCCGGAACTTTGTATCCGAGCTGCTGACACTGAATCATCGCGGCATTGGCGATCAGATCATGGTTGCAGACAATAGAGGTGATTCCCAGATCCAACAGACGGGGCAGATGCTTTTCCATACATTGAGTGATATAGTAGGAACTTCCCGCATAGGTCGGATCGGACTTTAGGCCGTTTTGTTTCAAAGCGTGGAAAAATGCTTTGTGGCGGATCTGCATGATATGAGAACCAAGGGCGCTGCTCAAATATCCGATTTTTTTATGTCCCAGTTTTTTTAAATGGGAGACGGCGAGTTCCATGCCTTCGTTGTTGTCGATTCCGACATATGCCATATTTGGATTTGCAATAATATAGTTGTCATACAGAACGGTCGGTGTTCTGCTGGTCTGAAAATCTTTCATCCACGGATCATTCAACGAAAATCCAACGACAAAAGCTCCCAGATACTGGTTCTGCAGCATAAAAACATCGTACGGGGTGCTTTTCTGCAGTTTTTCAGTAGTATCTACAATATCTACGGTATAACCGGCAGGTTCTGCAAGCTGGCGGAAGCCGAGCAGGATTTCATATCCAAATTGATGTGACTCTTTGTAATCTACGTTTTCAATCAGAATACAGAGTTTTTTCTCCGCAGCCTTCTGGCGGCGGATTTTTGTATATCCCATTTCAACAGCTGTTTCCAGTACGGTTTTTTGTAAAGTTTCGCTGATATCAGGTGCACCGTTTAAGGCTTTGGAAACAGTGCCTTTTGAGATATTCAGACGATCAGCAATATCCTGTAATGTAGCCATTGGGGCTCCTTTCTGCGTCCTTTTTTCGTTACTGTTCATAGTAACCTTTTTCATTATATAGAAAAAAAGTGGAAAATGCAATGAATATCCATGGAAAAAGAGAATGAGTTTCGGAAAGTTTCTTGTTTGCAAAAAAACATGGATTGTTGAAAGTGAATAAAAATACAGGATAAAAACTATGCAAAACATAGAAAATAAAGAGTACTATACGTTGTTAGGATTGACGAAACAGGGGAAAAATGATATCATCATCATATACGAAATAATACGAAACAAAAATGAAAGGTGAGGGAACATGAAGAGAAGAGTTTGTGCAGTTGTGGAAAACACTCTGTATTGTATATAACGGCAGTGAAAAACAGAAGGAAGTGAAACTTTCAGAAGGGACATGGGAAGTTCTTGCAGACGGAGAGGACAGCTTTTTATGGAAACATCCGCAGATTGCAGCGAAACGTATGAAAGTTTCTCCGGTCAGTATTTTGATACTTGGAAAAAGGGAAGAGAGCAGGTAAAGTGTGATGAAATGGATGTATGGAAAACAAGACTGGAAAACGAGAGAGCGGGGACTGGAAAACTGTTATCTGATGACCAACGGACTGGGGGGATTTTCCTCCATGACGATGACTGGTGCAGTGTCAAGAAATGATCATGCACTGTTGATGGCTTGTACAACAGCGCCAAACTGCAGATACAACATGATACACCGCTTAAAAGAAGAACTTCTGATAGAAGAAGGAGACGAGCTTACACTGTCCACACAGGAGTTTGAGGAGCAGACACCGGAGGATGGATATCTTCATCTGGCGGCATTTTCCTATGAAGATACTCCGATCTGGAGATTCCTTGTAAATGGTGTGGAGATCAAAAAAAGAGATTGGAATGCCACAGGAAGAAAATACAGTGGCGCTTCGTTATGAAATCAAAAACCGCAGCAGCCGGAATGTGGAATTTGTGCTGACTCCATTTTTCCAGTTCGTACCAAAGGGAGCCGATCTCTTGCCGGATCAGGAAATCGTATTTACAAAAGGAGCAGTGGAAAGTGAAGGAATGACACTGCATCTTCGTACAAACGGAATGATAAAAGAGATCGCAGAGACAGAGGAAGTTTATTTTTACCGCTATGATGTCTGTGACGGACGCAGGGCGTATGGACACGCAAGAGCCAACCATCAGATCCGTCTGCAGGCAGAGGCGGGAAAACAGGTGGTTCTGGAAGTAGTCTATGAGATGGAACCATCAAAAAACAGTGCACAGACGATCATTGAGCAGACGAAAGCAGACAGAAAACAGCTCGAGGAAACGGCCGGATTTACTTCGGAGGCTGGGAAAATGCTTTCAAAAAGTGCCAGACAGTTTGTTTCAAAACGGGAATCCACGGGGGGAGATACAATACTGGCAGGGTATCCGTTTTTTGAAGACTGGGGCAGAGATACGATGATTGCACTTCCGGGAATCTGCATTTCTACCGGACAGCTTGAGACTGCAAAAAGGATTCTGCGCACCTTTGCACAGAATGAGAGAGACGGTCTGATGCCGAATCTGTTTCCGGAGGGAGGAAACGAGCCGCTGTACAATACAGTCGATGCGGCACTGTTGTTTATCAATTGCGTGTATTTGTATTATGAAGCAACAAAAGATATGGAGTTTGTCCGGGAAGTGTATTCGGTGATGGAGCGGATCATGGATGGATATCAGAACGGGACAAAGTTTGGGATCCACATGGATACAGACGGGCTGATCTGTGCAGGGGAAGGTCTTGCTCAGGTGACCTGGATGGATGTCCGTGTGGGAGAAATCCTTCCGACACCACGGCATGGGAAGCCGGTGGAGATCAACGCCTACTGGTACAATGCCTTAAGGATTATGGAAGTATTTACAGAAGAAGCAGAAACAAGCAGACACTACGCACAGCTAGCAGAAAAGGTAAGGGATTCGTTTACAGAAAAATTCTGGATGCCGGAGAAAAACTGCTTAAAAGATCTGGTTTCCGGAACAGATGCAGACAGGCAGATTCGATGCAATCAGATCTGGGCACTCTCCATGCCGTTTACGATGCTGGAGCCGGAAAAAGAGCGGAAGATAGTGGAAACTGTTTTTGAAAAGCTGTATACTTTTTATGGGATGCGTACACTGGAAGAAGCAGATCCGGAATTTCATCCATACTATGAAGGAGCGATGGAAAAGCGGGATATGGCATACCATCAGGGCACTGTATGGACGTTCCCACTGGGGGCTTACTATCTGGCGTATCTCAAGGTTCACGCATACAGTGAACGCGCAAAACAGGACGTAAAAGAGCAGCTGGAAGTTCTGGAGTGCGCACTTAAGGAAGGGTGCATTGGACAGCTGCCGGAAATCTACGACGGGAAAAACCCAGTGTCTTCCAAAGGCTGTTTTGCACAGGCATGGAGTGTCGGAGAATTGCTCCGTGTATATGAACAGATTGAAAAAAAGAAGAAATAGAACATGGAATCTGAAAGGAGAATGATAATGGAAAAAGAATTAGAGCAGATGTTACAGACAGTTTGCAGCAAAGGAATAAAAGAGGCATCCAGTGAAGAGATTTACGCAGCGCTTCTTCAGTGGTCCAAAGAAAAAATGAATGGTATGAAACACAACGAGGGAGACAGAAAACTGTACTACATTTCCGCAGAATTTCTGGTGGGGAAACTCTTGTCCAACAACCTGATCAATCTGGGTGTATTTGAAGAAGTCAGAGAAGTGCTGAAAAAACACGGACACGATCTGACAGAGATTGAAGAAGTAGAATTGGAACCATCTCTTGGAAACGGAGGACTGGGACGTCTGGCAGCATGTTTCCTGGATTCCATCGCAACACTCGGACTTAATGGAGACGGTGTGGGACTGAACTATCACGACGGATTATTCCTTCAGAAATTTTCTGACAACAAACAGTGGGAAGAGAAAAATCCATGGATCACAGAAAAGAGCTGGCTGACAAAAACAGATGTGAGTTTTGAGGTTCCGTTTAAAGATTTTACTCTGAAATCTACTATGTATGATATTGACGTACCGGGATATCAGAGCGGCTGCAACAAACTGCACCTGTTTGATCTGGACAGTGTAGATGAGAGCATCATTGGAAACGGGATCCAGTTTGACAAACAGGATATCCACAAAAACCTGACATTGTTCCTCTATCCGGATGACAGTGATGAGGCAGGACAGCTTCTGCGTATTTATCAGCAGTACTTTATGGTCAGCAATGCAGCACAGTTGATCCTCAAAGAAGCCGAGGAGCGTGGAGTGAATCTGTATCACTTGCATGAGCATGTGTGTATCCAGATCAACGATACCCATCCGACGATGGTGATCCCGGAATTGATCCGGATCCTCACTGAGCAGAAAGGATTCAATATCGACACTGCAGTGGATGTGGTGAGCAAGACCTGTGCCTATACCAATCATACAATCCTGGCAGAGGCGCTGGAAAAATGGCCGATCTCTTACCTGGAAAAAGTAGTGCCTCATCTGATGCCGATCATCCGGGAATTGGACAGACGGGTCAGAAGAGATTTCCACGATCCAAGAGTGTATATCATCGATGAGATGGACCGTGTGCATATGGCACATATTGATATCCATTTCGGATATGCAGTAAACGGTGTGGCAGCGCTTCACACAGAGATTTTAAAAGAATCTGAGCTGAAACCGTTCTACGATATTTATCCGCAGAAGTTCAACAATAAGACCAACGGAATCACATTCCGCAGATGGCTGGTACACTGCAATCACAATCTGGCAGAGTACTTAAAAGAACTGATCGGACCTGGATATATGGAGAATGCAGAAGAACTGGAAAAACTTCTGGCATATCAGGATGATGAGAATGTTCTTGCAAAATTGAAAGAGATTAAAAAAGAAGCAAAAGCAGAGTTAAAGAAATATCTCAAGATGACACAGAATGTGGAGATTGATGAAAATTCTGATTTGATATCCAGATCAAACGTCTCCATGAGTATAAGAGACAGCAGATGAACGCACTGTATGCGATCTACAAATACAAAGAGATCAAAAAAGGAAATCTGCCGAAACGTCCGCTCACAATGATCTTCGGAGCAAAGGCAGCTCCGGCATATACGATTGCCAAAGATATCATTCATCTGATCCTCTGCCTGCAGCAGCTCATTGACAATGATCCGCAGGTAAGCCCATATATGAAGATCGTGATGGTAGAAAACTACAATGTGACAAAAGCAGAGAAGCTGATCCCTGCATGTGATATTTCCGAGCAGATTTCGCTGGCATCCAAGGAAGCCTCCGGAACAGGAAATATGAAATTCATGCTCAACGGCGCCGTGACACTTGGAACAGAAGACGGAGCAAACGTAGAGATCCACCAGTTGGTAGGGGATGACAATATTTATATCTTCGGAGAAACATCAGAAAAGATCATCAAGCTGTATGAGACAGGAGAATACTGTTCCAAAGACATCTATGAGAATGATCCGCTGGTAGAAGAGCTGGTAGACTTTATTATCAGTAAAGATTTGATCCGCATCGGAGATCCGGTGAACCTGGGACGTCTGTACAAAGAAATCGTAGGCAAAGACTGGTTCATGGCACTTTTGGATGTGAAAGATTATATCAGAACAAAAGAGCAGATGCTTTCTGATTACGAAGATGAAAAAGCGTGGGAGAAAAAATGCTGGTGAACATTGCCAAAGCCGGATTTTTCTCTTCCGACAGAACGATTGCAGAGTATAACAGAGACATCTGGCATCTGTAGGATATGGCAAAAAGCAAAAGGAGAGAGTAAAATGAGAAAAACAGGAATTTTGATGCCTGTATCTTCCCTCCCGTCCCGAACGGGAGTGGGAGAGATGGGGGCAGAAGCATATCATTTTCTGACATTGTTAAAAGAAAGCGGTGTGAAGATCTGGCAGATTTTGCCGATGAATCCGGTGGGATACGGAAACTCCCCGTATCAGCCATATTCTTCCTGTGCAGGGGATGAGCTATATATCAGTCTGGATACGCTGTATGAGGAAGGGCTGTTAAAAGAAAGACCAGAAGGGTTTCACGAATATGCGACGAAAGTCGATTACGATGCTGTGCGTCTGCACAAAGAGCCTTATTTAAGAGAAGCTTTTCAGGCATTTCTTACAAGTGGCGGTTGTGAGACAAAAGACTATCAGGAGTTTGCAGCTCAGAGCTGGGTATATGAATATGGTGCTTTCCGTGCACTGAAAAAGGCAAACGGGGGATGCTGCTGGAATGAATGGAAACAGGAAGATAAAATGTGGCCGGATGCGAGAACGGATTTGGCGCCTGAGTTAGAAACAGAAGTGCAGTATCATATGTTTTTACAGTATGTATTTTTCAGTCAGTGGATGAAACTGAAAGAAAAGGCCAATGCGTATGATATTCAGATCATGGGAGATGTGCCGTTTTATGTGGGGGTAGATTCTGTGGACGTGTGGGCATCAAAAGACAATTTCCTTCTGGATACAGACGGAAGGCCGATCTTTATTGCAGGAGTTCCGCCGGATTATTTCAGTGCTACCGGTCAGAGATGGGGCAATCCAATCTACAACTGGGAATATTTAAAAGAAAACAACTATCAGTTCTGGGTGGACCGGATCGGATACAGCAGCAAGCTGTTTGACATTATCCGGATCGATCACTTCCGGGCGTTTGACACCTTCTGGAAAATTCCGGCAAGTTGTCCGACAGCTGTGGAAGGCGAGTGGGTTGAGGCGCCGGGATATGAAGTGATCGACACGCTCAAAGAGAAGATCCCGGGTGTAAATCTGGTGGCGGAAGATCTGGGAGATCTCAGACCGGAAGTACTGGAATTGAAGGATCACTATCATCTGAAAGGCATGAAGATCCTTGTATTTTCGATTGAGACAAAAGGAAAATATGCATATGACAGCTTCCGCGATGTAGAAAATATGATCGTGTATACAGGAACGCATGACAATGATACTTTGATGGAGTGGTATCATAATCTGACCTGCGCGGCGAAGCGTAAAGTGCGCAGATTTCTCACACGTGAGGGAATCAGACAGGGAAGTGTCAAAGACCGTCTGCTTGCTTATACATTAAAGAGCAAGGCAGAATATGCGATTATTCCGATGGCGGATATTTTAGGGCAAGGAAAAGAAGGGCATCTGAATACACCGGGGACAGTCGGTTCTCCGAACTGGGAGTGGAGAATGCCGGACTTTACACTTGCCGGGAAAGAACTGAAACGATATAAAAATCTGATCACATTCCGGAACTAAAGGAGAGACAACATGCAATTTGCTGGAATTTTTCATAAAACATCAGAACAGATGAGTTATGCGTTAAATGAAAATGAGCTGATCGTAAACTTAAGAACAGGATATGATGTCAGACGGGTCTTCATTCATTATGGAGATCCGTTTGAATCGGGAATCCTTGGCGGAAACGAGAAATGGATCGGAAAGAGAGAGGAAATCTGTTTTAAGAAACGTTTGCGTCACCAGCTCTGGTGGACAACGACATTGGTTCCAAAGTATAAACGCTGCAAATATTATTTTGAATTACATACAGAGGAAGAAGTCTGGTATTATTTTGAGGATGGATTTCTGACAGAAGAACAGATGCAGATGGATGGAAGGATGCTGCAGTGCTTTACCGTACCGTGGATGAATCCTGCGGATATTAATGTGACGCCAGACTGGGTCAACGAGACAGTATGGTATCAGATTTTTCCGGACCGGTTCTGCAGGGGAGCAGATACGAAGGAAGAGGCCGGTGTGACGAAGTGGCGCACTGGTACTGTGACCAATGAAGAGAGGTTTGGCGGAAATTTAAATGGAATCCGGGAAAAAATTCCTTATCTGGAAGGGCTCGGAATCACGGGAATCTACCTGAATCCCATTATGAAAGCAGAATCCAACCACAAATATGACACCACAGATTATACGGTGATCGATCCTCATTTTGGAACGGAGGAAGAATTTAAAGATCTGGTAGAAGAGGCACATCAGCATGGGATTCGGATCATGGTGGATGCCGTGTTCAATCATTGTGGAAGAAAGTTTGCACCATGGCTGGATGTTCTGGAGAAAAAAGAAAAATCTGCGTATGCAGACTGGTTTATGATCCATGACTGGGAAACAGTCGAAAAACGGGCAGATACGAGAGACGGACGGTTTTATTCATTTGCATTTACTGATGGAATGCCAAAGCTGAATACAAATAACGAAGAAGTAATTCAATACTTCTGTAAAATATGCGAAGACTGGATCCGCAAATTCGATATTGACGGAATCCGGTTTGACGTGGGAAATGAAGTTTCCCATCGTTTTCTGAAAAAAATCCGGGAGCATTTAAAACAGATGAAACCGGATCTGTACTTACTGGGTGAAATCTGGCATGATGCAAGTCAGTGGCTTCTGGGAGATGAGTACGATTCTGTAATGAACTATCCTCTGATGAGCGGAATCCATGATTTCTTCTTAGATCGGGGAATGGAAAAAGAAGAATTTGAGTATATGGTGAACCGCTGTTATACGATGTATATGCAGCAGAGCAACAATGTGATGTTCAATCTTCTGGATTCTCATGACACGCAGCGTCTGATGAGTCGGTTTGATGATCTGGATCTGTTTTACCAGCAACTTGCCGTGTTGTTTACAATGCCGGGAAGTGCCTGCATTTATTATGGAACAGAGATTGCAATGGAAGGCGGTTTTGATCCGGACTGCCGCAGATGTATGCCGTGGCAGGAACTGGATTCATCCGAAAACCAGGAAAAAATCCAGATTATGCAAAAGCTGATCGCAATGCGGAAACAGGAAGCAGCCTGCAAAAGTCTGTATTTCCATTTTCCGAATGAGTATGAGAAGAGACGTCTTGTGGAGTATATCAAACTGGATCAGGACGGCAATCAGCTGGAAGTACTCTTAAACTGTTCTGAGGAATCGGTATCAGTAAAAGAAGAGGGAGAAGTTTTGTTTTCCCGCAGATTTGAGCAGGGTGTATTGAAGAAAAACGGAACTTTGATCAGAAGAAAGAAATAAAGGAGAACATCAATGGAAGGGACAAGAAAAGAACACTGGTGGAGGGATGCGGTGATCTATCAGATTTATCCACGCAGTTTTCAGGACAGCAATGGAGATGGGATCGGAGATCTGCGAGGGATCATTCAGAGACTGGATTATTTAAAAGAGCTGGGAATCGATGCGATCTGGCTGTCTCCGGTCTGCAAATCCCCGCAGGATGACAATGGATATGACATCTCTGATTATCAGGATATCGATCCTATGTTCGGAAGTCTGGATGACATGGAAGAGCTGATAAAAGAAGCCAAAAAGAGAAATATCCGGATTATCATGGATCTTGTGTTAAACCATTCTTCTGATGAGCATCGCTGGTTTCAGGAGGCAAAGAAAAGCAAGGATAACCCGTACCATGACTATTATGTCTGGAGAGATGGGAAAGAGGGCGTGTATCCGAATGATATGAGATCCGTATTTGGGGGATCTGCCTGGGAATGGGTGCCGGAACTGGAACAGTACTATTTTCACCAGTTTTCGGTAAAACAGCCGGATCTGAACTGGGAGAATCCAAAAGTGCGACGTGAGATCTATGACATGATCCTCTGGTGGATGGAAAAAGGAGCGGGCGGATTCCGTCTGGATGTGATCGATCAGATCGCCAAGGAGCCGGATCAAAAGATCACAAACAACGGACCGAGACTCCATGAGTTTATTCAGGAACTGAGCAGGGAAACATTCCAAAAGGGAGATCTGATCACAGTAGGAGAGGCATGGGGCGCAGATATTGAACGCGCCAAATTGTACAGCAATCCGGATGGAAGCGAGTTTTCTATGGTGTTCCAGTTCGAGCATATTGGTCTGGATCAGCAGGAAGGAAAGTCGAAATGGGATGTGGCGCCGCTTCCAGTAGTGTAAATTAAAACAGGTGCTTGCAAAATGGCAGAGAGAACTGCACGGATGTGGATGGAACAGTCTGTTCTGGAACAATCACGATCTGCCAAGAATCGTGTCCCGTTGGGGAAATGATCAGAAATACCGCGTGGAATCTGCAAAGATGCTTGCTACCTTGCTGCATGGAATGCAGGGAACTCCTTATATCTATCAGGGAGAAGAACTTGGTATGACAAATGTGCGCTTTGCAGATATCAGCCACTATCAGGATATTGAGACACTGAATATGTACAAAGAGCGTCTGGATGAAGGATACAGCAAGGAAGAAATTATGCACTCCATTTATGCAAAGGGCAGGGACAATGCAAGAACGCCGATGCAGTGGAGTGGTGAGGTGAATGCAGGATTTACAAAGGGAACCCCATGGTTGGAAGTGAATCCGAATTACACGAAGATCAATGCCGAGTCGGAACTATCCGATCCTGATTCTGTATTCTACTATTATCAGAAGCTGATTCGGCTGAGAAAAGAATATTCTGTGTTTGTAAACGGAGAGTTTACACTTTTGATGGAAGAAGATCCGCAGGTGTTTGCCTATATAAGAAAAGAAGGCGATACAGAAGTTCTGGTATGTGCAAATTTCAGTGAAACACCGGCAGCGTGCGATCTTTTGAGCGAATGGAAAGACGGAGAGGTACTGATCTGGAATTATAAGGAAAAAGGAGAGACTGGGGTGCTCAGACCTTATGAAGCAATGATGATCAGAAGATAAATAGAAAATCCATATTTGAGAGGGGGAGGAATCTTCCTCTCTTTTTACGTAATAAGAAATGATGGAGTTTTCAAGGTGAAAAACAAATTTCAACTTTCTCTTTTTAAATAATCGTGCTATAATGCAGAAAAGCATAAAAATTCTGGTTTTCTAAGCGGAACCATACCGCATCTTTTATTCTTATAGCATATCGGAAAATCTCTATGCTTTGATTTCAATCTAAAACAGCAGAGAGGTTTGAGAGAAAGATGCCGTATTGGAAAGCCTCCTGCAGCTATTTTCATTCAAGGAGGTATTTATATGAACCAGACAACACAGATGCAGCCCGTAAACAGACTGTACAAATCGAGGATTTTTGCCATGCTCTACAGTGACAGGAAAGATCTGCTCGATCTGTACAATGCGGTCGGCGGAAGGCATTACGAAGATCCGGAATTGCTGGAAATCAATACATTAGAAAATGCGATTTACATGTCGATGCATAATGATTTGTCTTTTCTTATTGATTCCAGACTTTCCCTGTACGAGCATCAGTCCACCTACAGTCCCAACCTGCCCCTGCGGTATTTGTTTTATATCTCGGATCTGTATTCCGGGATGACAAAAGATGAAAACCTGTATGGTACGAAATGCATTCAGATTCCGCCCCCGCAGTTTGTGATTTTTTACAATGGAAGTCAGGAACAGCCGGATCGAAAAATTTTAAGATTGTCTGATGCGTATTGCGTCAAAGAAGAACATCCGGCATTGGAATTGACTGCGGTGATGCTGAACATCAACCGCGGGCATAATGAAAAGTTGAAGGAAATGTGCAAATCTCTGAAGGATTACTCGGAATATACTGCAAGAGTGCGGGAGTACGCCCAGGTAAAGCCGGTGGAAGAAGCAGTGGAACAGGCAATCAGTGAGTGTATTCGGGAAGGGATCATGGCAGAGTTTTTGAAACAAAACAGAGCGGAGGCGAAACAAGTGAGTATTTATGAATATGATGAGGAAAAGCATATGCGGCAGGAGCGGGAAGCGTCCTGGGAAGAGGGAAAATTCGAAGGGAAAATTGAGCTTCTTAGAATGCAGATTCAAAAGAAACTGGTAAAAGGAAAATCTATTTCTGAGATTTCAGAGGAACTTGAAGAAGAGGAAGATGTTATTGCAGAGATGATCCGAGAAATGGGAGAAGAGAGGGCAACGGGCAAAGAAGAACAATAGAAAATACATATTTGGGGCTGTCGGGAATTAACCGATAGCCCCTTGCTAACTTTGATTGCGTTGGTGTTTATACAAAAGATAAAGAACAACTCGAAAAATATAATCTTTTACCGGCTAAAGTCATGTTAGAGATAGCAGACCAAAAGTCTGTGAAAGGGTTAGGATATATTGGCGGAGTAATGGGGCCGAAAGAATTTACGGACAGTAAATCTTATGTTGTTCAGATGCTTTGTTCCAGCAAACACAAAATTTCTTATGTAGAACCTACTCTTGTGTATGGAAACGGACGCAATGATATCGTGTTTAGCTCGTACAAACTGTCTGTTTTGTGCGAGCTTTTTTCATAGCTGCAGTTTTCTGTTGTAAAAGATGTTGTTATCCGCCATATTATGCAGAAATCCGGTTCTTGACTTTGTGTGGTAAAATGTAGAAAAAGGAGGGAACAGCATGAAAAACGGAACAGAACATGATATGACACAAGGAGCAGTGGCCGTTCCTCTGATTGGCTTTACGATACCACTGGTACTCGGTAATTTTTTTCAACTTTTTTATAATGCAGTGGATTCCATCATTGTAGGTCGATACGTGGGGGAGAGCGCATTGGCAGCAGTCGGAACATCCACACCGGTGATGAATCTTGTCATCCTTTTGATCAGCGGTCTTTGTATGGGGGCAAGTATTTTAATGAGTTCCCAGTTTGGAGCGGGAAATTATGAACAGTTATCTCGTCAGATCAGTACCACATTGTTGTCCGGCTGCGGATTTTCAATCGGGTTATCCGTGCTGACGATCTTGTTGTCAGAACCATTGCTTCGGCTGATACAGGTACCGAAGGAAGTGATGCCGGATGCGCTTGTGTATCTCAGGATCATTTTTATCGGAATTTTGTTTACGTTTATTTACAATTTTCTTGCCAATACACTTCGGGCACTGGGCGATAGTAAAACGCCGCTGTATTTTCTGGTTGCCAGTGCAATTTTAAATGTGCTCGGAGATCTGCTTTTTGTGGCAGTATTTGGATGGGGCGTGGCGGGAAGTGCCATTTCAACGGTATTAAGTGAGGCCAGCAGCTGTCTTTTTTGTGCGTTGTATATCAGGAAGCGGGTTCCGCTTTTGTGCCTGGGAAAGCAGTGGTTTGTGTTTGATAAAAGTTTGATGAAAAAGACTATTAGTTATGGAAGCACCAGTGCCATGCAGCAAGTCTGCCTTCAGATTGGAAAGACAATCATTCAGACAGTGGTCAACACCCAGGGAGTCAGTGTAATGGCAGCATTTACGGCAGTAAACCGCGTGGATGATTTTGCGTATATTCCTCAGCAGAACATCGGACATGCCATGACGACTTTTATTGCCCAGAATAAGGGGGCAGGCAAAAAGGAAAGAATCCGCAGGGGATTTCAGAGTGGAATCGGGATTGAACTGGTATATGGTCTGATTTTGCTGGTTCTGATGTATTTTGGTGCAGAGAAGATTATGGGATTGTTTACCTCTCAGGAAGATGCACAGGTGGTGGCTCTGGGGAGGTCTTATCTGCATCTGGTTTCCTGGATGTATATTCTTCCGGCGATAACGAATGGGATTCAGGGATTTTTCCGTGGCATGGGAGATCTGAAGGTGACACTGTACAGTACTTTTATGAATATGGCAGGACGTGTGCTGGCAGTCATTGTGATGTTTCTGGTATTCCACTTTGGATTTGTAAGCCTTGCGTGGGCGAATCTGATCGGGTGGATCGTGATGCTTCTTTTTGAAATCCCTCTTCTGATGAGACAGTTAAAAGAGTTGAGAAAATAAAAACAAGACTGCTCTTGCAGGATTTTTCAAGATAAGATACAGTAGATATAAAACAGTGATCCAGGGAGGAAAACAAACGATGAATACTATAAAAGTGAGAAATTTAGAGATTGGCACAGGAACGCCGAAAATCTGTGTTCCGATAGTGGGAAAAACAGTACCGGAGATTTTAGAAAACGCAAAAAGTGCAGTACAGGCAAAAGCAGATGTAGTGGAATGGAGAGTGGACTGGTACGAAGATGTATTTTCGTTTGAGTGCATCGAACATGTCTTGCGTAAGCTGCGTGAGATCACAGGAGAGATTCCGCTTTTATTCACATTCCGTACACTGCAGGAGGGCGGAGAACAGGCAATCGATGCGGTGGCGTACAGAGAATTGAATGAAAAAGCAGCCCGGACTAAGATGGCAGATCTGATCGATGTAGAATTATCAGCAGGAGAGAAAACGGTGAAATCTCTCATAAAAACAGCGCATACCTTCGGAGTGAAAGTGGTGGTTTCCAATCACGATTTTGAGAAAACTCCTCCCAAAGAAGAAATCGTGGCAAGACTTCAGAAGATGCAGGAACTTGGAGCAGATCTTCCCAAAATCGCAGTGATGCCGCAGTGCAGGAAAGATGTGCTGACATTACTTAGAGCAACTTTGGAGATGGCACAAGAGTATGCAGACCGTCCGATCATCACGATGTCAATGGCAAAAAACGGAGTGATCAGCAGACTCTGCGGAGAAGTATTTGGCTCTGCGCTGACTTTCGGAGCGGCAGGCAGAATATCGGCTCCCGGTCAGATCGAAGTGGAGAAACTAAGAGGAGTGCTTGAAATTTTTCATTAGAGAAAGAGGCGTTTATGCGAATCAAAGCAAAAGAAATATGCCGCCATTGATATATTTCGTCACAGTATTGGTGATAGTTGCCATGCAGACACCATTGGATCTGGCACTTTGTTCATGGGTTAAAGCTTTTCCATGTGCTTCATCCAGATCGAGAATGATCTGGCATCTGCTGCGGATGGTTTGGAAGTTTTTTTATTACGGATAATAGATTTCAACTTATTCAATTCTATTTCTGTAAGATGGATGTTATATTTTTTGGTCTTGCCATAGGAATCACCGCCGTTTTTTTTATTGTACATCAGGACAGCTGTGATTACCAGAAAATTTTAGTTAAATATCAACAAGCCAATACACTAGGTGTTTGAGGTTTTGTTCGAATTTGCATTGAAACATGTGCAAGAGGATATTTTGGTGCTTGGAAATACAGATTCAGAAAAAAGGGCATGCTGATAAGACAGATGCTGTTCATCTGTCAAAAATGACAATCTTCAGTGGTAGAGCCTAAGGCTATCGATATCCGAAATGAATCGCACTGATTCCACGGAGGGCCGGTCAAATTGTCGGAATTTTTCTTTTACAGCCTGGACGTATTTCAACATCAACTTAATGATATCAATAGGTTTATCGGAGTCCCTGCGAATAAAGAACTTTCTTGCTGTTTTCAGAGCAGAAGAAATGTCGATTTCGTAAAGATATTTGTTATCATTCTTCCGTTCTTTTTTCTTGTTTTCTTCAGCTGCTTCGTTAGCAATGAAGATTCCGAAATTATAGAGTGTCAGATTTGCATAGATTTCCTGTTTTAGGAATTCGGGTTTTTTACTGTGGAAGTACAAAAGCCCATTTGCATGCTTAAGATAACGGAAAGAAATTTCAATGCCCCATCTCCAGTGATAGCATTCCTTGATGTCTTCCATAGTAAAGCTGTGGGGCAGATTTGTGATGAGATACTCATATGTATTTTCTGCAGTTTTTATTTTTACGACACGAAACTGCATGAAGTAAAGATGTCTCCTATCTCTGTTAAGAAGCTCATAAAAATGAGGTGTGTTTTTACTCGGATTAATATATCGGTACACATCCGACTGATCTTTCATAACATTTGTAGCTTTGTCAGTGAAATAACGTTTCATTGTAACATCGAATTCTTCAAGGTCGTCAGGAAGTTCAGTAGCGTAATAGGAAAGCAGACTTTTAGAAGAAGAGGGCGCTTTTACACGAAAAACATAATTTAGATTCTTGAGTTCCAGTGGAATAACAGATCGTAAGATTCATAACCACGATCAGCAGTTACAATATATTTCTGCGGATTGTCCGGACTAAAATGGTGGAGCATCATGTGAAAGGCTTGCCTTTCATCAGGCTTCTGTCCTGGCTGAATTACAATATCAAGAAAAGCTTTGCTGATCACATCAACAAACCCATTTAAGTGCATATGGTTGTATCCTTTATAGTCGATGAGACGAGGCTTGTTGTAATCCTCAATAATTTCAGAATTAGTAGTGTAGACAACATGGCAGCCATCACAGGCAAGGATACAATGATCCTTGAATTTATTTGTAGTAGCCGGAAACGAAGAGGAGAATTCCGAAAAAGGTATTCGAAAGCAGACAGTGAAATCTGACTGCGTCGTTGATTGAAAGCGGATTGAGATGGAATAAGATCAGGAACCATGTCAAAGTAATCCATAATTTCATCATTGGTAGTTCCTTTTCCCATGTCGATAATAAGACGCATGGTATCGTAGAAAGAGAGTTTGCCCTGATGCTGACGCATGAAATTGTGTCCAGGATTGTTTGAGAAGAGCCAGTGATGCTCCGACATGTCAGCGATGATAGAGTTCAATTTTTGTTTTACATTTGATGGATAATCGTTCATAATAAATGTGTGCCTCCTTAGTATGGGAATAATTGGTTCCCCACGAATCAATTCCCTTGATAAACTAAGGGTCACCTTGTTGTTCCGATGGACAACAAGGTGACCGCACATTTTTTTGTTGCATGTCAATAGGAAAATAAAAAAAGATATATAAAATATGTTACAAAGATGTTAAATAAGTGCCAGCCTAAAAAATAGTATAAAATGAGAACTACTGATATTATAAGGGATAGCAGGCTTGGAAGAAAAAGGTGTTAAGCTAGAGAAGCTAACTGGCATTGAACACAATGGTGTCAGGCACTATTAAATTTTCATGTTTGAAAGAAAGGACAGGTTCAGACAGAATGGAACAAAGTGATTGCTATACATATTTAGCCTGTGTTAGAATATTTTGGAGAAAAATCTAGAAGGAATGGAATAGGGGAAGTGGGTTTTGAAATTAAAAAGAATATTGGATTCATTAACATATGAAAAGCAGATGTTTATAAAACTGATGGCGTTGGTAACAATTCCGATGATTATCATGGGGATTGTCTCCAGCTTAATTTATGTCAATGGAGAATCTGCTAGAAGTGAGCTCCAGCTGCAGTCTTATAGTGAACAAATTACAAGGGAATATGAGAATGTGTTTTCATCGTTGAAAGAGTACTATATTGAAGTGGCAAATGAAGATGCAGTTCGATGGCTGGCTCAGCAGGAGAAACCACCATATTCTATGTACAGTGATTTGAATCGGGCGCAGGACAGTCTTCAGGGAAACTATTTTGTAGAGAAGTATGTAGAGTCATATGAATTTATCAATGTCAGAAGTGGATGGATATTGGATGATTATGGCATGTTCGACTATGATGAACTGAAAAATAGAGAGGAAGCGGAGCAATTTTTGGAGGCGCAGAAAGAGGTTCCATTATCTGCTTATTGGATTAAAGCTAAAGACAGTGAAAAGTACGGAAATCATAATTTGCGCAAACAAAATACGGTAGATCTGAGTGGTTTTCGACTTGTGATAAAAAAAGAATATGGAGCAGGTGATCTTGCATGGATTATTGTTGTAAAAATAAACGAATCAGAAATTCGGCAGCTGTTACCATCGAATTATGAAAATATGGGATACAGTGTCTCTGTTTTAAGTGATCAGTCGGTAATGGCAGAAACAAATCAGAAACTGACACAAATATGGTTGGAAAAGTTCTCAGAAGAGAAAGACTGGGGGGCGTTCGATTCAGAAGGTACATTGCAAATCGAAAAGACGACAAAGTATAGTATCAGTAGAACCAGTGGTGCGACCAGTGGCCTTACATATTTGGTAGGATTTAATCATAATCAGATACGAAAGATAGGAATGACATTTATATTTGCATCATTTGCGGTGATTGCAGTAATTGCAGTGCTGATTCAGATTGTGCGTGTACTTGTACTTGCATTTGCTAATCCATTGAATAAATTGGAACTTCATGTAAAGGAGCGAGATATCCAGTTAAAAGAATTTCTGTTATCGAATCTTATAAAAGGTGAGATGAATGAAGGAAAGATAAAAGACGCTTTGGGGAAATACCAGATTACAGAATATAGCTCCTATCGAATGCTTGGTATGGCTTGTAAAGAGAATGATAATAAGGAAATATTAAAGAGAGAAATCTATACCGGAATTCTGGAAACATTGCCTGAAGAAATACAAAGTAAAATATTTATTACACCTCTGTTTTACGGAGATAAGATGATTTTTGTTGCGGGCGGTGAGGATGATAATGCAGCGGAGAATCAAACAGCAGTGATTTATAAAGAAGTAAAGGATTTTATTGCAGAGCATTTTTTATACCATGTTTCCTGTGGAATCAGTCAGACATTTCATCATCTTACAGATATTCAGCAGGCATACAATGAATGTAATGAAGCTCTTTATGATCAGACGAATGCAAACAAATCAGAAGGCTCAACACTGGTGTTGTTCGATGACTATTCCATGTTGAAACGTGAAAGTAATGTATATGACATAATTATGGAAGGCGAATTGGTTCAGGCAATAGAAAACTGCAATGTGGAGGAAAGCCAGAGACTCCTGGAAACAATGATTGAGCGATTGGATTCAAAGCGTGTAATTGGAGTGGAGAGAAACTTCTATTTAACGAGACTACTTACAGTGATTGTTGGAACAACGGTTACACATGGACTGTTACTTGAGGATGTATTCATGGATAGTCAATATAATACATTTAACCGGATTCCAATGCTTTATGATACGGAAAAACTGAAGGAAGCAATCATAAAAGAAGTGATTCAGCCAATCATTGAGAGTTTGCAAAAACTTGAAGATGGAGATGAGATGGGCATTTTCCAGCAGATCCAGAAGCTTGTACGGGAGAATCGAGGAAATATAACACTGAGTGAATGTGCACAGACATTAAATTATCATCCAAATTATATCGGGAAAATAATAAAGAAAGAAAAAAATATCACGTTTACAGATATGGTAAACGAGGAAAAGCTGATGCAGGCAAAATATATGTTGTTGACGACAGAAATGTCGGTGGCAGAAATATCGGAAATATTAATGTATAATAACGTGCAGAATTTCATCCGTTTTTTCAAGAAACATATCGGAGTGACACCTGCGGCATTCAGAAAAGAACATTAAAATAAAAATGAAGAAGTGGATAATCATGTTTTTTTGCTGTTATCAAGAGAAAAACAGTGTGGTCAGAACATGATAACCGGAATGCGATAAAAGCTGAAACCCCTTGAATTTCAAGGGGTTTTCGCATGTGTAAAAGGATAATAACAGATTGTAAAATGATTATTTACAAATGAATGAAAGAGACGGTACAATGTGCTCACGGAAGCGGACCGCAATCGTAGATATCATGAGCCGATCATGATAAAAAAGAGGACGAGGAGAAAGTGGGAATGAAGACAAAAGCAAAAACCCAAGCAGTAACATCTCGTACAGGACAATGGAAAGCACATATATGGTTATATATCATGATTATTCCAGGTGTGTTGTACATGCTGATTTTTAATTATCTTCCAATGGGGGGATTGGCAATGGCCTTTCAGGATTTTAGTCCATATAACGGAGATTCAGCGATATCAGCAATTATAAACAGTCCTTTCGTAGGATTTGACATATTTAAGAAATTTCTTACGGGACCGGATTTCTGGAGCCTGTTAAAGAATACTCTTTCAATCTCAATCGCAAGCCTGATTTTTTATTTTCCGGCACCGATTATTTTAGCACTCTTATTAAATGAAGTGAAAAATATGGCATTCAAACGTGTTACACAGACGATGGTGTACATCCCTCATTTTATTTCATTTGTAATTGTGGCGGCACTGACAACTCAGTTGTTTTCAACAACAGACGGAATCGTGTATCATTTTCTGACAATGATTTTTGGAAAAAATGCACCTGATATTATGTCAGATCCGAATTTGTTTGTTCCGATGATCATCGGACAGAACATGTGGAAAGAAACCGGATATGGAACAATCATCTTCCTGGCGGCTCTCTCAGGCGTAGATGTACAACTTTATGAAGCAGCAGATATGGATGGAGCAAATCGTTGGCAGAAAATGTGGCATGTAACTCTTCCGGCTATTCGTTCAACAATTGTAATTATGTTGATTTTGAAAGTGGGACAGATTTTAAATACAGGATACGAACAGATTTATCTGATGCAGAACTCCATGAACAGAGCAGCATCGGATGTGTTTGACACATATATTTACACAAAAGGTGTTGTGAATGGAAACTATTCGCTGGCAACAGCAGCAGGAATGTTTAAATCCGTTGTAAGTATGGTTATGGTCATCGGAGCGAACAAGCTTGCAAAAGTGTTTGGTGAATCAGGATTCTATTAAAAGGGGTGAGAAAAATGGCAAAAATGAAAGCAAGCGTAAAAAATGGCATGCAGGGAAGGAAAATTAAACGAAGTCCGGCTGATCAGGCGGTGCAGGTGCTGATTTATTTGTTTATTGCATCGTTTGCGCTGATTACTCTGCTTCCTTTTCTCTATGTAATCGCAGGATCCTTTGCGACAGAAAAAGAACTGACAGAACGGGCATTTTTCATAATCCCGCATACAATATCACTGAATGCATACAAATATATCTTTGCAAATGGTGAAACAATCAGAGGACTTCTCAATTCGGTTTTTGTAACGGTGGTTGGTGTTGCGATAAATATGTTTTTATCATGTACATTAGCGTATCCGTTATCAAGAAACTATTTTAAAGGAAGAAACTTTTTTATTAACATGGTAATTGTAACGATGCTCTTTACAGGAGGTATGGTTCCGACTTATATTCTTGTAGCAAATGTGTTGAATTTGAGAGATTCTTTCTGGGCATTATGGCTGCCGGGAGCAATCAATCCGTTTAATATGATCATTATTAAAAACTATTTTCAGGGACTTCCGATGGAGTTGGAGGAATCGGCAAGGCTGGATGGATGTAACGATCTACAGATATTTATGAAGATTATTCTTCCGCTTTCAAAACCGGTACTTGCGAGTGTATCTTTGTTCTATGCAGTTACGCACTGGAATTCGTATTTCAATGCAATGATGTACATTTCGGATTCTAAGAAAGAAGTAATTCAGATCGTACTTCGAAGAATCATCTTTATGACGTCCTCTGTGGCAACACAGAGTGGGATGGACTTCGGTGCATTCGGTACACCTCCGGAGCAGTCAGTGAAGATGGCAACGACAGTAGTTGCGACCATTCCGATTTTGATCATTTATCCGTTCATCCAGAAGTATTTTACGAAGGGTGTTATGGTTGGAGCAGTAAAAGGATGATATAAAATACAATTTATATAAAAAGAAGGGATAAGATTATGAGAAAAACATGGAAAAAAGCAACAGCAATTACCCTCGCGGGTGTAACAGCAATGTCAATGGCAGCATGTGGTGGTTCTTCCGATAAAAAGGAATCCACATCATCAACAACAGAAGACGGGAAACCGGTCATCAGTATGATGGTTCCGGCTTTTTACGGCACAGAGCTTCAGAATGAGCATTCTGATGAAGTAATCAAGAAATATGAAGATTACACAGGAGTCAGTGTAGAGTGGAAATTTGAGAATGACGGTACATACAAAGAAAAACTTGGATTGACATTGATGGATAAAGATAATATGCCGATGATTCTTACATCAAATGTAGAACTGAGTGCAAATATTGTAGATGCCGCAAAGAAAGGTGCGTTTTGGGATCTGACATCATATCTGGAAGATTCAGAAGCATATCCGAATCTCTCCCAGGCAGATCCGGAAGTTTCAAAAGCACTTACAGTGGACGGTCAGATCATCGGATTATATCGTGCGCGTGCCAAAGGTCGTTTAGGTCTTTCTTACAGAAAAGACTGGGCAGAGAAAGTTGGAATCACAGAAGATCCGAAGACAATTGAAGATGTATACGAGATGCTTTACAAATTTACATATGAGGATCCGGACGGAAACGGTGTAGATGATACATATGGTCTTGAACTTACAAAGTATACAGGACCTTTGGATGTAATCCAGACATGGTTTGGTACAGGAAATGAATGGGTAGAAGAGAATGGAAAAATGGTTCCGGTTCACCAGACAGAAGAGTATCAGGAAGCACTGGATTGGATGAAGAAAATCTATGATGAAGGTCTGGTAAGAAAAGACTGGGCAACAATTGATTCTGGTACATTCCAGGAGGCATGTAAGAAGGGAGAAACAGGAGTATTCGTAGATGTCATGGACGGCGGTACAAGAATCTGGGATTACTTTAAAACAAATAACATCACATCTGTAGTGGACTCTTCTAAGACCGCAACGATGCAGCTTGTAGGACCTATTGAGGAAAAAACACTGGCGACAAGCGGATACAATGGTTTCTATATGATTACAAAAGCAGGTGCTAAAACAGAAGAAGATCTGAAAAACTGTCTTACATTCCTGGATAAAATGTGTGATGACGAGATGATGGTTTTGGCTGATTACGGACTGGAAGATATCAGCTATACAATCAACGAGAATGGAAACATTGAAAAGAGCGGTGATTTTGAAATGTCAAGTCTTCCGAATACAGGTCTGAACCAGGCAGAAGCATATATTCCGAACCTTCTTTCTCAGAGCCCGTCACTGGAGATGGATGAAGTTCAGAAGGCAAGATACGAGTCCTATGAGTATAACGAGCCATTTGCTGTAAGCAATCCGGCACTGGGATATCTTGCAAACTCAGAGGTGAATGCAGAAGTTGGTACAGATATTGAGCAGATTATCGAAGATGCAAGAACACAGTACATTTGTGGACAGATCGATAAGAAAGGTCTTGAGGATGCAGCACAGTTGTGGCTTGATCGTGGAGGAGACAGACTTGTTGAGGAAGTAAACGAGCTGTATAAAGCCGATAAATAAATGAATTAGAGTAGTGAGAAAGGCTTCAGCAGGAAAACTGGTTGGAGCCTTTTGTGTTTCTATAGGAAACTGCGGAAAGGAAAACAAGATGATGGAATTAGCACAGATCACCCGCAACGAGGCAGTAATCATGTGGGATGAAGCTATTGGCGCACAAAGCTACAGAATTTACTGGTCTGACCGTGAGGGAGAGCAAGTAAGGTATCAGATGATAGGGGAAATTCCGGCAGATCAAGAGAGGGTTTATCGATTGAAAAAATCAACGCACCGGCCGCATTATCTAAAACTGGTTCCGGTGATAGATGGAAAAGAAACGGCAGAGGAGCTGTTCGTGACACCGGTTCATTATATTCAGAAGGAACAACTGGAGCAACTGAAGCGCGGTCTGATCGCAGTGCCGTGCAGGGAAGGTGTTTTCGTAAGCTGGCGATTGTTCCTTACAGAGGTGACCGGAGTAAGAGAAGATGGAAGAGGGCTTGACGGCGTCGGATTTGTTATTTATAGAAACGGAGAAAGCATCGCTGAGGTGAATGACAGTATGAATTATCTGGATATTCAAGGCGGTATGGATGATCAGTATAGTGTGGCACCTGTCATAAATGGAAACATCTTATCCAGGTGTGAGTGTGTAAATGTTTGGAAAAATGGATATTATGATATTCCTATTCAGAAACCGGCAGACGGAATTACCCCGGCAGGAGAAGCATTTACATATTCAGCAAACGATATGTCTGTGGCGGATGTAGACGGCGATGGAGAGTATGAGTATATTGTGAAATGGGATCCGTCCAACTCCCATGATGTCTCGATCAAAGGATATACCGGTCACTGCTATCTGGATTGTTATAAATTGGATGGAGAATTGATGTGGCGCCTGGACATGGGAGAAAATATACGAGCCGGTGCTCATTATACCCAGTTTATCTGTTATGACTTTAATGGAGATGGACAGGCGGAGATGGCAGTGAAAACGGCACCGGGTACGAAAATGACGATTTTCTTCGAAGGCAAAGAAAAAGAACAATATATCACAATACCGGAAAAAGATATGTGTGCGGGAATCACGCATGAAGATTCATATGTTTGTTCGGCCGAAGATTATTATGAACATCTGGTAAAGGTATTCCAAAGCTGGCATGAGCAGCCGGAAGTTATCAGTGGTACATGGCCATCTACACTAGAAGAATGTTTTGGGACAGAGCAAAGATTTGAGTATCCGCTGTCAGAGCAGGATGCGCGTCAATTGACGGATTATTTTATTGATGTGTATGCGAAAGAAAGAAGTGATAAAAATTGCTTGAGAGAGTTTGAAGGCTTCATATATGAAGGCCCGGAGTATTTGACGATGTTTGCCGGGAATGGCGAGGAACTGGAAACAATAGAGTTTCCTGTCGGGCGTACTGATGATGGTCTGCGATGGGGAGATTATGCAATGAAACGAATCGAACCGTGTAACCGTGTGGATCGATTCCTGTCGGGAGTGGCCTATCTGGATGGAGAACGTCCGTATCTGATTGTATGCCGTGGCTATTACACAAGATCAACACTGACGGCATATCGTTTCTTTGAAAACAAATTTGAGACGGAGTGGAAGGTAGACAGTGGGTTTGTTCCAATGAACAATCCATTTCATGATAATCCGCATCTGAAAAAAAGGAGAGGATCCGGTGTACGGTAAACTTGCGGGACAGGGAAATCATTCGCTTGCAACAGCAGATGTAGATGGGGACGGCTGTATGGAAATCATTTACGGAGCAGCATGTATCGATCATGACGGAAGTTTATTATACAGTTCTTATGGAATGCTGCCGGACGGAAGAGAAGCTAAGTTTGGACACGGAGATGCCATGCATGTGGCAGATATCGATCCGGATCGTCCGGGGCTGGAGATTTTTAATGTTTTTGAAGAAGGGATTAACGCTCCATACGGGTATGCCCTGCGTCATGCGGAAAATGGAGAAGTTGTGTTTGGAGAATATGCGGAGGAAGATCTGGGAAGATGCATGATTGGAGATATTCATCCCAATGCAAGGGGGCTACAGTGCTGGGTGAACGGAAAAGGGACATATGACTGTCACGGAACTCTTTTGGAGGCAGGTTCGCCGGGCAGCAATATGTCGATTCGCTGGGCATCAGATCTGACGACACAGATTACGGACGGCGAGGATTATCTTCATGAAACTGCAACAGGAGTGATCAGTGATATGATACACGGCGAGATGCTCCGTCCGGAGAATACGCTGACAAATAACGGTACCAAAGGAAATCCATGTCTTGTGGCTGATATCTTCGGGGATTTCCGGGAGGAGATCCTTCTGCGGACAAGCGACAGTTCCGCAATCCGAATTTATAGTTCAACGGAATTGACGGAACATAAATTGTTTACTTTGATGCATGATGTGCAGTATCGGTGTGGAGTGGCATGGCAGAATAACTGCTATAACCAGCCGGGGTATACGAAGTTTTATTATGCTTCGGATATGGATTTCAGGCAGGTACTGCCGGAGATGAAACGTAAGCCGGTATTGTATCTTGCAGGAGATTCGACGGCACAGAGTTATCATGAGTCAGAAAGACCACAGACCGGATGGGGAGAAAAGCTTGTTGACGCCCTGGAAGCCGAAAACTGTTGGAAAGAAGCGCATCGGGACAGCAGTCCGTTTTCGCAGGAAATGAGCTATGAAACCAGACATATTATCGTTGACAATTGTGCGATGGCAGGTCGATCCTCCAGATCTTTTAGAGAAGAAGGTCGACTTGAGGACATCAAAAATCAGATGAAGAGTGGAGATTATCTGTTGATACAGTTCGGACATAATGATGCGGCAGCAGAGAAAAAAGAACGCTATGTTCCGCTGGAAACATTTGGAGAATCTCTTATGGAATATATAAGAGTGGCAAGAGAAAAGAAGGCGTATCCGATTCTGATTTCGTCAATCTGTCTGCGTCCGTGTCTGGCAAATGAACAGGGAGAAAACGCAAAAATCGATGCATTACTTCCGAAATATGCAGAAGAAATGAAGAAGCTTGCAGATAAAGAAAATATTCCATATGTGGATATGCTGGGGATTACAAGAAAAGCATGTGCAAAGGCAGGAGAAGAACAAACTGCTGTATGGTATCGTGAAGACAACGTCCATCTACAAGAGGCAGGAGCACAACTGTATGCGCATTTTGTAGCAGAAGAAATCAAAAAGTTAATCGGAAAGGAATAAAACAATGGGGAAATTAGAATACAATAAAGCAAACTTAGAAGAGCAAATGGATAAAATCGTTGCGCGTACGATGCGTATGGATATGACATGGGACTGGCCATGCGGAGTCGCGTATTACGGAATTGCAGAAGCATATGAGGCAACAAAAAAGCAGGAATATCTGAACGTATTAAAAGAGAGGGTAGATGAACTGATTGAACTTGGACTTCCTGTCTGGACAGTAAACACCTGCGCGATGGGGCATTGTCTGATCACGCTGTATCAGGCTACCGGTGAAGAGAAATACATGGATCTGATCCGGTTTAAAATTGCCTATCTGAGAAATGATGCACTGCGTTTCGGAAATCACGTATTGCAGCATACGGTTTCTGCAAAGAATGATTTTCCGGAGCAGTGTTGGGCGGATACGCTATTTATGGCAGCGTTCTTTATGCTGCGGGTAGGTGTAATGACAGAAGATGCAGAATTGATTGATGATGCGTTGAATCAGTTCTATTGGCATATCCAGTATCTTCAAGATGAAGAAAACGGATTGTGGTATCACGGATACAATAACATCACAAAAGATCATATGTCAGGTTTCCACTGGGGAAGAGCAAACTGCTGGGGAGCTTATACAATGTGTCAGGTGGGACGAATTCTGCCGGAATGCTATCTATATCCACAGTATCTTGAAATTGTAGGAAGTCTGAATGAGCAGTTGTCAGCATTGAAATTATTACAGACAGAGAATGGACTTTGGAGAACAATCCTGGATGATGAGGAGTCCTATGAAGAAATCTCTGCGTCTGCGGGGATTGCAGCTGCATTGACTTTGAAAGGAAATCCGCTTCATTTGAAATATGTGCAGAAATCAATCGATGGAATTCTCGCACATGTAAATCCGGATGGCAGAGTGACCGATGTATCCGGAGGCACGGCGGTGATGAAAGACCGGGAGGGTTACTGTGGTATTTCGAAAAAATGGATCCAGGGATGGGGCCAGGGAATGGCACTTGCATTCTTCAGCGCAGTATTGAATGTGGAAAATATTACAGGGGATGGTGCGTTATGAGGAACAAATTGAAAAATATCTATGTATGTTTTCCGAAAGGAAAGCATAAGGTTCTGACGCTTAGTTACGATGATGGACGGGTGGAAGACAGACGTCTCGTGGAAATTATGAATCAAAATGGAGTTCGTGGGACATTTCACTTGAATTCAGGCTTGGTAGATGAAGAACGAATCCAGGTGGAAGAGTGGAAAACGCTTTATCAGAGACATGAGGTATCCTGCCATACCGTACTGCATCCGACAATCAGTCGATGTCCGATTGAGCAGACCGCTATGCAGGTGCTGGAGGATCGACGTGCGCTTGAGAGAGCGGTTGGATATCCGGTAAGAGGAATGTCTTATCCGAATGGTTCCTGCAATGATGAAATTGTCGGGTTGCTTCCGGGACTGGGAATTGAGTACTGTCGGACTGTAGGAAGTACGGATAGCTTTGGTATGCCGGAGAATTATCTGAAATGGACGGCAACCTGCCATCACAATCACAATCTGCTGGAAAACGGCCAGAAGTTTGTTGAATTATTTAAAGCACAGTACTTATACATGATGTATGTATGGGGGCACAGCTTTGAGTTTACAAGAGATAATAACTGGGAGCTGATAGAAGAATTCTGTCAGCTTGTGGGAAATCGGGAAGATATATGGTATGCGACGAATATTGAAATTGTGGATTATATGAAGGCTGCAAAAAAATTTGAAGTTTACAATTGATGCAGATAAAGTATATAATCCAGGATTTGATTCTGTATGGATTAATGTCGATGGAATGATCGTGGAAGTGCCAGGTGGAAAGACGGTCAATATATAGTAAAATGCGGGTTACTGCTCACAGGTTCCCTGTGAACAGTAACAAATGAGGAAAGAAACAGGAACGGAGTGAAGAAACAAATGAGTACAAAAGTTGTTTCAATGACAGAAGGAAAAATCTGGAAGAAATTATTACTGTTTTCGATTCCACTGATGATGGGAAGTTTTTTTCAGCAGCTTTACAATACGGCGGATAGTATTATTGTAGGTAATTATGTCGGGAAAGAAGCTCTGGCAGCAATCGGAGCGACAGATAATCTGATCAATACGTTTATCGGCTTTTTTATGGGACTTTCTACAGGAGCAGGAATTATCATTTCGCAGTATTTCGGAGCAAAAGATGAGAAGAATGTACAGATTGCGGTAAACACAACGATTGGGCTTACATTTGTTATGAGCGTGATTTGTACGGTGTGCGCGCTGGGATTCAGGACACAAATGCTTAAATTGATGAATACACCAGCAGAGGTATTTGTACAGGCAGATGCATATCTGAGAATTTATTTTCTCGGAGTAACAGGGCTTCTCTTTTATAATATGGGAGCTGGAATCCTTCGGGCAGTAGGTGACTCCCGTCGACCGTTATATTTCCTTATCTTTTCAGCCGTTTTGAATATCGTCCTGGATTTGATTTTTGTGGCAGGGTTCAGTCTGGGCGTAGAAGGAGCGGCGTATGCTACGGTTATTTCGCAAGGGGCATCTGCTGTCCTTGTAATGATCGTTCTGAGCAGAGAACGGGCAAGTTATCGAGTGGTTTGGAATAGGATCAGACTCAATCCGGAAATGATAGGAAAGATAGTACGCGTCGGATTACCGATGGCATTACAGTCGGCAGTTGTGTCATTCTCTAATGTATTTGTACAGTCGTATATCAATCATTTCGGTGTAGCGGCAATGGCGGGATGGTCAGCATATGGAAAAGTTGATAAATTCTGTCTGCTTCCGATTCAAAGTCTTTCTCTTGGTTTGATGACATTTGTCGGACAGAATTATGGGGCAAAACGATATGACAGAATTAGAAAAGGAATCCGGACAGGATTGACAATGTGCTTTGGGATTGCGATATGCATGATCATTCTAATTAATCTCTTCGCAGAATCGTTGGTATCCATGTTTATCCAAAGTCCGGACGTTGTAAAATTCGGAACATTATTTATCCATATAGAAATGCCGTTTTACCTTGCGCTCTGTGTCAACTCAGTTTACGACAGTACGTTAAGAGGGATCGGAATGACGAAAGGACCGATGTTAATTATGATGACAAATTCGATTCTCTTCCGGCAGATTTACTTATTTGTTGTGTCCAGAGTATCAGAATCCATGATTCCGATTGTGCTCGGATACCCATTAGGATGGATCTTGTGCAGTGTGATGCTGGTTCTGTATTATAAACATCACTGCTCATCAGCATATAAGGAGTAATGGATTAGTGGACCACCAGGTGCGCCATCCTGTGATTGAAACGATAAAAGTGATTGTGGAAAAATCCGGGTATTCATTTGAATATCGTCTGTTTCAGGAAAAAGTGTGAAACATGTAGAGAATCTGATTGCTGAATGCAGGGAGAAGGACGTAAAAGGAATCTACATCATGGCGGCAGAAATGGGAAAATCAGATATTTATCCCTTTTTAGAACTTCAGATACCGATTGTAACAGGAGATAATCTGTTTTATGAAGAGGGAATCAATAGTTTTCTGATCGATAACCGGGAAGGAATCCGAAGAGGTGTAGATTATCTGGTAGATAAGGGGCATAGCAGGATTGTATATCTGGATGAAGGGATGCGGGGAGTGACTGCATTGATTTTGGAAAGCTCTGTTATTTCCATGGGGGTGATCAAGGCTCTGTTAGAGCGAAATGTACGGATTCCAAAGGATATCTCATTGATCGGGTTTGATGCAGTTGCGCCGGTAGAGCTTCCTGGATTTGAATTGACGTTGATCAAGGGAACGCACACGAAGAGACATCTGGCAGCCGTGAAGCATCTGATGCAGTATATGAAAGATGAAAATGAGGAGATCATGCGAGTATATTATAGAACCAGGCTTTTTGAGGGGCAGACTGTATTTGATAAATCAAAATATATGTATTGAATAAAATTTTGGTGGCAGGTATTTAAAGAAAATTTAAATACCTGTTATTTTTTCATAAATTGGGGAAAGAAGCAAAGAAAAAGAAAGACAAAATCTGTAAAATAAGCAGAAAAATACGAAAGGGGATTGAGAGTTTTTCCGACAAATGTTATTTTGTTCTCAGATAACAAAACGCGCGTTACAGTTTACGAAAAACAGGAGGTAAGCATACCATGGCAAAGAAAAACTATGAGAAACTGGCAAAGGAAATTGTCAGATATCTTGGCGGATCAGAAAATGTAAATTCTTTGGTTCATTGTGCAACAAGACTTCGATTTAAAGTGAAAAATACACAGAATGTAGATAAGAAAAAACTGGAGCAGTTGGAGGGGGTGATTACAGTACTTGACAGTGGTGGTCAGATTCAGGTTGTAATCGGGCAGCATGTAGCGGATGTATATGATACAATTTTTGAAGTTACAGATCTAAAAAAGGAGAATCAGAGCGATGCAGTGGAGTCAGGGGAGAAAAAGAATCTCCTGAATACATTTATGGATACGATTTCTGGTATTTCTGGCATATACCGCAGCAAAAAAATTCAGAGCGAATGAGTTCGTGGCAGTGGGAGTTGCAGCGGCATTACTCTATCCGGATCTGACAGCTGCATATTCTGCCGGGGAGGCATTGACCTTTTTGAAGATTCCGGTTGTTTTAGTAAGCTATACTTCATCCGTGATTCCAATTGTGATTTCAGTATATGCATTTTCTAAACTGGAAAAAGAATTGAAGAAAATCGTACCGACAGTATGCAAAACCTTTTTGACACCGCTTCTCAGTCTGGCAATTATGGTTCCGGCAACTTATCTTGTAATCGGGCCGATTGCAGATATTGTAGGAAAAGCACTGGCTTCCGGATATACAGGACTGGTGGAATTGAATCCGGTTATTGCAGGGGGACTGCTTGGTCTGATCTGGTCGGCAGCAGTTATTTTTGGTGTACACTGGGGATTTGTTCCGATCGTTATGAATAATATTGCAGAGTATGGAAGAGATACATTGTTTACCATCACAGGACCAAATAATATGGCGCAGGCAGGAGCGACACCTGGTGTGTTCCTGAAAACAAAAGATAAATCAGTTAAAGAACTGGCAGATCCTGCAGCACTTTCGGCAGTTCTTGCAGGAATTACAGAACCTGCAATCTATGGAGTTACATTGCGGTTTAAAAGACCATTTTTCATCGGGGCGGTATTTTCCGGAATTGCAGGAGCTATCGTAGCTGCTGCTGGAACAGGAGCACCAACACTTCTTGGAACAAGCATTTTGACATTACCGAGATATATCGGTGTCGGATTTTTAATCGCGTGTGCGATCGCCTATTTTGGATCTGCGATTGTAACGTATTTCTTTGGATATAGTGATGATATGCTTCCGAAAAAAGAAGAAAAGAAAGAAGAACCACAGGAAATGATTCCGGCAAAAGATGAAGCGCTTCTGGCGCCGGTCAGTGGAAAAGTGATTCCTCTTTCTGAGGTAAGAGATGAAGCGTTTGCGGGAGGAATCCCCGGACAGGGTGCGGCAGTAATTCCGGAAAACGGAGAAATCTGTGCACCGTGTGACGGAGTAATCAGTGTGATGTATCCAACCGGACACGCAGTAGGCATTAAATCAGATATCGGAGCAGAGATTTTGATCCATGTAGGTATGGATATGGTGACTTTAAATGGAAGTTGTTTTGATGTAAAAGTGAAAGCCGGTGATCATGTGAAAGCAGGACAGCTTCTGGTCAGAGCGGATATTGAAGGAATCAAAAAGGAAGGTTTGGATATTACAACACCGGTCATTGTTGCAAATACAGCAGACTATATGCAAATTAAGATGGCAGCAGAGGAATGCGTGAAGAGAGGAGAAGTTCTGCTGAACTGTGTTTCCAAATAGGAACGAAAGGAGAGCATCATGCACAGAGTAACAGTAAGTGAGGATAAAAGCACATTTTGTAGGGATGGAAAGCCGTTCTTTTATCTGGCAGATACCATCTGGAGTGCGTTTACAAATATAACCGAGGATGAGTGGATTTATTATCTGAAGAGACGCAGAGAGCAGGGATTTAATGTTCTCCAGATCAATACAATGCCGCAGTGGGATCGTTGTATCTCGGATATCGGACTGTATCCTTTTGCGACAGCGGATGGACATCGGTTTGACTTTACAAAGTGGAATGAGGCGTATTATGAGCATGCGGTCAGAATGTGTGAACTGGCGGAAGAGGAAGGATTTCAGTTGGCGCTGGTGGTGCTCTGGTTAAATTATGTGCCGGGAACATGGGAGAGCAGGATTACGGATTGTAATGTAATGCCGAAGGAATTTGTTAAAACATATACAGAAAAGATTGTACATGTTTTTGATCGATTTGAGCCGATTTACATTGTAAGCGGAGATACAGATTTTGATACGCTGGAAGCAGTGTCCTATTATCGGGATGCACTGGATGTTTTATGTGAAAAAAGTCCGCATACATTGAAAACGATGCATATCAAACGGGGATATGATTTTCTTCCGGAAGAATTTTTGGAAAAACTGGATTTTTATATGTTCCAGTCCGGACATAATCGGGAAGGGCAGGATATGGCATATGTCCTTCCGGAAAATTTCCGTAAGAAATATCCGAAAAAACCGTTGATCAATGCAGAACCATGTTATGAACAGATGGGGTTCAGCAGAAAAATATATGGTCGTTTTCAGGCAGAAGATACCAGAAAAGCAGCATGGAGCAGCGTTTTTGTCCGGGGCTTGTGCAGGGGTGACTTATGGAGCTCATGGAATCTGGAACTGGCAAAAACTGAACAAACCCGCAAATCCAATCCTTGGAGAAGGATTTGACGCACCGTTTCCATGGAATGAAGCACTACAGTTTCCGGGAGCGTGGGATTATGGAATGATCCGTCAGCTTCTTGATGAGCTTCATATAGGAGAGTTGATACCGGCACAGGAAGTGTTAGAGAATGAGACAACACAGATTCGTATGGCGCAGACAACGGATGGCAGATATCTGTTGTATCTTCCGCACAGTACGAAGATTGTGTTAAACAGAGAGTTGAAGGGATGCAGTGTCAGGGCAGTGGATCTGGCATCCGGGCACAGAGCATATGTAAATGCAGTATGCAGAGAAGGAAAAACAGAGATTGCAATGCATCCATGCCAGATGATGTGATCGCGGCGATGGATGCAGAGCATCGTAACTATTTTTATGGAGATGTGCATGTACGAGGAAAATATCCGGGATATATGAAACGATACTTCAGAGAGCATGGAATTCAGATTCAGTTTGCTCCGGAAGATGAAGAAATTCTAAAAAATACGGTAGACTTTGTATCCTTCAGTTATTATATGAGTGTCTGTGCGACATCAGATCCTGAAAAACAGAAAAAAGGTCTTGGAAATCTTCTGGGAGGAGTACCGAATCCAACACTCAAAGCAAGTGACTGGGGGTGGCAGATCGATCCGAAAGGATTGCGCTATGTGCTGAATATGTTTTATGATTGCTATCAGAAGCCGCTGTTCATTGTAGAGAATGGATTGGGAGCTGTAGATGTTCTGAACGAAGATGAGAATGGAAATAAAACAGTAGAGGATGATTACCGGATTCAGTATCTTAAGGATCACCTGATACAGGTGGGAGAAGCAGTTCAGGATGGTGTGGAAATTATGGGATACACATCCTGGGGATGTATCGATGTTGTCAGTGCATCTACTGCAGAATTAAAAAAACGATATGGGTACATTTATGTAGACAGAAATGATGATGGAACAGGTACGATGGAACGGTATAAGAAGAAATCATTTTACCGGTATCAGAAAGTGATTGAAAGCAACGGGGAAGTGCTATATAGTGAAGAAGATATAAATTTAAGTGAATAGTATTGTGTGGGAGAATGACGGTTCTCGCGTTTCCGTATGAGTGGGTGCAATTTTTTCCCATCAGGGAAGATACAATAGTACTCATTTTCAAACATCTGTTTTAAAACCAGGATCAGCGTGTTAGAATCTGTCAGGTTATTGATTACATAGCTATGGACAATGAAATAATTCTCTAATGAAGATATAAACACACAGGTAGAGTTTCAGAGAATGTCATACCTTCTTTATGTGAAAAAGGAAATAAAATAAGCGTATAATACTATTTTTGAGTGCATATTCAGTTTCGGAATGTGCACTTATTTTTTATAATATAGGTAATTGAGAAACACGTTTGCAATCCTGATGGAAATGTAGATAGAGTCCTACGTTGTCAGACAATCAGAGGTTTCAGGCTACGGATACTTATATTGATGAATTTTATTAGCAACTATTACGGTAATAAGTTGTGTAATGTCAGCGAGCAATAAATCATCAGGAAGATAGGACATACAAATTTTATGGTAGGAATCTTACTTTGCAAATGAGTTTTGAGGAGATATTTTATTTTGTAACAAAAAAGGCTGTATCTATGCGGTTTGTGGTGTTTTGCAAACGCATATTTATAGTAAATCAAAAGGAGGCAACAGATGATTTCAACAGATGAAGGATACATGAGGCTGGAATATTTCTCTGAAAATGTTGCAGCGGAATAAAAAAAGAAAAGAGTTCGATATAAAAAATCATGCATTATGCTACACAAACCAAAAGCCAGATTTTCTCTTTATTGGGGATTCCATTACAGAGTATTGGGAGCTAAATGCATATTTTGGAAGTGGTAATCACTTTCTTGTTAATAGGGGCATTGCGGGAGATACAACAAAGTACTTAAAAAAGCGATTTTATACAGATGCAGTTCAATTACGTCCAAGATATTGTATCCTGGGAATAGGAATTAATGATTCCATAGAGCTGGAAGGAGATTATTGGAAAAGATTGGAGCCGACACCGTATAATCAAGTAGTGGCAACTGCAAAGCTGCATATTACAGAAATTGTACAACAGGCAAAAGAAGAAAATATCTGCTTGATTCTAACATCTCTTTTACCAATTCATATTCCGATCCTGATGGATGAAAGGAGTAGAAAAAATTATATCAAAGAGCTGAATGAGTGGCTGGCAGAAGTGGCGAAGAAGAATAATCTTATTTTTGTAAATTATTATGCTACAATGGTATTTCCAGGAACAGACAAGCCGTTGGATAAGATTACCTATGATGGTTTGCACCCAAATGCCAAAGGATACCAGATCATGGCCACAGTTTTACGTAATACGTTAAAAAAACATGAGATTCTAATTTGAAAGGAGATACCAGAGATGATATTTGATTCGATTCAGAATAAGGAAAACTATAAGGAAGACAGGAAAATCTATCAGGCATTATGCTATTTGGCAGAAATAAAAAGATGGGAAGAAGCATTTCCGGATACCGTAATTCAGAAAGGAGTCATAGTGGCGAACCCAGTATCATTTGTTAGCAAGGAAGAAAAGGAGTGTATGTATGAAGCACATCAAAAGTATATAGATGTTCATTATATTATTGAAGGAGTGGAAAGAATTGCAACTGCTGATGTAAGTAGTTTGCAAATCCAAACGCCGTTCAGTGAAGAAAAAGATATCGGGTTTTATCAAGGGGATGAATCAGGCGGTTATCTTTTGAAGGCAGGAGAGTTTATGGTGTGCTTTCCAAGCGATGCACATAAGGTTGCAATGATGGATAAATCACCGGAAATAAGTAAAAAAATAGTACGTTAAAATTAAAGTTTAAAGAAATTATGATGAAAGCAGCTATAATACATAGTTAGGTTTTTCCGATCTTTGAATCTGTTTTAAAGGAATATTCAAAGAAAGGGAGAAATCTTGGTGTGTCATTATAGCCGTTTTTTAATCAATGGAGGATGATATGTCAGTGGTAGATAACATACGATTTACGTTTTTATATATTGAGTTTTATTCCATGGGAAGAACATGGGTGTATCCGGAATCAGTGATTCCGTATAGTATATTCCGATATATTGAAAAAGGAAAGGCGGAACTTTGTATTGACGGGGAAGAAATTATTGTGGAGGAAAATCAGATTGTATATATCCCGCAGGGATGCAAAATGTCTTGTCGTGCGCTCAGTGAATCCTTTGAGTTTTACAGTCTTCGTTTTACTACCTCGGTATTTTATGAAGGGGAAGACATGTTGGCGGAATATTATGGGATTCCAAGAGTTTCGGTCAATGAGGGAGAAGATGTTTACTTTAAAGAAATTTATAAGTGGGTAAAAAAGGATTCCATGGTAAAAAAATGCTTTGTAAGAGGGAATTTGGATCTTCTGATTGGTTCGCTGGCTATGCACGGGAATAAGGTTGATAAGGTGACTGGAGATTTCGTGGAAACAATAGAGGAAAAGTCATTAAGGGATAGGAATTCAAAGAAGAATGAGCAAATCGATCCAAGGATCTATATAGTGGCAGATTATATTATTCTGCATCCAAGTGAAAAGTACACGCCACAAAAGATGGCAGAAATGGCAGATCTTAGTAAACAGAGATTCAGCAGCCTATTTAAGATTAATATGGGAAAGACACCAATGGAATATGTGAGAGAGATTCGGCTTACAACAGCAGCAAGGGCTTTACTGGTAAGTAATGACAATATCAATGATATTGCGTATGCATGTGGATATGAAGACACGAATTATTTTATAAGGGAATTTAAGTCAGCCTTTGGTTTTACTCCGAATCAATATCGGAAAGTAGCAAGAGAGTAAAAAATGAGTGTAAAATGCTATTATTGAGTGTGCGTTTAGTAGATATGTATAAAAATAGTGACTAAAATAAGATTACAATAAAACAAATGATGTGGCTGCATTGGGAAAATGAAACTAAATAACAACATAACGAACAAATGAGGGTAAGATTATGAAGAAAAAAACAGCTATTTTATTAGCCGGAACAATGATTGCATCTACCATACTTGCGGGATGTGGTTCTAAAGAAGAGGGCGCAGCAAATCAAGTGGCATCCGAGGAGCTGAAAGGAGATATTACATTTTGGCATTCTTTTACACAAGGACCAAGACTGGAAGTGATACAGGAAACCGCGGACCAGTTTATGAAAGATAATCCGGGAGTAAATATTAAAATTGAAACATTCTCTTGGGGAGATTTTTACACAAAATGGACAACGGGGCTGGCTTCAGGAAATGTGCCAGACATGAGTACTGCACTTCCAGGGCATGTGGTAGAGATGATGGATGCAGATGCTTTGGTGCCTGTGGATGACTTAATAGATGATATTGGAAGGGACAAATTTTCAAAGACGGCATTATCGGAAGGTGAAAAAGATGGGGAATGTTATTCCTTGCCACTGTATTCTCACGCACAGGTTATGTGGTATCGTAAGGATTTATTGGAGGAAGCAGGACTTTCTGTGCCTAAGACATGGGATGAATTTGCTGAGGCTGCAAAAACACTTACAAAAGATGGTGTGTATGGCTGTTCCTTCCCTTGTGGTTCAAATGATCTTATGGCAACCAGGTTTTTGAATTTTTATGTCAGGAGTGGGGGAGGGAGTCTTTTGACCGATGACCTTAAAGCAGATCTGACCAGTGACCTGGCAATAGATGGAATCAAATACTGGTTGGATATTTATAAAAACTGTTCTCCGAAAGATTCTGTCAATTATGCTGTATTGGATCAGGCAAATTTGTTTTATCAGGGAAAAACAGCATTTGATTTTAATTCGGGTTTCCAGATTAGCGGGGTGGAAACCAACTCTCCGGATTTGATCGATCAGATCGATTGTGCGCCACTTCCAAAGCTGAATGCGGATGATCCAGATTATGGAGCTGAGACTTCTAATATTCCTATGGTCATTTGGAGAAATTCAAAACATCCGGAAATTTGTAAAGCCTTTATGAAAAAACTGTATGAGAGAGATACCTATATTAAATTCCTGGATGCGACTCCAGTAGGAATGCTTCCTTCCATTAGTGGAATTTCTGATACGCCGGAATATAAGGAAAACGAGACAGTTCAAAAGTTCTCCAACGCAGTCGATGTGATTACAGATGCAATGGAGAAGGGAACCGCTATCGGATATGAGCATGGTCCAAGCATTCAGGCAGGTTTCCTTACTTCTCAGGGAATCATTGAAAGTATGTTCCAGGATATTATTACGAATGGTACGGATGTGAAGAAGGCTGCCAAAACAGCAGAAAAGCAATTAAATGAATTATTCAGTACCGTGCAGCAATGAAAAAACGGGTTAGAGTAGATAGCCCAGGAAATGAGGAAAGGCATATATGATGAAAAGAAAGAAAAGTAGATTATGCCCGTTGGATTTTTGTACTCCCTGCGTTGCTGGTGGTAGGTGTTTTGCTGATATACCCCATATTTTCCAGCTTGTATTATAGCATGACATCAAAGCACTTGATTCGGCTGACCTATGATTTTATAGGAATGGCGAATTATAAGGAAGTGTTGACAGATCCAAATTTTTATAAGGCATTCCTAAATTCTGTTTTATGGACTATAGGCTCATTATTAGGGCAGTTATTTATTGGATTTACAGCGGCTCTTGCAATAAACCGTGTAAAAGTAGGAAAAGGTATTTATCGTACATTGATGATTATTCCGTGGGCATTTCCATCCATTGTAATAGCATTGTCCTGGAAATGGATTTTAAATGGAGTGTCTGGATTTATTCCCAATATGCTGGTTCAGCTTGGAATATGCAGCGAATTGCCACAGTTCCTTAGTGATAGCAGTCTGGTATTCCTGACGTTAATTTTTATCAATGTATGGTTTGGTGCACCGATGATCATGGTGAATGTATTATCTGCTTTGCAGACAATTCCACAGGATCAGTATGAAGCGGCACAGATTGACGGTGCATCTAAGCTTCAGCAGTTTTGGTTCATTACGGTACCGCATATTAAGATTGTTGTTGGACTTTTAGTTGTTCTTCGTACAATTTGGGTATTCAATAACTTTGATATTATTTACCTGCTTACCGGTGGTGGACCGGCAAATGCAACAACAACAATGCCGATTTATGCTTACAACATGGGTTGGAATACGAAACTGTTAGGAAGATCCTCTGCAGTCACCATGTTATTGCTGGCATTTTTGCTGTTGGTATGTGTAGTGTACTTTACGATTATTGACAAAATGGGAAAAGGAGGATAAATGATGATGAATCGAAAAGGAAAAGTCGGAAATGCTTTCTGCCATCTATATTTGATAATCTTATCATTGATTGCGTTTTTCCCGTTAGTGTGGGTACTGTTGTGTTCGGTGAAGTCATCGGGAGAATTGACATCCAATCCTACCAGGTTCTTACCGAAACATTTTACCTTAGATAACTTTACCCATGTGATTCAGGATTTGGGATTTGCTAAAAATATTGGAAACAGTTTGCTCATAGCCATTATCACAACGTGCATTGCAATTGTGATTTCTTCTATGGCGGCTTATGGGATTGTACGTTTTTTTCCAAAACTGGGTTCCATTATGTCAAAAGTACTTGTAGCTACATACATGTTTCCACCCATTCTGCTGGCAATTCCCTATTCTATGGTAATGGCGAAGTTGGGATTAGTTAATACCCGGATCGGTCTGATTATTGTGTACCTGTCCTTTAGCGTTCCTTACGCAGTCTGGATGCTGGTAGGATTTTTCAAAACGGTGCCATTGGGAATTGAAGAAGCAGCAAGAGTGGATGGTGCCAATAAATTTCAAACGTTTGTACAGATTGTTCTTCCTCTGGTCATGCCGGGGATTGTAGCAACAGCAATTTATACATTTATCAATGCATGGAATGAATTCTTATATTCATTGATTTTAATTAACAGTACAGATAAAATGACGGTTTCCGTGGCATTAAAATCTTTGCAGGGAGCTGAAATATTGAACTGGGGAGATATGATGGCAGCATCAACTCTCGTAGTAGTTCCATCCGTTATATTTTTTATGTTTATTCAGAATAAAATTGCAGGTGGAATGACAGATGGTGCAGTAAAATAAAAAAATTGGAGGTATTAAGTAATGAAAACAGTAGGATATGCAATTGTAGGAACAGGATATTTTGGTGCAGAACTTGGAAGAATTATGAAGGAACAGGAGGGTGCTAGGATTGTGGCAGTCCTTGATCCGGAAAACGGTCAGACCATAGCAGAGGAGTTGGATTGTGATGTGGAAACGGATCTGGATACTCTATATAGCAGGGAAGATGTTGAAGCAGTTATTGTTGCCACACCTAATTACTTACATAAAGAGCCGGTCATCAAAGCAGCAGAACATGGCGTGAATGTATTTTGTGAAAAACCCATTGCACTTTCCTATCAGGATTGTGACGAAATGGTAAGAACCTGTCAGGAACACGGTGTAATCTTTATGGCAGGTCATGTTATGAATTTCTTCCATGGGGTACGCTATGCGAAAAAACTGATTAATGATGGTGTGATTGGAAAAGTTCTCTATTGCCATTCTGCAAGAAATGGATGGGAAGAACAGCAGCCAACTATTTCCTGGAAAAAAATCAGGGAAAAATCAGGTGGACATCTGTACCATCACATCCATGAATTGGATTGTGTACAGTTTTTGATGGGAGGAATGCCAGAAGAAGTTACCATGACAGGTGGAAATGTTGCACATCAGGGAGAGGCTTTTGGAGATGAAGATGACATGTTGTTTGTGAATATGCAGTTTTCTGATAATCGGTATGCAGTATTAGAATGGGGGTCTGCTTTCCATTGGCCAGAACATTACGTCCTGATTCAAGGAACAAAAGGTGCAATTAAGATTGATATGTGTGATTGTGGCGGTACACTGAAAGTAGATGGCAGGGAGGAACATTTCCTTGTGCATGAGTCACAGGAAGAAGATGATGATCGGACAAGAATCTATCATGGTACGGAGATGGATGGTGCCATTATGTATGGAAAGCCAGGAAAGAAACCGCCAATGTGGCTCCACAGCATTATGAAAAATGAGATGAAATACCTAAATGGCATTCTCCATGGAAAGGAAGTTGACGATGAATTCAGACCATTGCTCACAGGAGAAGCTGCAAGAGCTGCGATTGCGACAGCAGATGCCTGCACGAAATCAAGGTTCGAAGATCGAAAAGTGAAACTCAGTGAGATTATCGGAGAGGGAAGAACGATATGAATAAGTATAAAAAAATTGTTTCTATAGCAGCAACTGCAGTGATGTGTGTTGCACCAATGAGTGTATATGCCCAAGAGGCCCAGACAGATGTGATTGAGGCTGTAGCAGAGAAGAAACAAGATACAGAATTTTCTTCAGTACCAGTTTTGCAAAAGGAAGGAATCGAAATCTCGGAAGGTACAGGATATGATTTGAGTAAAGAACCTGGGGCAGCAACAGTAAAAGCATTGGAACAGGGAACTATCGTTATCTCCTATAAAACAACCAGTGAAAATGCGATTCAATCGTTATTGAGTGTGGGAAATGGTACAAAAGGAAATCAGGATAGACATTTCCACTTATATATCACAAATGCAGGCGGCGTAGGCATGGAATTGAGAAATACAGATGGCGAGTTTAAATATACGCTGGATTGCCCGGCTGCTGTGCGTGGTAGTTATAAGGGGGGGAAGAGTATCCAACACAGTTGCATTAAAAGCGGACAAAGAAAATAAACAGTACAAGCTGTTTGCAAATGGCGAATTAATAGCAATGCTGGATCAGGAGGCATTTAAGTTTATCAGTGATATTACAGGAGTAGACAATGTAATGCTGGGCGGTACCATGCGTCAGGGAACCGTTGCCTATCCATTTGGAGGTTCCATAGAGAGAATGCAGGTATATCAGGATGTACTTTCTGATGATGAACTTATTGCTGTGACAGGAAAGACTATATATGCAGAGAATATCTTTTATGCAGGAGATGCTACAAAATCCAACTATTTCCGAATCCCATCCCTTTTGGCGTTGGATTCTGGTACAGTGATTGCAGCAGCAGATGCAAGATATGGTGGCACCCATGATGCAAAAAGTAAGATCAATACAGCATTTGCGAAAAGTACAGATGGTGGAAAAACGTGGGGACAGCCGACATTGCCATTGAAGTTTGACGATTATGTAGCAAAGAACATAGACTGGCCACGGGATTCGGTGGGCAAGAATGTGCAGATACAAGGGAGTGCTTCCTACATAGATCCGGTACTTTTAGAGGATAAGGAAACACATCGGGTATTTCTTTTTGCTGATATGATGCCGGCAGGAATTGGAAGTTCCAACGCTTCCGTAGGTTCTGGATTTAAAGAGGTTGATGGGAAGAAATATTTGAAATTGCACTGGAAGGATGATGCGGCAGGAACGTATGATTACTCTGTAAGAGAAAATGGAACCATTTATAACGATACTACAAATTCAGCAACTGAATATAGTGTTGATGGTGAATATAATCTGTACAAAAATGGAAATGCCATGCTATGTAAACAGTATGATTACAATTTTGAAGGTACAAAGTTGTTGGAAACACAGACAGACACGGACGTAAATATGAATGTTTTTTATAAAGATGCAGATTTTAAAGTATTCCCAACAACTTATTTGGCAATGAAATACTCAGATGATGAGGGAGAAACCTGGTCTGATTTACAGATTGTAAGTACCTTTAAGCCAGAGGAATCAAAATTTCTCGTATTGGGACCAGGTGTAGGCAAACAGATAGCAAATGGAGAACATGCCGGAAGATTGATTGTTCCATTGTATTCGAAATCATCTGCAGAACTGGGATTTATGTATAGTGATGACCATGGAGATAACTGGACATACGTAGAAGCAGACCAGAATACAGGTGGGGCAACCGCAGAAGCACAGATCGTAGAAATGCCGGATGGTTCCTTGAAAACTTATCTGCGTACAGGATCAGGATATATTGCACAAGTGATGAGTACAGATGGAGGAGAAACCTGGAGTGAGCGAGTTCCACTAACAGAAATTGCAACAACAGGGTATGGAACGCAGTTGTCAGTGATTAATTATTCAAAGCCTGTTGATGGAAAGCCTGCTATCTTACTATCAGCACCAAATGCGACCAATGGCAGAAAAAATGGAAAGATATGGATTGGTTTGATCAGCGAAACAGGAAATTCCGGAAAAGATAAGTATTCTGTAGATTGGAAATATTGCTATTCTGTGGATACCCCTCAAATGGGCTACTCTTATTCCTGTCTGACAGAGCTTCCGGATGGCGAGATTGGGCTTTTATATGAAAAATATGATTCCTGGTCAAGAAATGAATTGCATCTGAAAAATATATTGAAATATGAGAGGTTTAATATTGATGAACTGAAAGTTCAACCATAAGATGTAATATTCCTGATAATTAAAGAAAATAGGCGGTATATACCGTGACCGCTTATTTTCATAAAGAGGAAATGAATGATACGGAAGTTAAATCCAAGGAGGAAAAGAGATGTATCAGAAAGTGGCAAATCTGAAGGGAAAATTGATTGTATCATGCCAGGCATTGCCGAATGAACCACTACATTCTTCTTTTATCATGGGAAGAATGGCACTGGCAGCAAAGGAAGGCGGAGCGAGAGGAATCCGTGCGAATTCAAAAGAAGATATTAAAGAGATTCGGTCAAAAGTGGATCTTCCAATCATTGGTATTGTAAAGAGGGATTATGAAGACAGTGCAGTTTATATTACTCCAACAATGAAGGAAATAGAAGAATTGATGGAAGTGAAACCGGATATTATTGCAATGGATGCAACCATATCCAAACGTCCGAGCAATCAGACTTTGGATGAATTCTTCCACGAAGTGAAAGAAAAATATCCTAATCAGCTTTGGATGGCGGACTGTTCTACCATAGAAGAAGCCCTTCATGCAGATGATCTTGGCTTTGATTTTATTGGGACCACTCTAGTCGGTTATACGGAGCAGAGTAAGGGAGATAAAATAGAGAAGAATGATTTTGAAATTCTGAGAGAAATTATTGCAGGAGTCAAACACAAGGTAATTGCTGAAGGAAATATCAATACACCCCAAAAGGCAAGGCATGTCATTGAACTTGGTGCGTACAGCGTTGTAGTTGGTTCGATTATCACAAGACCACAGTTAATCACAAAATCATTTGTAGAGGAAATGGAACGCTAGGGGAGAAAACAAAATGAATGGCTTTTATGAAGCAAAGGAGCAAAACGATGAGAAATCTTGAGAAATATAAAGGTGTGATTCCGGCATTTTATGCTTGCTATGACAAAGAAGGAAACATTAGTCCAGAAGGTGTACAGGGACTGACAAAATATTTTGTAAAAAAAGGGGTAAAAGGTGTCTATGTAAACGGTTCTTCCGGAGAATGTATTTATCAGAGTGTGGAAGACCGTAAGATTGTACTTGAGAATGTTATGAAAGTAGCGGAAGGTAAACTTACAGTTATTGCCCATGTGGCCTGCAATAACACGAAGGACAGTCAGGAGCTTGCCAGACATGCAGAAGGGCGTGGGGGTAGATGCAATCGCTGCAATTCCTCCCATCTATTTTCACTTACCGGAATATGCTATTGCACAGTATTGGAATGCCATTAGTGCAGCGGCACCGAACACAGACTTTGTAATTTATAACATACCTCAGCTTGCTGGTGTTGCACTTACACAGAATTTATTTGCAGAGATGAGGAAAAATCCCAACGTCATTGGTGTCAAGAATTCCTCTATGCCGGTACAGGATATCCAAATGTTTAAGCAGGCTGCAGGAGCTGAGTACATTATCTTTAATGGTCCTGATGAGCAGTTTATGAGCGGACGTGTTATCGGGGCAGAGGGTGCAATTGGGGGAACCTATGGTGCTATGCCTGAATTATACTTAAAGTTGGATGAGTGTATAAATGCAGGAAAGATGACAGAGGCAAGAAAAATCCAGTATGCTTGTAATGAGATAATTTACAAAATGTGTTCAGCGCATGGAAATATGTATGCAGTTATTAAAGCAATTCTAAAGATTAATGAAGGACTGGAACTTGGTGCAGTAAGAGAGCCTCTTCCAGCATTGGTAGATGAGGACATGGAGATTGTAAAAGAAGCTGCACAGATGATCTGTGATGCGAAGAAGAAATTTCTATAATGATAATACGTAGACAAGATTCCATGTAGGGATACTTGTTAGTAGTGATGCCCGGCTCAGCTTAAAAGCCGGGTGTTGCTTTTTAAGTTGAAAAGAGTTTGATTTAAGATGCAGATGGGATTAAATAAGAAAGTAAATGAGGGTATGAAATGAAGAAGTATATAAGTATTGACATTGGGGGGACGGCAATTAAGTATGGCATCATTTGTGAAAATGCGGAAATTATTTTGAAAGAAACTTTGAGAACAGAAGCGTGGAAGGGTGGACCTGCAATTCTGAAGAAAGTTATAGGGATTGTGGAGCATCTGATTGAACAAACCAAGGGAAAGATTTCGGGTATCTGCATTTCTACTGCAGGAATGGTAGATACAAAAAGCGGTTCTATTTTTTATTCAGCACCACTGATTCCTGACTATGCGGGGATGGAATTTAAAAAGACATTAGAGGATAAATTTCATATACCATGTGAAGTGGAAAATGATGTAAACTGTGCAGGGCTTGCAGAATATAGTTCAGGTGCAGCGAAAGGATGCAGGGTGGTTTTGATGTTGACCATAGGTACGGGTATTGGTGGCTGTATCGTGTTAGATGGGAAGGTATTTCATGGTTTTAGTAACAGTGCATGTGAGGTTGGGTATATGCACATGGATGGCAGTGATTTTCAGACGCTTGGGGCAGCCAGCATTTTAAGTAAAAAAGTATCCCAGTGGAAAGGAGATTCTGAAGATAAGTGGGATGGATACCGTATCTTCGAGGAAGCCAAAAAAGGAGATATGATTTGTAATCGTGCCATTGATCAAATGGCAGAAATCCTTGGAAAGGGAATTGCTAATATTTGCTATGTGATCAATCCAGAGATTGTTGTGCTTGGTGGTGGCATCATGGCCCAGGAAGAGTTTCTGCGAGGTAAAATTCAAAATTCTGTCAAAAAGTATCTTATATCCAGTATTGAGGAATGTACTAAAATAGTATTCGCAAAGCACCAAAATGATGCAGGAATGCTTGGAGCATTTTATCATTTCTGTGGAGTAAACAAAAAATTATAGATACAGGAATGTCATTGGGCACTAACCGTCAACAGCTTACATATCTAAATAAGGAAAGTGTAAGCTGTTGATTTTTTCTTATTTGATGATCATCTTTGTATGCCAATTTTTATCTAATACAAGCTCTTATCGTTTCCTGCATTCCTCCGCTTTATCCTCATCCCAGACAAGTTTTCCGGTCTGTACTGCTTCTTCATACCGACTGATCTTGTATTCCAGGCGTTTTAACATTTGCGAAATCTTGTTCTGTTGCTCGATCAGATGTTCTTTCTGTTCCAGTAAGAGATGGAGTCTTGCGGGGATTGTCTCGTCTCCTTCCTGGAACAGATGCACGTATTCGATCATGGATTCGACTGGAAGACCTGCATTTCTCATACACAGGGCGAGTTCAATCCAGCCCAGATCCGCTTCTTTGTAATTACGAATACCACCGGATGTTCGAGGAACCGCCGGAATCATACCGATGCGTTCATAGTAGCGCAGGGTGTCCTGTGTGATCTGATATTTTTCACTGACTTCTTTGATCGTCAAAGAGAATCCCTCCTTCTTGGAAATTCGAGTATTTGTGTACTCTTGATATAAGAATACTATAAAGCATGGAGTGTGCTCCAAGTCAATATATTTTTGAAAAAATGTCGGGCAGATTAGATTCCGGGTTGCTGACAGAGGATGGCAAGAGTATAATGAAAAAAATGAGAATTCTTCTGATTCGCAGAAAGGAGCAGAAAATATGAATGTTGAACAAGACTATATTATGCGTATGATCAAGGAATTTGCAAATGTATTGGGAAGACTGCTATTCAACAAGAAGAAACCCATGTATGAACTGGATGTAACGAACAGATACCATGTAGGAGATGATCTGTATACACGTTTATGCAGGATGGCTGATGAAGGCAAGATCAATGAAGCGGAAAATATTCTCTATGAAGAAATGGTACCTGGAGATATGGAGTATCTGGAGATGGCGCTGACATTTTATGCGTATTTGAATTGTTTTGAGGACGAGGTCCTTCACAGGTATCATTACACAAGAGATGAGATCAAAGAAGGAATGGAAGATTTTCTGGACAGATATGGATGCAGTGATATGAAAGAATTACTGGAGGAATAAATACGATGGAAAGATCAAGAGAAGAATTGGATACACGATTAAAACGGCAGATACAGTTTATTGTAGAAGTAGATAAAGTAAAGAATATTTTCAGGCAGACATATCTTGCGGATGCAAACAGAAAAGAGAATGACGCAGAACATTCCTGGCATCTGGCGCTTATGGCAGTACTTTTAAAGGATTACATGAAAGAAGAGGTGGATCTGACGAAGGTGATGATCATGGTTCTGATTCATGATCTTGTTGAGATTGATGCAGGAGATACGTATGCATATGATGAAAGTGGTGCGGCGACCAAGAGGGAACGGGAAGAAAAGGCGGCTGATCGTATTTTTGGATTACTGCCGGAAGATCAGGGACAAGAATTCCGCAAGTTGTGGGAAGAGTTCGAAGCTTATAAGACTCCGGAAGCAAAATATGCCCATCTTCTCGATAATTTCCAGCCTCTTTTGCTGAATGATGCTTCAGGTGGGAAAAGCTGGGAAGAGCACGGAGTACACAGAAGTCAGGTGTATAAAAGAAATGAGCGGATCCCGGAGACTTCAGAGATAATCTGGGAGCAGATGAAGGAGATCATTCAGAAGCATATTGAGCAGGGACACTTATTTGAAGATTGATAAACTGTAAATAGAAACTGACAAAGAGGTGGGAAACATGTATGAAGCAGAAGTAGAGAGACTGCAGGAAATGATCGATGAGAGCAGCAATATTGTATTTTTCGGAGGAGCAGGGGTATCTACCGAAAGTAATATTCCGGATTTTCGAAGCGCGGATGGAATTTATCATCAGTCTTATAAATATTCACCTGAGGAAGTAGTAAGCCACAGTTTTTATGAAAAGCATCCGAAAGCGTTTTTTGAGTTCTATCGGGAGAAGATGATGGTATTGGATGCAAAGCCCAATGCCGCACATTTGAAGCTGGCAGAACTTGAGAATGCAGGTAAGATAAAAGCAGTCATCACACAGAATATTGACGGGCTGCATCAGGCCGCGGGGAGTCAGGTTGTGTATGAACTGCATGGAAGCATTCATCGGAATTACTGTGAAAAATGCGGACGGTTCTATGATGCAGGATTTGTGAAAGCGGCAGAAGGAGTACCAGTGTGTTCATGCGGAGGGCGGATCAAGCCGGATGTTGTTCTATATGAAGAAGCGCTGGACGGAACGATAATCGAAAAGGCTGTCAGGGTGATTTCGCAGGCAGATATGCTGATCATCGGAGGCACATCTCTGGTTGTATATCCGGCAGCAGGATTTATCGATTATTTTCGCGGAAAGTATCTGGTGGTGATCAATAAATCAGAGATGGCAAAGGCAGTCAGAGCAAACTTAAGTATTTCCGCGCCGATCGGAGAAATTCTGGGAAGAATTAAAGTGAAATAAAAATCTGCAGAGAGTGCGTTGAGAAATTATATTCGGCACTTTCTGCAGATTTTTGCTTTTATTTGTTTTAGTTGCAGCTTTCCCATCTTCCGGATGCACCGCAAGGCAGTACAAGACCAGTATTTTTGACCGGAAGACCGATTTCCTGAGATTCGACTTTTCCGTTCCATGGTTTTAACTCAGTTGCAAGCATATAGGTCAGAACAGCAGGAGCAAGTCCTGTTGTATAAGAATTCACAAGGAAGAACAGAGCATCCTTTGACAGAATCTTCGTACACAACTGAATGAGCGGGTGGATCATGTCTTCGATCTTCCAGATCTCACCTTTGGGACCTCTTCCATAAGAAGGAGGATCCATGATGATGGCATCATAAGTGTTGCCTCTGCGGATTTCACGTTCTACGAACTTTACGCAGTCATCGACAAGCCAACGGATCGGTGCATCCTTCAGACCGGAGGAGAGCGCATTTTCCTTTGCCCATGTGACCATTCCCTTGGACGCATCCACATGAGTGACCTGTGCGCCAGCCGCAGCCGCAGCCAGTGTGGCTCCTCCGGTGTAGGCAAAAAGGTTTAAGACTTTGACCGGTCTTCCGGCTTTTTTGATCTTTTCAGAGAACCAGTCCCAGTTGGTTGCCTGCTCCGGGAAGAGCCCGGTGTGTTTGAAGTTAAATGGTTTTAAATTAAAGGTGAGAGATCCGTAATGAATCTGCCACTGCTCCGGGAGACTGAAAAATTCCCATTCGCCGCCGCCTTTTTTGCTTCGGTGATAGTGTCCGTTTCTGGATTTCCATCCTTTGTCTGTCTTTGGAGTGTCCCAGATGACCTGCGGGTCAGGACGAACCAGGATATAATCTCCCCATCGCTCCAGTTTTTCACCTTTTGAGCAGTCTATGACTTCGTAATCTTTCCAATTATCAGCTATCCACATAATAATAGAGTTCCTTTCGTACTGTATGATTGTTTTATCTTCTCATAAATAGAAGAAATTTTCAACTGTATGAGACAAAAATGATAAGACAAAAAGCAACGGTAAAAACCGTGTCTTTTTGCTTTTTGGTATGTCATTGAGAGGTTTTCCTCGTTGCTTTGCAGTTTGTATTATTATATACAAATCTGGGGAATATC
>ENA-OQIT01000015-OQIT01000015.1-human-gut-metagenome-genome-assembly--contig:-NODE-15-length-62277-cov-6.588528_pt1 | contig 62277 bp, 69 predicted proteins | sample MGYA00242587_ERZ504752 | MGnify/ENA primary metagenome ERZ504752 (study PRJEB26092, sample SAMD00036352) | human gut metagenome | host: Homo sapiens | study: EMG produced TPA metagenomics assembly of... | reverse complement strand
CTTTCCGGTCCTTTCTGGCGGAGATACAAGCACCATCCAGTTAAGACCATTCCGTGGTCGGCATGCTCTGCCTAAACCCGAAAAATCATCGTGACTAAACCCGCAACAACTAATTGAACACAAACAAGGAGGTGAAGAAGCGGTATCCGACGCTCTCAAACGGTATCAGGAAAGCTCTTTCTCTCCCCTACGGGATACCTCATTCGATACCCCATCAGATGGGATATCTCAAGGGGTATCGGATACCCCATCAGATGGGGCATCTCAAGGGGTATCGGATACCCAATCCGATTCATATTCTCCCCTTATACCTAATACCTTATACCTAATACCTAATTCCTCTATCCGTGCAAAAAACGAAAAATCGGCGGACAAGTCCGCCTCAGAGCCTGAAAACGAGAACGCTTCTTTCGAAGCTTCTCAGAGTTCCAGTAGGGTCGAGGAAACCTCTCCGGTTCAGAAGAAACCTTCCGCGGTTTCTTCGAAGAAGAGAAAAGTTCCGAAAAAAGAGAAGAAGCCCACGGCCCGTCAGACCGTGTTGGCCCCGGACTGGAAGCCCTCGCCCGAACTGCGCATCGCCACGGCCAAGGCGGGAGTCAACCTGATCCGCGAAGTCACCCTGTTCGTCGCCTACTACACGCAGGAGAAACCCGAACACCGCAGCGCCAACTGGGATGCCACATACAGGCGTTGGCTCGAACGGGACATCCAAAACCTGAAAATGGGGCGCGACCCCAACAACATCGCGCTACACCCGGAGAACCTGCCGGTGAACGGCAGGCTGCCGAAGAGCATGCTGAACGACATGCACAACGAGGAACTACAGGCGCGGGCCGCCGCCTGGGACGAAGCCCATCCGCGAGAGGAGGAATTCGATGAACTTTAACGAAGCTCTGCAGGTGCTGCGCCGCATCAACGTGCATCACGGGAACGCGCCAATCAGCGACGCGCAGGCCCAATGCTTCTACGAGGAGCTGGCCAGATCGGTGTCGTTCGACGAGGCCAACGCCGCGGTACGGGAATTCTACGCATTGCATCCTCACGGCGAATGGATGACGGTGGGGGATATCAACCTCGCCGTGAGAAGGAAACGACGGCAGTCGATGCCATCGGAGGCGACCATCACCCGGCTGATGGAGGAGAACCAGATTTCCGACCCCGACGAGATGTGGCAGTTCCGACGTTCTCTGCTCAAATCATTGGGCCGTGGCCGCCCCGCCACGCAGGCGGTGCAGCGTGCGTTGGAATTGTCCCGTCACCCGATGCTGGGCGGCCCGAGGGACGGGGCGACGAAAAGCCTGCCGCAGACACGGCCGGGGGAAAACCCCGATCCACGCGATCCGGCCCCGGTCACGACCGTCGTCCAAAGCATCATCGGCGGACTCTCGGCTCGGCCGCATCGGGCAGAATAGCCCCCCGGCCATCGCAAGAACATCGAATCAAAAAACGCCATCAGAAAAACCGATTGGAGAAAAAACAAATGGCAGACATCACCACACAAACAATCCGAGACACCTTCTTGGACAACCTTCCCGAAAACGTGACGCGCGAGGAGGGGGAGGAGTTCTGGAACGCATGGCTGGACAGGCAGCGCGAAGGGCATGAACCGGACATGCCGACACCTCCGGTCGGATTCCAGTACGCACCGGGCGAAGTGGACGAATTCGACTACGGCGAACCGGACTTGGAAGACGAGCAGCTGACTGAGGACCAGAAGCGAGACATGCTGGGACTGGTGCATGATTATGCGATGAACACGTCGGAACTGGCACGCACCATGCTGGACTGCCAGCATTTCGACGACCCGCAGGTCCGGGAGCTCGTACGTCAGACGTTCAAGGATCTCGAATGCGCCGGAAGCCACGTGTCTGACGCTTTGAAGCTGATGGGTTGGACCGCGGACGATGCGACGGTTGGCTGAAGTTTCTTCCGTTGCCGTCGATGTCGGGTCATGCGGCAACGGAAGAAAATCGGTTATTTTCAATAAAAAAACCGGTTAATTACAAACCCTGAGGTTACAGTGGGAACTGTTTGAGAAAACTCAGGCAAGGAGAACCCTCGAAATGACCAAACGTAACAGCAGCGGTCTGCGCAATGCGGGCACCATCGCCACCGTCGCGGCATTGACCCTCGGCATGGCGGGGCCCGGCGTCATGACGGCCACCGCCGACGAAAACGCCGCGAACGGCAACACCGGCAACAACGCCGCCCAAGCCACGCAGGAAGTCAAATACACGACCACCGTGGCAGGCACGCCAGTCGACTTCACGAAGGACAGCAAAGGCGATTACACGGCAACCGTCCCCAAGGTCAAAGGCGAGTTCAAAGACCAGGTGATCGTGTCCGGCACAGACAAGTCCCAGAACACTCTGACCACCGGCCAGAAACCTACGGACGGGAAAATCAGCGGCCCCGTCGTCTACACCAACGCCGACGATTCCGCGCCCAAGTTCACGCTGACCGTCACGGATTATGAAATCGTCGAAGACCAAGCGGCCCAATGGAACGCCACCGTTGAAGGCGAGACATACCCTCTCGACGTGAACGGTGACACCGCATCCAAGGACCTGCCCGAAGTCGCCTCCTATCCGGGCGACATCACCGTCACCGACGGGACAACCACCATCACGCTGACACCCGAGTACCAGAACGTCACCGTGAAATCCGGCGACAAGCTGGGCCAGCTGAACGTATCCGGCACCGCCGTCTACAAGCATGCCGCCGACGCGACGAAGAACACTCCGGCATTCAACGTGACACTGCCGTTCGCCTACACCTCGGGCACCCCGGTGACCGTGGACGGCACCGAAACGGAACTCACCAAGTCTGATGACGGAAAATACCATGCGGATTACGCCGGTCCGACATTGGACGAATCCAACAAGCCCAGCACGGACACGGTGACCCTCACCGGCATCAAGACCACACTGCCCATCCAATGGGGCAAAGACGTGCAGGTTGTCGATAAGGGAACCGGCGACACCGCCAGCAAGTTCGTACGCCTCACCGGAACAGCTTCCGGCGAAGTCACCATCCAGGATGGCGCCAGCAGGAAAAGCGTCACCGTGCCGGTGGAAGTGGATGTCACCGCGGATCGAGCCCAGGATAAGAGCTTTACCGGCCTGATCGTGACCCGCACCAACGCCAAAGGCGAAACCGCCGTATACGACGGGGCCAAAGACTTCAATGCGAAATTCAACCCCAGCACCCATGAATACACGCTGACCCTACCGGCCGATGCGGTCGGCGACAGCTACACGCTGGGCCTCACCCACGGTGTCGACGCCCAGGCATCCAAGCCGACGCTCGCGCTCGGAGAGGGAGCCTCCCGCGTGCTCAAGGTGAACGTGAACGGAGCCGACTACACGGTTAACGTGAAATTCCAGCCGGCCGACCTGAAAGCAGATTCCCCTGCGAAACTCACCGGACTGTACGTGAACAAGACCGGCGAGAACACGAAGGGCCAGCTCATCGACAACTGGGATCCGAACCGGCTCGACTACGTGCTCGCACTGGGGGAGAAGGATCCAAGCCCGTATGTGCTGCCCGAAGCGCCTGACGGAGTCACCATCAAGGGCGGCAACATCACGCAGAACGCGCAATCCACCCGCCAGGAATGGATCGTCACCGACACCGCAACCGGCGTAAGCCGCACCTACAGCCTGACAGTGACCAGGCCGGTGAAAACCGCCGTCACCGAATTCAAGCCGGCAGACCCAGCGAAGCAGGATTCCACGGTGGACCCGGAAAGCCAGCAGGACACCAATCTTGCATCGCACGGCTACACCGGCAAGGACGGCAAATACGTCGTATCAGACAAGGGTTCCTACGAGATTCCCGAGGGTGGAACATTCGCCTATGAGCCGAAGAACGGGCAATCCGCGACCGTCACCGTCGCACATGAGGGCATGACCTACACGTACACGGTCAACGTGCTCGCGCCGGACGGTTCGACCTTCGCGCAACACACGTACACCGTCACCTACATCACGGCGGCCACGCACAAGGCGCAGCTCACAGGCATCCTCGTGGACGGTACGGCCGTCAAGGGCTTCGACCCGGCCAGACACGAGTACAACGCATCCGTGAACGATCCGGACGAATGGATGGTCTCCCCGCAGTACGACAAGGCAAGCGGCATGACCGTCAGCACCGAGAAGAAGGGTGCGGACGCCACCATTACTGTCACATCCGGTGACGGATTGGTCAAGACCACCTACAAGGTGCATGTCACCCGCAAACCATTCGGCGGCAACGGGAACAACGCGCTCGGACTCGCCTCCACAGGCGTCGGCGGCGGAACCGTAGCGTTCCTGTCGATGGCGTTGATGGCTATGGGAGCGGTTCTCGGACTCGTTGCACGTCGGCGCCAGCGCGGACGCAGCTTCTAATAGCAACGGCTTGCGACCTGATGCGGTCGCAAGCCTTCCATTATTTTTTCTGACTCGGCGTGAAATGTCGGGCAAAAAACAAGAAAAGGAAGAACATGATGAAACAAAAGCGGATTGTCGCCGTAGCACTTGGCCTGGCCCTGTCCGTAAGCCCCATGATCGTGTTGCCCACCGCTTTCGCGGATCAGGTATCGGGGAACCCGTCCTCGTCGATTTCGGCCCGTTCGACGGCTCCGAATCCGCTCGACAAGTTCAGCACCGAAGAGAAGGCGTTCCTCAACAATCACAAGGACAAGATCGCATCCGCCCTGGGCATCGACGGGTTCGACCCATCCACCACCGACTATTACGGAGTCAAGGAATCGGCACTCGACACGGTCGCAGGCAAGATCCCCACCTCGAACACGGGACTGCTGAAGCCGATGGGCGCGCCGCTCGAGATCGACACGAACGCCACCGGCTGGCTCGTCGACGGAAAGATCGCGAAGGACAAGCCGTCCTCCGGCGACATGGCATACCGGGTCACGATCAAGGGCAAGAGCGGCGGCACCGTCGCATACACGCTGCACACCGCCTCACAGGATGCGAGCAGCAAAGCCGATCCGGGCGAGCTGAAGGGCGTGACCGCCACCGCCAATGGCACCGCCGTCACGGACTTCAATCCGGTGAAGGACGGCACATACACCGTGCCCGACGACGCGGAGGTGAAGATCGGCGACGTGCCCGACGGATGGAAGCTCGACCATAAGGCGGATTCGAAGACCGGCACGCTCACCTTCACCTGCACGAAGGATGATGTGACCGTCACCTGGACGTTCAAGTACGATGACGGAACCACCACGCCGAGCACCGGGGACAAGGCCGATCCAAGCGAACTGGCGGGGGTGACCGCCACGGCCGACGGGAAACCGGTCGACGGGTTCGCCCCGACGAAGACCGGCACATGGACCGTTCCCGACGGCGCGGAGGTGAAACTCTCCGGCCTGCCCGACGGTTGGGCGAGCTATAAGAATCTTGACGCGAAACCCGGCACCCTGTCCTACGACATCAAGAAGGGCGACGTCACCGTCGTCACGTGGACGTTCACATACGATTCCACGACCGATCCGGACAAGCCCGCCACGGGCGTGGACGCATTGAAGGGCGTGACCGCGACCGTCGACGGGAAACCGCTCCCGAGCTTCGACCCGACGAAATCCGGCACCTACAGGGTCGCCACGGGCGCCGAGGTGAAGATCTCGAACGTCCCATCCGATTGGAAGCTTGACAAGACCGCATCCGATTCGAAGCTGGTGTTCACCGCCTCCAAGGACGGCACGACCGTCACTTGGACGTTCGAATACCAAGGCAAGGATGAGGGCGGAGCCACCACCAACCCTGATGACAATGCCGGAAACAAAAGCCAGAACAACAATGACGGCACGACTTCCAAGCCGCCGGCGAACGGCGCGAACCCGCTCGCCTCCACCGGCGTGGGAATCGGCTGGGTCGGCTGGCTCATCGGCATCCTCGTCGTCATCGGCGGAGCATTGGGAATCACGGTCGCTGTCCGCAAGCCGAAGGGCAAGGCCACGGACGAGACCCCGGAAGCCGATGACAGCGAAGCGTCATCCGATCAGCCGCGAAACGCCTGACCCCATCGAAGGTTTGGAGGGAGATGCAAATATCCCGCCAAACCCCACGTTGAATCTTGATGCCATGCGGGACCCTCCTGCAAACCGGCTCCTATAGCATGACATCAACAAGGGATGCCGAAAGGCATCCCTATTTTTTTATTCAAAAACTTTGGTAAATACCGAAAAAATGTTGGAATCACCCGATTTTGCATGTACGTTGAAGGAAACGAAGACGACCATTCCCATCAGCCGTACGCCGAAACCGACAAGCGAGTTCGGTCTGAAGCCGGGCAGATACAGGCCGTCCGCGGTGAAAGTCGCCGGATTCGACCCGTTGGACGCCAACCATGCCGCATCCACCGGTGTGGGGTCGTTTCCCGTCCTCGACAGGACGTGCAAAACGGACCCAGGGGGGCGTCCCCGTTCCCGGCGACAACACCCCCCGGATCATCGACGACAGGGCAGGAAAGTCATACCGGAACCGGCGACCCGGCCCCGACCATCGGGGCCTACCAAACATGGTAATGGGCGGATCCAGACGGGATTCGCCCCGGCCAAGGAAAGGAACACAATGAGCAACATCCTCACCGATAACACACGCACGCGCCGCTTGGCCGCGTCCGTACTGGCGGGCGTCGTCCTGCTGGGCGGCATGGCCGGACTGTCCGGCACGGCCATGGCCGCCGGTGCCGGCACGATCACCCTGACCGCCCCGGCCGGCGAGACCCTCGCCAACCACACCTTCTCCGCCTACAAGATCGGCGACTACTCGGGCTACGCGGACGCCAACGCCAACGGGAAGATCGACAGTACGAACGTGACCAACGCGGCCGGTACGCAGGCATGGCTCAAGGCAGCCCTGGCCAAGGCCGGGCTGAGCGTGGACAGCGCGAAGGGCCTTGACGAGGCCGGCACGCTCGCGGCGACCACCCAGGCCGCCAAGCTCTCCACCGTCGCCAACGCATTGGCCGACGCCGCGAACAAGCCGGGGCCGTGGTCGCCGACAAGACCAGCAACACCGGCAGCCTGACCCTGAACGTGCCGGGCGAGGGCCTGTACCTGGTCGTTGACTCGGACGGCCTGCCGATCATCGTGGGCACCAAGATCAACGGCAAGGACCTGGAGAAGCAAGCGTTGGGCACCGCGGTCATCAAGTCCACGTCGATCAGCGTCGACAAGGAGGGCTCCGGCGACACGACCATCGGCAAGACCGTCCACTACACCGCAACCTTCAAGATCCCGCAGAAGAGCGCGAACCCGACCAAGCTCTCATACACGGACCAGCCAACCAACCTCACCATCGTCAGGAACAGCCTGAAGATCAAGGTCGACAACCAGGCGGCCGTGGCCGTGCCCAGCCAGGCGATCAAATGGAACCAGGACGGCGGTTTCACGCTGACCGGCGACTCGTACCTGTCGGACGCGACCTACGGCAAGACGGTCGTCATCTCCTATGACGCGACCGTGACCGGCAAGGACCCCCACAACACAGGCGCCGTCAAGGCCACGCTTGCCGACAAGCCCAAGACCGCGGCCGACGAGGTCACCCTGGCGAACTTCGACTTCGACCTCGCGAAGGTCAAGGCCGACGGGAGAACCGCGGTCAAGGACGCCGGCTTCGTCATCAAGAACCAGGCCGGCAAGTACATGAAGCTCGACGCCGCTTCCGGCAAATGGTCGGACATGGACGCCAAGAACGCGGCCGAAGCGAAGGCGGCCGGCGCGGAACGCCTCACCGACGCGCAGGGCCATCTCGCGTTCGACGGCCTGGGCGACGGCACATACACCGTGGAGGAGTCCACGGTCCCGTCCGGCTACCTGCCCACGCCCGCATCGTTCACCGTCACCATCAAGAACGGCAAGGCCAGCGTCAAGGGCACCGGCCTGAACGCCGGACTGACCGGCGACAACGCCAACCTCGCGGAGGACGGCACCGTGACCGTCAAGAACCTCGACTCCATCAGCCAGCTGGCCCAGACCGGCGCGACCGGCGTCACGATCACCGTGGCCATGGCCGGCCTGCTCGCCCTGGGCGCTGGCGGTGCTTGGACGCTGCGCCGCCGCACCGCCCAAGACGCCAAGTGACCGGAGCGGATTGAATGACCGACGGCGGCACCACACACGGCACGGACGGCGTGATCCCGGAATTCGACCGGATCCTCACGCCTCCCATGTCCCGCGTGGAAACGAGACGACGGAAAAGGACGCGCGTCCGCTCGATGATGTGGACCGTCCTGTCCGCCGTGCTCGCCCTCGCCGCCGCCTGCCTGATCGTTCCTCCGCTCACCGCGCGCGCCGCTTTCGACCACGAGCAGTCGGCGGTCACGGCCACGCTCGACGCCTCGGCCGCCGGCATGCCCAGGGAACGCCTCGAATCGATGCTCGAACAGGCCCGATCCTACAACCACACGCTGGCCGCATCCGGCCAGCCGACCATAGGCGAGGGCGAGGATCCATTCACCCACAAGCTACAAGGTGATTTCAGCGGTTCCGACGACAAGGCGTACACCAAGTCGTTGGACATGGGAGACGGGGTCATGGGATCGGTTTCGATCCCGTCCATCGGCGTGGACCTGACCATCCGCCACGGCTCCTCCGACACCGTGCTGGACATGGGCGCCGGCCACCTGCACGGCACCAGCCTGCCGGTCGGCGGCCCCTCCACGCACACCGCGCTCACCGGCCACCGCGGATTGGCGGACAAGATGATGTTCACCCGGTTGGACGAGCTGCACAAAGGAAGCGTCTTCTACATCCACACGCTCGGGCGCACGCTCGCCTACAAGGTGACGGACATCCGCGTCGTGGACCCCGGACAGGTCGACTCGCTGCGCATCGTCAAAGGCCAAGATCTGGCGACCCTGGTCACCTGCACCCCGTACGGGATCAACACGCAACGCCTGCTGGTCACCGGCGAGCGTGCCCGCATGCCGCAGACCGCCCCCTACGAGCGGGACGCGCCGAAGGACGCGCGCACCCCAGCATTGACGGTCATGGGAGGCACGCTCCTGGCCGGCTGGCCGTTCGCGCGACGCCTGGCACGAATTCCACGGCGTGCCGCTCATTCCACCGGCACGACCGGGGAAAGCAGACCAAAAACAAAGGAGAACCAATGAGAACCAGCTTATCCGGCCGACTGGCGGCCGGCATCACCACTATCGGTCTCCTGGCTGTGGGATTGGGCGCGACAAGCATGCCCGCCATAGCGGAGGAGAAGCCGGTGGACGTGTACATCGGCGACAGCATCGTCGCCAATAACCCCGCAGTCAAGGTCGATTCCACCAACCGCTGGTCGAGGCTCGTGTCCGATGCGGACGGGGCGACCGACCTCAACGTCGCCGTCGGCGGCACCGGCTTCCTCGTCTACCAGGGCAAGACCTACTCCGACCAGGTAGACATCGCCCTGAGCCGGTTGAAGAAGTCCGGCACGGACGTGTCGCAGGTGCGCCGCGTCATCCTGGTCGGCGGCGGCAACGACTTCCAGAAAGGCCTCAACCCCACGCTGATCGACAAGGAGGCCAAGGCCATGCAGGAGACGGCCGACAAGATCAAAGCCTCGTTCCCCGCCGCCCAATACGACTACATCCCCGAAGTCCTTGCCCAGACCAAGCTCAACACGAAGGACGTGACCGCGGCGAAACCCTACCTGCCTGTCATCTACCAACTGTTCAAAGGCAAGGGCTTCCATGTGGCCGAACAATGGTGGGATTGGCTGCCCGACGCGTACGCGAACGGCTATGCCGCTCCCGACGACCGCCACACCACACCCAAAGCGCATAATGTGGCCGCGCACCGGATCGTCGAATGGCTCAACACGCTCGGCGAACCCCAGGTGGCCGGACAGGTCGCCGAATGGGCCGACGGAGGCGGGACGACAAAACCGGCCGCCGTGACCATCCGGTACGACGCCAACGGCGGGACCGGCTCCATCAAGGACACGACCGGAAAACCGGGCGACGCAATCACCCTGCCCGAAACCGGGGTCACGCACGCCGGATACACGCTGACCGGATGGTCCCTGTCCAAGGACGGGACGGGCCAGAACGTGAAACCGGGCGGCAAATACACGATCCCCGAGAACGCCTCGGGCACGATCGTCGTATACGCCGTATGGACCAAAACGGAGACGGGCGGCGGCGAGGGGAACATCCCCGGCACCGACTGCACGACCACGGACTGGAACACGACCAGCTCCAACACCGGCATCTACGCGGGCGGGAACCTGGACATGGCCGGCATGTACGAGAACGAGGGCAGCGTCGTCGTCGCCGGCAACGTCACCAACATGCCGTCCACCGTGCCTGCGGGCATCGCCGCCTGGGCTCTTGGCTACGTTCCCGACAAGAACGCCGACTTCATGAACGTGGGCGGGAACGTGAACCTGAAACGCTCCGGCAGCGACATGCTCGCCGACGACAGGCACATCATCGACGGCACGCTGAAGGTCGGCGGCACGCTGGACGGCGGCACCATCACCACCCCGTTCACCTACGGAAACTTCAAACAGGCCGCCAACCCGGCCGTATTCCAGAAATACGACGAACAGCACATCCGGGACATGATCTCGATCATGCAATACCAGCGGACCGCCACCGACCCCGTCCCGACCATCCAATCGGGCCTCGGCAAACAGGCCGCGTTGACCGTCTCCCTGGGCAACGGGTCCACCATCGACTGGAACGACGGCACGACCCGCCTGACCGGCCTGAACGCCACACTGAAGAAGTTCAAGAAGACCGGCACGGTCACCGCCGCCAAGACCGGCGACTACACGCAGACCACGTTCCTCAACTACAAGGACACCACGTTCACCAACCCGACCGAAACCAAAGCCAACGTGTCCAAAGCGGGCCTTCTCACCTTCAAGGGCGACGGGAAAAGCCAGACCCAGACGTTCGACCTCGACCCCGCATGGGTCGACGCGCAGGAGCAGACGCTGGGAGTCACCCAATGGGACCTCAGCTTCACCGGCATCCCCGCGACCGCGAGCATCGTCGTCAACATCAACGGATCCGGCAAACCGTGGACGTTGCACGACTCGTACCGCACGTTCGTGGACGACAAGGACATCAGCATCCCGGTCAACGACCACACGGACAGGCGCGTCGCCTACCGCCGGTTCGCCAGCCGCCTCATGTGGAACGTCAACGACATCCCCTCGTTCAGGCTCAACGGACTCGTGCCCGGGGCGGACACATCCAGCCAATGGAAGATGTTCCCCGGCTCGATCCTCACCCTGGGCGACCTGACCGTCGACACGGACACCAACGGCACCCTGTGGTCCAACGGGAACATCTCATTCCGCAACAAGGTCGAACACCACAACGCGCCATGGGCCGGAGCCAGCATCACCAGCTGCAAGCCTGCCGAGAACCCGTCGGCCCCGAAACCCACGCCAGCATCCACACTGCCCGCCACCGGCGCGACCTCCACGATCGCGTCGATAGCAGGGGGGGCGGTTCTCTGCCTCGCCCTCGCGTCGTTCGCCTACAGCCGACGGAGGCGCGGCTGACATTCCATTCCGCCTCCATGCAATCGGAGGAGGATTGAAATGAACATCCGCAGCATGATCAAGCATGTCGCCGCCATTATCACGGCGGTCGGCATGCTTCTCGCCTCGATGGCCGGCGCAGTCACCGCCCTGGCCGAGGATTCCAAGCCCACGACCGCCGTGGACGGGCCCACAAAGCCGGTCAGGATCATGGATAACCTGTACCAGACCCGGTACACGGGAGACTACAAGCTCGACGACTACCTGTCGGCGAACGCCGGCGGCAACGACGACTATCTCGCCTGGCTACGGGCCAACCTCAACCACGGCAAGCCCATACCCCTGTCCACGACCCAGGCATGCACCACGCTGGCGGTCACGGACACGGACACAGGCCATGACCTCATGGTCCGCAACATGGACTGGTATCCGGCCGTTCCCGGCATGATGGTCGCCACCGCCCCGACGGATGGGTATCGGAGCGTGGGCGTCGCCCCGGTCATGACCGGCAAGGAGAACGCGACGCCCACCACGGACGAGCTTGAGACGAGCGCGAACATCGCGCCCCTGACCACCATGGACGGAGTCAACGAGAAGGGGCTGTCTGCGGCGATCCTGCAGATCCACCGCTGGCAGGCGCCCAACGACGGCAAGCCGTCCATCAGCCAGCTGGCCGTCGTCCGCCTGCTCCTGGACAAAGCCGCCACCGTGGACGAGGCAATCGGCCTGCTCGGCCGGTACGACATCGCCGCCTACGGCGACAAGTACGCATCGCTCGGAGGACTGCACTACGCATTGGCCGACGCGACCGGCGCAAAGGCCACCATCGAATTCGACGGCGGGAAAATGCACGTCACCCGTCCTACGGACACGTACCAGACCACCACGAACACGATGACCTGGAACCATGAGATCGAATCCGACCGGCGCTGGAAAAAGGTCGACACGGCCGTGCGCGAGGCAGGCGGATCCATGGGCGAACGGGACGCGTTCGGCCTGCTGGCCGCCACTCCGTCCCACTCGACCAGCACCCTGCAATGGACCGTCGCCTACGACCTCGACGCCAAGACCGGGATCATCACCACCCGCGGCCGCACCGACCAGGCCCGAACCCTCACCCTCGACGGAATCCAGACCGCCGCCTCACCCGTGACCGTCAGATACGACGCCAACGGTGGCAGGGGCACGATAACGGACATGACCGGCAATCCCGGAGACCAAATCGACATACCCTCCACGGGCGTGACCCGCAGCGGATACACACTGGCCGGCTGGAACACGAAGGCAGACGGCACGGGCGCAAGCATCCCGGCCGGTTCGTACACGATCCCGGCCGACGCCACGGGCACCATCACCCTGTACGCGCAATGGCAGCGGACGAACACCACGCCGACCGACCCGGACGCGAACGGCCTGCCGGATCGTCTGGTCAACGGCAGCTTCGAATACCCAAACGACTATCCAAGCTACTGCCTGTCGAACGTGGCGATCCACAGCCTGTCGGCCGACGGCAGGATGGACTGCGTGGACTGGATCAAGAAGGACGCCAACGGCAAGCCCGACGATTCGAAATACACGCAGAAATCGTTCACGATCAACGGGTTCGACCAGAAGAGATTCGGTTGGCGGTCGAGCCAGACCGCCAACTCGCCCGACGGCCGAGGCAGCGTGGAACTGCGTTTCGGCGTACGCGACAAGCAGGACGCCATACGGCCGAACGTGCCGGCGACCCGCCGTGCCAACCAGTATTCCGAGATCGTGGCCGAACAGGAAGGCGCCTACATCTACCAGGACATCAGAACCGTCCCCGGCCACACCTACCACTGGAACCTGGCCCACGCCTCATACACGAACTCCAAGGACGGGTTAGGCAAGGAGTTCCTGAACAACCCGGACTGCATGAGCGTGGTCATCGGACCCGCTCCGACGGCCGGCGGAACGTTCAGGGGCGTCGCCCAGCAGGCGCGGCGTCTGGCGGACGGTGCCGGCAACGACAAGGCCGGGGACACGGGCACCAGCTTCTGCAGCACGGTCGACGAGGCCGCGGTCTCGCGCGGCGACCTGACCCTCGACTACGACACCGGCAAACCCACCGTCAAAACCCGGAACAATTCCTGGGAACGCTACGCGGACCGCGACGGATACGTCGCCACCAGCACCGTCACCCGTTTCACATTCAAATCGGTGAAGCAGCATAGCGTGATCCACGGCAACCTGATCGACGACATCCGCTTCAGCGAGGACACGACCGTCACCTACCATGCGAACACCGGTGTCCCGGCCGATCCGGAATGGGCTGATACGACCATCGCCGGCGACTACACGATCGTAGACAACACGCACAACAGGTTCACGCGCGACGGCTACGAATTCCAGGGATGGAGCCAGGATCCGAAGGCCACGGCCGCCAGCCTCCTGGCCGGCGACGTCATCGACGTGTCGCAGTCGGGCGCCGACCTGTACGCGATCTGGAAACGGACGAAGACCGAACCGGCACCCGTATCCACACTACCCCAGACCGGCAGCGTCATCGGCCTGATCGGAGGCCTGGTAGCCGCCGTCCTCCTCACCGGGGCCGGCATCGCGTTCAAACGCCGAGGGTAAGTCTCCTGCTGACACGGGTAAACGGACGTTTCCCTGACTATACGGTAGGAGGATTCCATCGTCATGGGTCCTCCTACCGTATGGTTACATCAAGATCCAGCTGATAAAAAAAGGATCATGGGGTGACTCTGCTGTCCCTTGCGGTTGAAGGTTGAGTTCGCCGCGACCAAAACGTTGCGCGTCCATAAGGGCAAGGATGAGGTCACGCTCCTCACTTGCACCGGTCAGGGGAACACTATGCGTTTTCTGGTCACGGGGGGAGCGTAACAGCATGCCTGATCAGGTTCCTTTGCCGGGGATGCCCCGGGTGATATGAAGCAGACTGCTCTTGTTTCCGGTATCATTGTGGCGGGGGGTGTTGGCTGTTGGTTTTTCGCTTTGTCGTGGTCGGCGTGTTTCGGGTAGGCACATGTCTTGCTGACGAAAAAAGGTGGTAGCAATTTGCATTAGTAAAAATTTATGTTACTATCTGTAGGTGGAAAACATACAACGCCTCCCAAGGAACACAAACCCCAAAAGAGACACGACCAAGGAAAGAAGAGATCTTTCATGAAACGCAGCAATCTCACCAAGATCGCAGTGGCAAGCACAGCCGTAATGGCCACCCTCGCCTCGCCTGCAATCGCCATGGCCGACGAAGCCACAACCACAGACAACCAGACCAAGCAGGCCATCGCACAGGCGCAGGACAGCGTCGCACAGGCCCAGCAGAGCACAGCGGAAGCCAACCAAGCCATCGCACAGGCATCCCCGACCGGCGTGACCGAAGCGCAGGCCAAGGCCGACGCCGCCGCAGCCGCACTGGACACCGCCAAGCAGAACCTCGACAACGCCGCCGCCCAGCAGCAGACAGCCGCAAACAACCAGCAGCAGGCGCAGGCGAACTACGACGATGCCAGCAAGGCCCAGCAGCAGGCCGCACAGGATGCGACCGACACGGCCGACAAGATCGCCGCCGCCCAGCAGGCCGCGAACAACGCTTCCAACGCCATCAACGACGCCAACAAGGCCATGCAACAGGCCTCCGACGGCCAGTCGAAGGCAGAAGCCGACAAGCAGACCGCACAGACCGCGAAGGATGAGGCCTCCGCCGAATCCGCCTCCCATCAGAAGGACGCCGACAAGGCCCAGACCGATATCGATGCGGCCGACAAGCAGGCCACGAACGCGCAGAAGAAGGCCGATCAGGCGGATACCGCCATCAGTGATGCGCAGAAGAAGGCCGACCGGGCCGACGCGGACGCGAAGCAGGCCGCGAGCGACAAGGCGGCCGCCGAGAAGGAGCTGGCCGCGGCCAAGCAGCAGCAGGCCACGGCGACCGGCGACAAGACGAAGGCCGACGAGGCGGTGAACGCCGCGCAAGCCAAGCTGGATGCGGCCAAGCATGCCGAAGCCAAGGCGCTTGAAGCCAAGCAGAAGGCCGATGCCAAGGTCGAACAGCTGTCCAAGGATGATGGAGGTCTTTCCGACCTGGCCGCGAAGCTCGAAGCGGCGAAGAAGGCCGCAGCCGATGCCGCCACCGCCCAGCAGAAGGCCGAACAGGCGCAGAAGGATGCCGACAAGGCGGCATCCGACGCTTCGGCGAACGCCACGGCGAAGCAGCAGGCCGCCGAACAGGCGAAGGCCGAGGCCGACCGGCTGAAGCAGGTCGCGGCGGACGCGCAGTCGAAGCTCTCGCAGGGCGCGGTCGCCTACTTCGGCGACCGGAACGCGTCGGACGCGGTCAAGGTCCTCACCGACAAGGACACGACGCTTTACCTGTCCAGCATCCAGAACGGGGGGAAGGGCGATGCGACCAGCATCGACAACATGATCGCCGCGCTCTCGTATATCAGGGAGGCGAACCAGCTTCGCGCCAAGGAGGGTCTGGCGCCGTTGAAGGTGTCGGACACGCTCATGGCGATGAGCATGGCGAACGTCGACTGGTCCGACGACAACATCAGCCATTCCGGCCAGTTCAACGTCGGCGAGAACATGGCCTGGGGTTACAAGGACCCGTTCGACGGCTGGTACACGACCGAGAAGGCCAATTACGAGAAGGACATGACCGACGGCGTGCTGGACGGCAAGGACAAGGACGGGAACGCGGTGGGCGAGACCGGCCATTATCTGAATGTCGTCAAGGGCTACACGGTCACCGGTTTCGCGATCAGCCAGAACGGGACGCTCGGCTTCGGGACCACGCACGGGCAGACGTTCCAGTACGCGGCCCCCGACCAGTCGGGGCGTGTCATGGACGTGGACGCGTATCTGGCGGATCTGACCGCATGGCGTGATTCGCTGACCAACGCGGACGCGAACTGGCAGGCCGCATTGTCCAAGAGCAAGCAGGCCGCACAGGACGCCTCCGCCGCGGCCAAGGCGCTGGCCGCCGCCCAGCAGTCCGCGCAAAAGGCCGCTGAGGAAGCCCAGCAGGCCGCTCAGAAGGCCAAGGATTTGCAGGCTGCCGCCGACGAGGCGCAGAAAGCGTATGACGAGGCCGTGAAGGCGAACGAGGACAAGGCCAAGGCGTTGGAGGAAGCCAAGAAGGATCAGACGGCGAAGAACGAAGCGTACTCCGCCGCCCAGCAGGCCACCAAGGAAGCCCGGTCCGAAGCCGCCACCGCCACCGACGCCCAGACCGCAGCCCAGACGGCAGTGGACAAGGCGAACACGGCAGTCGCCGCCGCACAGGCGAAGATCGATACCGCCGACAAGCTGGCCCAAACCGCCGCCAAGAACAAGACGGATGCGGAAGCCGCGATCAAGAAGGCCAACACGGACAAGACGAAGGCCGCAGCCGACCTGGCCGCCGCCAAGACCTCGAAGGCCGAGGCCGAGAAGGCCAAGCAGGCCGCGCTCGACGCCAAGACCGTTTCCGACGCGAAGGTTGAAGCCGCCGCCAAGCAGGTCAAGGCCGCCGACGAGGCCATCGCCGACGCCAAGGCCGCATACGCGAAGGCGAAGGACGACCTCAACACGGCCACCGGCAAGCTCAACGACGCCCAGAACACCATCAAGCGTCTGCAGAACGCCGAGGAGAACCTCAAGAAGGCGAACGCGAAGCTGACGGAAGCGCAGTCCAAGCTGGATGAGGCGAACAAGGCCAAGGATGAGGCCGACAAGGCATACGAGGAAGGCCAAGGCCGACTATGACGCCAAGCTCGCCGACAAGCAGGCGTCCGACAAGGAGCTCGCCGCCGCCAAGCAGGCCGAAGCCGAAGCCCAGAAGAAGGCCGAGGAGGAAGCCAAGAAGCAGCAGGAAGCCCAGAAGAAGGCCGACCAAGCCAAGAAGGATGCCGAAGCCAAGAAGCAGAAGGCCGAACAGGCCAAGAAGCAGGCCGCAGGTGTGACGAACAATGGTCTGGCTTCCACCGGATCGGACACCACCGCAATCGCCACGCTGGCGGCGATCATGACCATCGCCGGTGCTGGCTGCGTGCTCGTGCGTGTACGTTCCGCCAAGCATGCCGATGGATGGCATGCAGTCGAGGACTGATTCTCACCGCACCAAACGTGTTTTGCCCGCCTTCGACCCGAAACAGGGGAGAGGCGGGCAAAACCGTATTCCCACATACCGAAGCAAAACGGTAGCTTCTTTTGTTACTATCAGAAAAAAGTCAGTGAATTGCGTGAAAGGGTCTGGCTATGAACGATGTAGGCCATGCGCCACTCCCAGGCGACGTACTGCTACACCAATACCTGCAACCGAACAACATCACCATGTACCGTCTGGCGAAAGCCATGAACCTGCCACAAATCACCGTCAGTGGAATAATACGCGGGAAAAGACGCATCACCACAGGCCTCGCATACCAGCTCGCCTACGTGTTGGGCACGCCGCCGGAATACTGGCTGGAATTGCAGATGAATTACGACATTGAAAACTACGACAAATTCGACGAAAGCGGACTGACGGTCCTCGTTGATAATACGGTCGGCGACACTGTCCGATCAGAACGATGACGAGCAGAAGAATCCGCTAACGCCAGTTTCGTTCATGTCCGCTTTGATGGCCTCGGTTCCGCCAATTCGTTTTCCGCTGCCGCGCATTGTACTGCTGAGGATATTCTGCGCTGGCGCTTGTCCTTGTGTTTTCTCCCTCGGAGTGGCTAAATAAGGCTCGTTTCCATTGGTTTGCGTTCATGGAATTCTTTCTAGTTGGGAGAGCGGACTTCTTATTGAGAGTGATTCTTATCTGACATAATCTACATTATCGGCTAAAAGAGGATTTAGAATAATACCTCCTAGAAAAGTTCGTTTTGTATTGGTTTGCTGAGCCGTGCGTGGATCAGCTTGATATAGTCGGGATCGAGTTCGCTCGCCATGCATTGCATGTGTTCCAGCAGGCATGCTTCCAATGTGGTGCCGCTGCCGGCGAACGGCTCCAATACGAGGCCACCTTCCGGAGTGATGAGACGGACAAGCCAGCGCATAAGTTCGACCGGTTTGACCGTCGGATGGAGGATGCCGTCGACTTTCGGCCGTTCAGACGGTGAGGCTTTCGAACAATACCTGAAAACCGGGTAGAATCGACTCGCGCCGCCCATATCGTCATATTCGGCACCCGTATGGGTCATGCCCCAGCCGTCACCGGGTTTCGTGCTTGCGCGTGGTTTGCCTTTTCGACTGACGGTGACGCCGGACTGCCGGTCGAGTGCCTTGGCCGCGGATTGGTCGAACAGCATGTTCGGCGCGAAACGGGCTTCGGCCGTGTAGTCGGCGCGATCCGCCTTGTCCGCACCGTATACATGGTTGTCGCGCGGCCCGGAGCCGAACCGTCCATGCTGGTTCTTGCCCTTCGACTCCGCCTCGTCCGCCATGTTGCGGAATGGGACGCGGCATGCGTCGATATGCAGTGCGCCCGTCCCGTATTCGAGCAGATTGTGGGCGAGATTCCCGTCCAACGGCTTGCGTGCCAGGCAGATCGGTTCGTGCGCGGGTTTCAGCTGGCTGTACCAGCCGGACCATCGCTCCGCCTGTTCGGTGGCGGGCGCGAGCACATCCCATTCGGATTTCGCCTTCCCGCCGTTCGCCGTGCTGCTTCCCCATCCTTTCACGTCCGAATATCCGGTGCCGTGGCGCAAACCATGCCCGACTACCTTGGTCCGTTTTGCGCCCAATTCCCTGTCCACGAGCAGGCTCGCATCCGACCCGTGCGGCATGCCGGACGCGTACACCCAGTCGATCTGGTCGCGGATTTCGAAGCCCGCATCCTCAATCGCGCAGGCGAGCCGATGATAGGTGCGGCTCGCGGCGAACGCGGCCACATGCCCTCCCGGCTTCAACACGCGCAGGATATCGGCCCACAGGGCGACGTCGAACGCGACGCCCGTCGAATCGAACGCACGGTTCATGAAACCAATCTCATACGGCGGGTCGGTGACGACCGCATCCACGCTGTTGTCCGGTAAGGAGGCGATGAGTCGGCGACAATCCCCCTTGTATAGGCGGAGGTTGTCGCCCAAATCTTCCAGCTCGATCAATGTCGGAACCGTTTAGAATTCCGGGTCGGCGCCGTCGTCGTTCGGATCCGTGCTGGCTGGCGTGGTCGTAGCCCACGGATCCATCGCGGGCTGTGAGGGTGCCGCAGGTTGCGCCGGTGTCTGTGCGGGAGCCTGTTGGCCGTAACCCTGCTGCTGGTAGTTGTTGTATGCGCCTTGCTGGTAGCCGTTGTTTGGCTGCTGGTATCCGCCGCCGTAATTGTTCTGCCGGTAGCCGTTGCCGTTGGACTGTTGGCCGCTGGTCTTCTGAAATTGCGTGACGCCGAACCGGAGGCTGGGGCCAAGGTCGGTGACGATCATTTCAAGATTGCTGCGCTGTTGGCCGGTGTTCTTGTCCGTCCAGCTGTTGGTTTTCATGTATCCGGTGGCTACCACGCGCATGCCCTTATAGCAGGAGCGCATGATGTTCTGGGCAAGGTCTCCGAATGCGGCGCACCGCATGAATACGGCATCCCCATCCACTGTCTGCCCGTTACGGTCACGTCGACGCGTATTGTGCGCGATGGTGAAAGTGACCGTATCTCCCCTCTGCTCGGGGTTTGCGGTGATATTGCCTACGAGTGTGAGTGTCGGCTCTCCTGCCATGGGTTCCTGGTCTCCTTATTTTTTCTATGTGAACATATTCAGTATAACAAGCATATACGAAGAAAAGGCATGTCGGATAAGCATCAGGACAGAGGAGAAAAACCTGACACCAATCCGACATACCCCTTTTAGCAGGATGGGCTCACTCCACTACGGCGGAATGAGCCCATCAAGGTTTCTATCCGATCAGCGTGACCGTCTTACAGGCGGATACGCTTCCTCGAACCAGCCAGAGCGAGAGCGATACCAGCTCCGGCGAGGACCCCGGCCCACAGGAGCATCGGGGTGCCGACACCGGTGGAGGCGAGACCCTTCTCCTTGACGAGCACAGTCTCGTTCGACTTGCGCGCGTCACCGTAGGAGATAAGCTTGCCCGTCTGGTCGTACACCTTCTCACGCCAGTAGTAGGTGCCGGTTTCATGCACGGTCACGGTCGGCGAGTGGGCGCCGTCCACGGCGTCGACCTTACCGGTGACGGTGATGAGCACGTCTCCCGACTGGTCTCCGTTGGCCTGCTTCCACAGTTCGAATTCGGCCTTGGCTGCCTGCTCGCAGTTCCTGAGCAGGAGCTCGTCGTGCAGGTCGGCCCTGCCGTTCTCCATCGTGACCTCACCCTGGCTCTTGGTGGACACCTCGCACTTCGGCGCGTCGGGCTTCTTGCCTTGGACGCGCACGATTTCGGATGCGAGTCCGAAAGCGTGCTGCACCCTGCCGTGGGTGAGCTGACGCCAAGCCAAGGCGGCGAGCGGATTATGGTTCTGGTCGCCGGTCAGACTCGGGGTCATGACCCAATGCCAGGCGTAGGTGCCGGTGTCAGTCAACGTGAACGAGTCGGTCGTGTAGGTGCCGAACCTGGTGACGTCCTTGATGTCGGCCTCGTGAACCTTCACCGCGTTTTCGGGCACGGTGTCGGTTTCCTCGATCGCGGCGGACGGGTCGTCACTCACCTTGTAGAGGACGCCGTGGAAGTCGAGGCTGAGCGGGGTGCTCTTCGCGGTCTCGCCTTCGGTGACGTTGGTCTCCGGGTAGGTGGGCCACACGTCCTTTTCGTTGGTCTTGGCGACGACGAGCTTGTCGATGGTGGTCTCCCCCGCCTTGACTTCCTTGCTGGACACCGTGGAGTCGAGCTTCGGGGTGAGGCGGATCATGACGGTCTCATCCGCTGTGAACGGAGCCTCATGAACATCCTTGGCGAACGGATAGTCCTTGGACGGTTTGATACCGGTCTGGCTTTCCGTGTCCTGATCCTTGTTCGCGATGTCGAACACGAACGTGGCGTATCCGGATGGCAGGTTCGTCAGATCCACACCATCCTCGGCCTTCCATTGGGCGACAGGCTTGTCCTCGTCACTGCTGGAAATCAGGTAGTCGCCGGCCTTGTTCGTGGTGAACGTCGCGGTGGCGAGCTTCACAGCCTGCTTGGGCAGTTCGACGGTCTTGCCCGCGGCGGTATCCTTCTGAGCCTGTTCGGCCTGTTCGCGGGTCATACCACCGTAGATGGAGCCATTCACGGTAAGCGTGATCTGGTTGTCTTCCGTTTCCTTGCCTTCGCCCTGACCGTCCTTGGTGTGCAGCCAGTCCTGGGTGTCGACCTTGCCGTCACCGTTCACGTCGGTCACGCCCAGCGTGACCTTATCACGGATGACGCTGCCCTTTTCAAGGTAGACGACATCGGTCTTGTCGGATGCCTGAGCGGAACCGATTTGCACGCTCGGACGCTCGGTGCCATCGGCACCGGTCACCGTGCTCTGATCATTCTTGTAAGCGTCGCTCACACTCGACTTGATGGTCGGCTGCATGTTGCGCACATGCTGAGTGGATTCCGCTTCCAGCACGTTGTCAGACCAGTCGTAGTCCGTGGACAGGTACTGCTTCATGTTGGCGTCCTGCATGTCGGGCGTGATCTGCCACACCCACGTGTACCAGCCGGTGTCCGGCAGGCTCGACGCTCTGGCTCCCGGGTGCGTCTTCACGAAGTCGGGGTCCATGGTGATGGAGGCGGCGTCCACATGACTGGTGGCGCCGTCCCTGTCGCAGGTGACGGTCGCGGTCGCGGCCTTCACCCCATCCTTGACGGTCGTCCGGCCCTCGACCGGCTTTTTCGCGAAGTAGTAGAGGGTGCCGGTGCTCTTGATGGTCGCGCCTTCAATCCAGTCGCCACCGGACGGGTCCACATGCCAGGTCAGATCATCTTCGGGCGCATGCCCGTATTCGATGCGATGATCGGTCTGGTTGGATTCGATGGTCGGCTTGAAGTTGTTCAGCACCTCGAACTGGATGTTCTTCGACACGGTCTCGGGATCGGTAGCTGCCATCAGGTTCTGGTTCGGCGAGGACAGTTTGGCGGCCTTCGGAACCTTGTAATTAAAAACAGGCATAACCTTGCCATTGCCGGTTGCGGTCCACGCGACATGCTGCGCAGAATTCGTGGTGGTGCCGCTGATCGTGTTCTTGCCGGTCTGGTCGAACACGGCCGGGCCCTTCAGGGTCGCGGTGTACGTGATTCCTGAAAGGAAGCCGCCGTTCCCGTTCTGGATGCCGACATCGATGGTGCCTTTGCGTTGGCCGATCGTGTACTGGTATCTCATGTCGAGGTTCGAGGGCGTGTTGGCGACCGCCTCATTCCACAACTCGTTCATCTTCTTCGTGTACGTGTCCCAGCTGGTGCCGTCCTTCCAGCCGAGGCGTTCGATGCCTTTCAGGTATTCTTCACCCATCGGATCGAGCTTCTGGTGGATGAGGCCCGCGATCGCGGCCTGCGTGAGGTCGTCCGTGTTCCCGTTGTACTTGTCGGTCAGCCATGCGAGCCGTTGCGCGTCCGGTTTCGTCTTCGCGTCGGTCCACTCGCCCCACGTGCCCGCCGTGCCCGTGTAGAGCGTGTCGGCCTGGATGCAGTACACGTTCTTCCCGTTGACCCTGTCGACCACGCCGAGCGACTGCTCCATGTCCTCGTACTTGTGTCCGTTGCTGAACGTGATCGTACCCATGTTCGCCCACAAGCCCGGGTTGCCGTTCTGAATGGAGCGCTCAAACGGATCACGCATGTCGGCCGCGTCCGCCGTGCCCGCGACGAGCATGCCCGCCGCCAGGGTGGCGGCTGCCGCGACGCCCGCGGCGATCGTGCGGACCACATGCCGGATTGTGGAACCGCGAGTGGGATTGTTGTTTCTCCCCATATCGTCTCCTCTGATAAGAAGGATATTTTGTCGCCAGAGATATTCACTGGACTCTTGCGGTTTTTACCATAACGTCAAATCTTGTAATTAACCGGTTTTTTATTGAAATTGACCGATATTTTTTGTGAGCGGCCACCTTACCGTTGCGCTTGCAAGCTCATACCATTGGATGCACTCTGAAATTGTCCACGAAACAAGGCCTATCGGCGACCATGTATTGGAGACACGGTTCAGCCTGACAGTCAACGACATAGTATAAGGAAAATACAAATGAACGAGAAAGAAGAACCTATGAACATGAACGTCACGCCACCGGTTGAGCCGGTGACGGAATTCGAAGTCCCCCTGCCTCCGGATCGTAAGCGTCCGAAGTGGCTGGTTCCGTTGATTGCGGGGAGTACTGCCGTCGTTGTTTTAGCGGCTGTCGGCACCGGTGGATACCTGTATTGGAACCATAATCAGTTGACGGCGGCTTCAGAGGAATGCGCCACCTCATACGACAAGGCGGTGAAGGCGCAGAAGAAGCTGACGGAGTATCTGGAGTCGGACGCCTTGAAGACCGCAGTCACGGTCAAGGATTCGGAGGTCAAGGACGCGAAAACGGTCGCCGTATTGACCTCGACCGTGAAGACCGCCGAGAAGACGAAGACGACCATTCCGGAATGTCCCTCCGGCAATCTGACTGATATCAAGGCGATGACGAAGGAGATCGACGGTCTTGCGACCGCATATTCCAGGACCGTGAGCGAGGTCAAGGGCAAGGCCGAGGCCGTGAACGGTTCGAAACTCGACAAGATCGTTGCCGACGCGACCAAGATCCTGAATGATTCGAAGGGCAGGGTGAAGGACGACAAGACCCGCACCGTATTGGAGAACGCCATCAAGACGAAGGACGAGAAGGCCATCTCGGATGCCGTGAAGGCCGTCAACGACTCCATCAAGGCGAAGTCAGACGCGGACGCGAAGGCCAAGGCCGAAAAGGCGAAGCAGACGGCCGAAGACACCGCCCAAACGTCGGGCAACGATAGTGGTTCCGCGGGTGACACGGGCGGTGGCTACACCGGATACACGGGCGGCGGATACACGCAATCCCAGGGCGGCGGATACACGTACACTCCTCAGCAGTCCACAGGTGGTTCGACCGGCGGCGGCTATACGCCAACACCACAGCCACAACCACAGCAGCCTTCCCAGGGCGGTGGCAACGGAGGTGGTTCCACGGGAGGGGACGACGGATATGAAAATATGTGTTTCGCATATCCCACTGACGGTTCGCCCGCAATCCAGGTCCCCTGCAGTTAACCTATCCTTTTCAGGAGCGAGGGTGACGCATCCCATGAAAATAGGATGCGTCACCCTCGTCTTTTATGGGACTGTCGTTTCGGCTTGTCTCTTTAGTAGGAGCCGAATGCGGCGAATAAGATGCCTGCGAATACGATCCATAGGAATGAAGAAGCCGAGGACGGCCCAGCCGAAGGAGCCTGTGTCGGATTGCTCATGGTGCTGCTTTCTGCGGAAGATCCGCTTCTTGGCTTCCTCCCCCCGCCTGTAGAGGCGGGGGGAGGAAGCCAAGTGGTTTGTCCGGTTGTGGATCTGTATTTTTTTTAGACGATTTTAGATTTTTTAGATTTTTTAGATTTTGTGTTATGGTATTGGGAAATACTCAAGCAGAAAGGTAGAGGGCATGCCTAATCCATTTAAGCCAACTGCGGGAATGACACCGCCTGTACTAGTAGGCAGACAGGTCGAGCTAGATGATTTTCAAATCGCTCTAGATGATGGCGTGGGCGCACCAGGAAGACTCCTATATGTAACTGGCGCCCGAGGCGTAGGGAAAACCGTCATGCTGAATGCCCTCGGAGATATAGCCAGAAATCGTGGATGGTATGTAATTGACGAAACCGCTGAAGTCGGTTTTCTGAGCAGGCTGATCCAGGAACTGCTAGATAGGCCGGAAACCCGCATAAGCAAATACGAACTACCCTCAGGCGGTTTTGCGGTACCAGGTGCCGGAATTCAAGCATCATTGGGTTTTGGTTCGGTTGAGTTTCAACAGGATAACCAGGTTCTGGACATAAGGCACGCCATCGTCAATCGGCTGGATCGGTTGAAGGAGTCCGAGCAAGGTGTGTTGATCACACTGGATGAGGTTCAACCGAGTTCTTTGCCAGAGATTCGATCCCTCGCTATCGGAATTCAGCATTTAATCCGAGAAAAAAGGAACGTGGCATTTGTGTTCGCGGGTCTTCCGTCAATGGTGGATACCGTCATTAATGACGATGTGCTGACTTTTTTAAGACGTGCCGAATGCCATCATCTGGGGAGTGTTGATCTCAAGGAAATTTGGTCCGCCTTTGAAAAAACCATTTCCAAATGTGGAAAAAATGCAAATTATGATGTTCTGAATTCATTGACCGAAGCCACAAATGGCTATCCGTTCATGATCCAGCTGGTTGGATACTGGTCATGGCGTTATTCAGATGTGAATAACCACTTGGACCGCGTCCACATGGAGGACGCACAGCAAGGCATAAAAAAAGCTCGAATCAGTTTGGGCAGTATGGTTCATGGTCCAGAATTTGACAATCTTTCCCCAATGGCGAAAGATTACCTGATTGCGATGTCACAAGATGACGGTCCGTCGAACACCCGCGTTATAGCCGAACGAATTCACCGTGATGTTAAGTATGCAAGCGTGTACAGGGCGCAGCTGATTAAAGAAGATGTCATTGAACAAACCGGCTTCGGTTATGTAGACTTCAAGATCCCCTATCTGCGTGACTATCTAAAGGAACATGCAGTCCATCATCAGATGAAAAAGGACATTGCTAAAGCTCAAACGGAAGATTGAATATCTTAGGACTTTAGGGGCTTCTCTTTGCCTTTGACTGGTTCAATGGGAGTCATGGGAATTCTTTGGAAAATCAGCAAATGGTATAACCGATACCAGTTCTTCATGTGGGCTTCAGGAGTACTGACCGCGATAGCCGCTCCCCTGATCGGCTACGCCACCTATTTCCTCGGTATCAACAACCAGCGTGCGGAACTCGTCTCGGACAGTCCCGAATACGCGAATGACATAACGGCCGGCAGCCTCATCCAATGGTTGACCGGCCAAGCACACAGCTACGGTCGAATCCTCGGCATCATCGCCATCATCGGCATCCTGCTCATCATCTTCTGCATCACATTCACCATCATCGGCTGGATCAGCCAAAGAACCGAAATCAGCGGCACCGACCAGGTTGACGAAGTACAGGAGAAAGGCCGACGCAAAGCCGAAACGGAAGAACAATACGACGACTACGGGCAAACCATGGAGTATTAATCATCGGCAAGCGGATTGCACGCCGCTTTTAGCGCGAACGTCTCCGATTGTATCCCCGCACAACGGTGCCATCCGCTTTCCGGTACGGATCGACATGAATCTCCCCACCCGGTTCCGGCATGCCGGCGGCAATCCGCTTGGCTGCAGCACGCATCTGCTCACTGCGAATCCGATCAGTTTCAGCTTGCTCGGCTTCAGCAAGATCAGCAGAGTCCTCCAAAAGCGGCGCATTCTCTCCCCAATACTCATGCCATTCGTCGGAACAATCTAGGTCGACTTCAGAGAGGAGTCGCTGTGCAAGTGTCCAGCACTGTTCTTTGTTTCTGCCTCCAGCTCTGGTATACGTTGCTAGATATTCCGCTTTTTTGCTATCTGGTATGATTTTCGTGTCATGCCCTTGGTCTCTACGTTCCGCAATCCGGCTGTTATCCCGCAATAAACCCAAATCAGGAGTGTGATGACGCATGATTGTTTCTATATCATAGAGATCTTTGCCGTTTCGATTTTCACGGGACAGACCGTTGAGTTTTTCCGCAAGCTGAGCATCGATATCCATCATCCTGGCGGGAGCCATATCGAAACCCATGCTTTGGAATATCTCTCGCATGTCGTTGTCCATACGGTATTCAGCATCCGGCAGATGGTCACCTAGGTCGGGTGATGCTTCAAAGTTGATGGTGGCGAACCTGATTCCCATGTAGTCTAGGTGGACGCTTAGCGTATCCAACTGGATTCCTGCCGGTGTATGTTTCCTCTCTGCGTGTTCAAACGAACCAGCGAATCCTTGCCAACCTTCCTGAAGCTTCTTGGCGAATGACTCCTCAAACTCTTCTTCGGAACCCGAGTAAGCCGTATCTATATCACGGGATACTCTCGATTCAGACAACGGATACCGCAACGAGATAGCGGAACCTCCTTTGAGGTAGGCTCCATCTGGAATCATCTGTCCCAGCACCCCGGCGATGAAGTTCTTCCTGAAGGTTTTTGCTTTTGCCGTGTCTGAAAGGCGTATAGTCTGCCTGTCGATCAGCTGTTTAAGTCGCTTAAAGGAATTTGGTCGTTTTGGTTCATTCGATCCCATATTCCGCGCCGACCTTTCTTAAAAAATCCTTGATTCTCGGATATCTTTGCGCAGCGTCATCCAGTACCGTGCGACGTTTGTCATCATCCAGTATCGGCATGGAGGAAACAATGGCATCCTTCAACGACTGGATAGGCATGCCTTTGTATTTGGAGCGCGTCTTCTTCTTGGTGACGACCCATTTCACGGAGAGCTGGGGATATCGGCGTGTGGGAACCGCAATATAGAACCCCGGTTCGCCCACGTCGCCTAATTCCATGAACTCCAGTACGCTTGGCCCCCAGAGGAATGCGTCTTTCCCTGCTTTCGCGAGATATCTGGCGGTTTCGCATACGTCCCAATCGATTTTGTCATCGTCCGTATACCAGACGTATACGCCTCTGGTTCCGTTTTCCACGTCAGGGTTGTCTTTGGCCCAGTGACGCAGGGTTGAGGCTTCGACTCCGGCCTCCCGGGCGGCCCACACCGGTATGTTTCCAGCCCACTTGCGCGCTATGGGTAGCAGTTTTTGTTCCAGTTTCTTCATGCTTAATATTTTACCACGCTTCATTACATAAGAAGCGGTAATGAAGCGTGATGAAAAACGATGATAAGACTGCAATCACTTCATACAGCGACAGGTGTCTTGATGATGGGACGATGCTGATAGCCCACGACCTTGAAATCCTCGTACTGGTAGTCGAACAGGGAATCCGCCTTGCGGATCTCGATGGTCGGGTACGGGTAGGGTTCGCGGCCCAGCTGCTCGAGGAACTGGTCGACGTGATTGTCGTAGACGTGGCGGTCGCCGCCAGCGAGAACGCGGCTACCAGTCCGCCAATCACGGAGACCGCGTGCAACCCGGACGGGAGCCACGGGACGCCGAAGCCCAGCCGGTCGCAAAGGAACGCCACCAGCGCCGCGGCCAGGGTGACGGCGAGCGCGATCGCGCCGACCGTCAGCAGGCGGCCCAATCCGATGAATCACATAAACCCGCGCATGGTTTCCTTCTCCATCTTCCCGTACGGGGTGGGTGTTCGTATCGGATGGGCGCCAGCACTCCGACCTGCCCCAACGCCTCGCTTAACAGGTCGTATGCGAGGAACTTCTCATACTCGTCGAGGCCCGGCGGCTCGTCGTACTGGCATTCGGAACCCGTCCAGCATCCGTGCAGATGCCAGTCCAACGCGGTGAACCAGCGGCCGCACGAGCATTGGGACTTGAACGGACGCTCCGGATCCGTGACGCCCGTATCCCGGTGCAGGATGAACGTGGAGAGTTCTCTGGACGGAACGGATTCGCGTCGGACATGCGCACTTGACGTTTTCATTATCGTTCGTCCCGTTGTGTTGGTCGTTTCCGTTGGTCTTCCTCCATCACCAGAATCGCGCCGCCGAACAGTTGGCTTCCGATGAACGAGCAGATCACGAACGCGGCAACCAGAACGACAAGAGGGATTCCCGTCAGAGGGACACAAGCGCCGAATACCAGCGTTCCCGCCGCAATCAGCATCAGAACCGCCCCGGCCTGCGCGAACCGTACGGCATGGGCCTTGTCCCGTTCGATGAGTCCGATGACGGAATCCAGGAAAAAGATGTTCCTCATGATTTCCTCCTTCACGCGTTCGTATGGTCGAGGATCCACCGGGCGACGCTTCGGGCGGTCTCCTCCGGCACGTCCATGCGCATGGATGCGTTGCCGGCCTCCATATAGAAGCGGATGAGCCCGCGGCCCGTGAGCCGGTCGACTTCCAGCAGATTGTCGGCATCCTCGGCACGGCAGTATTCGCTTGTATCGTTCTTCGCCCGTTCGCGCAGATGTTCGGGCAGATATTGGTTGGCGAGAATATCGCGGCGTAGTTCGTCGCTGTCGGTGAATTCCATCGGCTACCCTTTCGAATGTTTCGCGCCCGGCTTCCATACCGGTGTCCCTGGATTCACCGGGGAAACAATCATCCCTTGGTTATCGCGCAGTTCGACGTTTGCCCCGTCGATGTCCAGCGTGCCTTCGACGCGCCGCCCGTTCCGCTTCCATGAAACCCGGTAGGATCCTTTGATTCGGGGGAAACCGGACAACGGGTCCATATATCCGGGTTCGGCGATCGCGAGACCATCGAGATTCCACACGTCGCCCACATACTCGTCCATGGTCTTCGGCTTCGGGCCTCGGGGGCTCCAGTTCTCGGCCGGGGACATGAGCGCGAGGGCGGCGAACGGCAGCAGCACCGATGCGCCGACGAGCCTGACCTCGTCCATCGTGAGATTAGGAAAGCCGTTCCGTGCCATCACCAGGCAATAGGCATACGCCATGAGCGGAATGTCCGCGAGAAAGGCATACCAACCGAGAGCATTCAGGACCCTCAACAGCAATGGCATCCGCGAATGGTCCACCGCCTGAGCGTATTCGACAAGCTCCATCAGCTGAACCTCCAATGCAGTTCGTGCTGGTTTCGCTGGCCGATGAGCCGTACCTTGACTTCGATTATCCTAGTTTCCATGTCTTGGGTTTTCTTCTCTACGAGATTGCTAATGCCGGATTTTCTTGTCACCAGCTGCCGGTTGCTCCGCTGCCAGTGGATGTGCCTCCGCCGAATGATGAAGAGCTGTCGAAGGATGGTGATGGGCCCGTATAAGGCCAGGGGTCATCGTTGATGGAATCATTTTCGGAGGAACGATCGTGCTCCTGTCTGTCCGGTCTCGATGCAAGCGCGACGGCTTGGGTGAGGATTATCGCGTCCCGAGCATCGAATCCACGAGAGGGTGCGGCTTCTGCAATATAGGATGGGCCAAGCGGTGCTCGGCCGGTGTCCGGCTCGGAATGGTCCCGCTGCGCGTTGTCTAGTTCGGAATAATCCGTTTGTTCACTCTTGTCATCTGACTGCAATCCCCATATCAGCAAGAGCACCGAGCCGACCACAACAATCACCACGCCGAGAACCCCGGTCCATGCCGGCATTGGTGCGGGGGTTGTAGCCGACGTTGATGCGGATGAAATCTCGGGCATGTCTTGCACTGTTGAAGCGATATTGTCCAGGACTTTGCTGATGCCGGCGTTCCAGTATGATTTCTTATAGTCCGCATGCCCGGAGTTGATGATGCTCTCGCACGTGGATTGGTTGAATGTCTGTCCAATCCCCGTGCCGACGGTTAGCCGGTCCTTATGGTCCTTGATGGATAGCAGGTATACGAGGCCTGTGTTCTTGCCTTTCATGCCGGGTTTGTACCGGTCGAACAGTTCCTTCGCCTTCCGTTCGATGGGCACACCATCCAAAGTGGAGACGGTGACGACGAGCAGCTGCGGCTTGTCCTCACGTGACTCCCACGACTTATTCAGGTCGTAAACATGTTTTTCAGTTTCAGCGCTGAGTACGTTCGCCTGATCCTGCACGAAGATATTGCCAGCAGAATCGTTCTTCGGAACATACGTATCATCGGTTGCGGCCAATGCCGGCATGGAAATGCCGGCCATGATGAACAGTGTGGCGATGGCCGCGATGATTCCGTTAACCAGTTTGCCCATCAGGTTTCCCCTCGATATGCCTCTTGTTCCAAAACCCGCAGAAAATCTCATATAGCCACCACCTGTGGTCTCTCGCGACTCGTGGATTCCCAGATTCCCATCCGAGCCCACGGCATGCCGGTGTATTTGGATGAAAATATGTCCAGTTCTGCCCATGCGGACCATTGCTCCCGGTCTGGAACCAGTTGGACGGACAGGATAATCGGGATGCGGGCGTCACTCTCCCTTACCGTCTCCATCAAAGCTGAATCGTCTTCAAGACCCGGATTCACATGGTCGATAATCAGAAAGGAATCCGGCTCTTCCAAGATGGACGTGGGATCGTTCACCGGAATCACACCTTGCACGGGCTTGGTATAACCTCGATCCACATACCCGTCAAACATATAGACCCGTTGCCCCATTTCGTTGAGACCAGGTATCAGGGTGTGTGTCAGCCACCAGGTCTTGCCGCATCCCGCGCCACCCGTCACCAGTAGGTTCCCATCGGAAACCGGGTTCCATGTCGCAACGCCATCATCGACCAATCCGATTGTGAGGCTTTTCACCATGCGCAGCTCACCTCCATCCAGATAAGCCCGCGCCCGTCCACAATCGATTTGAACTCGTCTATCCGCCAGCGGAGCGCGGCCGAATCGACCTTGAATGATTCAAGCCCGCCGTCGCGCAACGATTCGAACAACGCGTCGGCCTCGGCCCGGGTTCCGAACGGTTCCGGCCATGCGACCCATCGGCCGGGGTGGCATGGCAGCCAGCGTGCCAGCTCTTCGTATTCCTCCTCGTTCAATTTTCTGTCTCCTTATCCGCCGGATGCCGGATACCGGCCTCTCGATCCAACCTGTTGACAATGTCCTGCATGCCCGGGTGGTACCGTTCGATCAGGAGCAGTCCCCGATGATGGTCGTTGCGAATCGAAACCCATGTTGGGCAATAGTCCAAGAACTCGTCGGCCTGCTCGTTCAGCTTCAGCATCCCATTCCGACGTATGATCGTGTAGCCTTTCGAAGACACGGTGAATATGACCGGCTTGGACCATGGAAGACCGACCCCGAAAATCGAATCCATACAAACCTGCGCATTCCAGAATTCCGGGACCCCTGGAAGGTCTTCAGGCATCCAAAGCGCAACTATGACAAGAAGAAAAGCGCCTGAGAATAAACCAATGCAGAGCGCGAGTGCGGAATTATCCGGATCCGCTTGGAAAGGCAATACCGCCAAACGCTTTTCCCAGAACGATGGGGGAATCCGTATGGACAGGATGATGACCCATATCTGGCCCAGTACAAACAGCAGGCGCGATACCGAACCGACGATTTCCGAACCGGACAGAGCTTGTATCAGCAATGCCATGACATCATATCTGACGATAACAAAATCGAGGACGAGCAGCGATAGCACTACTGCCGTAATCAGCGTATAAACGGCGATTCCGACAGCCCATTCCCCGATCGTCCGACCCCACAGCATGAACGCGGGGGCGATGGCAGCGCAGACGACTATCGTCAACGCGACGATATGGGGCGGATCAATTCCTTTTCTCATCATGTCTCTCATTCTTGTGGTCGCGGACGATGAGGATCATCCAGCCGAAGCACGGGAGCATCCGGTATTCGCCGGACCGGGTCAACGCGGCCGCCAGGCGTTCCGCGCCGGGGCGGGTGGTCCATTCCCTTGAATCCTCGTCGTAGTCCTCGGCGATCCAACCCTTCTTCAACAGGCCGTAATGCGCCTTCTTCCACGCCCAGCTGACGATTGCGCCGAACAGGCTGCCGGCCAGCCAGAGCAATAGGATTCCCAGTATGATCGCGAACGGGGTGAGCACGCCCCACCAGTACCCGTCCATCAGAACCGCCCCAACCGGTGCAGGGCTTCGGCCGAATGGATGCGGGCCTGTTCGCCGCCCGCGCCCTCCGCGGCGTTGACGGCCGTCCCGTTCTCGTCCGGCGAGGCGAACATGGGTCGGCGCAGCTCCCCGTACTCCAGCTCGTAATCGGTCGGATCGTGTTGGGCGGCGAGCCGGGCCAATTCCCTGACCTCCTCGCCGGACAGGATGATCTGCGCGGTGTCCAGGCCGTCGAGCAATTGGCTTATCGTCCAATCCCCCGTCGCGGGATCCCGCCACGCTTTGCACCATTCGCCCAGATATTCGAAATCCTCCGGCGGATGCATGTAGTCGAATGCCATGATCAGTTCCTTTCCGTGGGATCCGGGTCCGGATCCCATCCGCGTATGCGTGCGATGAGCCGGCAGACGCCGGCCGGCATGAGCAGTATGAAAAACGTGGCGGCGGCGGCCTGCGAGATGGCGGTCATGATGCGGATGCCGGACAGGAGCCGCAGCAGGAGCGCGCCGCCCAGGGTGGCGAGGGCGCCGAACGCCATGAGCAGGAGCGCCATGGCGAGGCTGGCTGCCAGCAGTCCCGGCTCCACGCCCGCCGCCGGCCGGGGCTCCCCCATGTGTCGGGATGATGCGCCGTGCCTCATCGTCGTCCGCCTTTCACATGCCGCCGGCGTCCGGGCTGTCCGATATAGGAGAGCGTCCATTCCCCGGCGTCCCGCGTACGGTCGAGTGAATTTTCAACGTTTGCGTTTTCGTTGTTCGTTGTCGTGTTTGGTGTCCGTCTTGTCGCCTGTTTCTTTTCCGGCGAAGGCGAGCACTATCGTGCAGATGAGGCACGTGATGAGGATGAGCGTGGTTCCTGGGTCGATTGCCATCAGGCTCGCTGCCCTGTTGTTTGATGTTTTCCGAGCATGATTGGTGCCTTCTACGAAAATTTTATGTGGACTAATTCAGTATAACAGGTATTGCCGATTTCGCGACATCACGGCTTCTCGCCAAAACGGGAGGCCGGACCCCTAGAATTGTCTCCGAACGACAATATGCCTGTTATGCTGAATATGTCCACATAGAAGGAGAGTTCCAATGACCAACCAAAACAAGTCAGACCAAGCCCGCCAACGACGCCGCAGCTCGGACGGACGATTCGCGGACGAAGACAAGCAGGACAGCCTCCCCTCCGACACAAAAATCCAACAGGTGGCCAGCCTCCTCACCGACGACACGGAGCCTGACTTCAACCAGCTGCTCACAGCCACCGGCGCATTCGACGACCCCTACGAGGCACGCCATATCGAATTCGACATGCCCGACGGATCCACCCTCAACGGCTACGCCTTGGACGATGGGCGAATCGACCGCAACAAGGTGCCGGCCGGCTGGCACGCCTACTCCGTAATGGAAAGCGACGGCGACGAAGACGGGGAAACCACCCTGTCCATCGACCATGACGGGTACGTGAACCACAGGATGGACTTCATCACCACCGAAGACCTCAGCCAACGCATAGACAGCGGCCAACTGACCGAAATCCACGGCGACGACTGGGGCTTCACCGACAACGACCTCGTGGACGATCTCGCCGAAAAATCCGGGGATGACGACTTCGACCTCGACACTGAACTGGAGGAGAAACGCCACGACATGATGGATTCCGCCATCCGAGACCAGATCTTCTTCAAACCCGACGAGGAGAACATGACCGCGTTGAAGGCCGCCGCATGGCAGACCATCAACCACGACGAGCAGAACAAGGGCGAATCCACGATCGGCGACCTGCGCATAGCCCCATCCATCAACCCCCACGACCTGCATCTGGAAGACATGAGCGAGGAACAGATCAAAGAGGCCCGCAAGTACGGTGGATGGGACCCCGACAAGCACAAGTACGTGCACTTCAACCAAGACGGCGACTTGGAAGGCCTCACCGAGAAACAGGCTGACAAGCTGATCTGGGACAACCGGCAGCGCATCCTACAAGCAGTCCGTGACGACGATTCCGCGAACTTCAGCACCGTCAACCTGCTGCATAACTGTTTCAACCGTGAACGACAGGTACGCGAACACGACTACACGACACCGGGCGACAAGCGATAAAGGAGAGATAGCACATGGCAGAGGCCATCAACGAAATGGAACGTAGGCTCGCGGAATCAAACCCGCATGCCGGCCCGAACGCGAAGACCGAAGACTTCAACCAGCAACCACCCTCGGTGAAACCAGCAGGGAAACGCCACCGCACATCACCGGCACCGAGAAAAACGGATGAGGACACGAAAACCGCTGCAGAAACCCCATCACAGCAGGCCGAAGAGACCTGGCAGACTCAAACCGGAAGGCCGTTCTGCATCATTCCGAAACCCACATGGCAGGAGCTGGCCCATGCGGCACTCCCCCAGCTACTGCAAGCCGTCGGACTACTCATCCTGGTCATCGTATCCCTGCTGGCAAGGCAAACCGCATTGGCGGTCATCTGCCTGCTCGCCCTGATCGCATTCGTCGGCTGGCGGCTTGCGACCTACGGCTGGACTCCCATGGAAACCGTTCGTCGAACCATCGAACATGGTTACGGTGTGGCGGTCGTCCGTCTCCTGAACGCAGATGACATGAACCAGCCAGTCCGGGTCATCACCGAAGGCGGACAGTATGTCGCCTGGTATACGGACGGCAGGGAGAATCGCATCCACACCGCCATTCTCATAGTCAACAAGGGTCGAATCGCATTGACCACACCGGACATGGGCATCCTGCCCACCCTAGGGGCGACAATTTGATGCGCACATTGTTCGTCGGCGACCTGCATGCGAAAGCAGACCTGTTGCCGCTAATCACCCGAGTCGCCAGACGAGAGCATGCGGAACGCATCGTGCTATTGGGCGACATCTGCGATGACTGGAACGTGTCGAACAACGGGCTGGTCCGGTTCTTCGATACGTTTGCCGCATGGTATCGGCGTGAATCCCTTGAACGTGAGGTGATTCCACTGCTCGGCAATCATGATGTGCCGTACTTCCTGAAGCAAGGCTCCTCCTCCTATGCGCGAGTGCGCGCACTGGCGCCCGGCTTCAAACCCGGCGCCCATCGCAAGGTGCATGAGCTGATGCAAAATATCCCATTCCAACTGGCTTGGTCGGATGGGAACATTCTGGCCACGCACGCCGGGCTCACCCGTGCATGGGGGCGACGGCGGCTGGGCGCCGATTACATGGACATGCCGGTCGAGGAAGTCGCGGATCGCTTGAACCGAATGCTCCTCCATCCGGCCTCACTGGTCGTGCCCATGACGGACATCGGCCCGGCGCGCGGCGGCGCAGGAACGCCTTCTCCCCTATGGTGCGATCGCGGCGAGTTCGCCGAAGACGGGGACATGCACCTGACTCAGGTGGTCGGGCATACGCCCGTACCGACCGTATTGCATGAGCATGATGCGTGGTTCTGCGACACGTTTTCCACGATGAGCAACGGTACTCCCATTGGCGACGGGTCTCTGCTCATGTATTCGGAGAGCGGATTCTATCCAGTGCCTCTTCTTGGCTGATTTGCTTTCGTCCGGCCTGCTTCCTTTTTTCAAGGCGCGATTAGAATCAAAGACAAACAACACTCGTCGAAAGAACACCAAAACATTGACGACATCCAGCCGAACAGCACAAGCGAAACACCGGAGACGCACCCCAGACGGACGATTCGCAGACGAACTCAACAGCTTCGGCTTCCCCGACGCGGCAACACTAAGCGCATACGAGCAACAGACCTCGCAGATCCCAGTACTCCAGCGCCTGCAAAAGCACGGCAAAATCACCCCACCACCAATCACGCTGCCGGACGGATGGACGGAAGCCGGAACAAAACATGACGGCAACGCCGACGGATATGGCAGCTACCATGAGGACACACGCCGTTTCACAGGCCCCGACAACAGCACCCTGACGGTCACGCACAGTTCGGGATTCGAAAAAGATTTCGGCCTATACGACTACCAGACCGTCGAATACCAGTCCGGCAACGTCACCATCAAACGAATCATCCCACCCACCTCAAACCCTGACATCAACGAGCTGGAGGAAACAGGCCAACGGCTCGAACGGCAGCGCGCGGAACTCAACGCACACGCTTCCGGACGGTGGAGCGCTCCCATAACGCGGCTTACAGCATCCACCAGCGAGACAGGCTACACGTTCATCCTACCGGAATACGGGGAGCCGCCGAAGAAGCCGGTACTCCCATGGAACCGAGCCGCATGGGACAAGGCACGAAAGCGAGGAAAAAGAAAACAGAAAGTCTGGTGTGGCTGAGATTCCGCCCCGTTGATCCGCTTCTCCTGCAATGCCGCGAACAGGCGCCCTGTCGCGCCGTTCCTGGACCAGCGGTTGAACAGTTGGCAGACGGTGACCCACTTGCCGCAGCACTCCGGCAGGTCCCTCCACGGGCTCCCGTGCGGCACATCCACGGCAGGGCGTTGACGAACGTGTGGTTGTCGACCGCCACGTTGCCGTGCTATCGCGGCAACGGATGCGCGACCCTCATGAACCGGTCAGGCGTGATGTCATACCTCGGCGTACGCATACGACAATCATCACGCAAAACTTAAATAGGGTAAACACACCCCTAGTTTTTTTGTATATTCGCCGACCCGTTTCCTTTTTTTGGGGTAGGCGGGTTTTGTCTTATCCTATTTGTCTGTTATACTGAATATGTCCACATAAAAACGAAAGAGGAAACCATGAAGCGCTACGCCATCAACTATGAGGAAACCTACTCAGGCACCTTCACCGTCGAACTCGACGACGACTCCACCGAACAGGATGCCATCAACGAACTCCTCAACAACGCCGACGAATACCGTCTAGGCGAACAGGTCGAACTCAGCGACAGTGACGCACAGGTCATCAAGACCGAAAATGTGGAGGACTGACTCATGACGGACACTATGGAACAGGTCACGGAAGATGTACTCGACGCTTTCAAGCGGAACGGCTGGATTGTCGTCGCGCCGAAGAACTGGAACTGACGAAATGAAAACACGCGACATCCTCATCACCGTCACCCGCATACTGCCGGGCTGGCATGTGTACAACGACCACCAGTTCGGACGCATCACCGCATTCGACCCTCAAGCGGGATACGAGGTCACCGTCAACATTCCCGACAGCGACACCATCCGCATCGTCCGCACGCGGTACGAGCTTGTCGAGGATAACACCGTCCTCGATACAGCCGACATGGGCGAGGAGCAGGCATTGGACGAACTGGCCCGCCTGCTGGCTTCGCCCATGCCGCGCACCGACCGTCTCATGCGGTTGAAAGACAAGTTCGAGAAGACCGCCGAATGGTGCCGGGACACGCTTGGCGACGAACAGGAGGCGAAGGATGTGGAAGACATGGCCGAACACTACATGCATGTGTGCGAAGCCTGCAACAACAAATACTCCGGCCGACATGACCCGGTGTCCGTGTTCGAGGGGTGGCTGCTGGGCGAGGAACTCGGCACCCCGTATGAGACGCGCCGTCAGGCCGCGTCGCGCATGCTGAGCAACGTGCACCGACTGGACAAGGAGTGAACCATGTTGGACATCGAGAAGACGCTGCAATCCGTCCGCGACCTATTGGACAGGCTGGGCAAGGAAGGCGTGGAGTTCGCTCTGGTCGAATCGGAATACTCCGACTACGTAGCGGACATCCGCAACCCTAACAAGGTGTACGTGTTCCTTGAATGCTCGATTCGTCCGAACGGCACCTTCGTCTGGCGGGATTACGACCATCATAAAGGAGTCTGCGACTTCGACGAGTTCCGCGTGCGGATAATCACCCTCACAGCGAACAAATACCTCGACAAGGCGAAAGACAAGCGCAAACAGTGGGCGAGCCTGTGCGAAGGTACAGATACGCCCATGCCGGAGTCGCTGGCCGTCACCGTATCCGACATGGAAGACAAGGCCAACCGTCTGAAAGCGTTGCTGGAACCCGACGACCCGCCACTGTTGGACGGGCGGGACATCGCAATCCTGACAGACCTTAAACCGTATGACGTGGTCAAACCGGAGGAGGAATCACAGCGTCTACGGGAGCTGGGCGTGCTGGAACGCAGATACTACATCGACCAAGTGTTCGACGCGCTGACCGGCAAAGGCTTGAAGGCGTTGGGATTCGCGTCGCACGTAAAAACGCTTTGATGGCTTCACCGGCGGGCGGGAGGATAACGCCACTGCCATCAAACGGGGACGCATGGAGCTGACGAAAAGGAGACGAACATCATGAAAACAGCATCTTTCCACGCGACCGCCCGCAAGGCGATACTCGCCCGATACGACGAATTCTGCAACCGATAAAACAAACCCCACCCGCAAACACCAAAGGAGCGTCCGATGGACAGCAAGACCTACAACAAAGACGTGCGCAAGGCCTGCGTGGAAGCCGTCTTCGACGAATTTGCCGAGCATGGTGACATGATTCGCCCGCAATACGCGGAACAGTGGGATGAAGTCTACGCGAGCCGGTCCTTTGGCCACATCACCGGACCGATGGACGTCGACGTGCCCGACCTCGTGGACGTCATCATCGACACGATCGTCAAGGAAGCGCATAAATGACCAGCCAACTACTCAACCCGCTGCCACGAAACGCCACCCCGGAAATGATCGAACGTTGGGCGGCGCGCGAATACGCCGACATGCGGCACATCATGCGCGAAGCCGAAAGGAGCATCAAATGAGCATAAGAGTGGAAACAACCTACTTGGCGACATGCGACTACCCGGACTGTCACATGAATTACGACTTCTGGGAGTTAACCGAGGAAGACGCAATCCTTGAAGTTATAGACAATGGAGAATGGCTATGCCTGTTCACCGGTGACAATAAGCCGAGATTCTTCTGTCCCGCGCACTTGCGATACGTGCAAAACTCGCGGCATGGCTGGTCGAACGTATTTTACGATTCCAACAGTCCATACACGCAAACAACCTCGCACGCCTTGAACAGGTACTACGAGGATATGAGCACACCGCAACCACTGCCAAAACTGCAATGCGATAGCACCATACTAGCGGTTCTCGCAAATGAAAACTAGGAGGAACACCATGGTGACGAACGTGAGTGAAAAGGACAAGACCCTGCAAGAGATTATCGCATGGTGCGAGCGGCTTGAGACTGAAGGTCGGCGGCTTGCATACGCTCTCCTGTTGCAGCATGACATGGGCGCATACGGTGCCGTGATTGGACAAGTCAACGCATACGGCAAGATCGCCGACCACTGCCGTTCCATGCTCGGCTCCATGCCGTCCGAGGTGCCTAATCAAAGCGAGGATGCGAAATGAGCGTCGCGGATCGTGAAGACGAGCGGCGGCAACGACTGACAGAAAGGCAACCTTATCATGGAATGTGAAAGCATCGACCACATGGACGAAACGACCGTTAACGCATCACACCAATGCGCAGAGTGCGGGCCTGCAATCCGTCATCGATGTGATAGGCGAACACTACCTGCATCTCGCCCGCGAATGGGGTTGGAACGACACCGAGGTGCGCGACGCCATGTATGTGGAGACGAAACAGAGAGGATGGTGCAGGGAATGAGCGTCGTCACGCCCGAGATTCGTTTCTTCGCAGACTGTCACTGGTTGATGGCCGACAACATCATTCTGCTCAGAATCACGCCGATGTTACCGTACGAATGGTCGAACCTGAGAAGACTGTTCGACTGCAAATCCACATTCGAAACACGAAGCGGATCGTTCGACTACTGGCGCATTCGCCTTGAATTCGACGGGAACCTGATCCACTGGACGGTTTCCGACGGCTGGTGGCATCCGAAAACAACGACCTTCGACACCGACTATGAGACGACCATGACGGTCCTGTTCGACGTCGGATACGACCAGTGGCGCAAGGACCGCGGCATCATGGACGAGGCCGACAAGGCCGTGAAACGGTTGAACGATTCAGGTATCCCCGCCACACGCTCTTCGGATCCGGACTATCTGGTGTTCGAGGTCGGCGAAAGCGTGTTCCGTGCGCTATTGCCCGCCGATCCGACGCATGCGGCAAGTCGGCTGATCGAAGCGGTCAGAAATCGCGGGAAGATTCTCGATGGCTACCGGAAGACCGTCGCCGGTCTTGGCAGGGTCGAGGCATTGGAGGCGGATGACGTGTACTGGGATGACCTGTTCTCGAACGGCGACCCGGTCGAAACCGGCGCCGTCATATTCCAAAGCCAAGGTGCGGAAGACCATCCCATCAGTCTGGACCTGCTGATCATGTCAGACGGCACCTGGCAGCCGGACGGCTTCGACTCCGACAGGGAGGGCACGGCGGCCGACGTGCGCGGATACCTGAGCCAATGGACGGGGGACAATCGATGAAGAGCATCACGAAAGCCCAGTACGCCATGCTGTTTTTCGCCGTCGACAGGCTCAAGGAAGACTCGTGGCATATCGGCCCCTATGGTTTCGACGCGTTGAAGGAACGCGGCTTGGTCGATTTCGGGCAGCATGACCGGATCATCACCGACGAGGGCATTGCGTTCGTGAAACGTATGCTTGCCGACCCGGAGAGCATGCCGATGACCGCGAAACGGGCGATAGCCGAATATGATGTGCTGCGCGACGAATATGCGCACCTGTTCGAGCATGATCCGGACATGAGGGTCAGGGTGGCGATGTTCGGCGTCCATGGTCTCGAACCGGTCGAACCGCCGACCGGCATCGACGGGTTCCGAACGGACACCATCTACGATTTCAAGGATCTGGACGTACTATCGGCGACCTTCGCGATCACGCACCTGTACTCCGGGTTCAACCCGAATCATCATGTGATCGTCCGGGCGCATGAATCGTATACGGATCCCCCAGCCCCGGTCATCGACAGCATCAACAACCGCCAGCTACGCCAGTCGGGCGGCACACGATATCTGAAAGTATCCAGAACCGTATTGGACAAGGAGAAGCAATGGGCGTCGAACGCATCATCGTAGAAACCAACGACGAGACCGGCAACAATCCGGTCGAATATGATTGGGAATTCGACCCAGACGGCACGTTCCACATGAGCGGGGACGGGGAAATTCCCGCCGCCTTCGAGGAGTCCGCCGCCATCGTCGACGCGTTCAACCATGTCAACATGAGCATCGTGAACGGGGAGCGGACACCGTTGAAGGACGGCGACCGCGCCTGGTTCACCCTGCTTGCCGTCACCCTCGCCACCCTTATCCCGTTCGTGGAGGGGAAGGACGGCGACCGGGTGGGATTCATGATGGGCGATACGTCAAACGGCTTCAACATCAATATCACATCACCCGAATTCCTGGCCTGCTGCCGGTCCATGTGGATCGGCGCGGACGTGTATCGCGCGTTCGGCCGATACCTGAACTTCCGATGGGACACGATCCGCGAGGCGTGGGTGGAGAACGGTTCCGGTCTCGCGTTCATCGGGGCGGACGGTCAGGTGGCGTACATGCTGGAGACCGCCATGTCGAAAGGCGACGGCATCCGTTTCGACCCTATGGAGGGCAGGGAGGACACCGTCCGACTGTTCCGGCTCCTGCTGGAAACCGCGAAATGCGCGGACATCCCGGTCCGATTCACAGGCGGATCAGGCAGTTTCCAACAAGACGAATAACGCACGAGATAACGACGATAGCATTCGTTCCGGTAAAACGGTAAAACGGAAGTCAGTAAAAGGTTTCGTTTCCTCTTGGAGGCATCGAACGTCACCGCCATCCCGCTTCAAGATTTGTTAGGCGAGGATTCCCCGCCTCTTGTAGGCGGGGAGGAATCGCCGTTTGGTCTAGGCTCTTTCCTTTTGGGTCTGGATGTATCGTCTGACGGTGTCCTCGCTGATGTGCCCGACGCTTCCGAAGTAGGTTGATGGCGACCATAGGCCGCTTCCCCAGAATTTTCGTCCTTTGAGTGCGGGGAATTGGGTGAATATGCGGACGGCGCTGATGGATTTGACCGTTCTGGCGATTTCGGCAGGGGCGGTCTGCGGGTTGGCGGTGACGAACATGTGGACGTGGTCGGGCATGACCTCTATCTCCCCCAACGTCCATCCGTATGCGGCGCAGGTCTCGGCCATGGCGTTGCGGCATGCGATCTCGACTTCTCCGGTGAGTATCTTGTGCCTGTATTTGGTGCAGAAGATGATATGGTAGCCGAGTTCATAGACTTGGTGACTATTTCGTTGCATGCTCATAAAACCTATGGTATCATAAGAGGCATGACCACCGGGAAAAGCAAGACGGCGCAACATAGGGAAAGCATGGTGAATGCCACGCCCCAACGCACCCTCGTACTCCCATTGGACATCTCACCTGAACAGTACGGAATCTTCGAGGGATTGGCCGACTCCTACAACCGCATGTGGGGGTCGCTTGTCTCATGGTGCGACAGCAACCGTTCGGTCAACCGCACCAGAATGCAGAAGGACAATTACGCGAGGCTCCGCGCCGAATATCCGGAACTGCCATCCCAATTCGTCTGCATCGCCATGCGCGACGCGGCGGGAGCCGTGCGCTCATGGAACTCGAACCATCCGAAACGCCGGTGGAACCTCAAGGCGTCACGCAGGAAAAAGACCATCAACTACGATTTGAGGGTCATGTCCCTACGCGGCAACCTGTTGTCGTTGAGCGTCACGCACGGCGAGAAAAGACAGCGGATACTGTTGCCGGACATTCCCGGATGGTTCGACCGCAGATACTCCGAACGCAAATTGAACGCGGCCAAACTCGTCCTCGACCCGGACGGGCGAAACGCGAGCGTCATGCTCGTATACCGCCTACCCCAGTCCACTCCAATCGAACATGGGGACGTACTGGGCGTTGACTTGGGACAGCACTCCCTCACCATGGATTCGAGAGGAGGTGAGACCTCCTATTCCCGCATGCAGGGAATCAGACGCCGTTACGCGCACAACAGGAAGACATTGCAGGAAAAAGGCACCCGAAGCGCCCGCCGCCGGTTGAAGGCGATGAGACATCGGGAAGAGCGGTTCATCCGTGACGTCAACCATCGCGCGTCCAAACGATTGGCGAACACTCCGAACGTCAGCGTCATAGCGTTCGAGGACTTGGCGTACATCCGCCGTCAGGCGAGAAAAGGCACCAAGACCGGCAGAAGACGCCGCAACATGCTCAACCAGTGGCCGTTCGCCCAACTGCAAGAGTTCACCGCCTACAAGGCCGCAAGGAACGGCGTCAGAATCCTAATGGTAGACCCCGCCTACACAAGTCAGAAATGCAACCGTTGCGGATACGTGGACGCGAGAAACCGCAATCACGCGAGATTCGACTGCCTGAGATGCGGGCACAGCGACAACGCCGACCATAACGCCGCGTTGAACATCCGAGACAGGGCCATACAAAACCTTGGATAGACCCAAGGTCAGGGTGCCGTCAACCACCCATGATGGATGGGGTGCCCGCGACGACCTCCCTTACGGGAGAGTCGCGGGGGGTCACGCCCACGTCCAAGCCGCGACGCTCGCCGTCGCGGTAGTTGACCTAAACCGTATCCGGGAAGAAAGAAAAAAGACCAATGGGAAGACATGCCGCCTCAAGACCAGGCCGACTCCGTCCTCAGCACAATACTGAAGACATTTCGCTCCGGAATATTGAAGAGAACACCGTTCCTAAGAGAGAAGACAGACAATCACAAGGAGTGGGTTACCGGCTGTTGCAATTGTTCGCAGGCATGTCGATTTTTCTCGCCATCATCCTAGTAATGCACGTCGGATGGGTGTACATCGGCAACGGAATGGATCAGATCCACACGCAACAGACCATCGTCACCAACCAAGGATTCAAAACAGCCCAACCCACTAAAACTGACGGTTCAACCCGTATCGCCAAACCCCAAACCGGAGAACCACCCACCGAGCCGGAACCCGAATACTCGACAGTGATCGGCTGGATGCGAATCCCCCGGTTCGGCGCCGAATGGCAACGAGCCATCCAAGAAGGCACCGATCTGAAAGTCCTTGACAACTACGGTATCGGACACTACCAAGGAACCGTCATGCCCGGAAGCATCGGCAACAGCTCCTATGCCGGACACCGCACCCCCGGTGACCTAGGGCCGGCGGACACGTTGAAACCCGGGGATCCGATCATCATTCAGACAGCCGACCACTGGTACGTGTATGAAATGCAATCATCTTGGATGACGACCCCCGATGATGCCGCCGTCATCGCCGACCAGACAGACCAAAAAGACGCGCGCCTCATCACACTCACCACCTGTAAATACTCGCTAGATGAACAGGACAGTCTGAGTGCTAGACTCATCGTCCGCGGACGGTTCAAATATTGGGCCAACACTGCTGACGGAATACCAAAAGAACTCGCCTCCAAACAATCAACTCCCATACAGCAAGCAAAAGCCACTATCACACGCAGCATCCAAAAAGCCAGCAAATACGCTCCAGTCAGCCAACTCCTGTTCACCGCAACACTAACAATCTGGTGCATCCTCACAGGCCTGTCATGGCTCATCTGGCACAAAGACCGCCAGAAGAAAACAACATCATGGAACCTCATGACACTAATCTGGCGCATCCAATCAGGCCCAATCATCCTACGTGCAACCACCTGCCTATTCTTCTGGATAACGCTACTATTCGCCGAATGGGCATGGATCAGCCCACTACTTTCCCAACTAATCCCGCTATCCACCGGCACCGCCACCCTAAACTAAAAAACATCAGGCAATACGCAAAACCCGTACGCCAACAACAACCGGTGATAAAGAAGGGTCGGCGCGCGTCATTTCGGACAGAGAACCCGGAAAACGCGTGCCGACCCCTTTCAACAAAGTATAGGCGTGCCCTAGCCGAGCAGGCGATAATATCCCATGCCGGGCATGACGGCCGTGACCTTCGTGCCGTCGATCGGGTTCATCGCATGGATCATCAGACCGTTGCCGATGTAAATGCCCGCATGCCCCGCGTTTGCCATCAGATCGCCCGGCTGCGGGTCAGTAACGGGCGTGCCGACCGTGGCCTGCATGCCGGACGGGTGCGGCAATTGGATGCCGAACCGCGCGTACACGTATTGGGTGAAACCACTGCAATCCCAGCCGGCAGGCGTATTGCCCCCGTACACGTATGGCGCGCCCTGGTATTGGAGCGCGTAGGAGACCAGGGCGGCGGCCGTATCTGAGTCTGGTCTCTCCTTGTCGCCTGTTGTCGGCGTCGATATGGCCGGGGTTGCGGCCGGTGTGCGTGGTCCGGCGCGTGACGCGGCCTCCGACTGTCGCGCCTGTTCGGCTTGGATGCGCGTGGCCTGTTCCTCGGGGCTTTCCGTATGCGGCACGTCTAGGGTTTCGATGCCTCCCCATGAGCCGTCCACGTCGGTCGATACGGCCTCACTGAACGAACGATGCGGGACCGGGCGTTTCGGGAACGATCTGACACTGGCCATGGAAATCGGAGCCGAATCGGAGCCGGCCGCCCATGCCGGGATCGTCGGCATGGCGAGCATGACGATTGGCAGGAGAAACGTCAGGATAATGGGAGCGCGTTTAATAGTGGATGTACTGGTATTCATGCGTCTGTTTCGCCTCGATGGTGCGTCGGAACGGGCCGACCTGCCCGTTCACATTGGCTTCGCTGATCTCGATGGAATCGTCGCCGTTGACCTTCTCCACGATGGCGACGTGCCCCCATGCGTTGCTAACCTGCGCGGGACTGAACACGATCACATCCCCTTGTCGGGGGGTATCGTCCACCCAATAGCCGAGCGCCTTGGCGGAATCGGCCCACATGCCGCCATCCCCCAGATGGCTGCCGACCGGCAATCCCAGTTGCGTGCGTCGCACGTACGCCCACCATGTGCATTGCCCGTACGCGTACGCATTGCCCGTGTCGCCGGTCGCATGATCCGGATTGAATCCGGCCGGAGTCTGATCCTCGTCGCGCCCGTTGATCAGGTCACGGACCACTGGATTGTCCGCGTGGATGATGGTGAGCTTGCCCTCCGGCCGGTCGCCCATATCCCATGTGCCGTCCACTGTGAGGTCTTCCCTTTGGCTGCTCCTGCTAGCCGCATCATCGATGCTTGATGCTGTCAACTGTTCCGTGGTTAATGCGGTGGACTGGTTGAAACGTTCACCTGCGTATGCGGTTTCATTATGCGGCAGAAAAAGACATGCCATTCCGCCTGACAAAATCATTGCCGACATCAGACATAGGGCGACACGTCGTTGGAATCGGTTCTTCCTTCTTACGGCTGATCGGCTTACTGGTTGAACGGTCTTATGTGCTGCCCCGCTCAATCTGCACGCTCCTGAATAAATTCCGGAGAGGCGATGTTGTCGTCGAACCGGTAGGTGTCGGGTTGTCCGAGCATGCGTCGGAGAAGAGGCGAATGCCGGGTGACGAGCCGGTTGAACCAGCCTTTAGCCTGCCAGGTCACGTTGATTACACGCCCGTTCTCATTATCCACTGAGGCTTGATGCACGACTTGTTCACGACCTTGAGCTGTTTGACGGCCTGCTGGCAGGAAGATGAAAGCGATTTTCTGCCCGGCGTATATGTCTGCGGGAATAATGGTGTTATCGATGAATATCTTAATTCTTCGCATCGGCGCAGCATCCTTTTTTTAAGACAACGTTCTGGAAGATTGACCGGCTTTTCCTGTTCCGAAGTTGGGTGGAGGAAAACCGGACGGATACTACGATTATCATTCGTTCAAAGAACGATTCTTGAAGAAAATCTGAAAACCGTGGCATTAACCCGCTTTAGGGCTGTTGCCTGTTACCGAACTGTTTTGTTTTCTTAAGTAATCCTATGTTATAATAAATCTCATGTTGGTAAAGGAATGGGCCAGACTGGAAGGATTGCATCCGCAGACCGTGTGGAAATGGTGCCGTCAGGGCACCATGCCCGTTCCTGTGGAGCAGACGCCGACCGGCATGTGGCTCATCCACGACCCGAAATACGAGAACCAGCCCGCCGCCCCCACAGCGAACGGCAGGACGGTGTGTTACGCGCGTGTCAGCTCGTCCGACCAAAAGGACGATTTGCAACGTCAGGCCGACCGGTTGAAGGCGTTCGCCATCAACATGGGCGTCAAGAGCCCCGAGGTGGTCATGGAGACCGGTTCGGGCATGAACGACAAGCGGCGCAAGCTCAACCGGCTATTGTCCGACCCGACCGTGGGCACGCTGATCGTGGAGCACAGGGACAGGCTCGCCCGCATGAACGCGGGACTGGTGGAGAGCGCGTTGAAGGCGCAGGGACGCCGAATCATCGTGGTGGACGACACGGAGCTGGACGACGATCTGGTGCGCGACATGACCGAGGTGCTGACCTCGTTCTGCGCGAGACTGTACGGACGCCGCGCGGCCAAGCATCGTGCGGAGAAGGCGTTGGAGGCGATGCGCGATGAGCGCGTATGAGGCCGTTAGGATTCGGCTCGACCCAACCCCACGGCAGACACGGCTGTTGGAATCCCATGCGGGCGGCGCGCGTTTCGCGTACAATCTGATGCTCGCGCACGTCCAGCGCCAAATCTCCTTGGGTGAGAAACCGGACTGGACGTTGTACGCGATGCGCCGCTGGTGGAACGAGTGGAAGGACGAAATCGCCCCGTGGTGGCGGGAGAACAGCAAGGAGGCGTACAACAGCGCGTTCGAATGGCTGTCCCAAGCGTTGAGGAACTGGTCGGACAGCAGGAAGGGCAGGCGCGCGGGCCGCAGGGTGGGCTGGCCGAAATACAAGTCGAAACGCTCCGGTGTCCCGCGTTTCGCATACACGACCGGCAGCTTCGGCCTTATCGAGGACGACCCGAAGGCGTTGAAACTGCCACGCATCGGACGCGTGCACTGCATGGAGAACGCCACCGAACGCGTCCACGGCAGACGAATCGTGCGCATGACCGTCAGTCGCCATGCGGGCTTCTGGTATGCGGCCCTCACCGTCGAACGTCCCACCGAAAGCGTTCCCGCGAAAAACAGAAAACAGAAGAACCGTAATCGTCAGGTCGGCGTGGATTTGGGCGTCAGGACCCTCGCCACCCTCTCGGATGGCACCACGTTCCCCAATCCACGCAACTACGTCCGCATGCAACGGAAACTCCGCCACGCCCAACAGGCGTTAAGCCGCCGCGATAGGGGCATGAGCCATGGATGCGGGTCGAAACGGTACAACAGGGCGTTGGAGCGTGTGCGCCGAATCCACGCTCGCATAGCCGCCCAACGAGCCGACAACATCAGCAAGCTCACCACGTGGCTTGCCGACAATTATTCCGACATCAGCATCGAAGACCTCAACGTGCAAGGCATGAGCCATAACAGGAGGCTTGCCAAGCACGTACTGGACGCGGACTTCCACGAGTTCCGCCGCCAACTGGAATACAAGACCGCACGCGCCGGCACGAGGCTCCATGTCATCGACCGCTGGTATCCAAGCTCGAAGACCTGTTCGAACTGCGGGACGGTGAAAGCCAAACTGTCCCTGTCCGAGCGCGTCTACCATTGCGAGGAGTGCGGGCTTGTCATCGACCGTGATGTGAACGCGGCCATCAACATCCAAGTCGCCGGGAGTGCCCCGGAGACGTTAAACGCGCGTGGAGGAAGCGTAAGACAGGCCCACCCAAAAGGCGGGACAATGCGGCATCCGGCGAAACGCGAACCAAGCGGCGGCGACAGTCGCGTGAGACTTGGAGCTGGTCTCGGCAACGAGGCCATGCAGATGACTTCGCTCTAGCGACAAGCTAAAACAAAGTCATCTACAACGGTGCAACATGTCCACTAGTTTCTGTGGTATTCCGTCCTCGATATCCCATTCGACGGTTTCGAACCGGCTGTTCGAGGCGGCGGCCCGATCGTCGCCAACCTCAATGCTCACATCGGAGCCGTCCGGGAAATACTTGATCAACGTCATAGTGCCGCGGCCGGGCGGAAAGCTCACGTGGAACCCGCCGCCCAATGCGGTGGCGATATCGACCGCATTGCATGCTGCCTCGCCGCTCACATAGGTCAGCCGTTCGCATTCATCCATCATTCGCCGTCCCCGTTGTTCTTCCGATACTCCCGTCATCACGTCCAATATGACGGCCAATGGCACGACATCATGGTTGGCGTGCGTCTTGCATATGGGCCCGTACCAGCCGGGCGAAGGCATGTCCTCGCAGTCGGGGCCGTCCGAGCGCATCCAACGGCGGATCGCGACCACGGGTTTGCCGCAGGATTCGTAGTCCCCGTCGCGGGATACGCCGGTCGTGCAGCCAAGCCGAAGCAATGTCGGGTCGCATAAGGCGAAAATCCGCATCGGATCATATGGCAATATGCCCGGCAGCGGTGGTATCAGCGATGGGTCACGCTTCCAGCAGCCGGCATCGGCCACGGCCTTCAACACCTCCGACAACGGGACGACATCATGGTTGGCATGTAGCTTGCACGCGGGTCCGTACACGCCCTCCTCGGGCAGGAGCTCGCAATCGTCGTACCCGTCGTCGCGCGTCCAACGGCGGATCGCCACGGGCGGTTTGCCGCACATGTCGAAGTCCTCGCCCTTCCAGCATCCGGCCGCGCAGCCGAGCCGCAGGGTCACGGGGTTGCATTGGGCGGCGATGAGCTTCGGATCGTACGGCGTTGGTTTCTTGCATTTGGTCATTGCTTTTTCTCGTTTCCGACTTTACTTTATATACCTTATATGGTATATTTATGGGTATGTGGCAGATAGAGATGGAACCCATCAAGGACTGGCTTGACGGACTTGACAAACAGACCGCCTACCAGGTCTACGCGGCCCTTGACCTCCTTCGGGAACGCGGACCGAACCTCAAACGCCCCCTGGTGGGGAAAATCGAGGGCTCCATCATCGGCTCCATGAAGGAACTGAGACCCGGTTCGACAGGTCGAAGCGAAGTCCGAATCCTGTTCGTCTTCGACCCGGAACGCAAAGCGGTCCTATTGGTCGGCGGAGACAAACAGAACAAATGGAACAAATGGTATAAGACAGCCATCCGCGAAGCCGAACGACGGTACATCCGGTGGCTGGAAGAACAACATGGGAAGGGCACGAAATGAGCTACACGTTGGAGGACTTCAAGGCCGATCACGACCTTGACCAGAAGACCATCGACGAGCGCAAGGAACAGCTTCTTGAGGAGATGCGCCTGTATGAGCTGAAAGAAGCGCGCAAACAGCAGGACGTGACCCAGAAGCAGCTCGCCGAACGCATGGGCGTCAGCCAGAAGCGGGTCAGCAGCCTCGAATCCGGCGACGTCGACAAGACCGAAATCCGTACGCTGCGCCGCTATCTCGACGCCATCGGCGGCAGGCTTCAGGTCAACGCGATCATGCCGGACGGGCGCACCCTGCAACTGGTCTGAGATCAGGTAACCCGTCATGCCACCGGCTTCCACCCCAGATTCGGTTTCCCCGCCTTCATCCACGCCTTGTAGTTGATGCGATGCCGGCGGGTCAGACCGTGGATGACGTATTTCAGTTCGGCGATGAAGCCGGATACCGTACGCGTACTGTCATCCTCGATGAGGGTCTCATCGCAGGGAATGCAGGACAGGCCGCATGTCGGGTTCGGCCAATGCGGGACGAGGAGAAGGAAGCCCAACGCCAGAAGGCCGAATACGACGGGAAAAGTGACGAATCCGGCGGCATATCCAATCCAGAACATGCTCATCGCGTCACGAAGTGGGTAATCATCAGTGTTCCTGAGGTTGCGAATCCGATTGATGCGATGACCATTGCGAGCCCTGTGACTCTCCACATGAAGCATGCGCAGAGGACGCATGTTATGGCGAGTATGATGTTGGCGTTTTTTTCGAAGTTCTTGTACGTGTTCATTGTGGTTTCTTTCATTCTATGTGGACATATTCAGTATAACATGTAAATGAAAAAAATCATGCAAGGTTTGAAATAAAAAATCCCCCGATGCCATACGGCACCGGAGGATTATTTGTCCACATAGAATGACGTTTCATAGAAACCAATGATCCTACGACAGCAAAAGCTGCAAGACCCAAAGTAGGTGAACTACTGGACATGCTCACACAAGATGCTATGGCGCGGAAAATCACTCGCCGTCCATAATTTTTTAGGCAGGGTACCACGACCCTTGTGGTCGTGGGTGAATGCCTTTCCTTTCCACTAACATTATGATATAATGTTTTTTATTGGAGGTGAAGCAGATGGTGGAACTCGCATTGACCATGAAAGTCAAGCTCACGACCAACAAACACGAGTCTGAAGCCCTTAACCGCCTATGTGACAATTACACCTCCTGTTGCAACGAAGTATCCGATTGGATTGGAGAACACCACACCCTCAGCCAGAGGAAAATCAACGAGGCTATCTATCACCCGCTACGCGACAAATACGGACTGTTGGCCCAGATGACCCAATCTTCGATACGGCGGGTCATCGCGTCCTACAAGGCAATTCACTCGCGCATGGAACGCCGGAACGGAGAAAACCCCAAGAGAAAGAGGACGGCATACTATTCCACCAGACCAAAGTACTCGTCCGCCGGTGTTGACCTGCTGTGGAACCGCGACTACTCCTATTCGCCCATGACGGGAATGTTCAGCCTTCCCGTCATGGGCGGGAGAATCAAAGTGAAAGCCCAATGGAAGGGAACCCCGGACGAATACCGTACGGCACGTTTCGGTACCGCCCGACTGATATCGAAACGAGGCAAATGGTACCTGCATATTCCCATCATCCTACAGGTTCCCGACCCAACCCCAAGCCCCAAAAACATAGTGGGCGTGGACTTGGGCATCCGAATGCTCGCCACCAGTTATGACGGCGAAACCACCGTCTTCCAACATGGAGGGGAGGTGAAAAGCAAGCGCGGCAAATACAAGCGGCTCCGTCAACAGTTGCAGAAACGCGGCACCCGAAGCGCTCGCAGACGACTCAAGACCATAGGCGACAGAGAAAACCGTTGGATGACTGATGTGAACCATCAGGCGTCTAAGGCACTCGTCAACCATTACGACAGGGATACGATGTTCGTTCTCGAAGACCTTACGGGAATCCGCAATGCGACCGAACAGGTCAGGGTCAAGGACAGGTATGTTCAGGTCAGTTGGAGTTTCCACCAATTCCGGCAGATGGTCGAATACAAGGCGAAACGCAACGGTCAGAAAGTCGTGTTCGTTGACCCGGCCTACACAAGCCAGACCTGCCCGAAATGCGGGAAAATCCGCAAAGCCAACCGTGACAAGAAACGCCACCTGTATGTCTGCCGCAACTGCGGATACCGGTCCAACGACGACCGGATAGCCGCGATGAACCTGCGACACAAAGGCTACGACCTTTTGAACTCGCAGTACGCCGCCAGCATGACTGACGGCGTAAGGGTGCAGTCAACCACCCTATGATGTTCCGTCAATTAAAGGTAGGAGAACGGTTACAGCCGTTCACTGGCACTACCGGACAGGGACAAGCCGCAATGCTCGTCATTGCGGTCGTTGACATACAATTCCTCGTCCGCGATCTCCTCGCTTCCCTCGAACACGATCGCGCCTTCATCGTCACGATGCTCGTCAAACCACGCTTTGGCCTCCTTTCCTGCTGGTCTTAGTAGGAGGGGTTTCTTTGAGCCACATCTCGAGGAGTTCTGGTGAGTTGATTTCGGCAGACAGCTTTTCGACGTATGCCTTGTCGCGCTTGTACTGGCAGTTGGGGCACCGTTGGCAGCGTTCCATCCAGCTTTTCTGGCAGGCGCTGATGTCCTCGTAGACGCGCTTGTGCCCGCAAATGAAGGTGACTTCGCGGGTGGCGAGGATGTCGTGGTCGAGGTCGTTGGTTTCGTGTTGTTCTTCGATGGTGAGTGCCATTGGTTTCCTCTTTCATTATCTTTATGTGGACATACTCAGTATAACAGATATCTTGGTGGTGAGATAACGAAGAAACAGGAGAAAACCAGAAAACAATAGATAACGTGGAACCAGAAAAAAACACGACAGCCCCTTCCAACGAAAAAAAAACAACATGCCAGCCAACAAATCAATCCAAGCCCGCCAACAGCTGCGAGACCCCAACACCGGACGATTCCGAGACGAGCACCGTCAATCCGGTATGCCAACCGACGAATCCATACGAAAATACGAACAGCAACCCCGGCCGCCATTGCCTCCCCCCCCACCGAAGTACCCCTACCCCCAGCGAAGCCAAGACAAGCGAGCTCCAGAACCATTCCGGTGGACGGAAGACCAGGCTCCACGCTCACCGTGCAAGACGTGCCGGACCAGACACACGGCATGAAACGTCACACGCAATTCCAATCCCCCACCACCTCCATCAGATTGGAAACGCCGATATCGAAAAACATCAACCTCCCGAAGATAGAAAAGGTCGCCGACGATCTGGAGACATGGCGAACCCGTTCCAATGAGAAACGTGGCGAATACGATGCGCCAATCGCGCGGATGGAGGCATCCGGAACCGGATTGAACCGGCTGACGGTACGCCCGGTATTCGGGACGCCTCCCCGTAGACCTTGGCAGCCATGGAAATGGAAAGCATGGCAAAAAGCGAGGGAGCGAGAGTCCCTGGCCTCGAATGGATTCAACTACATACACAATTAGCAGAAAAGAGCAGAAATGGTAGATACGGTCAGATCAGCGCAGGCGAGACGCCAACTGAGGGAACCCGAGAGCGGCCGGTTCAAGGACGAACACAAAAAAGCCGGGTTCCCGAATGCTGACGCCTTGGAAAAATATGAGCGGCAAACATCCATCGTAACTCCGCCCGCATCCTATTACGACGGGACCATGAGCGAAGAGAATCGTGAACTGTGGGCCGAAGGGATGGACGCACTCCAAGACAACTCCCCCTATGTAGGTTTTTCCGGAGGATTCGACGAACAGGATGACGCATCAATCGACGGATGGCGCATACACCGAAGGAACACTCCGACAGGAAACACAGTGTACGAGTTTCGAGACGCGAAAAGCTCAACCCCAAACCGAGTGGCATACCTGATCAAGCAATCGGATATTGACGCCGGTCATTCCCCCACATGGTTGGATGAACGGCAGCAGTCATTCTTCACCGTTCTGACAAACGGCAAAAGGTAAGAGCTGCGGCAGACAGCTCGAAAACGTAAATAGACAACCTCCCTACACAAAATAGCAAGGAGAAACAATGGTCGACTCCAGAAAATCAGCACAGGCAAAACAGCAACGTCGAAACCGTGACGGCACTTATGCGGATGAAGGCAAAACTAGTAGCATGCCGAGCGGGGACATCCTTGAACGTTTCGAACAACGTCAGCAAACCAATACTGGTGATGCGCCGGTTGAAACCTATGAGGCAGGCGTGAAGCGTATGCAGGAGCTGGATCAGAGGCTTATCGACATTGCCAACAAGGAGTATGAGGAACGTAAGTTCGGCCCGGACGATGAAGCGTATCGCGTGGAGTCGGGCATGTATGTCAGCAAGGAGGAGTTCGAGAAGCTGCCGGAATTGGATCGCAACCGGTATATCGCATGGGGCAACGACTGCATGGATGACAACGAGGATGCGTGGAACGATCCTCAAAGAATGGAAGAGCTTGCCCGAGAGTCAGCGGAGGATGATGCCGAAGTGTATTTGACCGAACCGGAGCTGACTTACACGGATGACATGGATTATTCCTTCGGAGAGTATCTGGAATCCAAGGGTTGCAACCCACAGTCGGCGGAGGAAGGCGCCAACATGGCGCTCCAAGGCCATCCCAATCTGGAAGTGACCGGCAACACGTATCCGCAGGTGTGGCCAACCGACACTGGCAACAACCATCGACGTGCGAAACTCTTCTACCTAGGTGGCAGCAAAGGATGGCGAGTCACCTTCTCGGACGGTCGCGGCGACGTGAACAAAACCGTCATCGACTATAAGAAAAGCGACATGGGCAGCGACTACTACGATCAGACCAACACCGCACGAGAAGCGTTCAAGACCGCATTCGACTGGGTGGACGGCGGAAACAAAAAGAAGAAGCACTGACATTCATGGGTTCTTGACCCGTATTTCTTCCGAAAGAAGTCCACGCCAAGAACCCGGTCTGCCTTTGCCAATATCTTGGGGAATATGCCTGATATTTCCTTGAACTGCACGAGACTCGATTCGAACGTAATCGAAATCGAGTTTGATGATGGTCTGCTGCATTACCGTTTGAATCTGTCTTCGAATGCTGCACATACGCTGCTTACGCTTATCGACAGCGTGCTTAAGGAACCATCCGCGAACAAACTAGAGAGAATAGAAGACCTGCGATTCGATGTTTGGGACGATGGAGGAAATCGTTATGGCATCAGGGTATCAAACCACGGTGCAAGCATAACCGGCCGTGTATCGGCAATCGAATTGGATACATTCGCGGACAAGCTGGAACAATTCGAATTCGGCGTACAGACGGGAGTCGGCCTCAGCAAGCCAGAAGAATAGAACAATGTGGCCAGTCTTCCTTGATCCCCCGTACAAGACAGATAGGCCACATTGCAATGCAATCAGTCCTGATTTTTTTTGAAGCCAATCGACTAGATCGGCAGCGGTCAGATCAGACAGCCTTCTATTGGTTCTCAATTGTCGCGCAACTTCATAGTCGTGAAGAAAATCGCTGATTTCGGACGTGGTCCAATCCTTGTTTCTCAAATGTCGTTTCAATCGTTCCAAAGGCCAGTAAATGCGATGAGCCTCCAACATCAGCTCTTCAGCGTCTCTTCTATCTGTATCCCATTCAAAGACGAGAAGATTGATTGCCTTCTGCCTGTCAATACCTAATTCAGCGAATACACGAGCAATATGCTTCCTTTCCTGTTTCCGTTCGAAAGCTAACGCCTGATTGACTTCCTCATTGACATTGTCTATTGCATTATCCTGGGCCGCATCTAATGCGACTGAACCTATTTGACTAATGGTGTCTACGATTAGATTTTTGTCTACCACTGTCACACCTCACTGCTACCTGTCATACGAGTGTATGACTTAAACAACACTTGCAGGCGCGTATCGTCATCGTCCTTCAGCCATTTCCCCGCGCCGAACGCCACGTCCGCGATCTTGTCCAGCTCCAGGTGGGCGGCGCGTAGGTCGGTCGGCATGTAGTCGGGGTCGTACAGGTCTGCCAAAGACTGGCCGGGATGGTTCGCTCGCGCCGCCAGCACGTTCCTGCCGGCCTCGATCAATGCGGCGCGGGTGTCGTCGTCGAGGGCGGGCAGAGGCAGGTTGTTCCAAACCACCGTGTTGCTGAAACGGTAGTCTGATTTCAGTCGTCCGCCGACCGCCGCCTGCCAGACAATGAACATACGCGATTCGATGACCGCGAACGCCAGTCCGTCCGGATCGGGGCTGGTATAGCAAAGGTCGCTCACGATTACATTGGGTTCCAACGACAGGCAGGTGGCGTACTCACGACGGCCGCTGAATACTTTGGGAAGGCAGAGAAAGCGACCGGTAGGCTGGTGGTTCTCGTCGAACAGCCATGAGGTCGTGGCCTTCGCACGGGTAGGGGCCTTCTTCGAGGCGAGTCTCATCTCCCTGACGGCATCCACGCGTCGACGAAGGAATGCGGAGTTCCTGATTTCGGCGGGCTCCACATCGACAAGCCACAGGCACCAGCGTTCGATCCCGTTGATGAGTTCGCGCGACCCTCGGAACGGCCTCACGTATTTTGCCGCGATTGGGTCGGATATCGCTTGGTCGTGCTCCTCCCGATTGTCGAGGATGAGGTTGCCGCCGTCCGTGGGCTGGGATCCGCGTCCGGCCGGAGACAGTTCCGAACTGAGCGGTTTCATTCTTTTCTCCACGAACACGTTCGGATCGTCGAGCAGGTATCCGTTGATGTTGTCCACGGTGCGGGCGGCTGGTTCCCCGTCAATGTCCGTGTATTCGAACAGGATCGGCGCCGGTTCCGACGTTTTGTCCATGCCGACGATGACGACATGCACGTGCGCGTTGTCGGTGGACTGGGCGTCCCAGGCGAACGTGCGGTGCGCGAACCGGATGCGCCATCCCTCGTCGAACAGGGGTCGGAACAGGCTGGGCACGGGCTGGCCCTGACTGATGCTGTTCGTGGACACGAACGCGAACGCCGCCCCCGGTTTGGCCAGGTATTCACTGGCCTTGCGATGCCAGCCTGTCGCGTAGTCGAGATACCCGTCATAGCCTTTGTCCCATATAAGCCTCATGTCCTCTTTTTGACTGTCGCTCATGAGGTATTGTCCGATGAACGGCGGGTTGCCCATCACATAGTCGCAGTGGTCGCCGGGTAATAGTTCGTTCCAGTCGAGGCGCAGCGCGTTGCCTTGCCGGATGTGTGCCGTATCGGTGAACGGGAGTCGGGGCAGGCCGCTGATGGTCGACTCGGTGTCGTCCAACGCCTGCTGTTCCGCGATCCAGAGCGCGGTTCTTGCTACGGCGCATGCGAATCCGTTGATTTCGATGCCATGGAAGTGGCTGATGCTGACTTTGACCGGGTTGATGTCGTCGCCGAGGTCGAGGGCGAGTTGTCCGTCCTTGTCCAAATCGGCGAGGATCCGATTCTCGATGCGGCGCAATTCCAGATACGTTTCGGTCAGGAAGTTGCCGGAACCGCAGGCGGGGTCGAGGAACCGGAGGTCGGCTATCTTGTCGTGGAGTTTGTTGAGCGCGTTGGTGCGGGAACCGCCTGCGACCGGCCTGGCCTCCGCCCCCTCGAGTTCGGCTTTCAAACCGTCGAGGAACAACGGGTCGATGAGCCTGTGGATGTTCTTGACGGACGTGTAGTGCATGCCTCCCTTGCGCCGTTCGTCATGGCTGAGGGTTTCCTCCATGAGGGAACCGAAGATGACGGGGCTGACGCCGCTCCAGTCGAAGCCTTCGCTGATTTCCAGCAGAGCGTCACGCAGTTCCTCGGTTAAAGGTGGTACGTCGATTTGGTCGGCGAACAGGCCACCATCCACGTAGGGGAACGCTTTCAACGGTTCCGGCAGGTAACGACGCCGCTTCTCGATTGGTGTGTCCAACGCTTCGAACAGGTCGTACAGGTCTTCGCCCAGACGTTCGGGCGTGGATGCCGCCACATAGTCGCGGAGCGCGTCCGGTTTGAACAGGTTCGCGTCCTCCGCATACAGGCAGAACACGAGGCGTACGGTCAGCATCGCCAGCGCATCATGCTCCGCCGGATCATCCGGGTTCTTGAAGCATTCCGCCAGGGAGTCATGGAGTCTGGCGACCCGTCGGCCGGCTTTGACGGACAGTTTCTCCTGTTGGACGACACGGGAGTGCTCGTGGGCGAACAGGCGGCCGATTTCGTTGATGTGCTCCGGCAGGTCGGCAAGCGTGAACTCCGATTGCGGGGTGCGGGCCAACGGGTCGGCTTCCAGATCGTAGAGGCGGAATGTTCCGAAATTGCAGGTGATGAGCACGGACGGGCGTTCCGATGGCGGCAGGCTGTCGGAATACCGTTTCGCCTGTTCCACCGGGGTGACCATGGTTCCCTGACGTGGCTCCGGCCTGTCCAAATCCACGCCGAGGCTCTTCTGTTCGACGAGCACGCGGGCCTGGATCATGAGCGCGTCGATGAACCCGTCCAATGCGGTGCGCCGTTCAAACCAGAGCACCTGCCTGTCGCTCGTATCCGGGATGAGCAGCACCTTGTCCAACAGGTCACGCCAGTACTGTTGGGTGTCGGATTTCTCGTCGCCTCGTCCCGCCCATGATTCGGCGAACCTGGCCGCCCTGCTCTTCAGATCATCCATGATTCCCAATGGTATCCGGTTTCCCGCATGCCGGTCGGATATCGGCCACATCATGCGGCGTGATCGTCCACAGGCATGCCTGTATCCACCGGTCAGGCAGCCGTTTCGGACCCACGATCGCGTTCCGCCGGTACTGGACGGCCTTCGCGTCGGGCGGGTCGTCCCAATGCTCGTCCAGCCACCGGTCGTACTCGGCGGGCGGCCATGTGCCGGCATCCAACGGGGCGCACGGCCAGTTGTTGATCACGCAATGAAACTGGTCGAAATCCGTGCACAATACACGCCTCTCGTCGACGCGCAGGTGCAGGAGCTCCAACCCGACGTACTGGTCGCGGAAACCCGAATACCGTCGGTCGGGACGCGTATGCGCCTCGCCTTTCGAATCGACCCAGCGCGCCCACGCCCACAACGGCGCCGCATCCGGATTCGGACACGGCATGCCCTTGCGCTCCATTTCGCCCATCATCCACCGGTATGCGGGCGAAATCGCGTTCCACCAGTCGGTGTCGCCGTCGTCGGCGACGGCCTGCCGGCGTGCCGCCGACCATGAGGGCGTGTACGAGCCGAACCGGTCGAAAGCAGCCCTGACATCCGGCCACCGTTGGAACGAATACAGGTCGAGCAGAAGAATCTCCTTTCCAGTCAGCATTCCCATTTGACGCGGCGACGGTACAGCCGGGGATCATCCCAACCATCATCCATCATGCCGGTGTTCACCTCGCATACGGCGATATGGCAACGGTCGCGAACCGTATGGCGGCCCACGTAATCCGGATGCCGGTCATCCTCGCAGTCGTGCCGGCTATGCCAGTGTCGGCCGGACGGGATGTGGACTTTCCGGCCCCGCAGGGGAATCAGAATCCCCAATGGCCCTCGTGCCCGTCGCCGGCCGTCTCGAACCGCACGACGGATCCGGCGGGCGGGTTGCGGATGAAATCCTCGACGAGGTCCATCTGGGGGCGGCCGACCCCGATCGCGGAATCCGGGCCGACGCCCAGCACGGGAGCCTCGTGCGGTGTGGCCTGGATGGCGAGCCCCGCATTGTAGGTGGTCTCCTCATCGTCCAGCCACACGATCGGCCGGTTCTGTGCCAAAGCGTCGAGGATGGTGCGGCGTTTGCCGGTCCAGATGCCCTCGCGGGTCGTGGGATCATACCATTGGACGGTCGGCCAGTCCACGCCCAACGCCCGGTTCAATTGCGCTGTCTCCGGCTGCCAGGTGGACAGCCACCATTTGTCCGCATCCAGGGCGTCCAATCGGGCCACGAGCTCCGCGTTCCAGCGGATCGTGAACCGGCGGCCCAGATCATGGACCAGAAGCCGTTCCCTGCGGTCCGGCCTGAACCAGTTGTCCGGCGCGTACGCGGCGCGGCGCGGATCGTCGGGTCTCATCCAGTCGGTGGTCCCCTGCCGGCGCATGACCTTCGGGTCGGGAAACTGGTTGATCACCCCGTCGAAATCGATGAACAGCAACGGCCTGCCCATTCGTGTCCCTCCTTTCACGGTTTCGTGTCGTTGGCGGCGATGCAGGCGGCCATGCGTTTCATCTCCTCCTCGACCTCGTCGCACGTCCACTTGTGGGACTCCACCCATGGCCAGCCAATTCTCTCGCACAGTTGGCGGCGTAATGCGTCTAGATTCTCGCCGTCCAGGCCGATCACGCTCGAATTGCCCTGCAGCGTGTCGAATCCGATCCGGCCCTGCCGGTCGGGCCCGTAGGTGACGCCGCCGTACACGTCGACCAACGGTTCTATGTCATCGGCGTTCAGATGTCGCCGCCCCGGATTCAACTTGTAAGTGCAACGGCTGGTTTCGGGTCGGCTTGTTTTGATTGTAGCTTGGCCATCTCCTCGTCCCATACCTCGTTGGGCGTTTTGTAGCCGAGGAGCTTCATCGGGGTGTCGTTGATCTCACCGACGATCGCGTCGAGCTCGTCCTGCGTGAGATCCTCGAAACTGGTTCCCTTGGGCAGATAGCGGCGGATCCTGCCGTTCCTGTTCTCGTTGCTGCCACGCTGCCAGGAACTGTACGGGTCGGCGAAGTACGTGAGCATGCCCAGCGCCTCGTCCACCAGCACGTGCAGGGACGCCTCCGTGCCGTTGTCCCACGTGCGGTCGACGCGCGCGGCCGGCGGCATGCCCTTGAATATCTCGTACTCGGCCCTGGCCGTGGCGGACGCGCTCTTGTCGTCGACGAGCCGGGCGAACAGCCTGCGGCTCCTGCGCTCCACCTGCGTGTTCATGCAGCGCCTCGACGGCGCGGCGCCGACCACCGTGTCCGACTCGAAATGGCCGAACCCCTTCCTGGATCCGACCGCCTCGGGCCGGTCCGCGATGGGCACGCGCATCGGGATGCGCGGCCCTTTCGCCTTCCTGCCCTTTTTCCTCGTCCGGCGTTTCCTGCCGCGCGCCAGATACTGGCGCAGGTCCAGCGCCCGCTGCGGCTTGGCGTAGATCCACTGGTAAAGGCACTCGTGGCTGATCCGCATCGACGGGTCGCCGGCG
>ENA-OQIT01000013-OQIT01000013.1-human-gut-metagenome-genome-assembly--contig:-NODE-13-length-67197-cov-7.480707_pt1 | contig 67197 bp, 45 predicted proteins | sample MGYA00242587_ERZ504752 | MGnify/ENA primary metagenome ERZ504752 (study PRJEB26092, sample SAMD00036352) | human gut metagenome | host: Homo sapiens | study: EMG produced TPA metagenomics assembly of... | reverse complement strand
AACAGAGTCCTTTAGCTGAATACCTATTTGTTGTGCCAATTGATAGCTGGAATCGGCTTGTGTATTTAGGTTTTGTGAATAGTATAGATAACCTATATTCAGGTAGATAAGACTTAATAGACGTCTTTCTCCTGCTTTTTCAGCCAAGGGCTTTGCTATGAGGTATTGAGTCATAGATTCTGTTCTTCTCTGTGAATCCCGGTAGACGCAGCCGGAATAGTAATGGGCCCTTGCCCGCTTTTCTATGTCGTTTGTGCCGTTGTAGTAGGTCAGGGCCGATTGTATCAGGGAATCATTGGTTTGGATAATGTAGTTCTTATCTCTTGCTTCTGTCATTAATAGGCCATAATAAGCACTGTCAGCTTGGGTCTGCAGGCTGTTTGTCGGGAATGCTTCGAGCATAGATAGGGCAGTGTCCGGTTGCTGAACGATGAGCGAGTCAATTGCAATTAGGTACTTATTATAGTTCACTCGGGTATTGCAAGCAATGAACAGAAGTACGATTAGGACAGATAGGGTTGCGATAATAGCTTTTCTCATGTGGTGAACAAAGTTCTCAGTTAAGTCGGGTGCAAAGGTACATCTTTTTCATTATTTACTCATATAATTGCTTGGGCATATTGAAGTTTGAAGAAAATTGTGTGGAAGTTAGGAGTAAAGATGGAAAATAAATGAGCCGGCTATTATTAAGATGACAATGTATGAGTGTACATGGTGCTGGAGAAGTATGCAAGGACACAAAAGAAAGTAGAGAATGTGGGCATTTAGGCAGAAATAACCTGAAACCCTTTTCCATTCCCTCGTTTTCTTGTATCTTTGCGACCTCATAATTCACTTAACTACAAGCAATGAAGGAATTTCTGCAGCTGATGCGACGCTTTGTGTCGCCTTACAAGAGATATATCGGTTGGGCAATCGTGCTCAATGTACTGTCTGCCATATTCAACGTATTTTCATTCACATTGTTGATTCCTATTCTCAATATCCTCTTCAAAACGGGGGAGAATACCAAAGTGTACGAGTACATGGAGTGGGGGAGCGAAGGCATCAAGGAAGTGGCGGTGAATAATTTCTATTACTACGTCACTCAGATGATTGAGACACACGGGCCACAGATGACATTGCTGTTCATGGGGCTCTTCCTTGCTTTCATGACCATGCTGAAGACCTCCTGCTATTTCGGCTCTTCTGCCCAGCACGCACGCGAGCATTCCCCGCGGTGCGTGGCCATGTAGACGCGTGTGGAATCGGGGTCGGCGTGGCCAAGCACCGCGCTGATCGTCGGCAACGGCGTGGCCGCCTCCAGCATCCTCGTCGCCGCGTTGCGCCGCAACAGTGTGTTTTAGCAAGTTGGCGTCCGCTTTGTGAGCGGTGTTTTTCCGCAGTGTAGGCAGCGGGTTTTCCGCAGGGTGTGCGGTATCGGCCGCTGCCTGTCTGCGTTGTGTTGGTTATTTGGTCATGAGGGCGTGTTCGCTTCGGTAGGAGCGGCCCTCGAATCTGATGAGCCGTCCGTGGTGGACGGTGCGGTCGATGAGGGCGGCGGCCATGTTCTTGTCGCCGAGCACGCGTCCCCATCCGCTGAATTCGATGTTGGTGGTGTAGATGATGCTCCTTGTCTCGTAGGAATCGGAAATGATCTGGAAGAGGAGCCTGCTGCCCTCCTCGTCTATGGGCAGGTAGCCGAACTCGTCGATGATGAGAAGTCGGGCCTTGCCGATGCTCGCGAGTTCCCGGTCGAGCCGGTTCTCCTGCTGGGCGCGGCGCAGACGCATGAGCAGTCCGGTCGCGGTGAAGAAGCGCACCGGGACGCCCCGCTCGCAGGCGAGCCGTCCGATCGCGATGGCCAGGTGGCTCTTGCCGGTGCCGACGGGCCCGTAGAGCACGAGGTCCTCGCATCCGGCGACGAAGTCGAGGTTCTCGAGCTGCGCGCGCCCCCAGTCGGCGGGCATCTTCAGGTTGGTCCAGTCATAGCCGTCGAGGGTCTTGTCGGCGGGGAAGCCGGCCTGTTTGAGCAGGCGCAGGCGTTTGGATCGCTCGCGCGAGTCGAGTTCGGCCGTGAACCATCGTTCGATGAAGTCGAGCTGGTTGGGCGTGGCCTCGGCGAGCGTGCCGGCGAGCACGCTGCGTGTCAGGGTCAGGCTGCGGCTCATCTTCAGGATGCGTTCGCTTTTCTCGGTCGTGGACGCGCGCCTGCGTCGGGTCTCCGGGATCACCGGATCGGGTCTGACGCTCACCGTTCTTCCCCTCCGTCGTCCGTGCCGGTGATGAACCGGTCGTAGCCGCTCAGGTCGGGCTCCTCGATCCCGCCGGGGTATTCCCACTCGCCGTCGCGCATGCGCAACGCGATCGGGGTGAGCGAGTCCGCGTGCAGGCCCATGTCCCTGTTCGAGCGCAGGATCTCGCCGCACGCCTGCATCGCGGGATCGAACCCGGCCGCCCGGCACGCGTCCCCGATCGCTTTGAGGCTCTCCCTCAACGTCTTTTCGTCCATGGAATCAAGCCACGCGCGTATATCGTCGGGCACGTCCGGGCGGATCGAGCTTTCCCGCCACGCGCGGGGTTTGACCGCGAGCCGGGGAAGCACGAGCGCGGGATCCTCCACATTGCGCGACCGTCCGTACTGTCTGGGATACTCCGCGAAGAGCTCGCCGGTGGCGGGCGAGGTGAGCGTGACCGTGTCCCACCGGATCGCGGCCAATACCCTGGAACGCGCCGAATCGGGGCCGGCGAGGTACCGGTTCGAGTCGATGTCGACCAGCCCGTACTTGTCGGCCGTCCGGCTTTCCCAGCGAACCGGGTCGAACGCCGTGGACGGCAACGGCATCAACGCGGCCCTCTCCTCGTCGAACACCTCGGCCACGGGCACGTCCAGCAACCTCGGGCAATACGAGTCCCTGGCGAGCCCGTCGCACCGCTCCAGCAGGAGACGGCTCAACTGCCCATACGATTCCGCGCGCATGGGCGGCACCATGAGATTGCGCCGCAAAAACCCGACCGCGTTCTCCACGCTGCCCTTCTCGTTGCCCGAATACGGGTTGCAGAACCGGACCTCGAGCCGGTAATGCGCCACGAACGCGGAGAACACCCCGGTCAACGCGACCTCGCCCTTCGCGTTGCGCCGGCCGGCACCGGTCGCGTTGTCCATCACGATCACGGGAGGAACACCCCCGATATGCTCGAACACGAGCATCAGGCCATGGCACAGACACTCCGCGTTCTCGCCCGGCAACGCCACGCACAACCGCATGTTCGAATACGGCAACGAGACCACCAGGCAATGCACGTCCGCCATCTCGCCAGCGATCCGGGCCCGGGCCACGCCGAAATCGACCTGCATGCTGCCCGCCGCCCACTCGAGCCGCACGTACCCCTCGCGATCCGGCACGCCGCGGTTCGCCTCGCGCCACCGGTGCACGTAACGCATCGTGGTCGAATACTCGCCGTCGTAATCCGTCTCCGCCAGCAGACGGTCGTGCACGCGCCTGATCGTGTGCCGCTGCTTCCTGGGCAGCAGACGATCGGCCTCCAGCCACTCGTCCACCAGATGCGCGTACGGGTCGATCTTCGACCCGTACCTGCGATCCGCCTTCGGCTTGGGCGAGCAATCCTCCATATCCGCGTACTTCGCGACCGTCCCGCGATCCACGTGAAGACGCCGCGCTATCTGCGCGCGCGACATTCCCTGCCGGTCGAGTCTCCTGATATCTTGCACAATGGGCATCGGTATCGCCATGTTCCTTTCCTTCCCGAGCGCCGGCCGGCGGCAACCGGCCGAATCAAAACCGATTGGCAACTCGGGAATATACAGGCGGCGGCACCGATGCCTATCACATCACCGGGAAACGATGACGACACCGGGGAAAACCATCAGCCCACACTACGGAAAAACACTGCCGAACCTGTCGAACAAACATTGAAGCAAAACACGCAACAGCCTGGAACCGCCCCGGCGTCCGAGCCCGGCGTGCCGCATGACACGGCTGATCGCCTCGTACACCGATGAATGACCCCGAAGCGCGACATGGGGCGCCTTGTACCGCACGAACACACGGTCGTCGTCGGTGGCGGGCCTTTCGTCCAACAGCCAGGACGCCAGCCTCGCGGCCAGCGGTCCCGTCATCGGCACGGTCAACGGATTGCCCGTCTTTCGCTGCACCAGACCTATGCTCATGGAATCCCAATCCACGTCGGCGATCCTCAGACCGATCACATCGCATGCCCTCAGCCCGCACGTCAGCGACAGCAGGGTGATCGCCGCGTCCCTCGACGGCACCGACCGCGAGGCGCACGCCTCCAGCAAGCGGCGGTGCTCGTCGTCGGGCAACGTTCCCGCGATCGCGTGGGTCCTGCGTATGCCGGCCAGGCCGATCGCGTCCGCCAGGTCATCCCGCCCGAGCCATCTGAACAACGGGCGCAGGTCCGACGCGGCGTGCCGCATCGACGACTCCGACCAGCGTGAACGCAGCCCGGCCAGGAACCCCAGCACATGCGAGCCATCCGAACCGTCCAACGACACGACCCCATGAGATTCCAGCCACGTGAGGAACAAGCCCGCCATCCGACGGTAATGCCCCACCGTCGCCGAAGCCAGTCCCGAACCGGCGAGATACGCCTCCCAACGCTCCATGACCACGGCCAAACCCGGAACCACCGGCTCCGCAAGCCTGCTCCTGCGCCACTTGCCCAGGTCCACCGAACCGGACCGCAGATACGAGTCGCACAAACGCGCCAGCCTGCCGTAATCGAACCACCGCTGCCTGCTGAAACCGCCCGTCCGCTCACTGAAGGTCGACGCGGCGAACCCCGCGCCCAACCCACGCGTGTACACCGCATCCGGGCCTCCGGCGTACCGTTCCAACGCCCTGATGGACTTGCGGTACTGGCCTATGGTGGATTCCATATAACCGGCCCCGTAAAGCGCGCGGACCACCTCGCCCGCGACATGGCCAACCGTCGTCTCACCCATGGCAAACTCCTTCGTTCGAATCAAATGGGACAAGACGAACATAACCCGGAACGTTAAGCCGGGAAACCACATGGGACACGGCCAGCCACCAAGACCCCGAACCGTTCCCCGGCTTAACAACAAACCCGGCTTAATCCGAGTGGATGATCGGCGTCTCGCCGGGCCTGGGCGTGGAGCACGCGTCCGAAAGCATGCCGTTGGCCAGCGCGGCGTTGGGGCTCGTGCCGATCGTCCAGGCGACCGGAAGCCCGTCGTGGCAGTCGATGATGGGAGACAGGTACGCCTTGCCCGCCGGGATGGAGAACTCCGTCAAATCCGTGCCCCACGGCATGTTCGGCCTCTCGGCGTGGAAATCGCGGTTCACGAGGTTGGCTGGCGCCTTGGCCGGCTCGCCCTTGTACGAGCTGTACCGCTTCGCGCTCTTGTGCAACGGCACCATGCCATGCTTGGTCATGAGCCTCATGACCCGTTTGGCCGACACCGTTATCCCCATGCCCTTCAGTTCCAGATGGACGCGCTTGTACCCGTAGCGCTTCTCGCTGTTCTCGAACGCCTCCTCGACCAAGGGCGGCAGCCACGCGTCCCTGTCGGGCCCGTTCATGGCGTCGGGCTGGTAATGGTAGGTGCTATGCGGAATGCCGACCGCGTCGAACAGGCTTTTGGCGGTCACGCCCGGCCTCTCACTGGTCTGCTTGACGAGGATGGCCTTCTCCCGGCTGGTCAGGTTTTCCGGGTCTGCGCCCGGCCCTTTTCCCAACAGCTCCAGAGTCCCGCGGCGAATCGCGATCTCGACGTCGAGCTCCCTCTTCTCCCGCCGCTGCCGTTCGACGTCGGCGTCCAGCGCGTTCAGACGGGCCTGGAGCTCCTCCACCTTCCTCTGCATCGACGCCAACGCGTCCGCCGGACCGGCCGCGTCCGACGAATTCGGAACCGCGGGCCGCGCGCCGGCCGGATTCCCCGCTCTCGCGACGGCCTTCCCTCTCTCTGTCTCGGACACCGGTTCCTCCCTGGACTTCGCAAGCATCTGCCGTTTCCAGTTTCTCACGACCGCCGCCTGAACGCCCAGCCCGGCGGCCGCCTCTCGTGACTTCATCCTGCCGGACGCGACGGCCGCCACCGCCCTCCTTTTCAGTTCCTCGGGCACCGGCCCGTGACGCAGCTTGCGTTGGCCGGGCGCGAGTTCGTCGATCCACGCCATGAGCAGCTCCTTGCTTTTGGGGTAGCCCAGCATGCGCATGGTGCGGCCGGGCCGTCTGCCGTACTCGAGGCAGTGGTCCACCGCGGCCTGTTTCTGCTCGTCGCTATAGCGCCGATGCCGTTGCCCGCGCCCCGAGGGAACGCCGGTACGCTCCTCCTCCAGCCGCTCCCGGTACCACACATACAGAATCGTCCTGCTCGGATACCCCAGCTCATGGATCACATTCGCGGCACTGTGCTCGTACTTGATGTACAAATCCACCGCCCGCTCGCGCTGCTGCCTGCTATACGTCATGCCGACGCTCTCCTTGACTCAACGAGTCCAAGAAAACGTCACCACCTCGCGCCCGAACACCTTTATTTGATCACATACAGATGCCGTCGAGCTCGCCGTTCGCCCTGAGCGCCGGGACCCACTGGCCGAACATGGCCTTCATATATGGGCCGCACGGCATGCCCATCAACAGCCGCAACCGCTCCAACACGCGTTGCGCGTCCTCGCCGCACGTCGGTTTCCCGCCGCGCCCCGCCCCCGGTTCTTCCCTGACCTTGACCGCCTGCGAGAGCAGACGCCGAGCGGTGGACCGGCCCATGCCCGCGGCCACGAGCCGGTCCGGGACCTCGCCCTTCTGTCTCTTCGTTCCCTTGGCGTACTCCGCCTTGAACCTGTTCGCCAACCGTTTCCCCGTGGCCATGTCCAGCCTGCCTTCCATAAGGCAAGCATCCCCGCAAACCGACCTGCCCATGCGGGATTACGCGCTCACCATTCATGACAAACAAACCAAGATTTCGCGCTCAAACATTACGACAAACGTCGATTCGTGAGAGAACAGTAAATTCTCCAGGTAAAATAGTAATTAGCGGGATCAGCCCGTCCACAAGATGATAACGAGGCAGGACAATGAAGCTAGAAATTCAATCACTAGGCAAAATCAGTAATGCTTCTATTCGTCTTGATGGCATTACCGCCATCGTCGGTAACAATGACGCAGGAAAAAGCACAGTAGGGAAAGCGCTATTCACCGCCATAGACGCATTCCATGATTTTGATGAGGAAACTGAAAAAGAACTACAACAATCGCTATTCTTTTCCATCCTCTCGTTCTTGATGAGTAACATTGATGCATTAGCTACGCAAGAAAACGGCAGTTTACGGCCTTTCACTGATACTCTACCCAAGCGACTCCTTGGATTACGAGGCTCTCCTTCCGAAGAAGATATTCGTTCCGCTTTGCTTCATACACGTATCATGACATCACCTCCACGATATGGATCTTCAATCTGGGCGCAGTATGAAAAGGCAGTGAAGGATGGCCCTCTCAGCACAGAATTTATCCATAATCTGCAACAACTTCTATCCATTCCCGATACCTCATTTGCAGCTAAGTATGCAGGAAATACTCTGAAAACTATGTTCGGAGGTCAGATTAGTAACCGAATTGAGTCCGTTCCAGCCGACGGATTCCTGCGCTTGGAAAACGGCAAAATTCTTTCAGAAATGGAATTTGCCAATGATCAAGTATCACAGGCTTCGTTCATGATGCCGAATTCCACACGTGTAGTCATGCTTGACGATCCCAAAGCCGTTGATGATACCTTCGACAACACGGATAATATATCGCGTCGATTCAATGGGATATGGGAAAGTCCATACGAACGCGAGGCGAGAGCACTGCGACGTCTGCTCGGCAGACGCGGCCCTAATGGAAGCGAATCATCGATCGCTAATCAGATTCTTGCACAACAAGATTTGTCGGAACTTACCGCCCATCTTGCCAATGCATTCCCTTTCAAGATAAGTCCCAGTTCAGATGGACGTATGCTCATATCCGGCAGTAAATCCAACTTATCTGAACCTATACTTGCCTCCAATGCCTCCGCTGGAGGCAAAGCAACCATGCTACTTCGCTATCTGTTCGAAGAACATATGCTTCGTTCAGGGGACTTTCTTATCCTCGATGAGCCTGAAATTCATCTGCATCCTCAACTGCAAATTGCATATGCACGTTATATCGTTGGAGCTGCACAAAAAATAGGAGTACGCGTACTACTCACCACACATAGCCCTTACTTCCTGCAAGCGCTCACCACCTATTCGCAACTCTTCGGATTCAAGCAGCAACTCTCCGTGTACAGCGCGCAGTCTCAAACCAATCAATCCATTACATTCGTAGAAGAAGACAACAAGGGTATCGCTCGTATCTTTGAAAACATGGCACAGCCATTCCTGACCTTGGAGCGTGATATCGCCAATGACCTAACGGGGGCAATCATGCTGAACTTTAAAGATTGCCTCAGTTGGATCTACATGCACACAGAGCTAGCGACTATTGATCAATTGTCATTTGATGAAAACGTCTGTCGCTCGGTCTCTGAAAGCAAACAACAACAATACAACTTCGACAAGTATGCAGAACTATTCCAGACACGGCACCCAGACATGATTCGGCCGGCTTCGTGCGATGGACTCAATGCAATCAAGCATTGTGAGCGTTTATTCTTTGTGGAGTATAAAAACGGCAATGTCGTAGCTAAAAACGGGCAGACCAACGAGATAACACTCAAGTCAAAACCGGCCACGAATATTGAGAAAAAGCTCTATGACTCAGTACTCATGTTGGAATATGAGGGACTTATTAATCTCGCCGTGAGCCGCAATCAATGTATTGCTCTTGTTGTTGTTCGCAATGATGCTGTCCCACGAAGCGAAGCAGAAGCAGATTCCTTGCAACCCACCGCAAACCCTGTATTTCCGCAGCTCATGAGAACTGCCGACGAATTCAATATACGAAGCGCTGCCGGATTGGCAGAAAAACTATACCTTGCTGTCAAGGTCGTCATTGTCGATATATTTGAACGAGACTATCTTCCGCATCTGGAAGTATGAAGTATAGATACCCGTATCACAAATAAACACTCATACCGTATAAGCATACTGACGCGTAATTTGAGGCCGTACCGGGGCTTCCTCAACGCGGTAGTGCTTACGCATGCTGGTCAGTATGGTGCGCAGCGCTTTGTTCGTCTGCTCTGCTGCGGTACGGAACTTTGCGTATTCCTTGCCGTGCGGATCTTCAATATCCTCAGGCTCAGGGAGCATTGGCCGAATAATGGACGCGGAGTTGATCACTGACTGCAAGCGTTCCTGAATGGTCAAGCCCTTGACCAGTCCATTGCGCGCGCAGTACTCACACATGTTCGCAAAGTCGCCCAGCAGGAACGTGTATTTCACAGCAGTGGGAGCCAACGTGACAATGTCTTTACGCTGGTCCTTTTCAAAGCACAGGATCAGATCAGCGGACTTGGCCATCGGCTGCGTCAGGCGCCGAGAGCGGAACCCACTCGGTTCGATGCCCACGCTCTCCATGAGCAGGGCGCTGTTAGGATCAATCTGGTGCATGGGCAAGCCATGCGTGCCCGCGCTGGAAACCTGCACCGTGGTACCGGAAAGGTAGCGGGTGAGCAGTAACTCGCCCATGGGAGAACGACAAATATTGCCGGTGCAGACGAACATAATGTGCATGGGCTCAGTCCTTCTTCATACTTACAACGCTACCTTGCGGGCCTGCGTACAAACCACTAGCGCACCATTCTAGTCCGATACGTCGGACTGTGACCAATCCGCGTCCGCCCACCGTCACTTCATCTTCACAGAATGCTAATACGAAATCCGTTTTTTTGAGCGATTTTGCTATAGGGGGGGGTGTTCCTATGTTTTTGTCAACTCCTTGGGGAGTTGACGTGTCGGGATTCCGGTTGGCTGTCGTGGGCGCGCTTCGCCCTGCCGGTGGCGTCCGGCGTCCTTTCCCGTGTGGCCCGGTTCAGGCTACGAGGGCTGGTTCCTGGTAGAGGGTTCCGTTTTTGAGCATGCTGTAGATCACGTCGCAGCGCCGACGCGCGAGGCAGATGATGGCGGCGTTGTGGTGTTTGCCCTGTTCGCGTTTGCGCTTGTAATAGGCCACGGAGGGCGGGTGTTTGGTGGATGCGACGAACGCGGTCTGCCACAGCGCGTTCTTGAGGCGTTTGTTGCCCCGCCTGGAGGGCCGTTCGCCTTTGATGCTGGTGCCGGATTGGCCGGTGACGGGCGATATGCCCGCGTAGGCGGCCAGATGGGCGGACGATTTGAAGTTGGCGATGTCGCCGCCGATGCCGAGCAGGATGTTGCTTGCGGTCCTGACGCCTATCCCGGGCATCGACGTCAGGACCGTGAGAAGAGGGTGGTCCTCCAGGAGCTTCTCGACCTGGCGGCCGACCTCGCGCCGCCGGTCCCTGATCGTCTTGATGTCGTGGGCGATGGAGGGGATGATGGTCTCGGCCATGAGGGTGCCGGGCACGGTGACGGTCTGCTCGCCGATCGCCTTGAACATGTCGTCGATGATGCGGCCGGCGCGAAGCCCGTTGGACTTGGCCCAGTCCTTCACGTCCTCGATCCCGGCCCGTTTCACGCCCATGGGCCCGCCGTATCGTTCGAGCAGCGCGAGCGTCGCGTCGCGCGTGATTCTCTCGCCCTTGAGCGCGCGTTCGAACGCGGGGTGGGTCTGCAGCAGCAGGCTCCGCAGGCGGTTGACGTGGCGGGTGGATTCGTGGGCGAGGTCCTCGTCGTGGCCGGCGAGCAGCTTCAGGGCGGCGAGGGTCTCGTCATCCGGGCCCGCGTCCCTGAGCGTCTCGGGCAGCTTGAGCGCGGCCCACGCGATCACATGCGCGTCCCTGCTGTCTTTCGTCAAATAAATCTGCGTGTCGTCACCAGTTAATCTGAACACCATCGGCGTTCAAAATGGACACCGTCACCGGCGGCCGGGTTGGTTCCGCTCTTTTCGTTTATTTCATCAGGGAGTGGCTGTTGCGGTATGACTCGCCACGGAACCTGACGATCCTTCCGTGGTGCACGATGCGGTCGATGACCGCGGCGGCCATGTCGCCGTCTCCGAACACCTCGCCCCACCGTCCGAACTCCAGGTTCGTGGTGAACACCACGCTCCGCTTCTCGTAGGAATCCGCGACGACCTGGAACAGGAGCCTGGCCCCGTCGATGTCGATCGGCAGGTAGCCCAGCTCGTCGATGACCAGCAGCCTGGCGCGGCCTATCGCGCGCAGTTCCGCGTCGAGCCGGTTCTCGTCCCTCGCCCGCCGCAAACGCATCACCAGCGACGACGCGGTGAAGAACCTCACCGGCATGCCCCTCTCGCACGCCAGCATGCCCGTGGCGATCGCCATGTGCGTCTTGCCGCATCCCACGTCGCCGTAGAGCACGAGGTCCTCGGCCCGGTCCACGAAACCGAGGTCCATGAGCTGCTCGCGCCCCCAGTCGGCGGGGAACGACGCCATGCCCCAGTCGTATCCGTCGAAGCCCTTGACGCACGGGAATCCCGCGTTCCTGATCAGCCTGGCGCGCCTGGATTCCGTCCGGCTGGCGTTCTCGGCCCTGAACAGGTCGGCCAGCACGCCGAGCTGGCCGGGCGTGGCGCCCGCGACCACGGAACGCAGCACGCTCCTGGTCAACGGCAGCCCGCATGCGAGCTCCATGACCTCGTCCGGGGTGGACTTGCTCACGGTCCGCCCGCCCCTGCGTCCGCCCGCCGCGGCGTCCGTCGACTCACTCATCGCCGTCCTCCCTCATGAACCTGCTGTACGTGTCGAGCCTGGCCCTCGATTCGGGACCGTCGCCCTGCGCGATCCGCCTGGCCGTCTGGTCGATCGCGGCCCTGTCGGGCCTTCTGCCCGCGGCGACGATCTCGACGACGGCCATGACGGCCGCACGGAAGCCACTCACCACGGCCGCGTGGCGGATGTCGTCGACCAGCAGGCCGCGTTCGCGCGGCTCCATCCGGTCGAGCAGCACGCGCGTCTCCTCCGGGAAGTCGGAGCGTATGGGACTCTCGCCCCACGAACGCGGCTTGCGTGCGATGATGGCGAGCAGCGACAGCGGGTCCATCGCGGTGTCGGGGCTGCGCCCCCACCTGCGCTCCAACGTGACGATCGGCTCGCCGTCCATGGAACGCAGCTCGACCCGCAGGGCCCGCACGCCGGCCATGAGACGCATGGAATGCCATTTCGGGCCCGCGAGGTAGCGGTTCGAGTCGATCGTGACCGTTCCGGTCCTGTCGGCCTTCACCCCGCGCCAGTCGCACGCGTCGAACATGGACGGCGGCAGCGGGAGCATGTGGTCGAGGTCCGTCTCGAACAGGTCCCGGATCGGCACGTCCTCGCGGTAGTGGACGCCGCGCGCGATCTCGTCGCAGCGTTCCAACCACGCGTCCGTGAGCCGGTCCCATCCCTCCGCGGACGGCGTCGGCACCATCAGGTTGCGGCGCAGGAAACCGACCGCGTTCTCCGTGCTTCCCTTCTCCCAGCCGGAATAGGGGTTGCAGAACCTCGTCTCGAAGCCGTAGTGCGCGCAGAACAGCGAGAACAGCCTCGTCTGGGTGACGGTCCCGTCGGCCCTGCGGTGGCCGACCCCGGTGGCGTTGTCGAACACTAGCACGCGGGGGACCATGCCGGCATGGGAGAACACCTTGTTCAGACCATGGCACACGCATTCCGCGGTCTCTCCCGGCAGCGCGGCCACGTATCTCATGTTCGAGTACGGGAACGAGACCACCAGGAAATGCACGGTCCGTTCCACGCCGGCGACCACGGCCAGGGCCTGGCCGAAATCGACCTGCGCGCTGCCCGGCGCCCATTCCAGCTCACTGAACCCCTCGGCCTCGCCGCGGTGGCGTTGGCGCCAGCGCTTGACCCATCGCTGCACCGACGAATAACTGCCCTCGAAGCCGCATTCCTCCACGAGCCGCTCGTGTACGCGCCGGGCGGTGTGCCGCTGTTTGCGTGGCATGCGCCGGTCGGCCTCGAGCCATTCGTCGGCCTTGCGCGCGTACTCGCCCGCGACCAGGGAACGGCTCGCAGTTCCCCCGGTCGGCGGAACGGGCGAATAATCGCGGGTCGCGTACTTGACCACGGTCGTCCGCGAAACGCCCAGTTCCCTAGCTATCTGCGTATGCGTCAGGCCTTTCGTCTCGAGCTGCCTGATACTCTGTTGAATACGCACCGGTGTCGTCATTCCTTTCCTCCCGAGGACCATGTGTTGGTTGTTAGCACTCGGGAATCTATCAGGAACCGTACGGCACCGGCGCTTTTCTTCCGCCGATGCCATTTCCGTCCGCCGTCCGTGTCCAATATGAACGCTTATGCCGTTCAGATTTGGTGGTGACGCCGTACACGTTTATTTGACCATAAACACCTGCGGTCGGTCTTCGCGTCCCCGGGCAGCAGCTGCGCGGTCCTGCGCATGGCCGTGCCGGGAAGGTAGGCAACCGCGATCCCCATGTTCCGCGCCACCGTCAGGGGCAGGGAGCCGATGGTGTTGGGCTGGTCCACGACCAGCAGCACACGGCCATGCTTGGAGAGCTTGCCCAGCATCGTGCGGATGGCCTTCTCGTCCTGTTTCAACGGCTTGTCGTACAGGGTGTTCCCGTCATGGTCGAGGGCGTGCGCGTGGTGCGCGCTCTTGCCCACGTCCAGGCCGACCCACACGTCGATGTCGTCCGGGGTCATCATCGTTCCTCCCGTCATGAAGGTTTTCCGGTCGCCGCGGGCTCGGAGGAGTCCGGACGCCCGCGCCGCACCCACATTACGACGAGACCTGCGCCATGCGCCCCTGAAGCGTCCGTGTAGCCGGCCTGGTTCCTATCAGCGGTCATCGGGCGTCCCCGTTCCCGGCGACAACACCCCCCGGATCATCGACGACAGGGCAGGAAAGTCATACCGGAACCGGCGACCCGGCCCCGACCATCGGGACCTACCAAACATGGTAATGGGCGGACTCATCCCGTTGTCTATTTGTAAGTGCAACGTCCTTGTTCTCGGCTGATTCTAGCAGTTCGTCGGCGAATGCCTCGGCGGGGGCGCGCTAGCCGAACACTCGCATGGGCCTGTTGTCGGTTTCGTCGACGATCTCCTGCAGTTCGCGTGCCATGGAGGGGGCGATGGGCGTGCGTTTGGGCAGGTAGCGGCGGATCATGCCGTCCCTCTTCCGACAGGTGCGAATACACCTGGCCCAAGGCGCAACACCCCTCCGTTTGGCTATCCGGACAATCTCCAATCTAACGGGTGCTGCACTTTCAATTAGACAACGGGCGTATGCGCACTCCTTATCGGCATGATAGAGAGTAGCGAATTGTGATTCTCGCAATCTAAAGGGAATTGATGTTGTTTTTTCCTCGATTCATTATTGTGCAGACAGCCCATATGAACAGTGGAATTGCATAGAATGCGTATGATTCAAACTGAATATATAGGTATGCGAGAAGAATGAACCAGCATATGTTCCGTCGGCTCCATCCATGATGGACCGCTACGTGTGCTAATACCAAGAGCAAGAAGGCCAAAAAGCAAAATAGACCAAATTCGGTAATGAAGCTGACATAGATGCTCATTGTGAAAGTATCCGCTGGGGGATTTGCTAGACCATCGATTTCGGTATTGGGCGCACCGCCATGGGCGTCATACCATTGGCGGGCGCCGGCGTAACCAGTACGCACTGCATTAGAGATATTGCCTGCGCCCCATCCAAACATGAAGTGAGATAGATCATGTTTCCATGACCACATGGGAGCGAGCATATGGAAGATTCTTGCACTCATCGATCCGTCACCAGCAAGTAATCCATTGGTGGCTAAAGAGTTTAGACGCGGATTGATGATAATTGCGCTCAATCCACCTGCTCCAAGAAGTCCTAAAGCACCGACGAACCCAGCTGTTACCTTACGTGAGTGGAAGTTGATTGTCTCTATCAGCCAGATAAATGTAGCTACCACTGTATCCAGTATGATTCGGGTGCCGGAGCCCATCGCAATTGCTCCAGCGGCAAATATCGGTATCAATATGCCAATCTTGCGGTCGCGGGTCAGCCAGAAAACTGGCAGGAGTACGCCGAACAGATGCATGCCGATATAGCTAGGTTCTGCGAACATGAATTGAGGACGAACGCTCGCATAGTTTCTATACAGAGCACCCCAAAAATATGCTCGTACTGGCTGCCAGTTCAGATGTCGTTCTAAAGCGATATATTGCAGTATCCCAATGAGGAATGCCACTACATATGCGGTGAATAGCGTAGTTAACAATGTTCGTACAGGTACACGTTTAATGCGGATCGCGATGTCGAGCGAAGCCAAGCACGCCAGCCCTAACAATATGGAGATGAATGACTTTGCGGTTGCGCTGGCGTGTATTCCATATGACTGCCAGCCGTATACGGATGTGAGCACTAGTAGCAGGGGAAAGAGGAAGAACGGCAGGAAGCGGCGTGCGGTATCGCGCAAGTATCGCCAGTTGATGATTGTGTACAGGGTGAACAACCAGGGGGAGATTGGCGTCCAATAGGGGAGTGGAATGCCGATTTTTGTGCCATCAAATGGCAGCATGGCCACTGCGGCAAACATCAACATGTCTGATGGGGTGATGGTGATACGAGTCAGCGTCTCGGTCATTGCCCCACGCTGTAGCGCGGGGCAATGACCGGAGTTTCTGCGTTTTTCTTGAACTGACTTGTTGCCGAGCTGCGTATTGTTCGGTGTGGACATACTTGGTTCCCTCCCATATCCTCCGTGAGAACTGTACCAGTTGCATGTGTGGGTGAGGTGATGGGGGTTCGGTCAACCGTTCACTTTCATGAAGTACTTTTAAACTCCCACCAAGTAATTGGCAGTCGCTTACAAAAACTGAATAATCTATGGGCCAATCAGCCGTTTAGCTCCTCTCCGTGGGGCTGGTGCATGTATTGTTCAACCCAAGCCATGCTGGTTTTTGGGGAAATTAAAAGCCTGAATTATCATTAATTCGGAATCCAGGCTTTTATGGTATTCGTATAATCGCGAATTAAGCAGAAATCACTCAGCCTTCTTGCGGCCGCGGCGCTTCATGGTGCCGGCAGTGGCGTTTGCGGCATCAAAAATCACGGTCTTGTCTTCCGGGTAAGCAGTGCCGTTGACGGAGGCGAAAGAGACCTCGCCTTCTGGAGCTTCGACAAGCGTGAAGTACTTGGAAATTGCTTCAACAAGCACAGCATTCTTGATACTTACAGACGTAGTCTGCTTGCCCTCACCCTTGCTGAATTTCACGGCATTATCCGCCTTAGCGGTAGTCGGCGTGACGGCAATTTGTCTGGTTTTATCGTTAATAAGGATCTTAATTTGTGCTGGAAAATTCAGCACTTCTGCGGTGGCCTTATTAAAACGTACAACGGAATCGGTAACGGTCATTACCGTTTTGCCAACGGGCTTAACTAGCTGAACTTCTTCGAATCCTTGAAGCAAGGATGCCATAATATACTCCTTCACACTGCATAAATATTACTGACAATTTTGATTGTAATGAATGATAATTTGAATTGCAATTTTATATATCACATTCTCAATTTCAATTCATAATATGGAATAGGGAAATAGTGCTGTCGCAAAATATTTAGTGAGAATACATTGTGATTGCGATTGTGTACAGTTATTCTGCAGTCGTATCAAGGGTTTTGGTCATTGTTCACAAGGATACAAAAGCTCGAGAAGTTCCCCGGTAGGTGCTAAATTATAGACCATCTGTGAAAATTTCCCGAAGAGGTAAGGAAGAACATTGAGCATCGCTGATTTGCTGCAGATTGTTCGCAAGCATCTCGCGTCTGCGATTATCTCGTTCGTGGTGGTGTTTGCTGCGGTCGCAGCTGTCACGTTCATCATGCCGCCGAAGTACACGGCTACGGCTGAAGTGTTCGCCACGTATGCCGGTCAGTCCGGCGAGACGCAGACCACCAACGATATGAGCTCGGGTGCCAATTATTTGAATACCCAGATCACGACGTATCCGGAACTGGTGAAGACCGAAGCCGTGCTCCAGCCCGTCATTAAGGACCTCGGTCTGGATATGACCACGACCGATCTTGCCGATGTGGTGACCGCTACGAACCCCCCGAACACATTCATGGTGGACATATCGGCGGAAGTCGGCGATCCGCAGCAAGCGGCCGACATCGCCAACAGCGTGGCGAAGAACCTCTCCGATCAGATTTCTTCCGACCTGTACAACAACTCCTCTTCCAGCGGCTCTCCCATCAAGCTCACGGTAGTGCAGAAGGCTCAGACTCCTACCGGGCAGAGCTCCCCGAACATTCCGCTGTATCTGGCCGCGGGCCTGATTCTCGGCCTCATCGTAGGCATTGGCGTTGCCCTGCTGAAGGACATCCTCAACACCAAGGTGGACTCCACCGATGATGTGCGTGAGCTGACCCACGCTTCTTCGCTGGGTACCGTGCCACAGGCTACGATTCTTGACGACAGCCGCCCGGTCGTAGTCGCTCAGCCGGCCGGTAGCGAGGCCGAGGAATTCCGTCGTATTCGTACGAACCTGTCGTTCCTTACCACCACCGCCACGCAGGGTCATGGCCGACTGCTGGTCATCACCTCCACTGATCCGTCCGAAGGTAAGACCACGGTTTCCGCCAACGTTGCCGTGGCTCTCGCCGAGGAAGGCAAGAGTGTGCTGCTTATCGACGCCGATCTGCGCCACCCGTCCGTGGCTCACAAGCTCGGCATTGAAGGTCACGTGGGCCTGTCTCACGTGCTGTCTCGCCAGGCGTCCCCGGCCGATGTCATTCAGAAGTATTGGAAGCCGAACCTGCACATCATGCCTGCCGGCAAGCGCCCGGCTAACGCCAGCATCTTGCTGAACTCCGATCTCATGAAGGAAATGGTCGAGCAGGCCCTCACCCAGTACGATTACGTGATTATCGATACTGCTCCGCTGTCCGTGGCCGGCGACGCCACCGTGTTCGGGCGTATGGCTGGCGGTCTGGTGCTTGTGACTGGTAAGGGCGTAGTGGAGAAGAAGGAGCTGGAGAACACCGCTACGGCTCTGCAGGCCGCCGAAGTGCCGATTCTCGGCTTCATCTTCAACTTCGCTGATCCGAAGAAGATACACTCGAAGAACTATTACTACTACTATTACGAGGACGGCAACAAGCGCAGCTCTCATAAGGGTGCCAAGAGCAAGGGCGAGAAGAAAGCCCGCAAGTAATAGTTTGGCGTTTGCCGATCGTCTTGCAATATGAACCGTGCGGTACTTCTGTGCCGCACGGTTTACTGTTATAAGACCGAGTTGTTGGATTTATGGTGCTGGCCGTATATCGAATAGTAAAGAATTGTGACATTCTTGAATACCAGCTGGCACGCTCGGCATAGGGCTGGATAAACTGATAGTTTGGAATGACTTCAATGATGCAAAGGAATGAGAAGAGCATGGGAACAGACGAACGCCCTGAACCGAACGCGGAATCTGGTTCCTCTGCGTCGCCGGCTCGCGGTGACATCGTCGATACCTTCTGGGATATACCGCCCATCTCGTTCGACGAGAACGACGGCGGTATTACGCAGGGTGACAATGGTACGGGGACTGTTGCGGGTGGCGTTCAGTCCGTCTTCCCCAGCTTTGACGAAGTATTGGAATGGCCTACTGCGAGTGCGGCGAATACTGCTGGCGATGCCTCTTCCCCTTCCGATGCTGTGGCTACTGCCCCGATGACTTTTGCGGCACCTGATACTGCGGAAAGTGCTCAGTCGCCTCAGCAGGATAATAATGCGACGCTGCCGCTTTTCGCGCCGATTTCTGATGACAAGCCGCAACGTGATAGTGCCATAGACGATTTGAACATCGACTTCAGTGCCATCGAACAGAATCCCGAGCCGGTGGAGGAGCCGGAAGAAGACCGTGTGGCAGAGACTCCTCGTGGCGGTAAGGGCGGCAAGAAGAGGACCAAGGGCATTATCATTTCGGTGATTGTTGCGCTGGTGGTGATTGCAGCGATCATTGGTGGTGTATGGTACTGGCGTTCCAGCGAGCAGCGTCAGGAAAGCCGTCAGCTGCATCAGGATGCGTTGACAGCATGCGCTGAGGCCGTGGACCTGAATTCCACCGCTCAGAAGGCACTGACCAAGGAGTTGGCTGATACCAAGAGCGCTCAAAGCATTACGGCTGATCAAGTGGCTGACGGTGCGACCGTGGATGCGCTGAAGAAGGCAGTTGCTGCGGTAAAGAACGTGGAAGCGGTGGAGTGCAAGACTTCAGCTTCTACGTCGGACCTCAAGGAATATGCCAAGACGGCCACTAGCCAGACCAAGACCGCCAAGAAGAACGCCACTGCGATTACTGCCGCGGCAAAGGCCGTGACGGACAGCAAGAACGCTAAGGATCAGGCTAACGTCCAGCAGGCGTTGCAAGGCAAGATCGCCGAGGCACAGACTTTGCTGGACAACAGCCTGTATGCTGTCGACGATAATTCAACGCGAGTGACGCTGGAAAGCGACATCGCCAACGCCAATACCGTGCTGTCCCAGCAGGGCACTGACGTAAAGGCCATGCAGGATGCCGTCAACACGCTGACTGCGTCCATGGATGCAGTAAACACGTCCATGGCCAACTACAGCGCAGCTGTTGAGGCTCAGCAAGAAGCAGCGCGGCAGAAAGCTCTGAATGATTATTATGCACGATTAAGGCAGCAGCAGTTGTTGCAGCAGCAACCAGACGATGAGGGGACAGGTGACCCGGTGGCTGGTCAGGAGACGAAACCGAAAGATGATCAGGGGACGGAACCGGAAGATGAGCCGAAGCCGTAAGTGATTGTGCTCTAGCCTAATTGTCAAAGGAACCGCGAATAACAGTAGTGCGCATTTCCACCATTTGCTGTTGCGAACCAGCTCAATATACGCGTGCTTTGTGCCGCTATGCCGTCACGGATTCGCATAATCAGTTGTGGAGGGCACTTCGTATGACACGGTAAAAGTGGCCTCTAGGGCGTTGCATAATGCAAGGATTCGGCTGATAAGGCGCAGAAATGCTGATGCCGGTCCCCGATGATTGGGAACCGGCATCATGTGCATGAGTTCGCTCGGCGTTTGGGCCGGGTTTCACTCAGCCTTCTTGCGGCGCGGAACCTGTTGTGTACGTGTTGATTTGGCTGGCTTAGTAGCTCTTGTGCGCCTGCCAATACGCGTACGCGCCGGAAATCGAACCATAGCGGCTGTTGCAATAATTCACAAACCACTTGAACTGGGTCTGGTAGTTGGTCTGCCAGTCTGCACCTGCGGAAGCCATCTTGCTGCCCGGCAGCGCCTGCGGCAGGCCATAAGCACCTGAAGACGGGTTCGTGGCGGTGGGGCTCCAGCCGGATTCGTGGCTGATGATGAAGTTGGCGGCGGTGAAGTCGGCCTCGGAGTAGCCGTTGGAAATCAGGTAGTCATGCGCCCAGGACTGAATCTCGCCGGCCGGCGTGGTGGTGCCGAGGCTGGCGGCGCTGGGCGAAGACACGGTGGAGGTGCCCACCAGAATCACCTTATCGACCGGAGCCTTCTTGACCCAGGAGGTGAACACGTTGGAGGAGACGACCTTATCACCGGAGCGGGTCACCAGAGACGTGGTCTCCAGCACACCCTTCTCACCCTCGGTCTCGACCTTCTCCTGGCCATTGGGCAGGCTCGAGGTCTCCTTGCGTACTTCATTGAAAGCGATATCGGTGTCAGTGGTCTCCACCGTGGTGTTGGCGCGGTTGATGGAAATGACTGTGGACTCGCTGACCTTGGAATCCAGGCTCGGAGTCACGCTGTCTTCCGGATCGAGGACGATATCGCCGGTTTCCAGCACATCCTTGACGGTGGTCATGTTGGCTTTTTCGCCGAGGACCACGCGGGACTTGCCGTTGACCTTGACGGTCACATAAGTGGTGCTCTTGAGCGCACCACGGGAGGCCGAGCGGGAAGCTGCGCCGTCGGTGGCGGAGAATGAGGTTGGGGTGATGGAAGGTGTAGCGGTGCTCGACTGATAGAAGTCGCGAGATATAACGCCTGCAGTGGCAATGAGACCCACTGCGGCCACGGCCGCCGCGATCTTCGCCCACTGGCCCCGAGACAGGGTTTTGACGAATGAGGTCCGCTCAGCGTGCTTCGACATTGCGCTCCTTGGTTGGGTACACACTGCTCTCCATCATAGGACGTTGAGTGGATGAATAAAAAACCGTGGTGGGTGTTCGACCCGCCACGGATGGCATATGTAGTAGTTAGCAGTGCAAGGAAACGCTATATATGGGCTTTTCCACGCTTCCGTTGCCGCAGTGTGATAAGGCTTACTGCTGCTCCTGCGCTGCCTGCTGTGCTTTGGCGGCGGCCAGATCCAGCGCCTTGGCCTGGGCGATGAGGTCGTCCAGATCGGAGGCCTGCAGCGCGCCGGCCTGCTGGAAGATGACCTCGCCCTGCTTGGCAATCATCAGCGTAGGCACAGCTTGAATGCCGGCAGCCTGAGCCAGATCCTGATTGGCGTCGATGTCCACCTTGACGAAAGCGATGTTCGCATTCTCCGGCTCGTTGGACGCAGCTTCGAAAATCGGGCCGAATGCTCGGCACGGACCGCACCAAGTGGCCCAGAAGTCAACGAACACGATTTCGTTGTCAGTAATGGTCTTCTCAAACTCAGCTGAAGTGATGGCGGTGGCGGCCATTGAAGTTCCTTCCTCAAACACAGTGCTTGATGCTGTGTACCAGTTTCCCAGCACCACCCAACATTTCGGCAAAAGTTTGTGCCCCAAGCTGAATGGATTGCGGGCGCATGGAGGCGATGAGGCGCTTTGCTGAGAATTCACAGACATTTTTTCGGTGAATTGTGCCCATGTTCATCAATGCGCGCGATAATGAGACCATGCCAGTCATGAATGATGAAGTGCCCGACGAGGGCGATTATGATGCCGGCCGTGGCCGCGGCGAATTCGACAACATCACGCCCGAGGACTTCATCCACGGGGGCGGTTCCGGCCACGGCAACCCGCCGGGCTGGCTGGGACCGGCCGACATCAACCGGGCGCGTCATCAGATGCCCATCGCATACGTGGAGATCGTGCCCGTGCGCACCGATGAGATGGGCCGCATCTCCCAGGTGGGCTCGCTGCTGCGCGTATCCGAAGACGGGTCGATCGAGCGTACGCTGATTACCGGCCGTGTGCTGTACCACGAGACGTTGCGCGAGGCCATCGCCCGCAATGTGGCCAAGGATTTGGGCGATATCGCCTTGCCGCTGCTGCCGATCGGGCTCCAGCCGTTCGCCGTGGCCGAATTCTTCCCCACGCCGGGACTAAGCGAATACTACGATCCGCGCCAGCACGCCATCGCACTGTGCTACGTGGTGCCTATCGCCGGCGACTGCAAGCCGCAGGATGAGACGCTGGATGTGGAATGGGTGGATCCCAAGAGCGACGTAATGGACACGTTCGTGGCGCAGATGGTCAACGGCCATGGGCGCATCGTGCGACAGGCGTTGGCCTGGGCCGGAATCTGACAGTTGTTTTGCCTTCCGTTGGAGGGGATGGCGCGTAGCGACGGAGGGCGGTCCGCGTTGAGACCGCTCCCAGCCGACTGTGCCGACAGCTCCGCCAGTGGGGCGCGAATGTGAAGGAGTAACGACAATGGCAATCGAATTGGCCAATCATATCTACCGTGACGGCGAAGGCGTGCCGGTGGTGCTGATGAACGCCTACCCGGTGGACCACCGCATGTGGGACGTGTGCGCGAAGGCGCTCGCCGACTTCGCCGATCTGAACGACGTGCCGGACTTCCCGATCTGGGCTCCGGACATGGCCGGCTCCGGCGCATCCCCGGTGCCGAGCGAGGCCGATTCGGGCCCCCGCATGGCGAACGGCGCGTACAGCGAAGCGCTGGATCGCCTGGCCGGAGCCTACGTGGACCTGATCAAGGCCGCCGGCTATGAGCAGGCGATTTGGGTCGGGCTGTCGATGGGCGGCTACGTGGCGATGGACATCCAGCGCCTGTACCCCGAAACGGTGGCCGGACTGGCCTTGTGCGACACGATGGCCGCGTCCGACGGCGTGGGCGGGGAGAACCGACTGAAGATGGCGGACGCCGCCGAACAGACGAACTCGGTCGAACCGGTGATGCACTTCGCGCAACCGGCCGATGGCGATTCCACCGTCAAGAAGACTCCTGAATTCATCGCGACCATGACCGGCTGGATCAACGAACAGAACCCTGCCGGCCTGGCCTGGCGCCAGCGCATGACCTACGGACGGCCTGAACTGGGGGCGGTGCCGGAAACGATCAGCGCGCCGAGCCTGGTGGTATCCGGCGAACTGGACCCCTCCAGCAATCCGAGTGTGATGCGTCCGCTCGCCGAACGAATCACCGGCGCTGAATTCATCGATATTCCGGACTGCGGCCATTTCAGTGCCGTCGAACATCCGGATACCGTGGCGCGAGCACTGCTCTCGCTCGTCAAGCGCGTACAGAGCGCGCAGAAGAACGCATAGGAGACTTCGATGACCGCTGACATTCATTTCTCGCCTCTGGCACTGACCCATGCGCTGCCGTTCCTGCCGCTCGCACAAGGTGACATCGACTATCAGGTGGACCGGCGCAGCGAACCCGGCCTGATCGACGAGCTGCTGGCCGAGCCGACCACCAAAGTCGTGCTTACGCGCGGCGGACTTGTCGCCGTACCGCGCGGCCAAGGCGAGCTTGTGGACTATGAGAACGTGAAAATGCGGCTCGCCACGTTGCCGGGCGCCTATGTGTCCGCCGAACTGGCACGCTACCCCGAAGCGGTCGCCATGTTCCTTGGCTCCTATGTCGGGGCGCGCGGCGAATCCGTGGTCGCCGTGGATATCACGCGCGTGCCGGAAGCCGGCGTTCCCGGTGTTGGCGGGATTGCCGGTGTTGGCGGTGCCGTCGGCGGCGTGCTCGGCACCCAGGATTCCGGCACTGTGGACGGCGCGCTGGGCAAGAACGGCATCAGCGGAGGTGCTGCCGCCGGAATACGGCAGTCGGGAAACATCAAGGGCAATGGCGGCGTAGCCGCAGCCAAAATCGCCGGGCCGCTCGGTGTACCGGATTCGGCCGGGCAAGGTGCGGACGATGCCTTCGATGATTCGGTCGGCGCGTCCGTACAGCCCTTGGCCCCGAAACCCACGCTGCTGCAACAGGCCGTGACCCGGTTCGACTGGGTGGACCTGCGCGGATTCGCCCCTCACGCCAACGCGCGCGAGGCCGGGCAAGCCACCAGTGCCATCACCTTAAGCATCTGGCACAGCCGCCAGCGGTTCTGCCCCACCTGTGGCGCGGCGGTCCGGCCGGCGCTCGCCGGATGGGCGCAGCGATGCACCAACGAGGCGGACGGCAACCGTGTGCTGTTCCCGCGCGTGGAGCCGGCGGTCATCACCGCCATCGTGGACGGGCACGACCGTCTGCTGCTGCAACACAACGCGGCATGGAAGGATTCGAGGCTGTATTCGGTGTCCGCCGGATTTGTGGAGGCGGGGGAGAACCTTGAACACGCCTGCCGCCGCGAGGCCATGGAAGAGACCGGCATCAAGCTTGGCGAGGTGCGGTACCTGGGTTCGCAGCCGTGGCCGTTCCCGGCTTCGCTGATGATGGCGTTCAAGGCACATGCGATCACCACCGACGTGCGTGTGGACGGCGAGGAGACCATGACCGCGCGATGGGTCACACGCGACGAATACACGGCCGAGCTCATCGCCGGCCGTATGGCGGCGCCGGGCCGCGCCACCATCGCCCGCTACATGATTGAGGAATGGCTCGGTCGCGAGCTGTGACGGACCGCGAAGATAGGTTAGGCTTATGACTATGAGTGATGACAACGAAAACGAACAGCCGCTGAATCTCGACATTCCCGACCACCTCGAATACTCCGAGGAACATGCATGGGTGGACCGTTCGGTCGACCCCGCAATCATCGGCATTACCGAATACGCCGCCGACCAGCTTGGCGAACTTGTGTTTGTGGATCTGCCTGAGCCTGGCGCCCGTGTGGAGGCCGGCGACGAGATCGTGGAGCTTGAATCCTCCAAGGCCGTCCAGCCGCTGATCAGCCCCGTGGTGGGTACGGTCAAGTATGTGAACCGTGACGTGGCGGACGACCCGTCCGTGGTCAACGGCGATCCGTACGGCGAAGGCTGGCTGCTGAAGGTTGAGCTTGACGACGATGAGCCGGAGCTGCTGAGCGCCGACGAATACGCGAAGGTCGTGCGGTAGTTCCTTTTGAGCTCCCCTCTCTGAGGGGAGCCAAGAAAATGAGGCGTATGGCCTATATTGGTGTCTATGAGAAGCCCACGCGAGGATTTTGAGGCGGCAGGCAAGCGACTGCCTTGGGATGCTGCTGCTCGCAGTGCAGCGCTGTCCGCCACCGCGCCAGTCTCTGACGTCAAGGCATCCGCCAATGGTGCCGACAATGCCAGCAACGCTGAACATTCCGATGACATGCCCACCGTGCCGATTCCCGCACGCAAGGCTGCCACGACGTTCGACACCCCCTCCAAGCGTGAGCGCATCGAAGTCAAGCCGCCGATCACCCGATTCATACGTCGTGCCGTCACCCGCGTGTTCGGCGTATGGTCACGCATCTCCACTCAGGTGGTGCGCCAATGGGACTGGTATCCGCGAGTGGAACCCTATGTGGGTTATGGCACCGGCGATTACTCGCGTCTGATCTGCCGCACGGTATACGCCCCCAGGCACGCGCAATCCGGCGAACTGATCCGCGGCATCCGCGGCATGCTTGCCATACCCGCGCCGCGCACCCACGTGCAGGCCAGCATTGATGACATGCCGCTCAACACCGTGCAGATCGGCGTCTCCGAGGTCTATGACAAGGTGGACCGCACGCGCGATCTCGGCAGCGAATACGCCATCTCCGATTCCGCCGGATATCTCGACCTCGTGGCCGAGCATCGTCTGGTGCCCGGCATCCATCGCGTCTCCTACAGCGTGGCCAACCGCAAACCCGTGAGCGCCAACCTGTACACCATCCCCGCCAGTGCCAAAGTCGGCATCATCTCCGATGTGGACGACACCATCATGATCACGCAGGCCCCGGTGCCATGGAAGGCCGCGTACAACCTGCTGTTCCTCGACCCCAAGAAGAAAGCCTCCGTGCCGGGCATGAGCGTGCTGTTCACCCGCATCGCCGACTTGTTCCCCGGCGCACCGTTCTTCTATCTTTCGACATCGCCCTGGAATGTGGAGAGTTCGATTCGCAACTTCATCACTGACCATGGTTTTCCCGAAGGCCCGCTGCTGCTGCGCGACCTCGACCCGAGGCCCAAGACCTTCGTACCCACCGGCCCCCAGCACAAACTTGAGTTTGCCGAACAACTTATGGCCGACTTCCCAGACATGAAGTTCATTCTGGTGGGCGATGACGGGCAGAAAGACCCGACCACGTACGCCACCATCGCCCGCAGATATCCCGGACGTGTACTGGCGATCGTCATTCGTGAGTTGAGCCCGCGCGAATCAACCGGATTGGCGTCGGTGACGGGGCTCACCTCGACCCAGCCGACTCCGGTAACCGATGTGCCAGTATTCACCGGCACCACCGGCTCGAACATTCTGAAGACCATGCTGCCGTATCTGAAGACGGTGTTGCGATAGGCGCGGCGTGATGAACACTGAATGCGTCCCGGTGCGGTGCCTCGCCTATAATCGCGTGGTATGACTGACGAGAGCACAAACGCCGCGGCCGCGATGCCGCCTTACGCCAAGCGCGAGCCGAAGCGCCGCGAATTCCACGGTGACGTTTTCGAAGACGATTACGAGTGGATGCGAGACAAAGACTCCGATGATGTGCGCAGCTACGTAGCTGCCGAAAACCAGTACTGCGAGCGTCGCATGGCGCATCTGGCGGATTTCCGGCATACGTTGTTTGAAGAGCTGAAATCGCATGTGGAAGAGACTGATATGTCGGTTCCCACGCGCGTCAATGATTACTGGTACTTCACCCGCACGCAGCAGGGCAAACAGTATGGCGTGCAATGCCGCATCCCCGTGCGCGATGCCGATGACTGGGACCCGCCGGTCGTGGATCCGCAAGGCGCGCCCGGCTCCATGCCCGGTGAACAGGTCGTTTTTGATGCGAACAAGGAATCCGAGGGACATGACTTCTTCCGGCTCGGCGGCTTGGATCTGAGCAAGGACGGCCGTTGGATGCTGTACGGCGTGGATGTTGCGGGAGACGAACGATATGATTTCCGCATTCGCGACCTTGCCGGGCTGGAGACCGGGGAGCCGGTCAGCGAACTGCCCGAACAGTTCACCGGCATTGGCAGCGCATGCTTCACGCCGGACGGCCAATGGGTGTTCTGGGTGGAATTGGACGATTCCTGGCGGCCGCTCGCTGTGTGGCGGCATCGTGTTGGCACGGCGGTCGAATCGGATGTGTGCGTGTACCGAGAAACCGATGAACGGTTCTGGGTGGGCGTTGGCATCAGTTTTGATGAGCGCAATATCGTGATCGGCACCGGTTCCAAAACCACCACCGAAGTGCTGATGCTGCCGGTGGCCACGCCTGAAGGCGAATTCCAAGCTTTCATTCCGCGTCAGAACGATATTGAATATGATGTGAGCTTTGCCTGTTTTGAAGGCGCGGGGGAGAACGGTGCGGATGTGCCACTCGCCGTGGTCTATCACAACGCCGCCAATCCGAATTTCGAAATCGACGTCATTGACATGCGTGGCCATGAGCCGCCGTACCGACTCGGCGAAGGCGTGTGCATTGCCGCCGGGTCGCCGTACGGCTGTGAACATGGTGAGCCGGATAAGCCGATTACCGAGGCATACTTCAACGCCGTCAATCCGGCGATATTGCAGGGTGCCCACGGTCTGGGCATCGAAGGCATCGCGTTGCATCGCAACTTTGTGTCCCTGAGCTACCGTGCCGACGGCCAGCCGCACGTGGCATACATGACCAAGAGCGCGGCTGCCGCCGACTTCCTGGCCGGACGGCCGTGGCGGTTTACGGAATTGCTGCCGCCTGCCCTGGAGGACGACTGGGACATGGTTGCCGACGATCGCGAAAACTTCACCGGCGATCATGGCGAAATCTTGTGGACCGAAGATGAGGCCCCCACGGATCACACGTCATCTTCCGATGGTGCTAGCGACGACCACCTGCCCGGTGAGACCCGGCGCTTGTACACCATCGGCGTCGGCGGCAACCCCTCGTATGAGGCGCCGCGCATGCGCTACTCGTTCGCCAGCTACACCCGCCCGGGCGAGTTGCACGAAATCGATCCCGCCACCGGTGAAGATGCGCTGCTGAAGCGAGCCATCGTGTTGGGCAACTTCAATCCACGCGATTACATGGAACGCCGTGTGTGGATTACCGCGCGCGACGGCGAACGCATTCCTGTTTCCCTCGTCTGGCACCGCGATTGCCCGGCGCAGGATTCGCCGATGTTCATTACCGGATATGGTGCATACGAGATTTCCTCCGATCCGGGGTTCTCGGTCTCTCGTCTGAGCATGTTGGATCGCGGTGTGCTGTACGCCGTGCCGCATATTCGTGGCGGCGGCGAAATGGGACGCGCCTGGTATGAGCAGGGGCGCAGACTGAACAAGAAGCATTCCTTTGAGGACTTCGTGGACGCCACACGCGCGCTGCAGAAGGCGCATTTGGCTGATGCTTGGCGCACCGTGGCCAACGGCGGATCCGCTGGCGGCCTGCTGATGGGCGCGATTGCCAATATGGCGCCCGAATGCTACGCCGGTGTTGAGGCGGATGTGCCGTTCGTGGACGCGTTGACCTCCATTCTTGACCCGGACTTGCCGTTGACCGTCACCGAATGGGACGAATGGGGAGACCCGTTGCATGACCCTGAGGTGTATCAGTATATGAAGTCGTACACGCCATACGAGAATGTGCCGGTCGCCGTGCTCGAGGGCGGCAACGACGAGGCTGCCGGTGACGGCAGTGCTGATGGGGCTGCCACCGGCGCGGTCGCCGCCGCGCAATTCCCGAGAATCTTCATTACCACCTCGATGAACGACACCCGCGTGCTGTACGTCGAGCCGCTCAAATGGCTGGCCCGTTTGCAGTCCGCCGGCGTGGACGCGGTGGCCAAGATTGAGGTCGAGGCCGGTCACGGCGGTCTATCCGGGCGTTACAAGCAATGGGAAGAGGTTTCCTATGAGAACGCTTGGTGCATGGATGTGATGGGGCTCGCTCATTAGGCCATGTCCACTAGCTGAGCGGGTTCGGGCCGGCAGGTGATAGCGCGAGTAGGCTCCTTGAACTATGGCAAAGACATATAAAATCGCCGTTATTCCCGGCGACGGTATTGGCAAGGAAGTCACTCCGTGGGCTCAGAAGGCTTTGGAAAAGGCCGCTGAAGGCGTAGCTGACTTCGAGTACGAGAACTTCGACTTGGGTGCCGAGCGCTATCTGCGCGATGGTGCGATCCTGCCCGAGGACGAAGAGGAGCGCATCAAGGCCAACGACGCGATTCTGCTCGGTGCCGTGGGCGATCCGCGCATCAAGGCCGGCATTCTGGAACGCGGCCTGCTGCTCAAGCTCCGCTTCGACCTCGACCAGTACGTGAACCTGCGCCCCTCCAAGCTGTACAAGGGCGTCACCTCGCCGCTCGCCAACCCCGGCGACATCGACTTCGTGGTGGTACGTGAAGGCACCGAAGGTCTGTACTGCGGTGCCGGCGGCGCGGTGCGCCGCAACACCCCGCAGGAGGTGGCCACCGAGGTGTCCATCAACACCGCATACGGTGTGGAGCGTGTGGTGCGTTACGCCTTCAAGCTCGCTATGAAGCGCAAGAAGCACGTCACCCTGGTGCACAAGAAGAACGTGCTCGTCAACGCCGGTGATATGTGGCAGCGCATCGTCGACAAGGTCGGCGAGGAATACCCTGAGGTCACCCACGACTACCAGCACATTGATGCGGCCACCATCTTCCTGGTCTCCGACCCGAGCCGTTTCGATGTGATTCTCACCGACAACCTCTTTGGCGACATTCTGACCGATGAGGCCGGCTCCGTGGTGGGCGGCGTGGGCTACTCCGCCTCCGGCTGCATCAACGCCTCCGACGAGTTCCCGTCCATGTTCGAGCCGATTCACGGTTCCGCTCCGGACATCGCCGGTCAGAACAAGGCCAACCCGACCGCCGCCATCCTCTCCGCCGCCATGCTGCTCGAGCATCTCGGCTTTGATGATGCGGCCAAGAAGATCCATACCGCCGTCGAAGCGGACATCGAGGAGCTCGGCTCCACCGTGCGCTCCACCGACCAGGTCGGCAAGGACATTCTGGCCCGCATGTGACCTCAAACTTGGCTCCCCTCGCTGAGGGGAGCCAGAAAACTCTCTATACTGAGTTGCATGCAAATGCGACATGGGGAATGCAAAACCGTTGGCAGCAAACTAGTCGCCGTGACCGTATCCGTCGATGATGACGGCACCGCACAGTCATGCCATATCAGCGGTGATTTCTTTATTGAATCAGTTTCGGATGCCGAATCCCATGCTTTGTTGCATGACCTGGAACGAGCTCTAATTAGCGATGATTCATTGCGGTCCGTATTGGACGCTCACCCTAGTTGCCAAATTATCGGCACAGATGAAATTGCCATCAAAACCGCATACAGCCGAGCCGTAAGCAGCAACTTGCCCCCGCTGGCGGGGGCTCCAGCGCAGCGGGTGGGGGTGGGCAGCCCCGATGCGCCGAACATCCCAGCATCCATCAATGCACAAACCAAGCAGCCCGACAAAAGCTCTGAATACCGGGAGCGCTGGAACGCCCTCAAGCCTCAACTCACCGTGATCCACGACCATCCGCGTACTCCGGACGAGCAAATGGCCATTGACGAGACCTGGGCGCGTGAAGTCGCAGCAGGAACACGACAGCCGACCATCCGATTATGGGAGTGGGCGGGCCCGGCTGTGGTCATCGGCCGTTTCCAATCGGCCCAGGACGAGGTGAATCTGGACATTGCCAAGCAGCTCGGCTTCGACATGGTACGCCGTTGCACGGGTGGCGGAGCGATGTTTATCGAACAGGGCAACACCATTACCTATTCTCTGTATGCGCCGCTCGATTTCGTTCAGGGCGTAAGCATCGAAGAATCCTACCGGCTCTGTGACTGGTGGCTGGTCGAAGCGCTGCGCGAACTTGGCTTGGATGTGCGGTTCGCGGGCCTCAATGATATCGCCTCGCAGTACGGCAAGATCGGGGGAGCGGCGCAGCGGCGCTTCCCCGTAGGCTCAGGCGGCGCGGTGCTGCACCATGTGACCATGGCGTATGACATCGATGCGGCCAAGATGAGCCGTGTGCTCAACACCAGTCGCGAGAAGATGTCAGACAAAGCGGTGAAATCAGCGGTCAAACGCGTGGACCCGATGAAAAGCCAGACGGGTCTCAGCCGCGAACACATCGTCGAGCACCTTATTGACTGGTTTGCGGCGTGATTTCACCGATGGCCGTATACGATTTTGCCGGTGGCCGTGCGCGGTTTTGTCATGGGCGAGCGCGGTAACCGCGACAGTGCCGTTTTTCGCGGTAACGCATTCGTCAGCATGTCGTACGGCTATCGGATCGTGCCACACATGAAGTGACGAATGAGGGCATGCTCCTGACGAAACCTGTGGGACGCGTTACAATATGACGGATGGGCGACGACGGTCATAGGACAATAAGGATGGTGCGATGAGCTTGGAAACGCCAAACGCTTTTGCTGACGAGGAAAACATCCTGTTGCATACGGCATTGTTCAAGCAGGTATCGCCAGCCGAAGCCGAGGAGCTGTTGCCGCATTTGAAGCATGCGACGTTCGATAAAGGCGACTATATCTTCTCCGAAGGCGATACCGATCAGCGCATGTATTTGCTGGAGCAGGGGCGCGTCAAGCTGATTCGCACTTCTTCCGATGACCGCGTGCAGCTGCTGTCCATCCACGCGCCGGGCGAAGTGCTTGGCGAGATTCCGGTATTCGACCCTCATGGTGGCCCGCGCACCGCGTCTGCGGTGTCCATGAGCCATGGCACGCGCGTGGTCTGGCTGGAGCATGATGCCCTGTTCGCATGGCTTGATGAGCATCCGCGTGTGGCCATCGACATGTTGCAGGTCATGGCCAACCGCCAGCGCGGCAACAACGAACGCATCTCCGACTTGGTATTCATGGATGTGCCGGCGCGTCTGGCCAAGACATTGCTCAACTTGGGCTCACGTTTCGGCGAGCCGGTGGAACAGGGCCTCAAAGTGCCGCATGACCTGACTCAGGAAGAGCTGGCCCAACTGGTGGGCTCCAGTCGTGAGACCGTGAACAAGGCGTTGATGGACTTTTCCAACCGCGGATGGATCGCACGTGACGGCCGATCGATCATCATCTTCCAGCCCGGTATGCTGATTCGACGCTCGCGGCGCTGACCGTTCGGCTGACTTCCAGCCAATGTTACGCTAGTGCGATTCTTGTGATGATATGTTCACGGGAGCTGACCGTAAGCCCGGTTGGTAGGGCACCCCATTTAGAATGGGGCCCATGCCCAAAAAGAAGTCCCTCACTCTCCAACGTGTGCTTGTTCTCCTCTTGGCCTATATCATGCTTGCCGTCTGCGGCGGCGTGGCGGCCAGCGTGTTGTTTGTACCGGGTGTGATCGGTGCCAATAAAGCCGCCAAAGCGGTGATTCCGTCGCTCAAGGTAGAAAACGTGGACTTCGACGTGACTAGTCTGCCCCAGAAGTCGACGATGTACGCGCGAGACGGTTCCACCGTTATCGCGACGTTCTACAACCAAAACCGTATCGTCGTGCCGCTGAAGAAGATTTCAAAACCATGCAGCAGGCAGTGGTGGCGCGCGAAGACCGTCGATTCTGGAACTCACGCCGGCGTCGACGTGCAAGGCGTGATGCGTGCGTTCGTGCAGGACTTACCTCGTCAAAGGCTCCCAGCAGGGTGGTTCGTCGCTGACCCAGCAGTACGTCAAGAACGTGCTGCTGATGCAGGCGATCGAGGATGACGATTCGATCGCCCAGTACCATGCCACTGAAGACACCATCGCCCGTAAGATTCGCGAGATGCTGATTTCCGTGCAGATGGAAAAGAAGTATTCCAAGGCCGAGATTCTGCAGGGCTATTTGAACATCGCCCAGTTCGGCAACAACCTGTATGGCGTGGAAACCGCGGCCCAGCGCTACTTCAGCGTGTCCGCCGCCGATTTGAACGTGGTGCAGTCCGCCACCATCGCGGCTATCACCAAGAACCCAAGCCTGTATGATCCGCTGGTCGAAGAGAACCAGAAGGAAAGCGAAAACCAACGCAATATCGTGCTCAAGCTGATGCTGCAGGAAGGATACATCACCCAGAAGCAGTACACCGAAGCTGTGAACACGCCGTTGAAGGACACGCTGAAAGCACAGGACGTGAATGTCGGCTGTCAGGACACCGGCGATTACGCGTACTTCTGCGATTTTGTGGTGCATCGCATCCAGAACTCCGAAGAATTCGGCAAGACTCGTGCCGAGCGTAACAAGCTGCTGCAGGAGGGTGGCCTGAAAATCGTCACCACGCTGGATGTGGAAGCGAATTCCACGATGATGGAGACCGCGCGTAATACCATTCCACCGGACGATCCCAGCGGCATGGAGATAGCCATGGCCGCAGTCAAACCGGGAACCGGCGAAGTGCTGAGCTTTGGCCTGAATCGTTACTATGACGCCACTCCGGCAGCCGCGAACGATCCCACCAAGACGAGCCAGAACTATGCCGTCGATTTGGCGGATGGCGGTGGTTCTGGTTGGACCATCGGTTCGTCCTGGAAGCCGATCAACCTGATTGCGTGGATGGAAGCGGGCCATTCCATCAACGACAACCTCCAGACCTCGACGTCATACCCCACTACGGACTTCGCCTGCAGTAACTATTCGGGCGGTGCCGATTCGTGGAACGTGTCGAACGCCATGGGCGCAGGTACAGTGAACCCAGAAAGCCCATTCCTCGGTCTGGTCCGTTCGCATAACACTACTCAGGCTTCCATGGGTGCCATCCTCAAACTGTGCAAGGTGGCGGACACCGTGACTGAACTGGGATACCATGACGCCGCCACGGGTGAGACCATCGACAAAACCCAGGTGTATACACCATCCATGATGATCGGCTCGGTGAATGTGTCCCCGCTGACCATGGCGAGCATCTTCGCCGTATACGCCTCGAATGGTGTGCAATGCAACCCGATTGCCATCAGCAAGGTGACCGATAAGGACGGCAACGATCTCAAGGTTCCATCCGCGAACTGCCATCAGGCGGTGGATAAGGACATCATCCAAACACTCGCTTATACCCTGAACCAAGGTACGGTGCGGCCGGATGGTGCCGGTTGGTCATTCAGATTGGCTGACGGGCGTAAGTCGTTTGGTAAGACCGGTACCAGTGAGGATCTTGCGGTGTCCGGTGGATCGTTCATTCCTAATCAGATTGCGGCGTTCGCTGTGGTCGGCGATGCACAGAACCCGTACACCAACCGTATTTCCAACATTGCCATCAACGGCCGGTACAACAGCTATTGGGATGGTTCGACAATCGCGGCTCCGGCCGTTACCAACTTCTTCAATAGCTACATTTCCAAGAAGAAAATACCGATTGACAACGATTACGGCCAGCCCGTCTCGAAGTACACCACGACTGGCAAGTATCTGGGCATTGGCGGACGAACGTTCAGCGTGCCGCAGACCACTACGAATGGCAACAGCCAATCGCAGAGCAGCAACAATCAGTCTCAGTCGCAGAACACTGGGCAAAACAACACCCAAACCCAGGGCACCAATTCAGAGCAGTCGAATGATGGCCAGTGATTGGTGATTGGCGTTTGACATTTGGTGATTGCATGCCGGCTGAGTCTGCGTAACATGGCCGACTGCGATACCCAAATTACGTAGTTTGCGGGCGTTACCTGTTTCAGGTGACGCCCGTTTTACAATACTTAATGACAACGCCATCGCGTTCATCGAATATTTGCCATGAACGTGCATCGGAAAGGGGAACGATGAGCAACGACGATCTGACGCATGAGAATTTTGATTTTCGTGGATTCGACGTGCCGGATCTCAAAGCGGTGACGCTGGCTTCGTCTTCGGACGGCGATCAGTCCAAGCAGCCGAAGACCAAGCACGAGGATGCATCGAAGAACCGTAAGCACGGTAAGAAGAAGTCAAAATCCGATGCACGGTCCAAGAAGCGGGCCGGCGCGGGCAAGACGAGCGAATCGTTCGATGATTATGAGGATTATGAGGAAAGGGAAGCTGTGAGCAAGGCAGATAAGAAAGTCAGCAAGGACCGTCCGGGGCTGTTTGCGCCAATGACGCTGCGCGAGGTGACCGTGCGTAATCGTATTTGGTTGCCGCCGATGTGCACGTATTCGTCGTTCGCCCGCGATGGTAGGCCCACGCCGTTCCACTACCAGCATTACGTGTCTCGCGCGTTCGGCGGATTCGGCATGGTGATTGTCGAATCCACCGCCGTGGCTCCTGAGGGGCGTATCACGCCGTGCGATCTGGGCCTGTGGGAAGACGGGCAGATTGATGCTTGGCGCTGGATCGTGGACGGTATTCGCGAGGCGGGTGCGGTGCCTGCCATCCAGCTCAACCATGCGGGGCGTAAGGCTTCGACTGGTTGCTTTGCCGTTGGTTACGACGGTCAGAGCGTGCCGGAGGAGGCGGGCGGCTGGCCTACCATGGCACCGTCTGAAATCGCGTTCGGTGGGTTGCGTACGCCGCGCGCGCTGTCCGTGGATGAGATTCATGGTCTGGTCGGCGCGTTCGCCGCGGCGGCGGGCCGTGCGGTGGCCGCCGGCTTCCAGGCGATTCAGATTCATGCCGCGCATGGCTATCTGATTTCTCAGTTCCTTGACCCGCTGAGCAATGAGCGTGATGACGAATATGGTGGCGATTTGACCGGTCGCTCTCGGTTCCTGGTCGAGGTTGTGGATGCCGTGCGTGGGGCCGTCCCTGAGGGCGTGCCGGTTCTGGTGCGCATTTCGGCCACGGATTGGGCCGCCGGCGGTTGGGATTTGGACCAGACCATCGCACTATCCAAGGTGCTGAAGGAGCATGGCGTCGATGTGATGGACGTGTCTACCGGCGGCATCATGTCGGGAGTGTCGATTCCGGTCAAGCCGAACTATCAGGTGCCGTTCTCCGAGCAGGTCAAGGCCAAGGCCGATATTCCGGTGACCGCGGTGGGTCTTATCACCAAGCCGAAGCAGGCGGCCAAGATTCTGGCCCATGGCGAAGCCGATGCCGTGGAGATTGGCCGCGCCGCATTGCGTGATCCATACTGGCCGTTGCGTGCAGCCAACAAGCTGGGCATACCGTCCACCGAGATCCCCTACGCCCCGCAATACGTGGCCGGTGCGTACTAAATCCTCATGGGGCGGTAACTTTCCCATGGGGCGGTAAAACCCTCATGGGGCGGTAACCCAAAACGGCGGTATTCTGCGGAATGTGAAATTTGGCTAACCGCCCCATGGGACAATCACCGCCCCATGAGGGTTTTACCGCCCCATGGGTAATAGGGCAATATGTGAGTTCACTCCACGTCTACGCCGACGGCGTCGGAGACGTGCTCGAATCCGTCGCGGCGCAGCAGCTGGGCCAGACCGCGCTTCAACACGGTAATCTGCTGCGGGCCTCGGTACATCAGCGAACTGATGAACATGACCAAGCTGGAGCCGGAACGAATCTTCGCATAGGCTTGCTCGGGGGTAAAGACGCCACCGATGCCGGCGATGGCGAACCGGTCGCCATACTCTTTATACACCTTGCGAATCAGCTCGGTGCTGGCGTTGGTGCACGGGCCGCCGGACAGGCCGCCCTCCCAATCGCGCGGAATCCCGAGGCCGGTGCGGTCCTTCTGCAGATTGGCGATGGACAGCCCCTGCACATTGTGATCGGCCAGCACATCGAGCAGCTCCTTGTACTCGCCCCACGGCTTGTTCAACGGCATCTTGACCAGCGTGGGCTGCGGGCGGTCGATCTTGTCGAGCGCCGTAAACAGACGGTCGAGCGCTTCCGGAGTCGCGGTGAACGGTTCGCCGACGTGCGTGTTCGGGCAGGAGACGTTGACCTCCACCATCGCGGTGCGGCCGGCGGCGCGGCGCATCGAAATGCAGTAATCCTCAATGCCTTCGTCCAAATCGCCGCACTGGTCGTCGTTGGTGCGGGCGATCGACACAGACAGCTGCATCTGGCGGGCCTGAGTCCAAGCCTTCTCGGCGCGCTCGATGACCTTGTCCGAACCGATGTTGGCGAGGCCGACGTGCACCATCATCGAATCGTATTCAGGCAGACGGTGGAACCACGGCTTGGCGTTGCCCGGGCAGGGACGCGAGGTGGTGGAGCCTACGGTTTCAAAACCGAAGCCGGCATGGTCCAGCACCACGGGCATGTCGCAGTTCTTGTCGAGGCCGGCGGACAGGCCGAACGGGTTGGTGAAATCGACGCCCATCACATTCGTTTCCAGAATGGGGTCGGTGTAGTCGAGCATCAGCTGCTCGGCGATCAGCAGCGGCGGGACGTTCTTGACGACGTGGCAGAACTCGATCATCTGATCGTGTGCCTCATCGGGGCGGTGGTTGAACACGAAGTTCGGTTTGATGATGTGCTTGTAGCCGAAGGTGAACAGATCGGTGGTGGCTTTGTTGACGGCGTCATGCCAGAAGCTTTCAGAAACGTAAGTCATACCGCCTATTGTCTCACGCTTGGGCCGGTGCGGCTAGGCGATTCCTGCCTAGGCGAATTGGGGAAGGGGCTACCGCGTGTCGAGGCGCACGCAGGCGTCGGCTCGGCAGAAGATACATGAATCGGGATGCACCAGGTATCAGGCGTGACTCGCCGCTGAGCAACGCGCTCGGGAGAGTCGTCGGTCGTGAGTCATCGCGCTAGTGGTCGCTGCGAGAATATCGGTTCGCACAATGTGCGATTTTGCGCGGTTTTGTGGAAATGAACACCTGAATTGCCCGGGATTTTCGAGAGATTGTCCCCAAAACGCTCAAGCCGGTTTGGTTTGTGAGCTTTTGTGTGCGATAATGTTCGCATGATTTCGTCACAACGTCAGCACCTCATCTTGAGCAGGTTGCGCACACGCGGGGCAGTGCGCATTACGGCGCTATCGAAGGAACTGGGTGTGTCGGCGATGACCATCCGCCGCGATATCGCCGAACTTGCCGACAAGGGACTGTTGAAGCGCGTCCATGGCGGCGCGGTGACTACCAGTACCTTGCTCAGCGAACCCCTGTTCTCTGTCAAGTCTCAGATGGATATCGGCCTGAAGGACGCCATCGCCCAGGAAGCCATCAAATATGTGGCTCCCGGCGATGTGATCGCCATCGGCGGCGGCACCACGGCCTATGTCTTCGCCCAGCATCTGCTCGAATCGCAGCAGTCCAGCGGCATCACCATCCTCACCAATTCGATTCCCGTGGCCGAACTGGTCCAGGCCCTCGAATCCAAGGACGTGGAGGTGATCGTCACCGGCGGAGTGATCACCCGATCGAACTCGCTTGTCGGTCCGATCGCGGACAAGGTCGTCGCCTCGCTGCGTGTCAACACCGTATTCCTCGGCACCCACTCGGTGTCGATTCCCCGTGGCTTCCTGATGCCGAATTCGCTGGAAGCCGCAACCGATATGGCGATGATGGACATCGCCGATCGCACCATAGTTTTGACCGATCACACCAAGTGGAGCTGCACATCGCTGTCGCTGTTTGCGCGCTTCGACCAAGTGGACACGGTCATTACTGACGACGGGCTCGACCCCGACTCCGCCGCCAAAACCAAGGATTTGGTAAAGGAACTCGTGCTGGCCCACCAGAGCGAGATCATTGAGGAAAGTGAGTAAACCCATGGCTGATTTCGCCAACTACACCCCCGGGGAGTATGCGAAGGAGCACATCCGCATCACGCCGACGACGCTTGCCGACGGTCGTGACTTCTTCTACCTGGACGACGACCCCGAGTTCGTCTCCGGTGCCAAGTCCCGCGAGCTCAAGGACCCGCGCCCGCTGGACTACCGTTTCGCCCCGCACCTGGACGCCGACGGCAACGAAGTGCCGTACGCCGCCCCGCAGATGCGCCGCGACCCGCTGACCGGCGACTGGATCCCGATGGCCACCGCCCGTATGAACCGCCCGATCACCGCCGGCCCCGGCGCTACCGCCAAGGGCAACCCGCTGGCCGCCCGCAAGCCCGGTGACCCGTACCAGGACGGCGAAGTGCCGGACACCGACTACAACGTCGTCGTGTTCGAGAACCGCTTCCCCTCCATGGTGCGCGTGCCCGGCGTCTCCGAGGACGTGACCTACGTTGACGGCAACCCGCTGTGGGAGAAGAAGCTCGCCGCCGGCCGCTGCGAGGTCATCTGCTTCGACCCGAACGAGGACGGCCTGCCGGCCGATCTGCCGGTCTCCCGCCTGCGCACCGTGGTTGAGGCTTGGGCCTTCCGTACCGCCGAAATCTCCAAGATGGAAGGCATCGAGCAGATCTTCCCGTTCGAGAACCACGGCCAGGAAATCGGCGTCTCCCTCGCCCACCCGCACGGCCAGGTCTACTGCTACCCGTTCATCGCCCCGAAGATGGAGAAGGAACTCCAGCACACCGAGGCCTACCACGAGAAGACCGGCGGCAACCTGCTTAAGGACATCATGAACGCCGAGCTCGAAGCCGGCGAACGCATCGTGATGCGCAACCACAGCTGGGTCGCCTACGTGCCGGCCGCCGCCCGTTGGCCCCTCGAGGTTCACGTGGCTCCGGTGCGCGACGTGCTCACCCTCGACCAGCTCAACGACGAAGAGCGTTGGGACCTTGCCTCCATGTACTCGCACCTCCTGAAGCGCGGCAACGCCTTCTTCGACAAGGGCGACGGCAAGGGCATGGACCTGCCATACATCGCCGCCTGGCACCAGGCCCCGGTGCACGACAAGCGCCGTGAGAACTACCGCCTGAACCTGCAGTTCTTCTCCTTCCGCCGCGCCGCCAACAAGATCAAGTACCTCGCCGGCTCCGAATCCGGCATGGCCGCCTGGATCTCCGACACCACGCCGGAACTCATCGCCAAGCGCTTCCACGAGCTCGGCTCCATCGACATCGCCGACTGATAGAAAGAAAACATCAATGACTGCTGTTGAATTCATTGAGCCGCTGACCCATGAGGAAGGCGTTTCGCAAGCTACCAAGCTGTTCGTCGACACCTACGGCGCTGCGCCCGAGGGCGTGTGGGCTGCTCCGGGCCGCGTGAACCTGATCGGTGAGCACACCGATTACAACGCCGGTCTGTGCCTGCCGATTGCTCTGCCGCACCGCACCTTCATCGCTCTGAAGCCGCGCGAAGACACCAAGGTTCGCGTCGTCTCCGACGTGGCTCCCGACAAGGTTGCCGAAGCTGATCTCGATGGCCTCAAGGCCCGTGGCGTGGACGGCTGGTCCGCCTACCCGACCGGCGTGGCCTGGGCGCTGCGTGAAGCCGGCTTCGACAAGGTCAAGGGCTTTGACGCCGCTTTCGTCTCCTGCGTGCCGCTGGGCTCTGGCCTGAGCTCCTCCGCCGCCATGACCTGCTCCACCGCTCTGGCTCTGGACGACGTGTACGGCCTTGGTTACGGCGATTCCGACGCCGGCCGCGTGACCCTCATCAACGCTGCCATCAAGTCCGAGAACGAGATGGCCGGCGCTTCCACCGGTGGCCTTGACCAGAGCGCCTCCATGCGTTGCACCGAAGGCCACGCGCTGCTGCTCGACTGCCGCCCGGAGCTCACCCCGCTGGAAAACGTCTCCCAGCAGGAGTTCGATCTCGAGGAGTACAACCTCGAATTGCTTGTGGTCGATACCCAGGCTCCGCACCAGCTCAACGATGGTCAGTACGCTCAGCGTCGCGCCACCTGCGAGCAGGCCGCGAAGATCCTCGGCGTGGCCAACCTGCGCGTCACCGCCGACGGCATCGCCAAGGCCGACGACCCGTTCCAGGCGCTCAAGGAGACGCTGGACGCGCTGCCGGACGAGACGATGAAGAAGCGCGTGCGCCATGTGGTCACCGAGATCGAGCGCGTGCGCTCCTTCGTGCGCGCCTTCGCCAACGGCGACATCGAGGCCGCGGGCCGCCTGTTCAACGCCTCCCATGATTCGCTGGCCGCGGACTACGAGGTCACTGTGCCCGAGCTCGACGTGGCCGTGGACGTGGCCCGCAAGAACGGCGCATACGGCGCCCGCATGACCGGCGGCGGCTTCGGTGGCTCCATCATCGCGTTGGTGGACAAGGGTCGTTCTCAGGAAGTCGCTCAGAAGATCGCCGACGAATTCGAAAAGCAAGGCTTCCACGCACCGCGCGCGCTTGCCGCGTACGCGGCGAAATCCGCTTCACGCGAGGCATGATAATAAATCACAATGCTAAATGGCGGGTGTCTTCCCTATACTTGGGTAGTCACCCGCTTTTTGTATACGACCAGGGAGAGCCATGAACAAGGCAATCATCACCGTCGTCGGTCAGGACACCGTCGGCATCATCGCGCGAGTCTGCACCTACCTGTCCCAGCACAACGTCAACGTGCTCGACATCTCGCAGACCATCATCGACGGTTACTTCAACATGATGATGATTGTCGACTACGCCAACGCGGACAAGGACTTCGGCGCGATGGTCGGCAACCTTGAGGACCTCGGCGACGACATCGGCGTGCGCATCCGCTGCCAGCGTGAGGAAATCTTCACCAAGATGCACCGTATTTGAGGCGGCCCGCTCAGCAGGCCGCCTCACGCGAGGAGGTGGAAAGCCCGGTGGGCTTTCCACTGACGGAGCCATCCTTATCCCTCTGATGAGGGTGACCGCCAAACTAGTCTTTAAATATCCTGTAAGGAACAAACCATGCTGAACATCATGGAGGTCCACGAGACCAATCAGATGATCGAGCAGGAGAAGCTCGACGTCCGCACCATCACCATGGGCATCTCGTTGCTCGACTGCGCCTCGGACGATGTCGACAAGACCTGCGACAACATCTACCGCAAGATCACCACCTATGCCAAGGACCTCGTTTCCACCGGCAAGGCCATCGAACGCGACTACGGCATCCCGATCGTCAACAAGCGCATCACCGTCACCCCGATCTCACTGGTCGGTGCCAGCTCCTGCAAGACGAGCGAGGATTTCGTCAAGATCGCCCACGCGCTTGACAAGGCGGCCAAGGAAGTCGGCGTCGACCTGATCGGCGGCTACTCCGCACTCGTTTCCAAGTCCATGACCCCGGCCGAGGAGCTGCTCATCCGCTCCCTGCCGCAGGCTCTCTCCGAGACCGACATCGTCTGCTCGTCCGTGAACGTCGGCTCCACCAAGACCGGCATCGACATGAACGCGGTCGAACTGCTCGGCCATATCATCAAGGACGTTGCCGAGCGTACCGCCGACAACGACTCCTACGGCTGCGTCAAGTTCGTGGCCTTCTGCAACGTGCCTGACGACAACCCGTTTATGGCCGGAGGCTTCCACGGCGTCACCGAGGGCGACGCGGTCATCAACGTCGGTGTCTCCGGCCCCGGCGTGGTCTCCCGCGCACTCGATGCGGCCAAGGGCAAGGACTTCGAGTTCCTGTGCGAGACCATCAAGCGCACCGCGTTCAAGATCACGCGCGTCGGCCAGCTTGTGGCCCAGGAAGCATCCCGCCGCCTCGGCATTCCGTTCGGCATCATCGACCTGTCGCTCGCCCCGACCCCGGCTGTGGGCGACTCCGTGGGCGAAGTGCTAGAGAAGATCGGCCTCGAACAGGTCGGCGCTCCCGGCACCACGGCGGCGCTCGCCATGCTCAACGACCAGGTCAAGAAGGGCGGCATCATGGCGTCCTCCTACGTGGGCGGCCTGTCCGGCGCGTTCATCCCGGTCTCCGAAGACAAGAACATGATCGACGCGGCTTCTTCCGATTGCCTGACCATCGAGAAGCTCGAAGCCATGACCTGCGTGTGCTCGGTGGGCCTCGACATGATCGCCATTCCGGGCGATACCTCTGCTTCCACCATCTCCGGCCTGATCGCCGACGAGGCCGCCATCGGCATGGTCAACCAGAAGACTACCGCCGTGCGCGTGATCCCGGTTGCCGGCAAGGGCGTGGGCGAGATGGCGAACTTCGGCGGCCTGATGGGCTACGCGCCCATCATGCCGGTCAACCAGACCAGCTGCGAGGCCTTTGTGACCCGTGGCGGTCGTATTCCCGCTCCGATTCACAGCTTCAAGAACTGATTCAGTAGGGTATCTGCCTTCAAAGAGGTACATTTGCGCAGATAGGTATCTGCTTTCAGAGGGGTACCTCAATCAAGAAACCCCGAGTACAAGCGTTGATATTTCAACGCCTATACTCGGGGTTTCGTCCTTTAACAGCCCCTCGAAGCGGCAATAGACCTCCGGCAGATGCCAAATCAGCCCCTCGAAGCGCCGATAGACCCATTTTCTGCGATGATGGTCGTGCTGCGAGGCTCAGGGTTTCCTCTCTCACGCCTGTCGGCGTTCGTTCGGCGTCGCTACTCGAAGGCCCACCGGGCCTTCTCCTCAGCGCCCTCCAGCGAAGTTGAGTTGGCGCCAGGCTTCGTAGATGGCGATGGACGCGCAATTGGTGAGGTTCAGGGAACGCAAGGACGGGCGCATGGGCAGTCGCACTTGTTCGGCCACATGAGGGCCCTCCATGATGTCCATCGGGTCGGGGATGTCGCCGGGCTCGGGGCCGAACAGCAGGATGTCGGTCGGCTTGTATTCCACCTCGGTGTACAGCTTGGTAGCATGTGCGGTGAACGCGATGATGCGCGAATTGGGCATGGACTCCACCAGGTTGTCGAAATTCGGGTGCAGCACCACGTGGGCCATGTCGTGGTAGTCGAGGCCTGCTCGGCGCAGCTTGGTGTCGCGCAGGTTGAAACCCAACGGCTCCACCAAATGCAGGATGGTGCCGGTCACCGCGCACAGGCGGATGGCCGAGCCGGTGTTGCCGGGAATGCGCGGTGAGTAGTAGCACAGATGCGGTGTTACGGTTTCGGTGGTGGCGGCCTTTTCAGCCGAGAGCATCGCGTCCACCACGGAGATGGGGTTGCCATGCGCGTCGGTTACGAGTTCGTCCGGTCCGTAATTCGATTTACGGTACCCGTACTCGAACATCTTCTCGACTTTTGTTTCGGGATTCTGTGCGTTCTGCGAATTCTGTTCTGCTTCGTTCGTCATAGCTGCTAAGAATAAGAACGATGAACGACACAGCAATTTCTTTGCGATTGGGCGCATGGTGGGAGGCCAATGCGCGCGATTTGCCATGGCGCTTCGGCCGGGCCACGCCGTGGGGCGTGCTGGTATCCGAAGTCATGAGCCAGCAGACGCAGATGAGCCGTGTAGTGCCGTACTGGACCGACTGGATGGAACGTTGGCCCGACACCCGCGCCCTCGCCGAGGCCCCCAAGGCCGAGGTGATCACCGCATGGGGGCGGCTCGGCTATCCACGCCGCGCATTGCGGTTACAGGAATGCGCCCGCGTGGTGGCTGAAGATTACGCCGACAAACTGCCGCGCACGTATGACGAACTCACTGCATTGCCCGGCATCGGCGATTACACCGCCTCCGCGGTGATGAGCTTTGCGTTCGGCGAACGAATTGCCGTGATCGATACCAACATTCGCCGCGTGCTGAGCCGCGTGTTCCTGGGCGTCGAATCGCGCGGGGGAGCGACCAGCCCGGCCGAACGCGCGCTGGCGAACCGCATGCTGCCCAAAGACGAGATTCTCGGGTGCGATGCTGACGTCGCCGATAATGCCGGTAGCGCCGAACATGTCGTGAACAGCACTATCCGTGGCGGCAAACGCTCTCGACTGCATCGTGGCGAGCGCCCATCGGTCACGTGGAACCAGTCGGTGATGGAACTGGGCGCGGTGATCTGCACGGCCAAGTCGCCGCTGTGCGACACCTGCCCGATTGCGGACGACTGTGCATTTCTCAAGGCCGGCCGCCCCGGACTGGGGGAGCGCCGCACCCGCCCACGCCAACGATTCCAAGGCACGGATCGACAGGTGCGCGGTCTGGTGCTCGCCGCGCTGCGCGAGCTTCCCGCTGGAGTCACGTTGCCCAGGGAAGATGCCGACAAGCTTTGGAAGGACCAGATTCAGCTTGCCGCCTGCATCACCAGCCTTGACGATGATGGCCTAATCGAGATTCTGGACGGCGGCCTGCGACTACCCAACTGACATTGTGAAAAATGGTGGGCTCCCCAAGCGTGTATGGGTGTGGTGACCGTAGACTGGAAGAGTTATGGCAGTGCAGAGGAACACATCAGGCGCGAGAACGGCACGCGGAGCCGGTACCGGGGCCAATGGGCCATCCGGCGGGCCCGCCCGAAACGACCGTTCCGGCAAGCCGCGCAAGCGCAAGATCAGCAAAAAGCAGCAGGCCATCTATCGTCGTCGGCGTATCGTGGCCGGTACGGTGTTGCTGCTGATAATCGCGCTGATTGTATTCTGCGTGTACAGCCTTGGCCGGGGTATCGGTGCCGTGAACACGATGATTCACCATGACGAGGTGTATGCGATTTCCCGCGACGCCACGCCGGCGCCGAAGAAAGTCAGCAACGTCAAGGATTGCTCGGCCAGTGATGTGACATTGCAGCTTTCCGCGGCCTCCCAATCCGTGCCGGTAGGAGGATCGCTTGATTTCACCGCGACCATCGTGCACGAGGGGTCAGGCAACTGTTTGGTGGACGGGTCCGATTCCGGCCGTGTGCTCACCATTACTTCCGGTCAGGAAACGATTTACAAGTCCGATGTGTGTCCGGCGGATTCGCGTCTGCTGCTGATGGCTAAGGGCGATAAGGACGTTCAGAAGGTCACGTGGAATACCAATGCGAACGCCACGCTCGCCAAATGCACGGATGAGTCAGGTTGGGCCAAAGTCAATGCGGGAACGTACGTGGCGCAGCTGAGTTTGAAGGATCATCCGAAGGTGAAGAGCGATCCGGTGACGTTTACGGTGCAGTAAAAGTCTTGCCTTAGCGCTATTCTTTTGACTTTGCATGAGGTGTGTCATATTGCGGGCATGCCGTCGACAATGAAGCGTCCGCATAGGCATATGGTGGCCATGCCGGCGCTCCCAGGGGAATTACCACATATTAGCGAGCGATAAGGAACGTCCATTGGCTACTGAGTCTACGACGAACACCACCACCATCATCGCACGCGCCGACCAGCATGATATTGACCTGCACAAGGCGTCGGATCGCGTGAACTTCGGTTCCATCAAGGAACCCATCGATGTGCCCTACCTGCTGGGCGTGCAGACCGACAGCTTCGATTGGCTGATCGGCAACGAACGCTGGAAGGCGCGCGTCGAGGAGGACGAAAAGAACGGCACTAACACCGTGGCCCACACCTCCGGCCTCGATGAGGTCTTCAACGAGATCTCTCCGATCGAGAACTTCGCTCAGACCATGAGCCTGACCTTCTCCGATCCGTACTTCGAAGAGCCGCGTCACACCGTGCAGGAATGCAAGGAGAAGGATTACACCTACTCCGCACCGCTGTACGTGAATGCCGAGTTCGAGAACGGCGACACCGGCGAGATCAAGTCCCAGACCGTGTTCATGGGCGATTTCCCGCTGCAGACCCCGCACGGTACCTTCATCATCGGCGGCACCGAGCGAGTCATCGTCTCCCAGCTCGTGCGTTCTCCGGGCGTCTACTTCGACCGCCAGCAGGATCGCACCTCCGATAAGGAAGTCTTCGGCGCGAAGATCATCCCGAGCCGTGGTGCATGGCTCGAGTTCGAGATCGATAAGAAAGACCAGCCGCAGGTGCGCGTGGACCGCAAGCGCAAGCAGTCCGCCATCGTGTTCCTCATGGCCATCGGCATGACCAAGTCCGAGATCGCCCAGGCATTCAAGGACTACCCGCTGGTGCTCGACGCACTGGAGAAGGAAACCCTCGAGACCCAGGACGAGGCCCTCGTTGACCTCTACCGCAAGATTCGTCCGGCCGACACCCCGACCCCCGAGGCCGGCAAGAATCTGCTGGACTCCTTCTACTTCAACACCAAGCGCTACGATCTGGCCCGTGTTGGCCGCTACAAGATCAACCGCAAGCTGGGTGTCGAGGCCGATTTCAACGATCGTTCCCTCCACCAGGAAGACATCATCGCCACGATCAAGTACCTGGTGGCCCTGCACGACGGTGCGGCGACCTTCCCGGGCAAGCGCAACGGCGAAGACGTTGACCTGCGCGTGGACGTCGACGATATCGATCACTTCGGCAACCGTCGTATCCGCCAGGTCGGCGAGCTGATTCAGAACCAGCTGCGTACCGGTCTGAGCCGTATGGAGCGCGTGGTGCGCGAGCGTATGACCACTCAGGACGCCGAGGCCATCACCCCGCAGTCCCTGATCAACATCCGTCCGGTGAACGCCACCATCAAGGAGTTCTTCGGCACTTCCCAGCTCTCCCAGTTCATGGATCAGAACAACCCGCTGTCCGGTGTGACGAACAAGCGTCGTCTTTCCGCACTGGGCCCCGGCGGTCTGTCCCGCGACCGCGCCTCCATGGAGGTGCGCGACGTGCACCCGTCCCACTTCGGCCGTATGTGCCCGATCGAGTCTCCTGAAGGCCCGAACATCGGTCTGATCGGCTCCCTGGCAACCTTCGGCCGCGTCAACCCGTTCGGCTTCATCGAGACCCCGTACCGCAAGGTCGTCAACGGCCACGTGACCGACGAGGTCGAGTACATGACCGCTGACCGCGATCTTGACCACGTCATTGCCCAGGCCAACCAGGAGCTCGACGAGAACGGCAACTTCGTGCAGAAGTCCGCCCTTGCCCGAGTCGGCGAAGAAGAGGCGGTCGATGTGCCGGTGAGCTCCGTGGACTACATGGACGTCTCCCCGCGCCAGATGGTCTCCCTCGGCGCCTCCCTGATTCCGTTCCTGGAGCATGATGAGGGCCACCGTGCACTGATGGGTACCAACATGCAGCGTCAGGCCGTGCCGCTGATCGAATCCGAGCGCCCGCTGGTGGGCACCGGCTCCGAATGGCGCGCCGCCAACGACTCCGGCGACGTCATCAAGTCCGAGAAGGACGGTGTGGTTACCTACGTGTCCGCCGACCTGATCCGCGTGATGAACGACGACGGCACCACCAGCTCCTACAAGCTGGCCAAGTTCCAGCGCTCCAACCAGACTACCTGCTACAACCAGCGCCCGATCGTCCACGACGGCGAGCGTGTGGAAGCCGGCTCGGTTATGGCTGACGGCCCCGCCATCCAGAACGGCGATCTGGCCCTGGGCAAGAACCTGCTCATCGCCTTCATGCCGTGGAACGGCTACAACTACGAGGATGCTGTGATCATCTCCCAGCGCCTCGTGCAGGACGACACCCTCTCCTCCATCCACATCGAGGAGTACGAGATCGACGCCCGCGAAACCAAGCTGGGCGCCGAAGAGATCACCCGCGACCTGCCGAACGTCGGCGAGGACGCCGTGGCCAACCTCGACGAGCGCGGCATCATCCGCATTGGCGCCGAGGTCGAGGCCGGCGACATCCTGGTCGGTAAGGTCACCCCGAAGGGCGAGACCGAGCTGACCCCGGAGGAGCGCCTGCTGCGCGCCATCTTCGGCGAGAAGTCCCGCGAGGTGCGTGACACCTCCCTGCGCGTGCCCCACGGCGAGACCGGTACCGTCATCGGTGTCAAGGAGATCACCCGTGAGGATGCCGAGGAGGACGGCGACGAGCTGCCCAACGGCGTCAACCAGATGATCCGCGTCTACATCGCCCAGCACCGTAAGATCACGGTGGGCGACAAGCTCTCCGGCCGCCACGGCAACAAGGGCTGCATCTCCCGCATCCTGCCGGAAGAGGACATGCCGTTCCTGGCTGACGGTACTCCGGTCGACATCATGCTGAACCCGCTGGGTGTGCCTTCCCGAATGAACCTTGGCCAGGTGCTCGAACTGCACCTCGGCTGGATTGCTCACTCCGGTTGGGACATCTCTTTGGATCCGAATCTGGAAGCCGAGTGGAAGAAGCTGATTCCGTCCGGTGCCGAGAAGGCCGAGCCGAACACCCCGGTTGCCACCCCGGTGTTCGACGGTGTCAAGCCTGAGGTCCTGAAGGGCCTGCTGTCCACCACGCTGCCGAACCGCGACGGCGACCGTCTGGTCGGCCCCGACGGCAAGGCCACCCTGTTCGATGGCCGTACCGGTGAACCGTACACCAAGCCGATTTCCGTTGGCTACATGTACATGCTGAAGCTGCACCACCTGGTCGACGACAAGATTCACGCTCGTTCCACCGGCCCGTACTCCATGATCACCCAGCAGCCGCTCGGTGGTAAGGCCCAGTTCGGTGGCCAGCGCTTCGGCGAGATGGAGGTGTGGGCCCTTGAGGCCTACGGCGCCGCCTACACGCTGCACGAGATGATGACCACCAAGTCCGATGACGTCGACGGCCGTGTGCGTGTCTATGGTGCCATCGTCAAGGGCGATAACCTGCCGCCGGCAGGCATCCCCGAGTCGTTCAAGGTGCTCCTGAAGGAAATGCAGTCCCTGTCCCTGAACGTCGAAGTGCTCAACGCCGAAGGCGTGGCCATCGACATGAAGGATGAGGATGACGATCCGGCCAGCTCCGCTGACGACCTCGGCTTCAACATCGGCGCCCGCCCCGACGCGGCCGCCAAGGAAGACCAGAAGGCCGAAGAGCCCGAATACCAGTGATCCCTCGGGCTGCATGCGGTCAATACGCCGCGTGTAGCTCCGCCAACGTGAAATAAATAACGTACAGAGACCTTTCCGGTTTGCACTACCCCTCAGTCAGCCTTGGCTGACAGCTCCCCTGACAAGGGGAGCTTGGGAAGGTCTCAAGAACAGAAACGGATTAACAAGTGCTGGACGTCAACGCATTTGACAAGATTCGCATCGGCCTTGCCACCGCCGATGACATCCGTGGTTGGAGCCACGGTGAGGTCAAGAAGCCTGAAACCATCAACTACCGTACGCTGAAGCCTGAGAAGGACGGTCTGTTCGGCGAACAGATCTTCGGCCCGACCCGTGACTGGGAGTGCGCCTGCGGCAAGTACAAGCGCGTGCGCTTCAAGGGCATCGTCTGCGAGCGCTGCGGCGTCGAGGTGACGCGCAGCAAGGTTCGCCGCGAGCGCATGGGCCACATCGAGCTCGCCGCCCCGGTGACGCACATCTGGTTCTTCAAGGGTGTGCCTTCCCGCCTCGGCTACCTGCTGAACGTCACCCCGAAGGACCTGGAGCGCGTGATTTACTTCGCCTCCTACATGGTCACCGAGGTGAACGAAGACGAGCGTCACAACGATCTGCCCGGCCTGCAGGACGAGTTCGATTCCGAGATCAAGCGCCTTGAGCAGCGCCGTGACTCCGACATCGAAGCCCGCGCCAAGAAGGTCGAAGAGGATCTCGCCGCCCTTGAGGAGGCCGGCGAGGCCAAGGGCCCGGCCCGCACCAAGTTGCGTAACGGTGCCGAGCGTGATATGGCTGCCATCCGCACCCGCTACAACGACCAGATCGCCCGTGTGGACGCCGTCTTCGACAAGTTCAAGAAGCTCAAGCCCGGCGACATGGTCGACGACGTGGACCTGTGGCGCGAGATGCAGGACCGCTACGGCGATTACTTCGACGGCTGCATGGGCGCCGAAGCCATCAAGAAGCGCCTGCAGTCCCTCGACCTGGAGACCATCTCCAAGGAACTGCGCGAGGAGATCAAGGACGCTTCCGAACAGCGTAAGACCAAGGCCCTGAAGCGCCTCAAGGTCGTCAACGCCTTCCTGACCACCGGCAACAAGCCGGAGGCCATGGTGCTCGACGTGATCCCGGTCATCCCGCCGGACCTGCGCCCGATGGTCCAGCTCGACGGTGGCCGCTTCGCCACCTCCGACCTCAACGACCTGTACCGCCGTGTGATCAACCGTAACAACCGTCTGAAGCGACTGATCGAGCTCGGCGCCCCTGAAATCATGCTCAACAACGAGAAGCGCATGCTCCAGGAAGCCGTCGACTCCCTGTTCGACAACGGCCGTCGTGGTCGCCCGGTCACCGGTGCCTCCAACCGTCCGCTGAAGTCCCTGTCCGACATGCTCAAGGGTAAGCAGGGTCGTTTCCGTCAGAACCTGCTCGGTAAGCGAGTCGACTACTCCGGCCGTTCCGTGATCGTGGTCGGCCCGTCCCTGCGCATGCACCAGTGCGGTCTGCCGAAGCCGATGGCCCTCGAGCTGTTCAAGCCGTTCGTCATCAAGCGCCTCGTGGACCTGAACTATGCGCAGAACATGAAGTCCGCCAAGCGTCTTGTGGACCGCGGCGACGCCGAAGTGTGGGGCGTGCTCGAGGAGGTCATCTCCGAGCACCCCGTGCTGCTCAACCGTGCACCTACGCTGCACCGTCTGGGTATTCAGGCATTCGAGCCGATCCTGGTGGAAGGCAAGGCCATCCACCTGCCGCCGCTGGCCTGCGCCGCCTTCAACGCCGACTTCGATGGTGACCAGATGGCAGTCCACCTGCCGCTCTCCGCCGAAGCCCAGGCCGAGGCCCGCTCGCTGATGATGGCTTCCGACAACATCCTGAAGCCGGCCGACGGCCACACCGTGACCATGCCGAGCCAGGATATGATCCTCGGTTTGTACTACCTGTCCACCGTGCTGGAAGGCGTCAAGGGCCAGGGCCGCGTGTTCTCCTCGCTGGAAGAGGCCGAAATGGCCCTCGACCGCCACGAGATCGACATGCAGGCCAAGGTGCTCATCCGCCTGCCCGAGAGCTTCGTGCTGCCGAAGAACTGGGAGCCCGGCGAAGTCAAGGTGCTCGACCCGCGCGAAGGCGAGGACGAGGTCGTCAAGGAAGAACGCTTCCACGACGGCACCGTGCTGTTCGCCACCTCCTACGGCCGCATCCTGTTCAACGAGACCCTGCCGACCGACTACCCGTTCGTCAACGAGCAGGTGGCCAAGGGCCGTCTGTCCAAGATCGTCGATGACATCGCCATGCGTTACTCCACCCAGCAGGTGGCCGCCACGCTGGATGCCCTGAAGGATCTCGGCTTCACCCGCGCACCGTGGTCCGGCGTGTCCTTCGCGTTCTCCGACGTGAACGAGCCGCCCGAGCGCGACGAGAAGATCGCCGAGTACGAGGCCAAGGCCGACAAGGTCAACGCCAACTACGAGATGGGTCTGTTGACCGAGGAAGCTCGCCGTCAGGAACTCATCGACCTGTGGACCGAGTGCACCGCCGAAGTGTCCAAGGAAGTCGAGGAGAAGTTCGACCCGACCTCCAACCTGGCCATCATCGTGCAGTCTGGTGCACGAGGCAACATGATGCAGATCAACCAGATTGCAGGTATGCGAGGCCTCGTGGCTAACCCGAAGGGTGAGATCATTCCTCGTCCTGTGAAGTCCAACTACCGCGACGGCCTGTCCGTGCTGGAGTACTTCATCTCCCAGCACGGTGCACGTAAGGGTCTGGCCGATACCGCACTGCGTACCGCAGAATCCGGTTACCTGACCCGTCGTCTGGTCGACGTCTCCCAGGACGTCATCGTGCGCGAAGAGGACTGCGGCACCAAGGCCGGTCTGCCCATCCGCGTCGCCGAGCGCGACAACGACGGCAACCTGGTGCTCGTCAAGGCCGCCGACGGTGGCCCGTACTCCCGTCTGCTCGCCGCCGACGTCATCGACCCGGCCGACGGACAGACCGTGCTGTACAAGCGCGACGACGCCCTGTCCATGGACGTGCTCAACGACCTCGTGGCCCACGGCGTCGAGGAAGTCAAGTGCCGTTCCGTGCTGACCTGCGAGTCCAAGCGCGGCGTGTGCGCCAAGTGCTACGGCTGGTCCCTGGCCACCAACAAGCTGGTCGATGTCGGCGAGACCGTCGGTATCGTCGCCGCCCAGTCCATCGGTGAGCCTGGTACCCAGCTGACGCTGCGTTCCTTCCACTCCGGTGGTGTGGCCGCGGCCTCCGATATCACCCAGGGTCTTCCCCGTGTCACCGAGCTTTTCGAGGCCCGCACCCCGAAGGGTGAGGCCCCGATCACCGAGTTCGCCGGCAGCATCAAGATCGTGGAGAACGATCGCGGTCGCCAGATCATCCTGACCCCGGACGCCGATTCCGGCGCACCGAAGGAAGACGGCGTGATCAAGCCGATCACCTACCAGGTCTCCAAGCGCGTGCCGCTCAAGGTTGCCGACGGCGACCACATCAAGGTCGGCACCCAGCTGGTCGAAGGTTCTGTGGACCCCAAGAAGATCCTCACCATCCTCGGCAAGCGCGCCGCCCAGGTCAACATCGTGGAGGAAGTGCACACCGTGTACCGCTCCCAGGGTGTGGATATCCACGACAAGCACATCGAGGTCATCGTGCACCAGATGACCCGTCGCGTGACCATCATCGACTCCGGCGACACCGACCTGCTGCCGGGTGAGCTGGTGGACAACGCCCGCTTCCGCGAGATCAACCGCAACATCGTCAAGAACGGTGGCCGTCCGGCCGTCGGTCGTCCGGCGCTTATGGGTATCACCAAGGCGTCGCTGGCCACCGACTCCTGGCTGTCCGCCGCATCCTTCCAGGAGACCACCCGCGTGCTCACCGAAGCCGCCCTCTCCGAGAAGGTCGACGACCTCAAGGGCCTCAAGGAGAACGTCATCATCGGTAAGCTCATCCCGGCCGGTACGGGCCTCGCGCGCTACCGCAACGCCGTGGTCGAGCCTGACAAGGCCATCCGTGACACCATCTACCCGAACTTCGGTCTGGGCGGCGATGGCGATCTCGGCGACGCGAGCTTCTCCGACGCCGACCTGTCTGACCTGAACTTCTCGAACCTCGAGTTCGGCGATCTGAAGCTCGGCGACGACTTCAACCCGGATGATTTCTACTCCGATCAGGGCGGTCAGCCTGACATCGAGGAGTAAGTGAGAAGGTCCTAGAAAGGATGCCCCTTCTAGGACTCAGATCTTGCGTTAATCGCAATAAGATGGCCCGGAACTATATCAGTTCCGGGCCATCCGTATATTTGCCATTGTGATTTTCCTGTTGAACAAGAGCAGGCAGCCGCTCGTTGCTTGATTACTCAAGCCTGTTTTTCGGTGAACTGGAAGAACTGGTCTCCGATACGCACCGTGGCAGGCGCGCTGAGCTTGAGCGGTGTGCCCTTGGTGACTTGTGTCTCTTGGCCATTGGTGATGATGTAGGTGCCGTTCAACGAGCCGTAGTCCTCGATCCACAGCGCGCCATCGGTGTCGATGCTGATGGCGGCATGGTTGCGGGATGTGGTGCGGGTCGGGTCTACGATACGCACCGCCTTGGCACCCTGCGGCACATCCATGGAAGGCTTGCGGCCCAGCAACGTGCTCTTATCGATCACGATGGTCTGGCCGGTGACATCGTTATGCAGCAGGTACGTCTTCTTCGGTGCCTTGGACGTGAACGAGGAGGAGAGCACGGTGCTGTCCCAATCCTCGATGTCGTTTTCGGCGGCGTGCGGTGTGGTGTCTGCCGGAGCGGTGGCAGCGGGCTCAGCGGCGGCGGCCGTGGCGGCAGGCTCTGCGGTAAAAGCGGTATTGGTTGCCGCTTCCGCGGTACTGGGCTGCCCGTAGTCGTTCTGCGGTTCGGCTGTGCCAACTGCGGAATCCGGGGTGCCTTCCACCGGATCGTCAGAATACCAACCCAGTTCAGGTGCTGGAGGGTAGGGAAGTTTGGCCATGATGATGCCGTCCTTTCACTGACGGGAAGCCAGAGCGGCGTTGATTGCCGGGTCGCCGAGCTGGCCCAGCCATTCGATCAGTGCCGGATAGGTGTTGGGATTACGTGCGATGCAGGCGCGTAGTTCAGGCGCGTACTGGGCAATCTGGGCGATTTGCATCTGGTCGGTGGTGGTCAGGGCCTGTTCGGCGGTGAAACCGTAAGGATTGGTGGCCACAGGCTCCTCGAATGCCGCCTGAGCCGCGGGCTGCTGGGCCGCCTGTGCCGTGGCTTTCTGATCCTGAACCGGGCCGCCGAATGCCTCGGCAGTGAACCCGTATTGCGCCAGGGTCTCGCGGGCGCGATCGTCACCGAACTCGGCGATCCAACGCTTCAAGCCGGGATAACAGCGCGGATTCACGGCGACATTGGCACCGAATTCCGGATTCTCGTAGGCGATTTTTGCCAGCAGGATCGGATCCGCGTTCGGATCCTGAACGGCAGCGACCGCAGCATCATAATCAACCATGGGATTACCTCCTTATGTTCGCTCGGTTATGCCGAACGTATGGTCCGTAGTGTTTGTAGTGTTGCGTCTTCAATGGCGCCGATATCCTCACCTTCGTCCAGCCTGAATGCGCTGAACGCATGATGTTCGGGTTCGGTCAATGGCATATCGGCCACAATCACAGTGATATTGTCGGTTCCGCCCGCATCAAGAGCGGCCGCCACCAAGGCGTCCACGGCCTCCTGCGGACTGGAATGCGCCGCGGCGATGGCCGCGATCTGTTCGTCCGGCACCTCGCCATGCAATCCATCCGAACAGATGATGAAGCGGCCGGTCAGATCGGCGACATATACGTCGGGCATGATGCCATCCGGATCACCCAGACATTGTGTGATGATGTTGCGTGGAATGGTCGCCTCCGCCTCTTCCGGCAACATCTGCCCGGAATCGATGGCTTCCTGACGTTGCGAATGGTCTCGCGTGATGCGGGTCAGCGAAGCGGCGTCCCACACGGGAATGATATCCGTGGCGGGAGCATCGGCATGCGCCAACGGACTGAGATGGTAGGTGCGGGAATCGCCGACATTGACCACATAGGTCTGGTCCGAGAAGTCCTGATCATCGGCGTCACTGAACAAAGCAGCGCTGCGGGCGCTGGCGGAATCCGCATGATCTTGGGGCAGTACCAAACCGGAGCAGGTTGTGCCGGCCACGCCGCCAAGGCGGTCTCCCAGATCGAGAATGTCGTGCTGGGCCCGTGCCAAGGTGTCGTCGATATCCTGACGGGTGCGTGAAGGCATGGCGGCCAATTGTGCGAAATGCTGGGCAGCCAACTGGCTTGCCTGCTCGCCGCCTTTGCCGCCGCCCATGCCGTCACAGACCATGAACACGCCTTGTTGCGCGAATCCGGTGTCTTGGTTGTTTTTGCGCCTAAGGCCCACGTCACTGGTCATCGCGATACGGATGGAGCCTGTGGTCATGACGCCTTCCCCTTCTTACGCGTGCGCTTGACATGCGTCGTGTGCGGCTTTGCTGCGTGCCCATTTGACAGTATAGCCACGCTTTTCAGGGAAAGTCGTGTACGTATCCTCCTGAAACGCGGCAAAGAAGCGAGCATTGCCTTGCGTAATTGGTCGACTCCTGTCCAATATGTGGTGGCTTGGCCCGATTCAATGTCTTGCCCCGAGAACGTGGCGTAGTCGGCTTCCCGGCCAAGCTGGATCAAAGCCTGGTCATCTGTGCCGAGTTGACGGGCGATGGCACCGGCCTGATCTCGACGAGTGCCCTTGGCTGTGATGCCGCTTTGCTCGGCAAGCATGCGTATGGCATTCCAACCTGCTGCCACACGGGTTTTCGGACTGCCGTGTCGCCGCGCTCGTGCCAGCAGTATGGCCTTGAACATCAGAATCAGACCGCAGGCGATGAGTAGGGTCCACAATGGGCTGCCGTACAGGGCCACCTTGCGGGTCACTCGCCAGAACCGCGCCCAGAACAGGTTGGTCGGCGAATCATCGGCGTCGGCGCCGGCCAATGAGCTTTGGCCCTTGGCTTGCGTCTGATCGCGCAGCGGATCGGTCAACGGCACTGGTGGTTGCCGGACCAGCGTCTGCGGATTCGGCGGCGTCAGGTTCTGGTTTTCATCAGGCATCTTGGTCTCCTTGGGCGTCGGATAGAACGCCACCCATCCCAGGCCCTGCAATTTGATTTCCACCCAAGCGGTGACATCGTTGCCGGTGAATTCGATTTTGGTGCCATTGCCTGAGGTCTTCTCCGTGCGGGCATCGGTGATTTCGCCATCCTCGTTTTTCGGCAGGAAGCCCAGGACCACACGGGAGGGCAGTCCCAGATCACGAGCCATCAGTGCCATGGCGGAGGCATATTGCTCGGAGTCGCCCACCATGGCCGTGCCTGCCAGCAGCTTGTTGATGCGGTAGTTGCCATGGCCGGCATCGGAGGGATAGTCGCCTTCAAGTCCATGAGAGAACCATCCGGAGTCTTTCAATGTGTCGGCCAACGCCGTGGCTGCGGCACCGCCCGAGGACTGCCCGCCGGCAATGGACGTGGCCAGTTTGCTGGCCGAATCGGGAACATCCTGGGCTTCTGGTTGGGTGATGCGGGCCGCAGCCGCACTGCTGATCTGCTTATCGGTGGGATTACGGGCGATAATGCCGGATTCGGTATAGGTGAGGCCTTTACGCGTGCCGGCGGGAATAATGGCGGAATCGGTATCCGTGTTGTAGTAAAACGTGTCATTGCCGTTGTCGGCATCGTTGGCGAAGCTCACGCCAGTGGCCGCTCCCGCCAGCGGCAGCCAGGTGTCGGTCAGTCCCTGATCGACGGTGAAGGTCGCAGTGAAGGATTTACCCTGCTCATCCGCCTTGATCGTGGTGCCCACGCGATGATAATTCGAGGAGTCCGTGGCTTCGGAAGAATCGGACAGGTTCCATACTGTGCCATCGAATCGATCCATCACCGCAAGTTTGACCGGTGTTCCGGCCGGCAGATTATGAACGGTCAGCAACACGTCTTTTTTGTGGTCCTTGATATAGGATCGCATGCCGCTGAGCGGGCTGGTGTAATCGTAGGGGCTTAACGGCGGATCGTAGCGGTCACGCAGCACGAAACGGTCCTGTGGCACCAGCAACGTGCCCCCGAAAGCAAGGCCGGCAGCGAGCACGACGATGATCAGCGCGGATATCCAGCGCCCCCCTTCCAGCAGTTCAAGACGCCAAGACAGCCAGATAATCAGCAGCAAGGCAAAGGCAATACCGCAGATGGCGCGTTGCCAGCCGCTGTCTGTGCCCAGCAGGGCACATACGGCCACGGCCGCCGCAAGGGGCAGCACTCCCACCAGAGACAACCATGCGTTGGCATTAATGGCAAACACGCCGGTGAAGAACGTAAGCCACAGGCCGATGGTCCATACCGCCATCAGCACGCCGTCTTGCGTGCCCAGAGGCGGATCGACGGAAATAATGTACTTGAACGAGCCAAACGTCATTTCCCAACCTGAACTCAAGGTCTTCAAGGTGGGAATCACGTAATGGGACGTAGTGGAACTCAGCGTTACCACCGGGCCGATGATGAATTGGGCAAACGCCAGAAACACGATTTGCCACCACAGTCGCAACGCCGGCAACATGCCCGCCAGAGCGATGATCGCGCCCAGCAAGGTGGCCGGTACAGCGGCAATCGCCCAAGTGGCCACGCCGCCGTACACGTCGATGAGATTGGCTTGCGCCAGCAACATCATCGCCGCTATGAGTACGAGGCTGGCGATTCGTTTGCCCCACGGCTGGCGACTGAGGCCCATGCCGCGAAGCACATTGCCTCTGGTCATCCAGATAACCGAATGTGTGGAGTCGGCCCAGGAGCCGGTGGTGGTGGAGGTCCCGGTGTACGTGCCGGAGGAAGTGCCGGTGTATGTGCCGCTCGATCCGGCGTACGCAGCGGTATTGGTATTGGTGATACTGGACTGGTCGAAGGTCATGCGAGCACCCCCATGATCAGTGGGAGATCATCGAGTTCGCCGATGGTGGCCAATGTGAAGTTGGCGAATCTTCTGATGCCGCGATTGGCGCCGGCGCTGGCCTGCAATACCACGCAGCTGGCCGATCGGGGCAAGGCCAAGGTCATGCGCTTGATCTGCTCGATGTCTTTCAGCGATCCAACAGTGAAAAAATAGAACGAAGCATCAGGACTGTGCTTCAGCGTGCCCTCGGCGAGATTCGGATTATCCTCACGATCAGGCTCTATGGCACTGGCGTTGTCGAGGAACTCCATGGCGTTGCGCGGCTGGCCGTGCGCGTTGCCCGCGTGGCAGAACAATGGACGATCCTGCAGCAGGCATTTGACGCCGATGGAAGAGTGGATGGACACCGCCATCTCGAATTCCTCGCCGTTGACGTATTCGTCCGGGTTCACGCTGATGGTCACCGAGGTGTCGGTGCGGCGCGTGGCCTCATATTGGCGAATCATCAACGTGCCGGTTTTCGCGGAGCTCAGCCAGTGGACGTTACGCACGTCGTCGCCCGGCTCGTATTCGCGCAATCCGTAGAAGTCGAGATCATCATCCACGATCTGGCCGGATGGTTGGCCTTCCAGATCGCGGGGCACGCCGGCATTCAGGGTATCGAGACGCACGGTACGAGGGTGGATGAATACGGTGATGCGGTCGGCCAGCTCCTTTTCGTGACGCACCAGACCGAACGGGTCTCCCTTGCGGATGCGCAATGGGCCGATGGGCAGTATTGCGCGCGATACGGTACGGAACTCCACATCGGTTTGCTTGGATTGCCCGGGAGCCAGCATGGGGATGTTGAATCGTTCATGCGCATCGCCGATTGGCAGATATCCGCGTGCTGTGGTCGTCGGCGTTCTGCCGGTGTTGTCGATGCCGACGATAACGGATACGGTGTCTCCCACGGTCACGCGATGATTGGATACGGCGATGGACGCGTGGAAGCGTGTGTTGCCGAGGGAAAGCGCGATTGCCGCGAGCATCATCACCATCGCCACGATGCCGAATACGAGCAGCTCATACCAGCCCAGAAACGGGAACGCAATAAGGCATGCGATGCCTGCGCCCGTTACCGCCCAGCCCAAGGGCGAGACGTAGGATGCGAAGAACCGTCTGATGCGTCTTACCGCGCGCTTGAACATGCGTTCAGCGCGCCGGCGACGGCGTGATGCGGCGGATGTAGATGCCATGGTCGGATACCTTTCCAGGCCCTATCAGGAACCGATGGTGGGGGAGGGAACGTCTTCGAGCACCTGTGCGATCAGGCTTTCCTGAGTCGCGCCATCGAAGGTGGCTTCCGGAGTCAGCGTGATACGGTGTGCGAGCACGGCCACTGCAAGGTCCTTGACGTCATCCGGCACCACGTAGGCACGGCCATCGGCCGCGGCCCAGATACGGGCGCATCGGGTCAGTGCCAAAGCGCCACGCATGGAGGAGCCGACCGTGATCTTCTCGTTGTGGCGGGTCGCCTCGACGAGCCTGACGATGTATTCACGAATCGCATCATCCACATAGATTTCGGTGGCCACCTGACGCAGCCGCATGACATCGTCACCGCTCAGCACCGGGGAAATGGTCTGCGCACGGTCGGTGATATCGACCTGCTTGAGGATATCGACGGACACATCATGGCCCGGGTAGCCGATTGACGTCTTGATAAGGAATCGGTCCATCTGCGCCTCAGGCAGCTTATAGGTACCGAGCTGCTCGATGGGGTTCTGGGTTGCAATCACGATAAACGGCTGCGGCACATCATGGGTGACGCCGTCAACGGTGACTTTCTGCTCTTCCATAACCTCCAGAAGTGCGGACTGCGTCTTCGGCGATGCACGGTTGATCTCATCGGCCAGCACGATGGAGGCGAAAATCGGGCCTTCGCGGAACTCAAATTCTCCGCGCTTCTGATCGTAGAAAGTCACACCCACCACATCCGAAGGCAGCAGATCGGGCGTGAACTGAACACGCTTGAAACCGGTGGAAATGGAATTGGCCAAGCCTCGGGCCAACTGGGTCTTACCGGTGCCGGGGTTGTCTTCAAGCAGAATATGGCCACCGACCATCAGTGCGGTGACGCATTGCTTGATAGGGATGGTCTTGCCGATAACCACCTTGGAGACATTTTCGACCAGCGCATTGAAGGACTGCTGGAAATCCCGGACCTGAGCCGTGGGCTGGGGCAGTAGTCCGGAATTGATGCTGGCGGGCAGTGCCGATGCGGCTGCTTGCGCGGCTTTGCTCGACTGACGCTGCGGCTGTGATTGCGGCTGGGATTGCGCGGTGGCCTGCTGCGGGATGGCTGGCGTCGATCCCTTGCGCGGCTTGAGCACGGTGCTGTCATCGCCCGCAGGAATGGAGGCGGCATCAGTAGTAGGAGACGGCTTTTCTGACGGCGCTTGTGACGGCCGCTGCGGCAGGTTAGGCAGCGCAACGGACTGCGGCGCCGACTCGGTGCTTGGGGTCGTGCCGGTGTGTGGTGCGGATGCCAGGTGCGTGGCGTCGGACAAGTGCGTGCTGTCGGATAGCTGCGTGCTGTCGGACAGACGGGTCGTGTCAGACAACTGCGTCGCGTCATCGATGTTCTCGCTCATGGATGTTCTCCTACTGCTTGTGAATGGTGGTTGACGATATTGGGGTATTGCCGAAACCAAGAATCCAGGGGTTCTTGGCCAAAGTGGTGACATCGGTACCGGATTTGAGCGACTTGGTCCCCTCCGAGGAGTCAGAGGGACGTGTGCCCGCGACGCTGCCTCCGTCCGCAGTGTTGTCGAGACCGGAGTATCCCGGCCCGCCGGTGACTTTGACGCTCCACGCGTAGTTGCCATCGGCGGCCACGGCCAAGTCGGTGACATCCAATGGCTGGCCGGAGTTCCACGTGAACGGTTGGCCATTGATGATGATTTGTACAGTGGCCGACTTGCCATAGACATCAACCGAACCGCCGGTGACGTTAATGACGTGAGCGTTGTCTGACCAGCGCAGCTCCTGCGGTTTGTTGATTACAGCCTTCTTCTCATAGGTGTAAGGAGCGCCATTGTGCGGGCCTCCGGTGACGGCGTCGCTGGTAGCGCCGTTGAACACCTGTTGCACCGATGCGGTGTTGCATTTGGCCCAAGGACTCATTCGGAAGTCGAGTGAGTTCCGGTTAGTAGCTGTACCGGAATCGATGCCATCGGCAGTCACGCTGTAGGACTGCGCATGTCCCTGCTTGGTCCAATGCACGGTGCATGTACTGCCGGATCCGGTGGTGTAGACGTCAGTGGGCGGCTGGACCTTGTACTGCGGGACAAAGCTGCTCTTGCCCGTGCCGGAGGAAGCATCGCGCTGCGGCACCACGGTGGCCGTTACGGTGATTTCCCGGGTGTTCAAATCGTTCTCATTGATATCGAACGTAGCGCCACTGTCACTGCAATCGATGGTGTCCTTGACGTCTCCTCCCAAGGAAATTCGCCGGCAGCCGGCATTGCGGTTATTGCCGAGAGTGACTTTCGCCGTTACCGTGGTGTCGTCGTTCGACAACGCAATGTTCGGCGCATCCGGGTCTCCCCAGATCTTCTCTGACGGCGATGCGGCGGACTCGGCACTCCAATTGATTTTGTTATGGGCTTTGACGGTCGCCGTAATGGCGGTGCCATCGGAAATGTCGTTGTTGTTGAACGTAAACGACAGCTCGGTGGCCGTATTGCCGGTTTCCTTGGTCTGCGGAGCACCTGCACCGGTGACGGTCACCGAATAGTTGTCGACGGCGCTGAAATCACCGCTCGGCGCTTTCCACGTCACCTTGGCGGTTTTATTGCCACCTGTGACCGTAACATCGGTGGGAGCGGACGGCACCTTGTCCGGTGTGGCTTCGACGGCGGTGGACGGCTTGGACCAGCCGACGTCATTTCGCGCGGCGACGGTGAAGGAATAGGTTTTGCCGTTCTTCAGACCAGTGACCTGGCATGAGGTGACGGTACCGCAATCCTTCTCTCCGGTGACGGCACCGGTCCAACTGACCTTGTAGTTGGTGATCGGGCTGCCATTGGCGGCACCGGGCGTCCATGTGAGGCTGACCGCGCTGTCCTGCGGTTCCCCGGCTACGGGAGAGAGCAGTGGCGGCTCGGGCTTGTCGATCACGGACACGGTAATCGATGCGGTGACTTCACGATCCTTGGACTTGGTGCCGTCTTGCACGGTGACGAGCACGGTGTTCGTGGAAGCACCTACATCGGATGCGACGGCGATGGTGATGTTTCCGGAGGCATCGCATCCGGCGATGGTGAGTTTGGCGGCGTCATCCGCCTTGCAGCTGATGACGGTCAGCGAGGAATCGGGGAACGGATTGTACGCGCCGGTAAGCACGTTCACGGCATCGCTGGCACCGGCCTTGATCTTCAACGTCTTGTTGCCGACGCGTGTCAGCGGACGGGTCGAAGACACTACGCGCACGGTCACACCGGCATTCACGGTGCCCGCGCCGTATGCGATTTGCACGGGAATGGACGCGGTGGTGCCAGGAGCGGCATCCTTGGTGGCGGAAACCTGCAAGCTACCGGAACGGGACAGGTTTGCGGTGATTTGCCTGGATGATGAGCTTCCACCGGAATACGTGTATTGCTTTTCGTCGTCATACACGCCGGACGGTGCATGGGTGAGCGCCGTCAGATCAACGGTCTTGGGGTCCGCGCCCGCCTCGACATCAATAGTGGAGGACGAGAACGTGGGCGGCGGCACATCGCGGCCTATCACCGTGATCTGGAGAGTGATCACTGCGGAATTGATGATCTTGGTCTTATCCGATCCCTGCTTGCCGTCCACAGCGGTAAAGGTAATGGAGGCGGGGCCTGCGTAGTCTTTTGCCGCAGTGAACTTCAGGGTCTTGTCGTTCACGTAGAAATCGGAGTTGGAAGCCTTGGTGGCGCTGACGGAATCAGCGCTTTCGATATACGGTTCCTTGCCGGCGCCGACGCGGACATAGTCATTGATGTTGATTTCAATGGTCTCGCGCGAGTTGACCTTCAATTCCGGTGCCTTGGGACGCAGCGTGGGCGGAAAGACACCATAGGCCGGTACCTGGATGAACGCGGTGGAGGTGATGTTGTATTTCGTATTGGTCACCGTGTAAGGCACGGCTCGCGCCTGTGACGTCAGGTCGACGGTGATGGTGGTCGAATGCTCGCCGCCCCTGACGTGAGCGTGAGCGCTGGCGGAGGGATGCACGCCGACCTTGAGCTCATTGGCTGTGCCGGAAGGATTGGCGATCCACTGGGAAACATCCACATCCACGGACTTCTTATCGATGGTGGCGGCGGACGGCACACGATAGTCGTAGGCGGTAGGCGGCTCGATGGCGGCACTCGGATCCACGTTTACCGTGAGGGTGGCCGTATCGGACAAGCCGGCCTTGTCTTTGACCGTGTAGGCGATATAGTCGGTGGTGGCGCTGCCGGGCGTGGTGAAGGAGATCATATTGTCTTTCACGCTCACCCCGTCGAGACCTTGGACCTCGACATGCTTGTCGACGGTCAGATTGGTGTTGTCGCCGGAGATGTCGTTCTGCGCGACCGGCACGGTTGCGGCCGTATTGGGCCTCAACGTGATTTCGTCATCCCTGGCGTATACGCCGGAGTCGGACGATCCTTGGAATACGCCCACGCGGATCTGCGCCTGTGCGCGCTGACCGGTCCAATCCTCCACGGCATAGGAGAAGGTGTCGGTGCCGGACGAATCCGGATACGCTTCATAGACCAAGTAGTCGGAACCGACTTCGGATATGCGGCCCAGCGTGGGTGCCTTGTTGCCCAGACCCAACAGCTGATCGTCGTCGCCATCCGTGTCTATGCCGGTCAGTGTGATGGGGATGCGGACCTTCTGCCCGGCGGCAACCTGCGCTTCGGCGTCATGCGGGGTTGGCGCGGCCTTGCTCGCTGCGTCGCTCTTATGCACGGTAATGGTGATATTGGCGGAAGCCACATTACCCAGATTGTCTTCAACCGTATAGGTGATGGGGAAGTTGCCGGTCTCGCTGGATGCTTGGTAGCGGACCGTGTCTCCAGAGACGAAGGCCAGACCCTTGAACGTCCCCTTGTCGTATTGCAGGTTGTTCTTGAGTTTGACCGTGGTGCCATCCGAGTAGGCCACATGGTCAAGCACATCCACGGACACGATGCCGTCGGTACGCACCTGGGCATTGATATTGCTGGCCTTGGGCACTGAATTCGAGGTGGCCAGAGCCGGCGGCTGCAACACGATGGTGCCCTTGGCGGTTCCGGAGGCGTTGGCCACGGTGTAGGTAAGGGCGACGGGCTTCGTGGGCACCTGACGCGCGGTGATATACACGCGCTTATGGCTGACGAGACCAACCTTGATGCCGGAGTCGGCCGGTGCGCTCACCGTGGTGACGGACAGCACACCGCCCATCGGATCGACGTCATTGGTGAGCGGCTCCACAATGGCGGTATTATCCGCGCCAAGCAGGGCGACATCGTTGGCGGCAACCGGTTTGGCGGCCTCGCCGGTGGCAGGCTGCACCTCGACTCGAGCCAATCCGGTGGCCGGAATCGAACCTTGAGTAATGATGTAGGGCACATAATAGGTGCCGGGATTGGTGGCCTTGAACGTCAACGACATATCCGCCGCATTGGTGGTCGTCGAAGCGCCGTTGGGCGTATCCACCTGAGTCAGTTGTGCCGGCTGCAAGGAAGTGCCATGCACATAAGAGGACAGCTTGACGACGGTATCCGTGTTGGGAACGGTGGTTTTCGCTACCGGGTCGATGACCGCGGCCAAGGTGTTCGCGGGCTTGACCGAGAAATACACCATGCCGGTGCCGGTTGCCGTGCCGTCGGAGACGGTGACCTCGACGCCCACACGTCCCGACGCCAGCGCACCGGTGTTGAACGTAAGCTGGCCGTCGGCTCGGGTGGACACCTGCACCTGGTCGGTGTTCTGGGCCACAGCGGAGACCAGAGTGAGCGGGTCTCCATCCGGATCGTTGAAGCTGCTCAGCGCATTGGCGGTATAACTGGCTCCCTGCTCCACATCGATCTCGGGAGGAGTGTCGAACTGTACGGGAGCGTGGTTGCCTCCATCATTCAGGGTTACGGTCACCGTGGCGGAAGAGGTCTGGCCGCGACCATCGGAAATATCGTAAGTAAAGGTAACGGTGCCTGCGGATGCGGCGGAGGCATCGAGTTGCAGATACCGGCCGTCGTAAATCGGCGAAATGGTGACGTCTTTGTTGTTTGGTGCGCCAACCTTGGTGATTTTCAGTACGGAACAATCGGTCTGCTCGTCATTGCGCAGCGCGTCGAGAATCTGTTCCGAACCGGCTCGTGCGCCGATTTCATCATCCTCGGCTTTGATTTGGCCGGATTGTGCGGAACAGGTCTTGGAGAAGTCGTGGTGGTTGTTGGCCGAGTCGTTGTTCTGCTGTTCTTTCTCGGTCTGCTCGGTCTGTATTTTGTTCCACTGTATTTTGATGACTTTGGTGGAATCCTCAGGGTTCCACACATTGCCGTTAACCGTGTCGTTGAGCACCACAAGGCGATGGTTGGTGCGGAACACCAATTCGGAAGTAGTATTGACGGATTCGAGGGTTTGCGGCTTGACGCTGGTATCCGTGGGGGAGCAGGCGCGAATGTAGTTGCTGGCCTTCTGGCTCCAAGCCGAGTACACGCAGCCCTTGGACGATACCGGTCGTGCTGGATTCGCCTTGCCCCCGTTGGCTATGAAATTCGCCTTGGCATTGGACTTCAACGGGATAAGCGCAAGGCCTCTCGGTGATGCCGCGGCCACCCAATCGGACTGTATGTCATCGGTGGGAGGCTCCTGAAGGGTGAGGGTGCCGGTCGTGTCGACATCGACGCGGCCGCCCTTGAATATGACGGTTTTGCCGGTTGCGATTACCGGCGTGCTCCCGATGACGGTAAAGCTTTCAACGGTCTGCTGCTTGCCGTCGGTCAGCGATTCGAGGGTTTTGGCCTTGGCGCTGCTGGGATTGTCAAGACGCAGCACCATACCGTCGGATGGACGGTATCCGTAGACCTTGCCATCGTGGGTTACTGCGATGCGCCCGCCCTCGCCCAGCTTTATTTTCGGATCGGAAGTGGTGGGGGTCACGGAATCAAGGTTTTCCGACAAGCCGGTCCACACATTGCCGGTCTTCTCGTTGATCAGGGCTGCGGTATCCCCGCCGACCACAGTGGTGGTGTTGGCTTTGATGTCGGTCTTGACACCGGTGCTGACCGTGGATGCCTTGATGGTGGAGGCTTTGGTCGTTTCGGTCAGGATGGTGTCGCCATTATGCTGTGCGATGTCGAATCGTGGGGCGGAGGAGGAGACGCCGGCGTCGGCCTCCTTGTTCTTTACGTTGAATCGTGCGGCCTTCTGGTTTTTCAGCGAAGTGACCCATACGGTGCCATCGTCCAGTTGCACATGGCGGCGCGTGACGGTGCTCATGATCACCGCGCCGGCA
>ENA-OQIT01000003-OQIT01000003.1-human-gut-metagenome-genome-assembly--contig:-NODE-3-length-122895-cov-7.810855_pt1 | contig 122895 bp, 115 predicted proteins | sample MGYA00242587_ERZ504752 | MGnify/ENA primary metagenome ERZ504752 (study PRJEB26092, sample SAMD00036352) | human gut metagenome | host: Homo sapiens | study: EMG produced TPA metagenomics assembly of... | reverse complement strand
TCGTCGACGAGATCAACAACCGTCCCATGCGCGTGCTGGACTACCGGACGCCCGCCGAGGCGTTCGCCGACGAACTGTTAGAATTACAGGACCAACAAGGGTGTTGCACTTCTAAATAGACATCGGGTTGGATGAACCCATTCGGCGATGCCGCTATAATGGAGACTGACAAGGTACTTTTCGGCTTCCAGCCACCTACGGGCTTCGAGTTCCTGATCCGGCTTGAACTGGCGTTGGACGCGTTTGCCGGGTTCTAATGGATTTGGGTATCGAACCTGCCATGCTATTAGTGCACCGGTTCTGTCGTAGCGAGCCAGCACGGTTCCCCATTTACTCCGTGGAGGCTTTGACTGATAACTTTCATGAGAATGACTGATTCTCGGCATGATAATCTCCCTCGATGGCGCAAGGCGCACCCTGTGTGCACCTTGTGTGGGGAGATTGAAACTGAAAGACGCTGTAAGTGGATACGCTTAAAGAACTATGTTCGCATTTGTCATCTAGAGATGACAATATATTCATATCTTGAGTGTATTTTCATTGAATGCCATTTTTTGATAATTGACCTATTGAGTTGAGTGTGCGGAAGCCTTCAGTAATGTGCTTATTCTGTTATGCCTTATTCACTGTGCCGCTTTGATGAAGTCTTCGGCGAGTTGGTTGACGGCCTAGTTGCGGTGCCGGGCAACGATGCGCTGATAGTGCCTGATGGAGACCTCCTCACTGACGCGGCCAAGTTCGTTCATGACCTCCCTCAGAGTGTCGCCCTTAAGCATGAGTATGAGTCGTCTCATGCCTTCTGCTGGTATGTTAGACATTGGGTATGTAGCACTGTTCGCATACAGAGAGGGCATACGAACAAAGATTGGCAGCGTTAGAGATGTCAGGAGCCGTGGTGGTTTTGTCATCTTTAGATGACAAAACCACCAATGATAGAGTCTTCGAATATACATCAATGCTTTAATTAAATTGGGATAAGATTCCCCAAACAATAATCAAAGGAGATTATCATGAAATACTTTAGGTGCATACTGAGCAGCATTATTGCAATCTTTTTGTGCATGTCAGCTTTCACAGGAACCGCAACAGCTGTCGAGAACAATTCACCCCCTATTGACGTGACAACATGTCAAACTAATCCTATTGAATTGACTGACGAGCAGCAAGACACTTTAAATAAAATCGTATCTGTTGGCACACATTTTAAATATGTGGACAATCAGTTGATTATTACCTTGAATGAGAGCGAGCTTAAGAATACATACGGTTTTTCGGAATCTCAATATACATTCTTGCAAGATACCGTCCTAGGAGCTACTCATGCTGATAACACTTCGTTTGCAAGGGTTCCTGCCTCTCCATCCGGAGCGATGGCGAAATGCGATGGATGGTATATTTCCCACTCGGATCTTACTGTAGGCATTGCTACCGCCGTAACCGTCGCGGCCGGCATAGGCCCCGAGGCGCTGGCAGCGGCCTTGACTGCGTTGGGGACCATGGTCGGAGGACCTGCTGGAACAATTGCCGGCATACTTGTTTCTGCGGTAGGGACTCTATACCTTGCGAATCTCGCTCTGCAAATCACCCGCGCTATAGCCACCGGAAAGGGAATCTGTCTCACGATAGCCATTCCACCCGGAGTCAGTGTTCAATAGAAGGAGCATTGTGAAATGTTCTCGCAAAATATGCTGATAGCACCCGAGGCATTGTTTACAGGTGCGTGTATATGCTGGTTCGGTAATTTTGCAGTCTCAGACACCCCCGACCCTACAGGAAGATCACTCCTCCTATGGTTGAATGGTGCAATTATGGTCGGCGCGTTTATTTGGGCGATAATACAGTCAATTCAAATCAACGATAAGTATCCCTATCGTTGGATTAGGTCCACAATATATTGTGGCCTTATCCTTCTCGCGCTGATTATCTGCAATACCAACTGGACTCGATCTGCAGCATTAGTTGCACTTATTTTATATAGTATTGTAAGCATACGTAAATTACGAAATAATGAGATTACGAAGGAGAATAAATAAAAGAACATTATAAAAGACCGTCAGTGAAATACTGACATTAAATCGAATCCAATATGACTAAGATTTGTTGGATGGCCTTCTAAAATAAGGCCATCCACAATGAGAAACAGAGAAGTCTTAGATATTTCGAATTTAGTAATGTAATTACGACATGAACAAAATACATATTGCATCGTCGCCAGTCATATATTTTTAGTGTATTTTGCTTACTAATAGTATTCTAAACAGAATCACTATTGCTTCATTCATGCTCTTCATATACGACAGCTGCTTTGATAAAGTCTTCGGCAAGTTGATTGATGACCTGGCTGCGATGCTGGGCGACGATACGCTGGTAGTGCTTGATAGCGACTTTCTCGCTAACGTGGCCAAGTTCGTCCATAACTTCCCTCAGAGTGCCTCCCTTGAGCATGAGCAGCGTCGCGTGGCTCGCTCTCAGTGATTGGAAGGTCAGATCGGTACGTCCGGCCTTCTCCCTAGCTTTGCGGAACTGGCCTTCCAGGGTGGTCTGGCTCATCACCACAGCACGTTTAGGCCGAAACACCATAGCTTCAGAGTCCGTCCATTCGCAATGCTTGAGCAAATGATCATGGATCAGGGGAATAAGTCCGTCAGGGATGGGAACAGTGCGTCGGCTGGAGTCGGTCTTGGTCTTAGCTATGCGCGTCGAGCCGCGATCCGAATATCCTCTGTTGACGGAGTGGCGCACGGTCAGGCGTTTGGCTTTCAGATCGATGTCCTTGACCTGCAAGCCGCACAGCTCGCCGCAACGGAGGCCTCCGACGAGCGTGGCGAGTACTACTGTCAGTCTTGTGTAGTCGGGCATATTCTCCGCTATCAGACTGAGTTCGAGAGGTGTAACAGGCGGAACGTCCTCTCTGGCGGAACGCGGTGCTGGCGGTATGGGCAGGATGAACGGGTTGTCTCGGATCAACGGCGGAGAGCCGTCCATACTCATCTTTGTGGCGCTGGTGAACGCCGCTTTCAGTCGCATGCATGATCGGCGGAATGCCCATTGTCCCTCAGGGTGCGGCGCGTCATACCAGCGTTTGATGTCCTTCGGTGTGATCTCGGCCAGAATTTTGCCCTTGAAGCCCGGCATGAAATGCGCAATATCGAGATTCAGATTGCGGAGCGTACCTCCGGCTATCCTCTCACCGTTCGGCAAACGGTATTCCTCCGCCCACTGGGTCACGTAATCCTCGAACGAGATAAGGCTCGTGCGCTTCCTGCGACGGCGTTCGGACGGGTGAACCCATTCCTGGATGTTCTTGCGGTCCAGTTCGACCAGGTGTCGCTCCTCTTCGAGCCACTGGTGCGCTTCGTGCTCCATATCCGGTTTGAACTGACGCTGGACCTTTTTGCCCGGACGCTTCGGGTCCGGGTATCGCACCTGCCAAGCGACAAGATCGCCCGACGCATCATAACGCGGCGTCACGGTGCCGAACTTGCTCCGGCGCTCCAACGACGGCCCTGTACTACCTTTCTTCGTCCTTACAGGCATGGTAAAACTCCTTGCTAAATCCGAAATCGATGGCACAATGTAGCCGCTTCAAAAAATGCCATCAAAAATGCCACCAAGTAGCCTGAATAGGCTCTCTACGGGCCGCTGCACCTAAAAATGCACCTATGCCACCTGAGGCCTTGCAATCATTGGTTTTTAGGCTGATTCAATCACTCATTACAGGCCGTTTCGGCCGCCAGTCGCATGAAGATGACAACAAGGAGCAACACTGCTCGCATATCTACCGGCAAGAACCGGAAACCGTTGGTATTATTGACTTCGCAATTGGTAAAGAGGTACAGGCATGCTTTCGGAGCGATGGATTTCGGCCCATGTTCCATGGGACCGTATCCCCCTCTCTGGGGGTACTTCACTAAAGACCCCGGTCATAGCGACCGAGGTCTTTTCGTATTCGCGGGACCAGGTCTAAAAGCATTCGGCCCGCTTGATATGTGCTCATGGTTTCATCTCAGCACGTGTTCGCGCCCGCCACAAGGACTATCCCACCGTAGACGATGTGACATCCTCCACACTGTGACTTCGCGCACAGGGTCCCGACGCCACCCTCACCCCGTTTATCGACACCATGCGTGTATAACCGCATATGGCATCATCGGCGAACATCGGCCGGCAGACCAGTTGCACAAGGAGAACATCATCCACATGGCAGACACCGCCAACACCAACACCAACGCCTGGCTGCCGGCGCTCAAAGCGGCGTTTCCGCTGACCATACCGATTTGCCTGGGGTTCCTGTTTCTCGGCGCCTCGTATGGCATTCTCATGGGCACCAAAGGCTTCTCCTTCGTATGGCCGATGTGCATGAGCGCGTTCATCTTCGCCGGTTCAATGGAATTCGTCACGGTGAATCTGCTGCTCTCCGCGTTCAACCCGCTCGCCGGCTTTCTGCTGGCCCTGATGGTCAACGCCCGTCACCTGTTCTACGGGCTGTCCATGCTCGGCAAATTCAAAGGGCTCGGCTGGAAGCGCCCATACCTGATTTTCGGTATGTGCGACGAGACCTTTGCCATCAACTCCACCGCGAAAATCCCTGCCGGCATCGACCGTGGCTGGTTCTACTTCTGGGTTACGCTGTGCAATCAGCTGTATTGGGTGACCGGTGCCACACTGGGCGGGCTGATCGGCGCGCATCTGCCGTTCAATACCGACGGTCTTGATTTCGTACTGACCGCGCTGTTTCTGGTGATTTTCCTCGATCAGTGGCTCGACGGCAAGCATCGCGAGCGACTGTCCGCCGTCATCGGTGTGCTGACATCACTGGCCTGCCTGCTGATATTCGGGGCCAATGATTTCATGATTCCCTCGATGATCGCCATGCTGATACTGTTCGTCGCGTTGCGCCCGCATCTGGACGTGTTGCGGCCGGCCGCCGACGCCCCGGAAGCCACGGCAGACCATGCCATGAGCCACGCAGCGGACCAGCAGAAGGAAGGACAGACGCGATGACGATGACCATCTGGCAAGGCGCAATCACTATCGTGACGGTGGTGCTGGGCACGATGTGCACCCGTTTTCTGCCGTTTCTGGTGTTTCCCGAGTCCAAGCAGCCGCCGCGCATCATCGAGTATTTCGGCCAGGTCCTGCCCTATGCGATGACCGGTCTACTGGTGGTATACGCACTGCGCAACACCCCGATTCTGACCGGTTCACACGGCCTTCCGGAACTCATCGCCTGCACCGTCATCGTGCTGCTGCACGTATGGAAACGCAATATGCTGCTTTCAATCGCCGGCGGCACAATTGTATATATGTTGCTGGTGCAACTGGTGTTCTGAGGCACCCGACTCGTTAGTCTCTCCCTCCGCTTCGCTATGCTCAGCACCTCCCTTACAGAGGGAGGTAATCTTCTGTACCTTCCTCTGACGAGGGAGGCGGCACCGCGAAGCGGTGACGGAGGTAGAGACCCGCAGTCGTAAGACTGCGAAACACACAGCATCGGCCACAGGCCGATTCCTACAGCTGCTTCGCCACCCAATCGACGATGTACGGGGCGACTTCCTCAATCTGGTCGATGGCGACCTCGAACTCGTGCTTGCCGCCGTACCACGGGTCCACCAGATCGATCTGATCTTCGCGGCCGGGCTTCGGCTTGGGCAGATTCGGGTCGAAGCTGCGGTACATGTGCACTTCGGCGCGCTTGCCGGCCGGCAGCATGCGCAGCAGGGCGCGCATGTGGGAGGCGGTCATCGGCAGGAACAGGTCGGTACGGTCGATTTCCTCACGCGAGATGCGGTGTGCGAAGTGGTCACGCGGAATCTCATCACCATAGCCACGTTCGCGTAGCACGCGCACGGCACGCGGGTCGATCGGGTGGCTCCACTCCTCGTCGGACACACCGCTGGATTCCACGTTCACCTGGTCGCCAAGACCGCGCTCATTAAAGAAGTGACGCAGAATGATCTCACCCATAGGCGAACGGCAGATATTGCCGGTGCAGACGGTCATTACGGTGTAGGGCTGGGTATTGCTCATAGCTTTGAATCAATCCTCAATCGGGCTTCACCGGGCCGCACACGGCCCGACTGTATTGTTGGGGTCGAATGAATATGAATCCGGCTCATGCCGCTATAAAGGGCATAAGCCGGATTCGCATGCTTACTTGGTTTTGGCCAAGATACGGAAACGATAGGAATCGATGCCGGACTCCTCCTTGGCGGGCGTATGCCACTCGCCCACTTCGGCTTCCCGCCACATCCCGGCCTCGACCAGCGACGCCATATCGGGCGCGTAGCTGTCGGCATCCACGGTGGCGGCCAGATCAGTCACATAGGCTTTGTCCGCGAACGGCAAAGCCTTGGCGAACAACTGGGCGCCGCCGATGATCCAAATCTCCGAACGGTCCAGACCGTCGTCCGGAATCGCCTCCTGACGGGCCATATCGAGCGCGTCGTCAAGACTGGTGACCACAGTGGCCCCCGGCGCACGGTACATCGGATCGTGGGAAACGACGATGTTGTCGCGGTTGGGCAGCGGCCGGTACTTGCCCCCCAGCGATTCCCAGGTCTTACGACCCATAATCACCGGATGGGAGACGGTCAGCTCCTTGAAATGCTTCATATCCTCGGCACAGTGCCAAGGCATGCCACCATTGAGGCCGATGGCACCGGCGCGACCTTCCTTGTCACGGGCTTCGGCCCAGATAAGATTCACCGAGAAGGTCTTGGGATAATCGTCACCCCAGTCTTCTTCAGTGGCAGACAGCCCGGCAGATCCGGGCTCGGGTTCGTGATAGCCGCTACGGCTACTGTCATGCTCCATTTCGCTTACTCCTCCTGGATTGCGGAACTGGGCCTTAGTGTAGTGGACAGCGAAGACTCGGGGGCCGTCACCTTCACAGTATTCGCTGTCCACGAAACGGTAATCAGCATCAGACCGCAACAGGTGCCTTAATAGTGGGGTGATGCTGGTAGCCGACGACCTTGAAGTCCTCATACTGGTAGTCGAACAGGGAATCGGCCTTACGGATCTCGATGGTCGGGTACGGGTAGGGCTTGCGGCCCAGCTGCTCAAGGAACTGGTCGACGTGGTTGTCGTAAACATGGCAGTCGCCGCCGGTCCAGACGAATTCGCCCGGCTTGAGCCCGGTCTGCTGCGCCATCATCATGGTGAGCAGCGAGTAGGAGGCGATGTTGAACGGCACGCCGAGGAACATGTCGCAGGAACGCTGGTACAGCTGGCAGCTTAGCTTGCCGTCGGCCACGTAGAACTGGAAGAGCGCGTGGCAGGGCGGCAACGCCATCTTCTCCACCTCGGCCGGATTCCACGCGGAGACGATCATGCGGCGCGAATCCGGATGATGCTTGATGAGGTCGAGCACATTGGAGATCTGGTCGATGGTGCGATTCGGGTCCTCGGGGGTCGGCGCGGGCCAGGAACGCCACTGCACGCCATAGACCGGGCCCAGATCGCCGTTCTCGTCCGCCCACTCATCCCAAATATGCACGTTGTGCTCCAGCAGCCAGTTGATGTTGGAGGAACCCTTCAAAAACCACAGCAGCTCATAGGCCAGGCCTTTGAAGAACACGGTCTTGGTGGTCAGCAACGGGAAGTACTTCGACAGGTCAAAGCGCATCTGCTGGCCGAACAGGGAAATCGTGCCGGTGCCGGTGCGATCGGACTTCAGCGTGCCTTCGGTCAGGATCTTGCGCACCAGGTCCTCATAGGGCATCGGAATGTCCGTTTCGGGACGTGCGGGGATACGGGAGCGAATATCTGCGAGTTGTTCTTCGGTCAAAGCCATGTGCACCAGTGTAGCTTAGGGGCATAATAGAGAAGTCCACTGATGCGGGAGAGCGGCCAGGTGCCGCGCTCCCCCGCTGGCATGGCGATGGGCCAGATCGCCGGCGGCTGAAAATAAAGGAGCAGCTATGGGTAAGCGACTGTGGGTTGAGCGTAACAAGGACGGTTCGTGGGATGCGTTCAGCGACGATGGCGCACACATTAAGTTCGGCAAGGATCGTGGCCAGTTCACGCCGGGCGATCTGATGAAGGTCGCGCTGGCCGGTTGCGCCGCGCTGTCCAGCCAGTTCGCCATCGAACATACGCTGGGTGAGGGCAAGGGTGCCAAGATTGTGGTGGATGGCACGTACGACCCTGAGAACGACGCCTACACCGGTTTCGAGGAGCAGGTGGTGATTGATGCTTCCGACGCCGGTCTGTCCGAGGAGGATGCCGACAAGCTCAAGGAGCGCGTCACCCGCCATATCGACAAGGGTTGCACGGTCAAGCACACCTACGTGCAGGAGACCCCGGTGCGCATGAACGTCACCGTCAAGCACTGAGACGGGATATAAATCGAAGAGGCTCCCTGGCGGGAGCCTCTTTCCGTATATTCGGACTTTACTGGCGATCGGGATCGATGGTCTTTTCGATCTGCTGGGCGACTTCGGGCTCGGCTGCGGACACCGGAATCTCCTCGACGCCGGCAATCTCCTCCAGCGACTTGGTAGGCACTTCGGCGGGCGAGCTCGGCACGGTGTCGAGACGCGATTCCGCGGCCTCAACATACTTGCGTGGCACCACGTACACCGGGCCGACCGCATGCTGCAGCAGGCCCTGGCTGGTGGAGCCCAGCAGCAAGCCAGTGAAGCCGCCGCGACCACGGGAGCCGACAACAACCACATCGTGATCGTAGCTGGCCTTGGTCAGGGCGCTCACGGCCGGGCCGGAAACGATCTGCTTGTTGATCTTCAGATCAGGATGCGATTCCTGCAACGGCTTGATGCGCACCTCAAGATCGTCCTTGTAGGACTCCATGACGGCGTCCTCGCCGTCCACACCCTTCAGGTTCGGCACAGCGGAAATCACGTCCAGTTCCGCACCCCAGCACGTGGCGAAGTCGGCGGCAATGTCCAGCGCCTTCAGACCCCACTTGGATTCGTCGGAGCCGACGGCCACCTTGGTGATCGTGTTGTTCAGGTGCATCAGGTTACCGTCATCATCGGTGTACGGCACCACCACAATCGGGCAGTAAGCATATGCCGGCAGCGATGAGGACGTAGTGCCCAGCAGGCGCTCGGCCAGACCGCCCTTGCCACGGTTGCCAATGACGATCAGATTGTAGTTACGAGACAATTCGACGAACACCGATGCCGGATCTCCGGTAACAATCAGTGTGGCGGCTTCGACGCCCTGCTCGTCTGCGATGGCCTTGGCCTTGGACAGAATCTCCTGAGCATCGGAATGCGCGGCGTTATCGTCCCCCATCGCCGTGTAAGTGGCATCGAACGAAACGGCGGCATAGCTCGGCAGGGAATATGCGCAGACAATCTGCAGCGTCAGCCCCGCGTGCTTTGCATAATTCGCGGCCCACCATGTTGCCTTGTAACTGGCATGCGACCCGTCAACGCCGACGAGAATAGCCTTGTCGTTAATCATGACGACCTCCTTGAAGTTATTGCGGCACGAATACCGCGTATCTCCAACAATACCCTGCGACACTCGGTTTGGCCGGTATCCTCCGCTCAAAAAGAAATCCGCGTATACGAAAAAGGCACATCCCAAAGGACGTGCCTTAATACGAATTCGCTTACCGCATAATTCTTGTCACATCACGCGGCGAATGGAATATCCAGCTCCACCGAATACGGAAACGTCGCTTACTGCCGTTCCCTGCACCGGGTTCATAGCATTCATCACCTGTCCGTTACCGATGTAAATGGCCGCATGAGTACCATTCGCAAGAATGTCACCCGGCTTGGCATCCGCCAAGCTTGCGACCGGAGTACCCACGGTGGCTTGAGCACCAGAGGTTCGCGGCAGGGAGATGCCAAACTGGGAGAAGACGTACTGTACAAAACCGGAGCAATCCCATCCTGCCGGAGTGTTGCCGCCGGCAACATACGGATAGCCTTGGAACTTCAGTGAGAAGCTGGCAAGCTCAGCGCCAGTGCCAGTCATTTTACCCAAGTCAACCTGTGGAATCGACGCACGCTGTTCAGAGCGGCTGGCTGCCGCAGCAGCAGCGGACTGGGCTGCCGCAGCTTCATCAGCGGCTTTCTGAGCCGCCGCCGCTGCAGCAGCTTCCTTCTCGCCCTGAGACTCGGTCTGTGGCACATCAAGAGTCTCGATGCCACCCCATTTAGAGTTCTCGTCAACCGAGGTGGAGGTGGATTCGGCGAACAAATTCTTCTTCACCGAACTCGCCTTCGGGAAAGAGCGTGAGGACACCACAGCACTCGTCTGCGCGGAATCGGCAGAGGCAAACGGGGCTACGCATGCAAACATGGCACCCGTGGCGATAACCGCCACTGATGTGGAAATAATATTCTTAACGTTCGTCATCAGCGCCTTACCTTAGCACACATGGGTCGATTTCATAACAGGAATGTCTTTTCGAAGATGATGTCGCGGGTGTATCACTCGGCAGGAGAACGCAACGGGCCTCGGATACCGATTGGCATCCGAGGCCTGCAATATATCAATCAATAAGACTGCATCACGGGATACGTACCACGATGGTGAGCTTTTCGGTCATGGCACTAGCGAGAGCCACGCTATAGCCATTCCATCCACCATGGACCGCCTGACCGTTGCCGACATACAACGCCACATGATCGTAGTGTGCACCACCGTTCCATCCACCGGTGTTGGCATAAATCAGAATATCGCCCGGCTGCAGGGATCCGTCTGTGACTACGTGGCCACCAGGAACATTGACGTACTCTTCAGGCCAACCGTGGAAGTTAATGCCACGGGCCGCCAACGCTTGACTGACCAATGCGGTGCAGTCCATGCTCTGTCCGATCAAAGAATACGCACGGTCGATAGAGGCACCGGCACCAGCGGAAACCGAACCACTGGCATCGGAATAAGTAACAGAAGAGCGAGACTCATTACGGCTCGCGGCGTTGGCCTGCTCCTGGGTCGCCTGAGCCTCGACCTCCGCCTGCTTCTCGGCCTCCTCTTCGGCAGCCTTCTTGGCCGCTGCGGCATCCTTTTCCGCCTGAGATTCCGTCTGCGGCACATCGAGGTTCTCAATGCCGCCCCAATCAGCATTGTCCTCAACGCTCGTGGCAGTGGCTTCAGTCGTCAGATCTTTGCGCACCTGGGTGTACGAGGGGAAGGACTTGGTGGAAGTCACAGTAACACCCTCAGCTGCAGTTGCTGTAGGAACAAACATAAACAAGCAGGCACAGGAGACAATCGCGGCAACAATGGAAGAAGCTACAGTTTTGGTCTTCATAGAACCATCACCCTACACGGTGCGCATTAACTCGTACAGGATGGAAGAAATAAAACACCCCGGAGCTATTGGGATATATCGGCGTGTCGGCACAGGTCAGTTCGGACTAATACGCGGCCGCAACACTTGAAATGTCATTTCGCGCGAACGATTGCCGATAGGGCGACGTCACATCCGAACAGTAATCACCGAATGTAAGCCAATGAAATGAATCAGTAGTGAACGTACTGGAACTTACCGGCTTCGGCGGCGCTGAACGTACGGGTCGAAATCACACCCAATCCCTTGGCATTGGATTCGGAGATCTCAATGGAGCCGTCGGCATTGATCTTTTCCAGAACGGCAACATGGCCGTACGCGCCATCGGCATCGGCCTGGCCAGGAGCGAACACCACAGCATCACCGACATGGCGAGGAGTGTTGTCCACCCAATAGCCCAAAGCGGAAGCTGACGCCGCCCACGCGCCACCATTGCCGAAGTTGCCGCTGGAAGGCAGGCCCAGTTCGGCACGACGCTGGTACGCGTACCACGTGCACTGACCCCACGGATAGTTGTTGGAGTTGGTGCCAACGGCATGGTTCGGGTTGAAGCCAGCCGGCACAGCATCGCCATCGGCATCCACGAGAGCCGACACCACAGGATTGTTCGCATTATTGCGATTCATCAGCTTGGCGTCCAAGGTGCTGTCTGAATTGCTCAGCCCCCAGCCGCCTTCATTGGTGGACTGTGCGGTAACGGAGGATGAACTCAAATCAGTACGCGCTTCGGAACGAGAAGCCGCAGTCACATCGCTGATGCGCTTAATCTGCGTGGTCGTCGTGGCCGGATCAGCCACGAACGAGTTCGTGGCGTCTTCATTGTTGGAAAACGCGAGAGCACCTGCGGCCGTGCCGACCAGAGCGGCCAGTGAGGCCGAGGCAAGAATATGGCTACGGCGTTCAGCGGCACGAGCGGCCTCACGAATGGAACGGCGGGTCTGGGGAGCGATTTCGTTGATCTTCTCGGCAATGGCCGGATCAAGCCCCAAAACAACGGCGTCGCTACCAGCGGATTGCACCGCACGCACAGCACGAACGGAATGAGAACCCTTGCCGGAGGCAAACAATGCCTTCGCTAAGCTGAACTTCTGGCGCGAGACCGTGGTCGCTTTATGCGAAGCATGCTTCATACTACGTTAACTCCTTGGATGGGTTCGGCGGGGTCATTTCGATGACCTCGTATGACCGTCACAATTGAGTACTGTACAACGAACAGAGGTCAATCCTCAATGTGATCCCCCACCATCCGGGTGTGTCAAACGATTTACGTAACCGTGCGGCCGGGTGAAAAAACTGCCTTGTTTCCGCCCGTTCACGAACCTCACTATCCGGTTATCGGAAGAATCACTAACTCATGTCATTCCGACACACCGTAACCATGATGTGCTGCGTACATTCTGCACTGCATTCCGCATTGCCACCACTGCCGCCCGGCACCCCGGAATTCCGCAGTAACCCCGCAGTAATCCCGCACACCGAGCATTATCCGCGATATTCCCCAACACTGGTCTACCCTTGAAACCATGACTATCACACTGAGTATTCCCGAGTCGCTGAAGCCCGAAGATGGTCGCTTCGGCTCCGGCCCCAGCAAAATCCGCCCCGAACAGATCGCCGCGCTCGACGCCGGCGCCACCACCCTGCTTGGCACATCACATCGCCAGGCACCAGTCAAGCAACTGGTCGCTTCGATTCGTGAAGGTCTGCGCGAGTTCTTCCACCTGCCTGAAGGGTATGAGGTGGCGCTTGGCAACGGTGGCGCCAGCGCGTTCTGGGAGATTGCCTGCGCTTCGCTGATCACCCGTCGCGCCGCATTCGGCACGTATGGCTCGTTCAGTGCCAAGTTCGCCGCGTCCGCCGCGAACGCACCCTTCCTTGAAGACCCGGTGCTGTTCCCCGGCGAGCCGGGCACTTACCGTCTGCCTGAGCTCACCGAGGGCGTGGACACATATTGCTGGGCTCACAACGAGACCTCCACTGGTGTGGCCGCCCCGATTCGCCGCGTGGCCGGAAGTCGTGAAGCTGGTGCCTTGACCGTCATCGACGGCACCAGCGCAGCCGGCGCTTTGCCTGTGGACATCAGCCAGACCGACGTCTACTACTTCTCACCGCAGAAGGCCTTCGGTGCCGATGGCGGTCTGTGGGTCGCCATCCTCTCCCCCGAAGCTATCGATCGTGCGGCAGGCGTCGAATCAAGCGCTCATCTGGAAGGCGCACATCGCTGGGTGCCGCCGTTCCTCTCGCTGACCACGGCACTGAACAACTCCCGCAAGGATCAGACCCTGAATACGCCCGCCGTGGCCACCCTGATCATGATGGAAAACCAGATTCGCTGGCTCAACAACAACGGCGGCCTCGCCTGGGCCACCACACGTTGCGCCAAGTCCGCATCCATCCTGTACTCGTGGGCCGAGCGCTCCGAATACGCCGCTCCGTTCGTCGTCGATGCGGACGCACGCTCGAACGCCGTGGTCACCATTGATCTGGACGAGCGAGTCCAGGCCTCTCAGGTACTGTCCATCCTGCGCGAGAACGGCATTGTGGACGCCGCCGGCTACCGCAAGCTGGGCCGCAACCAGCTGCGCGTTGGCGTGTTCCCCTCGGTGGAACCGGCTGATGTCATGGCCTTCACCAAGTGCGTCGACTATGTGGTCGAGCACCTGTGATGGCGGTCTATGCCTCGCATGGCCGACCATATATGCCATGCACATTGATCGGTCTCGACTGATACCGATTGAATAAATCGTAGGGAGAGGTGTTTGACGCCCCTCCCTACTCTTACTACAGTGCATGAGTATGAAGTTCGCGCCTCTCATTGACCCTGCCGTCCGCAAACCCGCGCCCAAGCCCGTACGGGTGGACCTGCGTAAGGTGTTTGCCATCGGTACCGGTCTATGGATTGTGGCGTTGATCGTCGTGCTGATTCTGCTGGCCGTGGGCTACAGCGTAATGCCGTTGGTGATTATGTGCGTGGCCGGTGTCATTATTGGCTTGCTACTGCTGGTCTGGGAATACTTCGACCGCTGGGACTACCGCCGCCTCGGACAGTAACGCAACACAAGCTCCCTCTGATGACGGGAGCTGTCAGCGTAGCTGATTGAGGGAGAGACCGCGGCCGCAGGTCGCTCATCAAACAGCATTGGTGGCATGCAAGGCATGCCACCAATTCCTTACCTCACTGCGCCAACGGCAACGTAAGGCTGAACGTACTGCCTTGCCCGGGCGCGCTCCATACGGTCACATCGCCATGATGGGTCAGCGCCACATGCTTGACGATGGCCAAGCCTAGGCCCACGCCATCCGCCGTGCGATTGCTCTGTTCCACGCCCCGGTAGAACCGCTCGAAGATGCGCGCCTGGTCCTTCTTAGCGATGCCCGTGCCTTGGTCAATCACGCGAATCACCGCGCGGTCGCCATCCTTGTCTTTGGATGCGGACACGCTGACCACGCCATTTTCCTTGGAATAGCCGATGGCGTTTTCGATGAGCTTGGTCACGGCGCTGTCGATCTGGCCCGCCTCACCATTGATGACTAGATCATCGTCGCCCTTGATGTTCAGCTGCACGCCAGCCTCGGCTGCCTGCGGCTCCAGTCGCGCCGCCGTGGCCCTGAGCTGTTCCATAACGTTCAGTCGGTTGGCGGAAGACGGCGTAATCGGCTCCTGCGCGCGTATGAGCAGCAGCAAATCAGACACCATGTGGTTGAGCTTGCTGCAGCTGGAACGCACCTGGCGAGCGTCGGCAGCCACCTGCTGTTCGTCCAGATTGCCGGACTCCAGCGAATCGGCGAGTTTGGCCAGAGCCTCAGTGGGGCCCAACAATTGCTCGGACACATTGGTAATAAACGAGTCACGCACTTGAGCGAAACGAATCACGTCACTGACATCGGTAATCAACACGATGACGAACTGCTCGTTGATACGCCCTACAGTCACCTTCAGCCAGTTGGGGCGGTGGACGGACTGCGTGGCGACGTGATCGCCCTTGTTCTGGTCTGCGACGTACCGCTCCGGAGTATCGGTGGTCAAGTCGAACTGGCGCTTGCCACCGGACTTGCGCGCCTCGTGAATGGCATCCAGCACCTGCTGCTGGGCAATGGCGTCATCTGACACCACACCCAGGCGGTAGGCGGCGGGATTGCAGCGGACCACCTCGTCGTGCTCGTCGACCACCACGGACGCACCTGGCAGCATGGACAGCAGCGTGGCGGTGTCGTCGGACAGATCGTCATTGTCGTCATCATCGGCCAGCGGCGATTCCATGGACACTCGATGTGTCGCAAATCCCACGATGAGCGTGATGATTCCTACCACAAATAAAACAGCCGTGACAATAAGAGCAATCGCGGCGACGAGCGGCATCTGTGTCATGCCCCCATTCTTTCACACCACACGCCGGGATTGCGGTTTGCCGGCACGCCGGTAACATGAATTTCAGGTGAACAACCCAATGAACAGTAGAACAACTTGAGGTTGCCATTACCTACGTTGAAGTGGGGAACAAGTACTGGAATAATACACTGGTACAGGTTGCAATAAGCAAGCATGAAAGGCTAGAGAAATGCGCGTTATTTTCAACGAGGAGCTGAAGCAGGTTGCTGACGACCTCGACCGTATGGCGCAGAACGTACGCAAGGCGATCAAAGGAGCTGGGGAAGCCCTGCTGAATCAGGACGTTGAAGCCGCACAGACTGTGATTGACGGCGACATCGAAATCGATGCCCTGGAGTCCTCTGTGATCGACCAGTGCGTCAAGCTGCTCGCCAAGCAGAACCCGGTGGCCACCGATCTGCGTGTGGTCGTTTCCACCATGCGTCTGGCTTCCACGTTCGAGCGTATGGGCGATCTTGCCCGCCACGTGGCCGAGGCCGCTCGCCGCACCTACCCGGCCGCCGCGATTCCCGAATCCGCTCAACCGGTGTTCGCCGAGATGATCGACTTCCTGGACAACACCGCTGACCAGCTGGTGGCCATGCTCTCCGATCGCGATGCCAAGACCGCCGAGGCCATCATCCTGGCCGACGACAAGCTGGACAACCTGCACCACCAGACCTTCGATCTGGCGCTGTCCGATGACATCACCCGTCAGCAGACCGTGGATATCGTGCTGCTGGGCCGCTTCCTGGAGCGTCTCGGCGATCACGCCGTGTCCGCCGCCCGCCGTGTGGTGTACATCGTCTCCGGCTTCGACCCCACTAAGGAGCCGACCCGCGACGAGGGCACCGACATCGACTGATTGGGACTTGTTCTCACATTGGGCGAATAACTGAACACTTGTTCTCCTGTGGTTTGAGGAGGATGCCCGAAAGCGGCGATCCGGCTACGGCTGGACGCCGTTTTTTGTTGCTTTTGGGCGGTACACCGGCGTATCCATGGGGCGGCAAAACACCCATAGGGCGGTAACTTGCCCATGGGGCGGTTTGAAGGATATGTGAAACCGCGGAATTAAGCCATTCTGGCATACCGCCCCATGAGGGTTTTACCGCCCCATGGGGTAATCACCGCCCCATGGGGGATTTGGCAGGCATAGCAAAGGGGAGCCGCACGTTATGTGCGACTCCCCTTACAGCTTGTACCGTGTTAGCGGCTTAGGCTCACTTCTGGCCCTGAGCGGCGACAGCGGCGGCACCGGCAGCAGCAGCCTCCGGGTCCAGGTACTCGCCACGCGGCTTGATCGGCTTGAAGTTCTCGTCCAGCTCATAAAGCAGCGGGATGGCGGTCGGGATGTTGACCTTGGCGATCTCTTCCTCAGACAGGTTGTCCAGCATCTTGACGATGGCGCGGAGGGAGTTGCCGTGGGCAGCAATCAGCACGGTCTTGCCGGCCTTGAGCTCCGGCTCGATGGCGGACTCGAAGTACGGCTTCACACGCTCAACAACGTTGGCCAGGCACTCGGCTTCCGGAACCGGATCGCCGGCGTAGCGCGGGTCGTTGTTCTGGGCGTACTGGTCGTTCGGGTCGATCTCGGGCGGCGGGGTGGCGTAAGAACGGCGCCACAGCATGAACTTCTCGTCGCCGTACTCTTCGCGGATCTCGGTCTTGTTCTTGCCCTGCAGAGCGCCGTAGTGACGCTCGTTGAGACGCCAGTCACGCTGAACCGGAATCCACAGACGATCTGCGGCATCCAGAGCGATGTTGGCGGTGTTGATGGCGCGACGCAGCAGGGAGGTGAACACGATGTCCGGAAGGACGTTCTTCTCCTTGAGCAGCTCGCCGCCACGCTTGGCTTCGGCTTCACCCTGCTCGGTCAGCGGTACGTCGACCCAGCCGGTGAACTGGTTGGTTTTATTCCATGCGCTCTGTCCATGACGGAGCAGTACTAGTTTATAAGTCATACGGTTCAGTCTACAGCCGCGTGCGCCCAAACACGAGTATTCGTCTTATTATTTCGCTCTCATAGCGCCACGGCAACCGCCAGCACCACCGCAAACAGCAAGGTCTGGAAGCTGGCGGCGGGCAGAGCCGGGCGGAATTGACGTTTATTCACGCTGGAGACCATGCGCACAGGTATTCCGGTGCCCGAGAGCAACAGCACCGCACCCCACGGCCACCATAATGTACCGCACATCAGCAGGGCGATGATCCATGCGATGACGCAGCACACAATCAGCAACGTACGCGCGCCGGACTCCCCCAGCCGTACGGCCAGCGTGTGTTTGCCATGCTCACGATCCTCGTCGATGTCACGGATATTGTTCACCATAATGATCAGGCAGGAGAACAGGCCAGCCGCCACAGCACCCAATAGTCCGCCGACGTCCACCGTGCCGCACAGCGCGTATTCGGTGCCCAATACCGCAGCCAAGCCGAAGAACAGGAACACGCCGACTTCTCCCAGCCCGACGTATCCATACGGATGCTTGCCACCGGTGTAGAACCAGCCGGCCAGCAAGGAGGCCGCGCCCACGGCCAGCAACCACCATGCTTGGGCGAGCACGACCGCCACAACACCGCATATGCAGGCGATGGCGGCGCAAATCATCGCCGCGAACAGTACATGCTTGGCCGGTACCAGTCCGGATGCGGTCAGTCGCTGGGGTTTGCCTGATTTCGATTCGTCCATGTCACGCCCGGCGTCAGTGCCGCGGATGCCATCGGAATAGTCGTTCGCATAGTTGACGGCGATTTGCAGGAACAGCGCGACTAGCAGGCACAGGATGGTCACCGGCCAGAATCGGTCCATCAGCAGGGTCTGCTGTTCACGGGCCGTGGCGCAGGAGGCCGGTTCTGGATATATTGCGATGCAGGTGCCCGACCGCTCGATATGCACGTACGCCATCACCGCCCCAACCATCACCGACGCGATGGAAGTGACCAAGGTCTTGGGACGCGCGCCCCGAACCCACAAGCCGATAGACATAAGCAATCCCTTTCATATATAACTCTGGCTCCCCTCTCTGAGGGGAGCCAGAGTATGCCTAATCAGCCAACGAGCGGCTTGACCAGCGGGAAGGTGATGGTCTCGCGAATCGTGGCACCGGTCAAGGCGATAAGCAGTCGATCAATGCCCATACCCATACCGCCGGCCGGAGGCATGCCCACGCCGAGAGCCTCGAGGAAGTCCTCATCGATGTCGCAGGCCTCTTCGTCGCCGGCGAGTGCGTCCTTGGCCTGGGCCACGAAACGCTCACGCTGCACGATCGGGTCGTTGAGCTCGGAGTAGCCGGTAGCCAGCTCGAAGCCGCGCACGTAGAGATCCCACTTCTCCACCACGCCGGGCTTGGTGCGGTGGCCCTTGACCAGCGGGGAGGTTTCGACCGGGAAGTCACGCACGAAGGTGGGCTCGTAAAGCTTGTCCTCGTAGAAGTGCTCCCACAGGTGTTCGACGAGCTTGCCATGGTTCTCCACGTCGTCGCGCTCCACGCCGAGCTTGTCGGCGATGGCGCCCAAATGCTCAACGGAGGTGCCGGGACGCTCAGGGCCGCCGTTCGGCACGATTTCCTCGCCCAATGCCTCGGACAGCGAATCGTACATGCTGATGGTCTTCCATTCGCCGCCGAAGTCGTATTCGGTGCCGTCGAGCAGGGTGACCTTGTGCGAGCCGTAGACGTCCATGGCGGTCTTCTGCACGAGCTCCTTGACCAGCTGGCCGATGGAATCATAGGTGCCATAGGCCTGGTAGGCCTCGACCATGGTGAATTCGGGGGCGTGCGTGGCGTCGACGCCCTCATTGCGGAAGTCGCGGTTGATTTCGAACACGCGATCGATGCCGCCGACCAGGCAGCGCTTGAGGAACAGTTCCGGGGCGATGCGAAGGTACAGGTCAAGGTCGAAGGCGTTCATGTGCGTGGTGAACGGGCGGGCGGCCGCGCCACCGTGCAGGGTCTGCAGCATCGGGGTTTCGACCTCGAGGAAGTCGTGGTCGTCAAAGGTGCGGCGCAGGGAGGCCACGGCCTTGGAGCGGTTGCGCACCATGTTGCGGATGTTCTCGTCCGCGATCATGCCGATGTACGGCTTGCGGGTGCGGGTGTCTTCGTTCAGGTCCTTGTGCAGGGCCGGCAGCGGCTGCAGGGCCTTGGAGGCGATAGCCCACTCAGTGGCGAATACGGACAGCTCGCCGGTCTTGGAGGCGATGACGCGGCCCTTGAGGTACAGGTGGTCGCCAAGGTCGACGAGCTGCTTGAACTGCTTGAGCGAGTCGGCGCCAATCTCCTTCTTGGAGATCATGCCCTGAATCTTGGTGCCGTCACCGGCGGACAGCTGCACGAAGCACAGGCCGCCCGCGTTGCGCAGGAACAGCACGCGGCCAGCAATGCCGACCATGTCTTCGGTCTCTTCGCCAGCCTCGAGCTTGCCGTCATACTTGGCGCGGACCGCCTCGATGGTGTCGGTGACGTCCAAGTGCACCGGGTAGGGGGCGATGCCGGCCTCAAGCATCATCGCGCGCTTGGCCACGCGCATCTGCACCTGCTCGGGGTGGGCCAGCGGGCCGAACTCCTTGTTGGAGGGGTCCACGGCTTCGTCCAGCGTGGCACCGGACTTGATCTTCTCGCGGATGGTGGCGTCCTGCTTGAGCAGCATTTCCGCACGTTCGACGGTGCTCATCTGCGGGACGGCCGGGGTTTCATTCTCAGTGTTTTCGGTATTTTCGACAACTTCAGCCATGATTCATCAGTGTACGCAAGGCCGGCGATTATGAGCCCGGCAGACCGCACGGCCATCTGAACACCCGCTCACATGACGCAAAACCGGCCCTGCACAAGGCTTGAGAGACCTGTACACATGGCGAATCCACCATCACGCAACACTCGCGACATGCCGATTTGCATTGTCCACCACCACAATGTAATATCTACATCTGTTGCCAAACGGGCTGTAGCGCAGCTTGGTAGCGCGCTTCGTTCGGGACGAAGAGGCCGCGGGTTCAAATCCCGCCAGCCCGACAACTGGACCGGATTGTTGAGAAATCAGCAATCCGGTTTTTCGTTTCCTGTCCCAACAATCAAACCAAGCGATCGAACAGCGGTAAACAACCCGCCGCACACAGCGACAAACCACATCACGGCAAGCCCCCGTATTTGTTGGCGGACCACCGTAATATATCGCTCGAATCAATCGATTGCCGCACTGTTTTTGTAAGTAATACTGAAGTAATTAGAGGAACCATGAAGAAGAGTCTGCTTGCACTGGCTTCGGGCGCGTTCATTCTCGGTGCCGCCGAGTTCGTGATGATGGGCATTCTGCCGCAGGCCGCGGCCGCCACCGGCGTGGACATCCCCACCGCAGGCCATTACATTTCCGCGTATGCGATCGGCGTGTGCTTCGGCACACTGATTCTGGTATTCGGCCGCAAGGTGCCGCCGAAGGACCTCATCATATTGTTTATGGTGATTGCCTTGGTGGGCAATCTGGCTTCCGCATTCTCCGTCAATGCCGCCATGCTGGTCGTCGCACGATTCGTCGCCGGCCTGCCGCACGGCGCATTCTTCGGCACAGCCACACTCATCGCCAAGACTCTGGCGGAGGAAGGCAAGGAGGCGCAGGCCGTATCCGTGATGGTCACCGGACAGACCGTGGCCAATATGCTCGGCGTACCGGCGGGCACCTTGATGGCCGAGTTCCTTTCCTGGCGTCTTGCCTTCGGCATTTTGGCCGCTTGGGCGGCAATGACGATTGTGCTGGCGTCGGCGTGGATTCCGTACGTTGCACCGATCAAGGACGCAGGCATCGCCGGTCAGTTCAAGTTCCTCACCCGCCGTGGCCCGTGGGTGATTTTGGCCGCCGTGTTCACCGGCAATGCCGGTGTGTTCTGCTGGTGGAGCTACGTCTCCCCTTGGCTGCAGAAAACCGGCGGATGGTCGTCTTCCCTGGTGCCGATGCTGATGATGCTTGCCGGCTTTGGTATGGTCATCGGCGGTCTGCTTGGAGGTCGTCTGACCGACCATTGGAGGCATGCCGGCGCGGCCGCAATAGGTCAGTCCATCTCCTGCCTCGGCTTGTTGCTGGTGCTTATCACTCCGGGTAATCAGCCGATGACCGCTGTACTGACGTTCTGGATCGCCATCGGATTGTTCTTTACTTCCGCTCCACAGCAATTGCTGATGACCGAAGCCGGCCAGGGCGGCGGCGAGCTGATCGCCGGCGCGGCTGTACAGGTGGCGTTTAACTTCGGCAATGCCATCGGCTCGATTGTCGGCGGCGCGATGCTCACCACCTTCTCGATGAACTATCGCTATACCGGCCTGGGCGGTATGCCGCTGGCTCTGCTTGCCGTAGGGCTGCTGGCCTTCTACTCGTGGCGCTGCGAAACCGATACCGACGCCATTCACCGCTTGCGCGAAACCAAGGTGGACTGAGACCAAGCTCACAGCAAACTCCCTGACGTGTTTGTTCACAGTATTAATAGACTGAAATCAGACACGATTCAGGGAGGTCTGGCGGTATGGACGAGGAAGCACTGCTCAAACAATTCGCCGCGCAATTCGCGCATGGTCCAGACGATGCCGACGACACCGATGCGGCGGCCGCAGCGCAAGGTGCCGATTCCACGGCGAACCAGGTTGCGGACGATGCCGATCAATCGCCCGCAACCTTTGATACCCAACAATTCCTGAACGGACTGGACGCGATTTTCGATCGCCACACGGCCGCCACCGAAGCCGGCCCGTACTTGGAACAGGCGATGGTGGACGCGGAAAACGCCGGCGACGAGGCCGGACTGCTCACCGTGCTCAACGAAACGATGGGCTTCTATCGCTCGCAAGGTCGGCACAAGGAGAATCAGTGGATTGTGCAGCGAGCGCTGGAACTGGCCGCTCGTATGGGCTTGACCACCGGCACATCCGAGGCGTGGGCCACCACGCTAATCAATTGCGCCACCTCGATGCGCGCGGCCAAACAATACGATCAGGCCGAGGATTTGTATCATCAGGCGCAGAGTGTCTGCCGGCATTCGCTGGCGCCCACCGACCGTAGGCTCGCAGCACTGCACAACAATCTGTCGATGCTCTACAGCGAGACGAATCGGCCCGACAAGGCGGAACTGGAGTTGCGTGAAGCGCTGCGCATTATCGAAGCCTCGAGCGTGAACCCGGACGCGGATATCGACGTGTCCAGCTCGCACACGAATCTGGCGTTGACCCTGCTGACCGAACACAAGTTGGAGGACGCGCATTGGCATGCAGCCAAGGCGCTGGAAATCTATCGCACCGGCCATCTGGAACATTCCGCGCATTATGCCTCCGCACTGGCGGGCTTCGCGCAGGTGTGCTTTGCCGAGAGACGGTATGCGGATGCGGTTACTGGATACCGGCATGCGCTGGCCGTGATCGAGGAATGTTACGGCAAGGACACCGATTACTGGCGTATCACCGCCGACAATCTGCGGCAGGCCGAGGAAGCGGCGGCGCAGGCCGGGGTGACGGTTGACAATGCAGGTGTTGCCGGCGATGCAGGCGCGCTGCCCCAGTCCGGCTCGCGGCTGCCGAACAGCCCGGCACAGGGCAAGACCGGTGCGAACGCGGCATCTTCCCCATCCACCGTTTCGGTGTCGACCGGTTCTGCGGGCGCGGCCGAGGCCGTTTCCGCATGCCCGGTGTCCGGACTGAAGCTGGCCCGCGCGTTCTGGACGCAGATGGGCAAGCCGATGATTGCGGCGAAGTATCCGCAGTATGCCGGGCGTATCGCCGCCGGTCTGGTGGGTCATGGCTCGGAATGCTACGGATTCGATGATGCGTATTCGCAGGACCACGATTTCGGCCCGCGCTTCTGCCTGTGGCTTACGGATGAGGATTACGCGGCGATCGGCGAGCAACTTGAGGTCGATTACGAGGCACTGCCGCGCAAGTTCAGCGTGGATGCGCAAGGCCGCGTGACGTTCGAGGCGCATGCCAGGTCCGATGCTTCCGGAGCATTCCCCTCCGCAGGTGCAGGCTCCACCGTCATACCCGATGCGGCAAACGCACCCACCCCCGGCACCGCTACGCACGATACCGCCACTGCCGAGTCAGGCGCGGCGTCCTCTGATGTGGCGGAAGCGATGACGACTCCGATTGATGCACCGCTCTCCCCCGTCACGCCGCGCGCACAGGGCGCGAATCGCCGTGACGGCGTGTTCCGCATCGGTGACTTCTTTGAGTCGATCACCGGGTATCGCACTGCGCCGGCGCAGACCGCGCCGCATGAGTGGCTAATGCTTCAGGAATCGACCTTGGCCGCCGCCACCAATGGCGAGGTGTTCGCCGATCCCACCGGTCTGTTTTCCAAGACGCGCCAAGGGTTCAAGAACATGCCCGACGATGTGCGGCTCGCGCTGATCTCCAAGCGACTCGGCATGATCGCCCAGGCCGGTCAATATAATCTGCCGCGTTCGTTGAAGCGCGGCGACGGCGCGGCCGCATGGCTGTCCATCCACGAGTTCGTGCAGGCCACCGCCTCGTTGGTGTTCCTGGTTAACGTGCCGATGGTGGTGGGCTATATGCCGTATTACAAGTGGCAGTTCGCAGCATTGCGCAAGCTGTCTGGCTCGATGTTCGCGCTGTTGCCGAACGTGGGCGAACAGTTGGAAACCGTGATGCGATTGAGTTCGGCAGCCTGCTATGGCGGGGCCGGATTTGGCGAAGGCGGCAAGGGCGCGGCTCCAGCAATCGAGAAAATCAACGATATTGTGGAGCAGATTGCGGTGGATATCGTCAAGGAACTCAAACGCGAACACCTGACCACGTCCGGCGAGACCTTCCTCGAATGGCAGCGCCCGTATGTCGAAGACCACATCGCCTCTGATGATCCGGTGCTTAAAAGTTTGTAGATTCAAGCTCCCTCTGCCACGGCTTCGCCGTGCCACCTCCCTCATCAGAGGGAGGTGTCAGTGAAAGGAACGTCGATGACCAACGAACTGACTGATGATGAACTGCGCGAGGCTATTGTGCGTCATGAATGGGATCAGTTCCAGCGCACCAACAATGAGGGTGGACGCGCGGCATGCCAAGGCAACTGGCCGGTGTTCCACCAGATGCGGTTGGCCCAGTTCCTCACATGGGAGCGGCCATTACTCACCAGCTATGCCGCTGATCTTGACGCGGCCGACCACGTGGGCCGCAACCTCGTAACCGAAAAATACGGCCGCATGATGGCCTCCACCGCACCGGAAAATTTCACGAAGAACATAGAGCCGTATATTCCGCGTCTCTCTGAAGAGCGCGCGGCCCGTCAGGAACAGGTCATCGCCCAGCAGGTCGCCTGGGCCAAGGATTTCCGCGAGCGCTACCCCAAGCTCGGCGAGGCGATGCGCGCACTCACCACCACCGAAGACACACCATCTGCCACCTCATTCGAAACCTATCTGCGCGGCGAGCTTGGTACGTATTCCGACCAGACCTTCGAACGTTACGAAGCGATGATTGGCGAGCGCGCCGCAGCCAGCCCGCAACGCAATATCACTGAGGAAACCTTGTTGCACACAGTCCAGCTCGGCGGTTTCGACACCTTAGAGGAGGCCGAAGCCTCCCAAGCGTAATACTCAGCCATTCACTGTGTATCGGACACCCCGACTGATGTACGTCGGCCGGCCATACCCAGGCCAACGCAATCTGCCGATCGCCCCACACCCAGACCACCAACGCAGCCTGCCCGCCAGGCCCCATTTACCAGCGCACATCGGCAGAATTACAGCGAGAATAGGCCCCAAAATGCCAGTGTCATCAGTGTGGCGAGAGTGCCGAGCGCTACCATCACGCATATGACGCGCCGCACACCGACGATATCGGCGCGGCAATACCAGACACGTTCCATTTCCCAAGCAAACAGCACCACCAACAGCATGGTCGCTATTCGCAGCACCACCCATCCGACGGCAAACAGCCGCGGTTGAGGCATAACCAATACAGCCGATACGCCTACGGCGCTCATATAGCCGTACAACAGCCCAGTAATCACCATCACCGCTGTGCCGATACCGGCAGATAAGCCGGCAATGCCGTGCAACATGCGCCGCTGGGCGGCCCCCAGCTCACTCGGCGTCGCATGCACGGCCCGCACAGTCGCCACACTACGTCGCCCGGCCAGCAACGTCTGTAGCCAAGAAAACACAGTCAAGCCAATACCTAATATCGCCGCCATCACGATCAGCACGGGCCCTGCCACCATCAGACCGGCCAGCACGCCAAGCGAGCCGACGATACCGGATCTGGTACGTTGCGACGCGGCGAAGCGCTGGTGAGGTGTTGCACCGGCGACTTGAGGCGTTGCCCATCCATCGGCTTTGGTTCCGGCAGTCACACCGTTCACCCAATTTTCCAGCGCTTGCGTATAGCCTTCGGCCAATGGCAGGTTCGGGGTGAATAAGCCCTCACCAGCCCGCATCTGATGGTTGCCGGCAAAATAGCGTACGGTGACGTTCTCGTTGCCGGACTTGTTGGCCGTAGCGATGATCCGCTGCGCCCCCTGTTCGATGGGCATGGCCGTATCGTAGGTGCCGTAGTTCACCAGCACCGGCATGGTGAGGGATTTCAGATACCGGTCGGCATCAAAGTCGGCATAGGCCAGATCGAATGGCGCGTAGTCCAGCGACATCAATTTGGCCATGTCTTTGACCACGGGCTTGGGTGCGCCGGCCTCATGCGTATAGGCGCTGACAGCCATGGCCATTTGCTCACGTCCATTGAACACCGGTGCGGATGTAAGTACGGCAAAGGCAATGTCTTGCCGTTTCGAGGTTAGAATCGTGGCGATCCAGGTGCCTTCGGATTCGGCGTAGACGCCGGTTTTGGCGGGGTCCACGCCGATTCTGCCACGCAACACGTCGAGCGAACGCCCGTATTCGCGAGCAAAACGCGGGTAGTCGCGATGCAGCACGGTGTAGTTGTCGTTGCGCTTGGCCGGCACCAAGGTCACGATGCCGGCAGAGGCCATGGCGTTGGCGATATCGCCGAAATCCTCGGCACCGCTGGTACCGGACCCGTGAATGAACAGACAAGCCGGGCGTGGCCCGGGAGCGCCGACCGGTTCACGTAGTACGGCGGGTAGCGTGACGCCATCGCCGGTCTTGATGGATAGTCGGGTTTCACGCGTACGATATCGCCCCTCGTGGGGAATGTTCGCATGGGCAGGGGTGATGGTGGTGTCGGCAGAAGCGATAGCGATGTGCTTGGTGTAGGGCCGTGTGTTCCATTGCGGCATCATCGCCCAGCCAAGTGTGGCGAATACCAGCGTCATCGCCATCGCGGTGGCGATGACGCTCGCTACCCGCCGCACCGAAATCCGCTTCATAGTTACTATGCCTCCCCCCATCAGCATAGAACAGTCGGCTCTTATCGGTCGGCTCCCGTCATAATGTGCTTCTACTGGGACCGTAATGCAATGGTTGTAACACTATTTTCTCTTCTTGACGGCACCGACTATGGCCCATACAACGGCCACTATTACCAGAATCAGTCCCACTACGGCGCAAATAATAGCCGTCAGCAATTGCGGATTCGGCGAGAACAGCGAAATCATCCGATCCGGAGATATGTACCCGAAAACCAGCGCGATCACGCCGATAATCACGCCTAATAGTCCGAATACCACAGTAGGCGCGCTGGTGCTCTGTTTCTGGATGTTCTTGGCATTCTGGACATCCTTAGCATTCTGGACGTTCTTGGCGCTCCCCCCAGGCTGGCATGGTTTGCCGGCGGTCTGAGACTGCCCATAGGGAGGTCGTGCTGAAGATGCTGCGTACATCGGCACATCATCGGCAGATGGAACCGGCCCACCATCTCCCTCCACGGCATCGGCAACTGTTTCCAGGGCAATCCGATCTGTGGTTGGTTCGATGGGCGATGGAGAGGCAGCTGTTGCCTGCGTATCCACATCCGAGACCGACGCATCCGCATGATTGTCGGGGACGGGCAGCACAGCCGTTTCGTCATCATCCGCTGCGGATGGCAGCACCGTGGTATCGGTTCGGTCATCGACGGTCACCATGGTTGTGGTCGCGGTGGTCGCGTCGGTTTCGGAAGGTATGGCCGTGGTCGGTGTCGCATCCTCGATGGAGGCGAATTCCTTGGTTTCATCAGTCATGATTCCATCTCCTAGTTGCAACGGCTTGATCATTCCGATTGTTCGGTTGTGTTCTTGCTTGTACTGTTGCCGTCGTATATATCGGCAAGCGGCTGGAACGTAGAGCCTTCCCAATCGGAGGCGTACACCACGTTGACACGTGCTTCCACCACATAGGGAATATTGATTTTTAATTCTGGGCCGTTGTCCGGCATGGCGGATTCCTTATACAACCATTCGTGATCAGGCCCATTGGTGGCACTTTCAGCTTCGAAGAAAACAAAGCTTGGACCCATGTAGTTGTTGTATACCATCTCGTATTTGCCGCCAACGTCACTCGAAGTGGAGTAGTAGGAGTCGGCGGTGCCGAAGGCGTAAGTGCAGGAATCCGGCAGAACGATATGCACTTGCGCCTGTGTTGCGGCTATGGTGATGGTACCGACCGGGCAATTACTGATGGAAGTTTTGCCATCCAGCATCTTCACCGTGTGCGGTCCATGTGTCTTGTCCCAATCGGACCAATCAATGATTGCCTGATCGGTGTTGTAGTTTTCACCGCTGAACGCCACACCTTGCTGCAATGTTTCAAACGTGGCATCGCTGGCATCGGCAACGAAGATGCCATCCTTTTGCACATCGTTCATGCCGTCGCTGTTTCTCGCACTGACAGATTGGCTCAGTGAAACAACAGTATTGATGCCGCTGGTACCAAGATCACGGTAGTACACGCCATACGTGCCTGAAACGATGGTCATGCAGAGCGCGCATCCACCGGCAACCAGTCCGAGAGGAATCAGACCACCGGTACGCCGTCCTCTGAATCCGAGAATGATGACCACCAGCCCCATCACTATGCATACTGCGGCAATCCAGATGGTGCCCAGACGCATAATGCCGATAATGCCCATGTCGTTTACCCAAATCAGTCCCATCAGACCGGCAAAGGAGAGGAAGGTAAGGCCCAGTATGCTCAAGACCACGATTGGGCCCGCCGGCTTGCGGCGCTTGGACTCGGTGGGGGCATAGGCCGTCGCATTCATACGGTCGGGGGCAAACGGCCCGTTGGGTACTGTGCCGGGCATCGCGCCGGGCACAGTACCCGGCATCACGCTGGGCATCGACTGATAGACAGGCTGTGAAACAGGCTGTGAAACAGGCTGTGAAACACTAGGCGCGGTTTGTGAAACAGGTTGTGAAACAGGTTGTGGAAAAGGTTGCGGAGCTGAATACAAAGGAGATTGAGGTACTGGTTGCGCGGCTGGATATGACACAGGCTGTGAAACCGGTCGCGGCGCAGATGCCCCGAATCCGTACCCTTCCTGCTGGCGAATGCCGCTTTTGGCCAACAGCCATAGCGCTAAGGCGGCGAGCGCAATACAACCCCACCCCGCACCTGGAATCACGATTGCCACGGCGAGGAACAGGAAGCATCCCAGACAATTCCAGTCCCATTGGCCGGCAATGAGGTCCTCGGCCAAGATGTGCCCATCGCGTACATCCGGCATCAGAAACCAGCCGAGTGCGTACAGAGCTGCGCCAAAACCGAAGAACAATGTACATACAATCACCAACGCACGTACTAATGTGGGGCTCCAGCCAAGCCGTAAAGCGATGCCGCTGCATACGCCGCCGATCCACCGGTCGTCGCCGCGAACCAGTCCACTGGATCGCACCCAAGTGAAGAAGCGTCGCGATGTCTTGTTTTTTTGCGGACCAGGCTGCGGCTGTGGCTGATATGGATTCGCGTTTGGATTGCTCATGATTCCATTACACCGCCCGACCACTGCCACAACGCTCGGGGAACACCCTGATTGTTCCCTGAACACCGGGTAAAACCCCGGCCGCAACGCCCTGAGCGCGGCACAATAGGAGTATGACGTCATCTCCCGAACCATTGCTGCCCGCGCGCATGCCGTTGATGCGCCCCCGGCAGGGCCGTTGGCTCACCGGCGTGTGCAAGGGCATCGCCCTGCACTTGGGCATCGGCGTGGCATGGGTTCGGATTGCGTTCATCGCACTGACCGTCCTCTACGGCGCAGGCATCATCGCTTATGTATTCCTGTGGGTGTTCATGCCTGCCGGAGACCCGGTGGCGGCTGCGGCTCGCACAGTGCCCGTTGATCAGGCGCCGCTTGCGCGAGGCAATCAGCCACTTGCCGCTCATGACGACGAATCGGCTGCCGCACCGGAATCATTGTCCGAGGCCATCCAACGTGCTCCGAAACCGGCCGTCGTGGCATTGGCCGGTTTCGCGTTGATGGCCACCGGACTGCTGCTCACCAGCACCGGTGCGGATGTCCAGATTGTGCTTCCGCTGCTGGTAGGGTTGGGCGGCATCGCACTGGCATGGATGAATCTTAGTCCGCGAGGCACGCAGCTGTTGTCTATGTTGGGCGGCATCGCACTGATTTTCATGGGATGGGCATTGTATGTGCATAATGTCAGCATTCCTGGGTGGGGCACCTCTCCTCGACGCATTGTTGCCAGCGGATTCATGATGATCGTCGGTATCGTGGTGGCGGTGATGCCGTGGGCGAACGCGATGCTGCAACGACTCACCCACGAGCAGGCATTGAAGGAGCGCGAAGAGGAGCGCGCGGACATGACCGCCCATCTGCATGATGGCGTGCTGCAAACGTTGGCGCTGATTCAGCTGAACTCCGAGGAACCGACCACCGTATTCGCCCTGGCGCGTAGCCAAGAGCGCGAGCTGCGCGAATGGCTGTATCAGGAACGTTCCACATCGGATCGTTCGGTGGGAACCGGATTGAAGCAGATCGCCGCCGAAGTGGAGGACGAGCACGGCAAGCCGATTGAGGTGGTCACCGTGGGCGACGCGCGGCCGAGCGCCCAGACCGATGCGCTGCTGGACGCCACCCGTCAGGCGTTGGTCAATGCGGTCACGCATGGCGGCGAGCCGGTGTCTTTGTATTGCGAGGCCAGCGACACGATGGTTGAAGTGTTCGTGCGCGACCATGGCGAAGGCTTCGATATGGACGCCATTCCGCCCGACCGGCTGGGCATCCGCGAATCGATTATCGGCCGCATCAAACGGCGCGGCGGTACAGTGGAGATAGTGTCCAGGGCCGGCTGGGGCACCGAGGTCAGAATGCATATGCCGATCGCGCTGAAAGCGGCGCAGGGAGAACATCGATGAGCGAGAACGAGACAGCCAAGATTCGTGTGGCCATGGTCGATGACCATGAGATGTTCCGTGCGGGCGTAATCGCCACATTGCGCGATTCCTTCGATATCGTCGGCCAAGCGGCGGACGTGCCCGGTTCGGTGGCGATGATCGCACAGACCAAGCCGCAGGTGGTGTTGCTGGATGTGCATGTGCCCGGCGGTGAAGGTGGCGGCGGTGCCGAGATCCTCGCCAAATCGCGCCCCTACTCCCCTACCACTGTGTTTCTGGCGTTGTCGGTTTCGGATGCGCCGCAGGATGTGGGGTCGGTGATTCGCGCCGGCGCCCAGGGCTATGTAACCAAGACGATTACCGGCGCTGATTTGATTTCATCCATCAAGCAGGTGCATGAGGGCTATGCCGTGTTCTCGCCAAAACTGGCCGGTTTTGTACTTTCGACCTTCCAGGGTGTGCCGGCGGCGGGGTCTGATGGCGGCGCTGATGGTGCGGCACGGGCTCATGATGAGGAGCTGGACCGGCTGTCCGCCCGCGAGCAGGAGGTCATGCGGCTGATCGCGCGTGGTTACACGTATAAAGAGGTGGCGGCCGAACTGTTCATTTCGATCAAGACGGTCGAAACGCACGTGAGCTCGGTGCTGCGAAAGCTTCAGCTTTCGAATCGCACCGAGCTCACCCGCTGGGCCGCCGATAGGCGCATCGTGTGATAAACGACAGATGAGCTCCCCCATCAGAGGGAGCTCATCTGCTCATATCACTCCGCGTCGCGGAAACCGTTGGGGTTCTTGGTCTGCCAGTTGAGGGAGGAGGCGGCCATGTCGTCGATGGTCAGCTCGGCCTTCCAGCCAAGCTCCTTCTCCGCCTTGGAAGCGTCGGCGTAGCAGGCGGCGATGTCACCGGGGCGACGCGGCTTGATCGCGTACGGAATCGGATGACCGGCGGCCTTCTCGTAAGCCTTGATAACCTCAAGCACGGAGTAGCCGTGGCCAGTACCCAGATTGTAGACGAACACGCCCTCCTTGTCGATGTGGTCAATGACGGCCACATGGCCCTTGGCCAGGTCGACCACGTGGATGTAGTCACGCACACCAGTGCCGTCGGGCGTGTCGTAGTCGTCGCCGTAGACCTGGACTTCCTTGAGCTCGCCGACCGCGACCTTGGCCACGTACGGGGTGAGATTCGCCGGAATACCCTTCGGGTCTTCGCCCAGCAGGCCGGACTCGTGCGCGCCGACCGGGTTGAAGTAGCGCAGCAGCACGATGGTCCAGGACGGATCGGCCACATGCACGTCGCGCAGAATCTGCTCCTGGAACAGCTTGGAGGTGCCGTACGGGTTGGTGGTGCCGCCGGTCGGCGTCTCCTCGGTAATCGGCAGTTCCTTCGGCGTGCCGTACACGGTGGCGGAGGATGAGAAGATGATCTTCTTGACGTTGTGCTTCTTCATCACCTTGAGCAGCACAAGCGTGGAGTACAGGTTGTTGTCGTAGTATTCGATCGGCTTGGCCACGGACTCGCCCACGGCCTTGAGACCGGCGAAGTGGATGACCCAGTCGATGTTGTTTTCAGCGAAGACGCGTTCCATAAGCGCCTCATCGCGCACGTCACCGTCGTAACGCTTGACCGGCTTGCCGGTGATCTGCTCGACGCGCTCAAGCGCCACGGGAGACGAGTTGCCGTAGTTATCTACGGAAATAACGTCGTAGCCCTTGTCGAGCAGTTCGATGTCGGTGTGGGTGGCGATGAATCCAGCACCGCCCGTAACCAGAACAGTAGTCATATCTCCTCCTTTGGAAGGACTTGCCTTCGGTTTTCCTTCAGTATTGAGCTTACTTCACTTGACCTGTTTCACCTAGCGGCAAAACCAAGACTTTCGAGGAATGTTTGCGTGGTGGCTTTCTGCTTGAAGACGGCCGTGTTGCCGAGGATGCGGTAGCAGACGCTGCCGAGCTCGTCACGTACGGCTTGGTGGATGGCCTCGCGGTCGCGGTTTCCGGCCAATGTTTCAGCGAGTTCGCCCCATTCGAGACTGAATTCGCTGACTTCATCGGGCAAATCGCGGCCTTCGGCGAGCGCCTCCTCGACGATGCCGAGCTGGTCGACGAGCCGTCCGGGCAGGATGAACAGGCCTTGGGCTTCGATCAGTCCAATCGGCTCCTGCTTGACCGGCCAGTATTCGGGGTGTGCATGGAAAATACCTTCCGGGTACTCGTCGCTGATCGCATTGTTGCGGAAGATGAGACTCATCTCATAGCCACGTTCGGTGATGATCGCGCTGGGCGAGAGGGCGGATTGGCGGTTGCCGTCCGCGTCATGGCTGGCGATGCCGTTCGCCGCGTCGTCATAACCGACCCATGCCTCGCGGATGATGTCGGATACGTCGATGATGCTCTGGCGGTTTTTCGACACCACACGCACGGCGGTACCGGGCCAGTCGAGGATTTCGACCACAGCGTCCGGATAGTCGGCGAGCGTGAAGGCGGCCCAAGTGGCGGCCTTGTGCATCGGCAACAGTTCGCCGCCGCCCTGGTAGTGGTCGTGGGCGAGCACCGAGCCGCCGATGCGAGGCAGCGCGGCGTTGCATCCGAGGAAGTATCCGGGGAAGCGGTCCACGAAGTCGAGCAGATGGCCGAAGGTGTCGCGGTCCACATGCATCGGCGTGTGGTCGGTGTTCACGCAGATGCCGTGCTGGTCGAAGTAGCCGTAGGGCGAGAACTGCCAGAACCATGACTCACCGCCGAGCGTGACCGGCAGGGTGCGCAGCGTGCGCTTGTCACGTCCGGCGAAGCCCTCGTTCTCATGGCAGATCGTGCACTTCGGGTAGCCGCCGGACACGGCGTTGCCGGCCGCCGCCTTCTTCATGTTCTTGAATTCGGGTTTGGCGAGGTTGATGGTCACCGTCAGCCCGTGCGAGTCGAAGCGCGGGTTCCGGTCGAGCTGGGCACGCTTGACATAATTGTTGGCCACACAGTAGTCGTAGAACCATTGCATGGCGGCCATGCCGCCGTCCCTGTGCTCGATGAGCAGGAACCGGTCGTCGAGATCGGCGGGGTTGGCGGAGAGGATGCCCATGATGGTGTCGGCGTAGGCCGGGCCTTCCTCCGGCTTGAAAAGGCCGGCGGTTGTGGCGGCGGCGCGGAAGGCGGCGAGCAGGGGGTCGGGGGTCTTTTCGCCATAGGGGGCCTGGCTTCGGCTGCCAACAATGTCTTGGACTACGTCTGACACTGACGCCGCCGACGTTGTGGTTTTGGGTCCGGGGTAGGAATCTAGGCGGAAGAGGGCGAAGATTTGGTTGCGGGTCCAGTCTGCGTTGCGTGGGTCAAGGTCAAGATGGGCCAAGGCATAATCGATCAGGGCGTCGATGCTGGCGTATACCTCGGTCAGCTGATCGTTCATTGCTCTGCCTCCATCATGCTGGTTCGGGTATGGTTCGGCTGACGGCTCACCTGGCAGCCTCCATGATGTCGGCTACGATGGCGCGGGTTTCGCTGGCCTTCTGCTCCATCTCCTGCACGAGTTTGATCTGGGTGCGGGTGCGCACCAGATTATGCTCGGGGTACTTGGTGGCAAAGTAGATATCGCCTTCCAAGTAGTCGGCGAGAAAGCGCATGCCGCATTCCATGGTGAGCAGGTTGCCGCTGAACGGCAGCAGTTCGGCCTCGCGCGCGGTGATGCTGCCGCGTAGTTCGCCCACGAAGCCTTCCGTGTAGGCGCGGAACAGCTCGGTGCTGAAATGCACCTTGCTGAGGTCCTTTTCGTCTTCCAGAGCAGTGGACGCACCAAAGCGTATGGAATCGCCGAAGTCGAACAGCATGGAGCCGGGCATGATGGTGTCGAGATCGATGATCGCACGCGCCTTGCCGGTGGTGGCGTCCATGAGGATGTTGTTGAGCTTGGTGTCATTGTGGGTCACGCGCAGCGGAATCGAACCGTCCCTGAGCCCATCCATCACGACGGCATACTGGTCGGCGTGACTCAGATAGAAGTCGATTTCCGGCTGGCATGCGGCGGCGCGGCCGAGCTTGTCCGCGGCGAGGGCGGCCTTGAAGTCCTCGAAACGATGCGGGGTGTCGTGGAAGTGGGCGATGGTTTCGGTCAGCTGGCTGGCGTCGAATTCGGACAGGAAGTTCTGGAAGTCGCCGAATGCGCTGCCGGCTTCGCGGAACACGTCCGGGTTCGGCACGAGGTTGTAGGACACGGTGTGTTCGATGAACTTGTAGACGCGCCATGCGCCACCATCGATCTCGGCCCAGGTGGCGCCTGAGGTGGTGGGCACAATGTCCAGCGTCTCTTTGCCCTGAGCCTTGAGAGTGGAGGTGACCAGTTCGACATTGCGCATCAGATTCACCGTATCGGGGAAGATGCTGGTGTTCATCTGCTGGAGGATGTAGCGGGGGCCGTCCGTGGTCACCAGATAGGTGGTGTTGATGTGGCCGTCTCCGTAAGGTTCGATACCGGTCACGGCACCTTCCAGCGCAAAATGCGAGGCGATGCCGAATAAAACTTCATTGCTTTCAGTCATGATGGGTCCGTTCTCCAAAACGCGGGAATCAGGCTTCACGCCATGCGATGCCGCTGTCGGGCAGGTCGAAGTCCTCGGTGGTGCCATCGGCCAGAGTCACCGTGGTCCGCTGCGGCTGATCGGTGTTGTTGATTACGCAGTACAACCCTTGCTCGGGGAAGTGCGCCACCTCGCACTCCGGGTTGGACGAGCTCCAAGCCGCATACTTGTCTTCGTTGTGGGAGGCGTAGAACAGCACGCGTTCCAGCAGTCGGGCGTTGGCCGCCGAATAGGGCAGACCGGAGATGTACACACCGCGGCCTTCGCCATAATCATTGGTCGCGAGCTGCACCTGCCCGCCGTCCGCGCGCAGCAGGGTCACGTTTTCATTGACCGGATACGTGTTGAGCACGGGTTCGCCGAAGTCGATGCCGCCCAACGGCTTGATGGACTGGCCACCGCCGCAACCGCTCAGCGGGATGCGGTAGCCGGCCTGTTCCCAAGCCTCGCGGGCCGCCGGGTCGACCGGCACATCGGCGGTGATGAAGTGGTCCGGCACCACCGGTGGGAAGTACTTGTCCACGGAGAGGGTCTGATAGCGCTCCTCGTCCACGCCAATCACGTCGGCCAGCTGGAAGAACCGGCCCGCTTGGAAGCGCGGTGCCGAGCTCGGCTCGCCCACGCCCACGAACGCGCCGCCACCACGCACCCAGGCGCGCACGGTTTCCACGAGCTTCGGGTTGGTCCACACGTCGCCGCCGGTGAATGCGGTGTCGACCGGGCCGCCGTTGATGATTACGTCGATATCACTATCGATGCCATGCGCGAGTACGTCGTCGAAGCTGATGAACCGCACGTTCACGCGCATGCCGGACAGGGATTCCAGAATGCCGTAGTAGGAGTAGGTCTGCTTGTTGGGCAGGGCGTGTGCCACGGTGAACGCCATCCAGGAACGCATCTTGCCCCAGGAATTCAGAATCGCCACGTTGAGCTCGCCTTCGGCGGCCACCCCACCGGTGCGGTCGTGGATGTCGCGGAATTCGTCGGCGATATGGGTCACCGTGTCCACGAACTTCGGGAACTTGGCGGCCAAGGAGAGGTAGCCACCGTAGCCCATACGGCCGATCGGCGAACGCAGGATCGCGCGGCGGGCCTTACGCCAGTTGTCGAGGCCTTCGATGCTCGGGTCGTTGCCCTCGTAGAACGTGTCGGGGAAGAAGTACGGCAGGAAGCGTCCTTCCGTGTATTTGACGCCCGGAATGTCCGCGATCATGCGGGTGGTGGTGCCGTCTCCGATGGAGCCGACGACCGCATCCAAACCCAGCTTTTCGAACCCGTCCTTATACGGTTCGGTACCGATCCACTGGTCGCCAAGGAACATCATGGCTTCCTTGCCTGCCGCGTGCGACATGTCGGCAAGCCGCTTGACGTTCTCGCGCACGAATCCGGAGAGGAAGTCAATCCAGTCGCGTTGCGCCTTGCGGGGCACGCGCCACGCGGAGTTGTAGGCACCGCCATCCACGAAATCCTCCGGACGCAGACGGTAACCGTACTCCTTCTCGAAATCGTCCAATGCGCGCGGGCTCACGGTGCAGGCGCAACCGAACCAGTCGACCACCTTTTCGCGACGCTTGGCATCGAACAGGAGCGTGAACTGGTAGAAGAACGTGGTGAAACGCACCACATCCACCTGCGGGCTGTCCTTCAGCCACTGCTCGAACGTATCGAACACGAACTTGCGGGTGGCCGGATGGTAGATGTCGAACGGAATCTCGTGTTCCTTGTCTCCCCAATCATTGGTCAGGTGGTTGTACATCTCGACCGGATCCCAGATGATGTAGGCCAGGAAACTCACCGTGTATTCGTGCATCGGCACGGCAGCGGTCACGTGCACGGTGTCCTCGCCCGGGTCGAGCGTCCAGCCGGACGGGTCCACGACCTCGCCCGTGGTGCGGTCCACGACTTCCCAGTACTTATGAGGGTCGGCGTCACGGTTAGGCTTGAGCTGTTCCTCGAAGAAACCGTCCATCAGCGGCACATCCACCGCGTTGGACTCGGCCAGGATACGGGCGGTCAGCAGGTAGACCTGCGGGGTCTCGTCCATGTGCAGGGTGATCCACTCGTTGTGGGCGCGGGTCGGGAAGTAGGCGCTGTAGATTTTCTTGCCAAGAGCGAGCACTGCCTCGTCCAGATGCGTGCCGTCGGAGTTGCGGATGGCGTCCGCACCCCACAATTCGGCGAGTTCCTTGGTCTTTTCGGCAAAATTCTCTTCACTGGGCAGCGTGAAGCGGCCGGTGCTGGTCATGAGTGCTCCTTTGTGGGGTTGGTCATCAAAAAACTACAAAGCGACGAATTCGTCGCATACAAAATGACCGGCGTCATCGCGGGCCCTGGGACCCTGACTGCGTAGATCCTTGACGCTTACGGTGACGCCGGACGATTGGAATCGTGTCACTGAATATGGGAGGGACGTTGCCCGGCACCGGAAGGAGTGACACGACATGCCGGGCAGCGGATTGGTTAGCCCTTGACGGCACCGGCGGCGAGGCCGGACTGCCAGTAGCGCTGGAGGCCGAGGAACAGCACGATCACGGGCAGCACGCCGAGCAACGCACCCATCATCAGGGCGCCGCGATCGGTGAACGTGGACAGCGAGACCATGCCGTACAGACCGAGGGTCACGGGCTTCAAGGTGTCGGAAGACACCATCATCAACGGCAGCAGGAAGTTGTTCCACGTGGCCACGAACAGGAACAGGAAAATCGTCACCATGGCCGGGGCCAGGAGCCTCAGCACGATGGTGAAGAAGATCCTCGCCTCGCTCGCGCCGTCGATGCGGGCGGCTTCAAGCAGTTCGTCCGGCACCGAACTCTGTGCGTACGTGCGGCCCAGGAAGAAGCCGAACGGCGAAACGCAGCACGGGATGATGATCGAGAGCATAGTGTTGGTCAGGTGCAACGTGTGGAAGATCGAGTACATCGGGATGGTCAGCAGGGCGGACGGCATGAGCATGCAGGCCATAATGATGCCGATGGCCGCGTTCTTGCCGCGGAAGTTGAATTTTGCGGTGGCGTAGCCAGCCATCACAGACACGATGGTGCCGATCAATGCCGAGACGCCCGAGTAGATCAGGGAGTTCAGCACCCAGCGCCAGAAGTTGCCACGAGTCCAGCCAAGCAGCTTGGAATAGTTAGTGGCGATGGCATTGGGCAGCTGGTCAAGCGGCACAGCAAACCACATGCCGTTGCTACCGGTCATCTGGGCCGGCGTCTTGGTGGACGCGATGATGGCCCAGTAAATCGGGAACAGGAAGTAGATCAACACCAGTACCAGCAGCACCACAGTGAAGGTCTTCACGGCCGCGGACGGTCGCATGGAGCGAGGCAAATCGTGTTGCGCAGCCTGACGCTGCTTTTCGAGCTTGCGCTCGGCCTTTTTGCGGGCGCGTGCTTCAACGGTTGCGGAGCTCATTACTCGTTCACCTTCCTTTCGGCCAAGGTGTACAGCACGGCAAGCACACCTGCGATCAGAGCCATGACAATGGCGATGGCCGAGGCCGGACCGTCACCAGACGGGGTAATGGTGCCCTGAGAAGTGTTCATGGCCATCATCATCGGTGTATACGACTTGGAAATACCCGGATCAGCCGTAGACATGATCTGCGGTTCGTTGAACAGCTGAATGGTGCCGACGATGGAAAGCAGCATGGCCAGCAGGGCCGCGCCACGCACGTTCGGCAGCTTGATCTTCGTGGCAATCTGCCAACCATTGGCGCCGTCGATACGGGCGGCCTCATAGAGGTCATGCGGGATGGCCTGCAGTGCGGCAAGGAAAATCAGCATGTTGTAGCCGGTGAAGGTCCATGTGGTGATGTTGGCCATCGAGCCGAGCACGATGTTCTTGTTGAAGAAGTCCACATTGACGCCGATGGCGGCAAGTCCCTTGACGATCGGCGAGATTTGGCCGTTGTACAGGTAGACCCAGATAATCGAGGCCACGACGCCGGGGATGGCGTAGGGCAGGAAGTAGCCCAGACGGAAACCGGTGACATGCTTGACCACGAACGAGTCGATGACGATGGCCAACGCCAGTGCGGCGATGATCATGATCGGCACCTGAATCAGGGTGTAGATCAGCACCCTGCCGACGCCGGACCAGAAGTTGCCGGAAGTAATAGCATACTGGAAGTTCTGGAATCCTACGAATTTATTGACCAGCTCGCCACCGCCGTATGCGCCACCGCCCTCGGTGACCTGACGGAAGAAGCTGGAATAGATGGCCCAGATGATGGGCAAGATGAACACGAAAGTGAACAGGACGGCGAACGGTGCCATGAACGCCCAGCCGGTGCGGTTCTCGCGCTTCTGAGCGCCGGACCGCTTCGGCTTGGCGGCGGCACGCCTAGGTGCTTTGCCCTTCGCCTGAGTAGTGGATGCAGTCATAATACAAAACCTGTCTTTGCAAAGAACAGTAAAACAAATGACAAGGGCCACAGCGCCCCTGCAGCAATACCCCCAAACAATACGGAAGGCCGGAGTATGTGCCCCGGCCTTTCGCTATGGTGATGCGAGGCATCGAAGGTCTTGGACGGCCGGCTATTTCAAGCCGGCCCGTTGACAAGACCTAGTGAGGTCACTCCTTGACGGACAGACCGAGGTTCTTCAGCGTATCCACCGAGGTCTTCTGAGCGGTGTCGAACACATCCGAAACCTTGGCAGAACCATCGGCAGCCTTGGCGGCGGTCTGTTTCATTGCAGCGCCGACTGCGGAGAAGCCAGGCATGTAGGTGAAGTCACCCATGTTGTCGTTCGCGGTCTTGAACTCAGCCATGACATCCTGTCCGCTGAAGTAGTCGGACCACTTCTGCGGGGTCTTGGCATCCGCGGTGGTGGCGGCCACGACAAGGCCCTGGGAGACAAGGTCATCAACCTGGGTGTTGAACCAGTCAAGGAACTCCATGGCTTCGGCCGGGTGCTTGGAACCCTTGAGCACGGCCACACCGGAACCACCATTGGCGCCGGTCTTGGTGCCATTGCCGAACCAGTCACCGAGCTGGGTGACCTTCCACTCACCAGCACCAGTGCCACCGGCGGAATCGATGAACAGTGGGGCTTCCCAAGCGGCGGCCACGGTGCCGATCAGCTGACCGGACTGGATGGAGTTATCAAACGATGCATCCCAACGCGGGTTGGTGAGGGCGGCCTTGTTGTCGATCAGCTGCTGGTAGACATCGGCCACGGCCTTGGAGCCCTTAGTCTGGGTGTTGACAACCCAGGAGTTGCCGTCGACCTTGTACCACGGACCGGAAGCGCCGGCCTGGCCGGACATCATCATCATGGCCTCATCAGGTGTGAAGGTCATGATGTACTTGCCTTGGGCAGCGGTCTTCTTGGCGGTCTCAATGAGCTCGTCAGCGGTCTTCGGCACGGTGATGCCGAGCTTCTCAAATTCAGCGGCGTTGTAGAAGTAAGTCAGCGGGCCGGTGTCCTGCGGCAGACCGTAGGTCTTGCCGTCCACCTGCATCAGTGCGAACGGGCCGGAGGCGAAATCGTCCTTGTACTTGGCGGCCTCATCGGTGACATCCTGCAGAAGGCCCTTGGTGAAGACCTCAGGAACCTCGGCGTAACCGACCTGAGCCAGATCCGGCGCATTGCCAGCCTTGACGTCGGTCTCGAGCTTCTTGATCATGTCGGCGGCATTGCCATCGAACTTGGTGGCCTTGACCTGAATGTTCGGGTGCTCCTTGTTCCACTTGGCCACAATGTCGTTGACCAAGGTCATGCCTTCGGAATCGGGCAGACGATGCATATAGGTGATGTTGACCACACCGCCATCGCTGCCGGACTTCGTGTCGCCGGCAGTGTCGCTGCCGCCGCAACCGGCCAAACCAATACCCATTGCTGCTACCGCGGCAAGAGCAGCCACGATGCGCTTGTTGTGCGATACCATATCTCTACTCCTTCCTAGTGAAATCATCACCTCAGCGTGATGACTGATTGCTAATTTAGGCCTTTGCTCTTTTATTGTCAACTTAGCTAACAATTACCGCGCGTCCCGTTGAGGTGAGTGGCATTAAACCGATTCGATGCTCGATTGTGCGGGTTTGTTCATTTCATTAACTCCCCTTACAAAGCAACGTACTTTTGGTACACCGGTAGACCTAATGAGATATTGGATAGCGGCAACAATCCAAGACGTTAGCTTGCAATCGTCCACCACAAATTGCAAGCACTTGCCAACATTATCGGTTTTCAGGTTGCCGGCGCGATACCCGACTAGGGGGGCACCGCGCCTTAATGAGACGCTACACGAGCAGTCTCAGCAACTGGTAGAGCTGCCACAGGCTACGCACGTTGAAGTGCGTGCCGTCAACCGTGGCGTTCGCCTCGCCATCGCCCACATGGACGATCACGGTGCGCCCGTTCACGGTCAGACTACCGTGCATCGTGATATGATTCATCTTGCAACCTTGTTGATTAAAGGCGCAAGCCGGTAATCAACGCAAAGGCCCGATGCTGCAAACGTCGGGCCTTTTCTTATCGGCTCACGCCGATTGGCCCGTCATATCAACGGGGACACCGCATGTTACGGCATCACAAACCAATATATCAGCACCCCGGTGGCGATCAAGAAGACAGGTTCCAGAAAAAGAAAAAGGGCCTGGGCATGTTGCCCAGGCCTCGGTTCGCGGACAGGGCGAGATTCGAACTCGCGGAGGGTTGCCCCTCAACGGTTTTCAAGACCGTCTCTTTAGGCCGCTCAGACACCTGTCCTGATGCGCGTTCACACGCGCAAGTATTCATTATACAGAAGGGAGGGATGTTGATATTCGGCAGTGCGGTCGGTCTTGGATTCGCCTGCTGGCTATTAGCGATCTCTCCCTCAGTCAGCTACGCTGACAGCTCCCCCATTAAAGGGAGCTAAAGCACGATGAGACTCAGGCCTCCCACTTAGTGGGCTCGATGACTTCCTTACCGCCCATGTAGGCGCGCATGGCCTGCGGAATCTCGATGGAGCCGTCCTTCTGCTGGTGGTTCTCCATGATGGCGACCAGCCAACGGGTGGTGGCCAGCGTGCCGTTGAGCGTGGAGACCGGACGGGTGCCGCCATCTTCCATACGCTCGCGGATGTTCAGACGGCGAGCCTGGTACTCGGTGCAGTTCGAGGTGGAGGTGAGCTCGCGGTAGCGGCCCTGGGTCGGGACCCAGGCCTCGCAGTCGAACTTGCGGGCGGCGGAGGAGCCGAGGTCGCCGGCTGCGGTGTCGATGATGCGGTAGGGCACTTCGACCTTGGCGAGCATCTCCTGCTCCATGGCCAGCAGGTGCTCGTGCTCCTTGTAGGAGTCCTCCTGCTTGGCGTAGACGAACATCTCCACCTTGTCGAACTGGTGGACGCGGATGATGCCGGAAGTGTCCTTGCCTGCGGCGCCGGCCTCGCGGCGGTAGCAGGAGGACCAACCGCAGTAGCGCAGCGGGCCGTTGCCGAGGTCGAGGATCTCGTTCTCGTGCATGCCGGCGAGCGCCACTTCGGAAGTGCCGACCAGGTACTGGTCGTCGGGCTCGCGCAGACGGTAGATCTCGTCGGCGTGGGAGTTCAGGAAGCCGGTGCCGCGCATGACCTCGGGGCGCACCAGCGTCGGGGTGATGGCCAGCGTGAAGCCGTGCTCCTCGGCCTGGTCCACGGCCATGGTGAGCATGGCGATCTGCATACGGGCCACCTGGCCACGCAGGAAGTAGAAGCGGGAGCCGCCGACCTTGACGCCGCGGCGCATGTCGATGCCGGCCACGCCGGTGCCGAGGGTCAGGTGGTCCTTGGGCTCGAAGCCTTCGGCCGCGAAGTCGCGAATCTGGCCAACCTTCTTGACGACCACGTAGTCGTCCTCGCCGCCTTCGGGAGCTTCGGGCTCCACGATGTTGGAGAGCTTCCACATGGCGGTGGTGTATTCCTCGGCGGCGGAATCGGCCTTGGACTTGTATTCGGAGACCTTCTGGGACAGTTCCTTGGTCTCGGCGATGAGCTTGGCCTTCTCGTCCGCCGGGGCGGAGGCGACCTTCTTGCCGATTTCCTTCTGCTGGGCGCGAGCCTCTTCGAAGGCCTTCAGCGCCTCACGACGTGCGGTGTCGGAGGAGAGCACTTCGTCGACGAGTTCCACGGACTCGCCGCGCTTGCGCTGGGATTCCTTGACGATATCGGTGTGTTCACGGATGAATTGAATATCAAGCATGGGCACCAGACTAGCCGCGTAAGCAGACACCGACAATGGCCGAATGCGCGGGAGTCACGCGGAAATCACAGGGAAGCCCGGGAAAGTCCGCGGACGGGTCCACCCGGCCAATTTTTCGTCAGATGAGACGCGATTGAACCATAATCGCGCCCCACGGGGCTGTTGCGTGCAGGAAATGTTCACGTACGGCGCACCATGGCCGCAAACGACCTCCCCACCGATAACAATAGGAGCCATGCCTCAGCCTGCCCTCACCGTGTTTCTGATCATCGCCGCAATCGCCATTGTGGTGGTGCTCATCGCCGTCATCGTCATCGCTCTGCGCGCGCAGCGCCGCCGCAAGCTGGCTCAGACGCTGGAGAAGCGCCGGGACGACGAGGTGCAGTACGCCTTCATCGTGAATCCGTCCAAACCGCAGGCCGAAGCCCGCCGGCTGCATATCCAGAGGTTCTGCGAGGCCAAGGGGCTCAATCGCATCCGCTTCTACGACACCCAGCTTGACAAGGACGGCAGGGTCTGCGCGCTTGAGGCGCTGGAGGACGGCGCCGACGTGGTGATCGCGGTCGGCGGCGACGGCACGGTGCGCACGGTGGCGAGCGCCGTCTCCGGCACCGGCCATGCGCTGGGCATCATCCCCATCGGCACCGGCAACCTGTTTGCCCGCAATATGGGCGTTCCCGTGGACGATATCGACGCCGCGCTGACCGTGGCCACCTCCCACGGCTCCCGCCTGGTGGACATGGGCCGTCTCACCCTGCTCGACCACCCGAAGGACGACCACGGCCACGCCTTCCTCATCATCGCCGGCATCGGCTTCGATGCGGCCATGATCGACGACACCAACCCCGAGCTCAAGGCGAACATCAGCTGGCTCGCCTACTTCGTGGGCGGCGTGAAGAACCTGTTCGCGCCGAAGTTCCGCGGCACGCTGACAGTCACCAGCGCCGACGGCTCGACCCACACCATCAAGAATCTCGATTTCCGCACGGTGATGGCCGGCAACTGCGGCCAGATTCCCATGTTCTCGCTGATGCCGGCGGCATCCTATGACGATGGTCTGCTGGACTTCGAAATCATCGACACCACCGGCGGCATCCTCGGCTGGGCCAACCTGTTCGGCGACGTGGTGCACCAGACGATCATCGGCAAGCCCGAACAGAACCCGCTGTCCACGAACTCGACCATCGAACAGGTCCAGGGTGTCAGTGCCGAAATCACATTGGAAAAGCCGGCCAAAGCGCAGGTGGACGGTGACATGCTGCCGGAAACCCGCCACATCCGTTTCTCGGTGGATCACCGCGCGCTGATCGTGCGCGTGCCCGACGCCTCCGCGCTGGAAAAGACCGCGCAGGCCGCTGCTTCAAATGCCACCTCGAATTTCGCCGAAATGACCGGTACACTCGAGCCGATTCGCTGATTCGCTACGATGCGTGGCCGGTGACTCGGGCGACGTGCATTGCCAGATAGGCGATTTCGTCGTCGCTGATATCCGTGTCGAGGCGCAGTTCGAGCAGGGAGGCGATGGTTCGCGCGCATCGTAGCGCGGCGGGATAGGACTCACGAATCACCTTCATCACCGGTGCCGGCTCGTCCGTCAGTTGCTGGTGCTGGTGGATGCGTACGAACAGGTAGCGCAGGTGGGTGATGAACCGGCCCACGTTCACGGAACTGCGGTCCAACGTGATGCCGTAGCTGTGGTCGATGATGTCAAGCAGTTGCTGGATCACGCCCGTCATCGTGTACGTATAGGACAGGTCGCCGGTGGCGAAGCCGGCGTTGACCAGATGCATGGCAAGCGCGGTGGCCTCGCCGTCCGGCAGCGTGACGTCGAGCCGTGCATTGAGCGATGCGAGCATCGCACGCCCCTGCGCGTATTCCTGCGGGTACAGGTTGCTCACCTCGCCGAGCAGCGGGTAGGTGATGTCGATGCCGCGCCGCACCCGCTCCACCGCATTCGCCACGTGGTCCGACAGGGCCATGACCAGCGTGGTGCTGCCGGTCTCGCGCTCCCCCAGTCCGGCTTCCTGCATGGATTCGACGACCACGCGGATGATTTCGGGCGGAATGTCCGCCAGCATCTGCGCCAGATGGTCCGGGTCACGCCCGTCCGACGGCACGAAGGTGCGCACGACTTTCGACTCGTCGACCGTCTGCCCCGGCTTGGCCTGGAACCCCAGTCCACGGCCGGTGAGAATCACCTCACCGCCGTCGCCGCCTTTGGCGAGCACGACGTTGTTGTTGAACACTCGCAGTATTTCCATGGCATCCTTTCGCAACGTCATTGTTCCACATCGATGATCGGGCTGCCGGCTGATACGGTTTTGCAGTCACCGCCGTTGTTGTCGCCGCTACCGTCGCCGATCAACGGCGTGACCACGGTCAGTTCAGCGGCGTTGACCACCGTCACCACCACCACAACGCTGTGCCCGGCCGCCGCGACTTTGCCGAAATCCACGGTGGCCAGTGGCTCTCCCGCCGCGACCCGCTCGCCTTTAGCCACGACCACAGCGAATCCCTCGCCATCCATATCGACGGTGTCAATGCCGATATGAACCAGCACCTCGATGCCGCCATCGGTTTTAATGCCGAAGGCATGGCCGGTTCGGGCCACGGTTTTCAGCATGCCACTGACCGGTGCGAGCACGGCTGTCTCACCGGTCGTCTCCGGCACGACGCCTACGCCCTCCCCCAGCGCGCGGGAGGCGAACACCGGATCGCCAGTCGCTTCCAGATTCACCAGCCGGCCGGCGACCGGCGACAAGATGGCGTTGGAGTCAAGAGCCCGATCAGGGGCAGCCCGCGATGGAGAATCTTCCGCAGACTCCACATCCGACACGGTCGTGTCAATCCCCCTCGCCATATCCTGCGGGCGTGCGTTCTCGTCTGCCGAGACCATCTGCGTCTTGGTGGCGCGCGACGGCGTGCGGTACCCGAACAACACCGTCAACACCATCGCCATTACAAACGCAACGGCGATGGACAGCGCGTACACCCACATCCGATCGAACACCGGAATCGTCAGCAACGAGGAGAAGGCGAATGCCGTAGTCGTAACGCCCCGGACCATCTGGCCGGATGGCAGCACGGACGGGAACAGCCAGCCGAACACCGCGCTGGTCACTCCGCCGGCCGCGCAGCCGGCGAGCAGCCAGCGGTAGACGCGGCGGTGATGCAGATGGATGCCGTACAGGCTCAGTTCCGAAACGCCACCCAGCAATCCCGCGAGCAACGCCCCCACCGCGGTCTGCCGCATGGCCGAATCCTTGCCGCGTACGGCCAGCACGAGCACGCCGGCGGTGGCACCGAAGCAGGCGAAGTTCCATACACCCATCGGACCTTGGACGAAGTCGTAGCCGAGCGTCTGAATGTTCATCAGTATCAGGGCGTTCAACGGCCAGTGCAGACCGAGCGGCACGAGAAACGGGTAGAGCATCGGGATGATGAGCGCGAACAGGAATGGCACGTGCGCGTTAAGCCATGCTGTGGCCGCTCCCAGCCCGCTGCCGAGCCATATTCCCAGAGGCCCGATAACCAGTATGGTGAGCGCAAAAACGACGACCAGTGAGAGGAATGGCACGAACACCAGCTGTACGCTGTCGGGAATGACGCGCTTCAGCCCGCGGTAGACCACGGCGAGCACGGCGGCCATGAGCAATGGTACGAAGATGTTGCCACTGTAGTCGTTGAGTTGAATCGGTATGCCGAACGCCGACACGGTGCAGGTTTCGGCGCCGAATACGGCGGTGGCCGAGCATTGAATCTCCCCGGAGAGAGCGCTGGATACGGACGTCCCGGACATTCCGGACATCACGCCAGTAAGCTGCGGGGTCATAAGCGCGGCCATAATCGCACCGCCGAGCCAAGGGTCGACGTCCAGTTTCTTGGCCGCATTGTAAGCGATCATAATCGGCAGAACGGTGAACACACCCTCCCAAATCGCCTTGAGTAGTATCCAACCGGTGGACGTCTCGCCATCAGGCACAATGCCGAGTGCAACGATCACGTTGACGATGGCGATGACCAGCGAGGCACCGAGTAGCACGCCCAGAATCGGGCGGAACGAGTCGGACAGGTAGTCGAAAAACGCGGCAGCCCGGGCACGGGCGGCACTGCCCCACTCGCGGATGGTACGAGGCATGAAGTGACGGGATGTATTGGCTGGGCCGTGACTCTGCTCGGTGTCGGTATCGCGCAATGGTGCGACGTCGTCGGAAAGGTTCGGCGCGGACTGCGTAGGCTGCGTAGGCTGCGTAGGCTGCGTAGGCTGAGTGGATTGCGTTGACTGAGTGGATTGCGTTGACTGAGTGGATTGCGCGGACTGCGTTGGCCGCGACGCCGCCGATGGTAATTGCGTTGCCGGAGTCAATCGCGCTGCCTGCATCCGAACGATCTGCTCGTACACCGAGGCGACCGCTCCGCCGATGATGACCTGATAACGATTGCCGGTTCGCGGGAATGCGCCGAGGACTCCGGGGATGGATTCGAGACCGTGCTGGCTGACCTGGCCGGCGTCGTCCAGTTCGAAGTGCAGTCGCGTGGCGCAATGGGTCAGGTTGGTGATGTTCGCGGAGCCGCCGACGGCATCAACGATGCACGCCGCAATCACTGCAGGCGTTGCGTTCGATGCGTTCGCCACGGTTCCTCCTTGCTGCCGTATGCCACTGTGTTCCATTATCGGCGCTGGGTGCCCCAAAAGCACGGCAATGCCGGCAAAGCATCGCGAAACGGCAACTATGCGCTACGGTGCTCCGCGATAGCGTTCCGCTATGGTGTTCCGCCGCACCCGTTCCCCGTATTTGCCGCAGCGCCCATTCCGACTTCATTCCACCATGCAGAATCCTGCAATCGTTGTCAAAAATCATCGTTTTTTGCCGCCTATTCGGAGTGTCGCGACCGAGAAAGTCGTATCCTATCTTTCACACACGTTGCGTAGCAGGGTTGTTACTCAAAATGAGGCAAGACCTGGAGTGACGTGGAATTTGCGTATCGTAATATGCGAATTCCACGTTGTTCCAGGTCTTTTTTGTTTTCGGGCGACTTCAGGCAATCGAAGCCTGACCTTGCATGCGGCAGAGGGGCCACGCGGCAGGCGCGGCCCGTCAACGGCGAAAGGACAAGGCAATGACGACGACGGCATCACCCGTATCGAAGCAGACGGCATCCGCGGCACAGGAGACCGGCGCAACCGGTGCAGCGGCCACCGCAATCGAAACCATCGAAACCGGCGTGGCCGGGGTGGCGGACGCGGCCACAAACGCGGCAGCAAACGCAATCGAGGACCTCGAAGCCGCCGAATCACGCGGCTTCTCCACGCGCTTCCCGCTCAACAGCGCATTCATCTTCACCTTCGGCGCGCTCGGCGGCATGCTGTTCGGTTTCGACACCGGCATTATCTCCGGCGCCTCCCCGCTTATCGAATCGGACTTCGGCCTGAGCGTCTCCCAGACCGGCTTCATCACCTCCTCGGTGCTGATCGGCTCGTGCGCAGGCGCGTTGTCGATCGGCGCGCTGTCTGACCGGTTCGGCCGCAAGAAGCTGCTCATCGTCTCCGCGCTGCTGTTCCTGCTCGGCTCAGGCCTGTGCGCCTCCTCCACCGGATTCGCGATGATGGTGTGCGCCCGCATCATCCTGGGCCTCGCGGTCGGCGCGGCTTCTGCCCTGACCCCGGCGTACTTGGCCGAACTGGCGCCGAAGGAGCGTCGCGGCTCGCTGTCCACGCTGTTCCAGCTCATGGTCACCTTCGGCATTCTGCTGGCCTACGCCTCCAACCTCGGATTCCTGAACCACAACCTCTTCGGCATCCGCGACTGGCGCTGGATGCTCGGTTCGGCGCTGGTGCCGGCCGCCTTGTTGCTGCTCGGCGGCCTGTTGCTGCCCGAATCCCCGCGTTATCTGGTGAACAAGGGCGACACCCGCAACGCCTTCAAAGTGCTTACGCTGATTCGCAAGGACGTGGATCAGACCCAGGTGCAGATTGAGCTGGACGAGATCAAGGCCGTGGCCGCACAGGACACCAAGGGTGGTGTGCGCGAACTGTTCCGTATCGCTCGTCCGGCGCTGGTGGCCGCCATCGGTATCATGCTGTTCCAGCAGCTCGTGGGCATCAACTCGGTGATCTACTTCCTGCCGCAGGTGTTCATCAAGGGCTTCGGCTTCCCTGAAGGCGACGCGATCTGGGTGTCGGTGGGCATCGGCGTGGTGAACTTCGTGAGCACCATCGTGGCCACGCTTATCATGGATCGTTTCCCGCGCAAGGGCGTGCTGATCTTCGGTTCCATCGTGATGACCGTTTCGCTCGCAGTGCTCGCCGTGATGAACTTCGTGGGCGACGTGGCCGTGCTGGCCGTGCCGACGATGATTCTCATCGCTTTCTATATCCTCGGCTTTGCGGTCTCGTGGGGCCCGATCGCCTGGGTGCTTATCGGCGAGATCTTCCCGCTGAGCGTGCGCGGCATCGGCTCATCCTTCGGCTCGGCGGCGAACTGGCTGGGCAACTTCATCGTCTCCCAGTTCTTCCTCGTGCTGCTCGATGCGTTCGGCAACAATGTGGGCGGCCCGTTCGCGATTTTCGGCGTGTTCTCGGCCCTGTCCATCCCGTTCGTGCTGCGCTTGGTGCCCGAGACCAAGGGCAAGTCGCTGGAGGAAATCGAGAAGGAAATGACCAAGCGCTAGACAACCGGCACACGATTCGCACAAAAGTTGACAACTCTTAACATAAGAGTACCCAAAGTGGCGAAAAACGTGGCAGAATAGGGAACATGGTAGCAAACAATGCGGGTCAGCCCGCCACCCCAGCAGATCTGATTAATGTCGATGAGGTTATCGGCAAGTACTATGACCTCGTCCCCGATCCCGAAGTCCCCGAGCAGCGTGTCATCTTCGGCACCTCCGGCCACCGTGGATCATCCCTGAAGACCTCGTTCAACGAGGCCCATATCATCGCCATCTCCCAAGCCATCGCCGAATACCGCAAGAAGGCCGGCGTCACCGGCCCGCTGTACCTCGGCTCCGACACCCACGCGCTGTCCGGCCCGGCCAAGAAGACCGCCATCGAGGTGCTCGTCGCCAACGGCGTGCACGTACGCGTCGATTCCCGTGACGACTTCGTGCCCACCCCGGTGGTCTCCCAGGCCATCCTGACCCACAACCGTGCGGCCGACGGCACCCAGCGCTTCGAGGGCGAGGGCCTCGCCGACGGCATCGTCGTCACGCCGTCCCACAACCCGCCCACCGACGGTGGCTTCAAGTACGACCCCGTCACCGGCGGCCCGGCTCCGGCCGAGACCACCAATGCCATCGCCGCTCGCGCCAACGAGCTGCTCGGCGACTTCAAGTCCATCAAGCGTGTGCCCTACGAGGAGGCCATCAAGTCCGAGTACGTCGAGGGCTTCGACTTCCGCGAGCACTACGTGGACGACCTGGAGAACGTCATCGACTTCGACGTGATCCGCAACTCCGGCGTGCGCCTGGGCATCGATCCGCTCGGCGGCGCTTCCGTGAACTACTGGCCGCTCATCAACGAGAAGTACGGCCTGAACATCGGCGTGGTGCGTCCTGAGGTCGACCCGACCTGGCGCTTCATGACCATCGACCACGACGGCAAGATCCGCATGGACCCGTCTTCCCCGTACGCCATGAAGGGCCTGGTCGACGAGCTCAACGCCGGCGCTTGGGACAAGTACGATCTGGTCGGCGGCACCGACCCGGACGCCGACCGTCACGGCATCGTCTGCCCGAACTGGGGCGTGATGAACCCGAACCACTACATCGCCGTGTGCGTGGAGTACCTGTTCGGCGGCAACCGTCCGGGCTGGCCTGAGGGCGCAGCCGTGGGCAAGACGCTGGTCTCCTCTTCCCTGATCGACCGCGTGGCCGCATCGATCAACGCGAAGGTCATCGAAGTGCCGGTGGGCTTCAAGTGGTTCGTGGACCCGCTGTTCAGCGGCGAAGTCGCCTTCGGCGGCGAGGAGAGCTCCGGCATGAGCTTCCTGCGCAAGGACGGCCGCGTGTGGACCACCGATAAGGATGGTCTGATCCCCGACCTGCTGGCCGCCGAGATCACCGCCAAGACCGGCAAGAACCCGGCCCAGCTTCACCAGGAGCAGGTCGAGCGCTTCGGCGAGTCTTGGTACAAGCGCGTCGACACCCCGACCACGCTGGAGCAGAAGGCCAAGTTCGCCAAGCTGACCGGTGATGATGTGGCCGCCACGCAGCTGGCTGGCGAAGACATCACCGCCAAGCTGACCGAGGCACCGGGCAACCACGCCAAGATCGGCGGTCTGAAGGTCACCACCAAGGACAACTGGTTCGCCGCCCGCCCCTCCGGCACCGAGAACATCTACAAGGTGTACGCCGAGTCTTTCGTCTCCCCCGAGGCTCTGGACAAGGTGCTCGACGAGGCCACCGTCGTGGTAGACAAGGCCCTGAGCGAGTGAAATCGCTGCGTTAGTCGCGTTCACCGCAACTAATAAGGCTCTGCATTGGATTCATACAATCCACTGCAGAGCTTTTTTTAGCGCATATGCAGTTCGCGACCACTGAAACACGCAGGTCAACGGTTCTCCTCATGCACCGTGACCGCATTTTCTCAACATCACTGCAGGGCAGGACGGCCATATGGCCGCGAAACGTTCGCCTGCCTACATTATGACCGAGTTTCCCATCATCATTGTGGGGTCACAGCGGCCAGATGACCACCGAAGCGTTCGGTCGGCTTGCATCATGGTCGAGTTTTAACATCGTTGTGGGACGCCACGACGAATTTGCCCATTCCAGAGTTGCCATCCCACAAAAGCGTGGGACAACAGCTAAGTCAATCGTTTTACATTTTCCCCATCCCACACACTCAAACTGGAAACCCCGGAAAGACGCCATTCCTGCCACACCCGTCACAGCCATTACCCGAGGGGCCGTGGGACGCCACGCAAAAATCGGCAAAACACGCGTAGCGTCCCACACCCATTGGCGCAAATCCACGCTCAATGCACCGACAACACCCCCAATCGACCACTATGACACATTTCCCTCCACAATCGAACACTAGTCATTCACGAAATCCATCACTACGAGGCATCGCAATCGAACGGCATGCAATATCAAGCACACACCACAACAACAGGTCGTACAAATATTGCCTTTACATCAGTCCGTTTCGAACATCATGGTCACAGCAGGCTCTGCGCCAACTCTTCAAGAGACATGGCAACTACATGAAACTCGAATACGGCACCGCGCGAAGCAAGCGCCCTCGCCACGTTGAAAGCGAATTCAGCACGAGTATCCTCGTTAGCGATACTTGCCGCCGTGGCGATGAAGACCAGCCATCTCCGCCCGACCAGCATGCCCCTTTTCTCTTGGTCACGGCGCCATTGAGTCTTACTCGTACGATGATGATCGCCATCATATTCAACAGCGACCTTGAACTCTGGCCACGCTAAGTCCAACGTTATGGGAGCTCCAGATGCAAAAGCCGCGTCCGGCACCACATAGTTCGCAACCGGCTGTGGAATCCCATGCGCCACCAGAGAGAGTCGTTCTTCTGATTCTTTGGGCGAATCAGCACCAGGTGATATCAGAGGCAATGCTCGAACGCAGGACGGGCGCCCTCTGAATCGGGTAAATTGCTCCACGAACTTCACCAGATCCTGATAGATTGCAGCAGCATCACGATCCTTAGCCAATACTGGCTGTTTGCTCGTAGCAGTAATGACGGCATCCCCGAGCACAATCAGAGACTCAAAAGAAACATACGGGGCAAGTTGAGCCCATACGTGAAACAGGTCCAGCGCAAACACGTGTTGGTTCATTTCCACATTGGCGGCTTTAGCCGCATGTTTCCAAATATGCGTTTGCAGTGGTGCATGGCGTGTACGAAACCGCTTGCTCTTAACGCTGGATACAGTGTGCAGCTTGGCCGAGTCGAGGTCGCAATCGGCGGGAATCGGTACGGATTGCAGAGCGAGGGAAGTGGTCATGCCGAAAAGCAGCTTCTTGCCCGCCCGTTTCGCTTCCTCAGTGCAGCGTGCGACCATGTCGCGTCTGCGCTGGGCGAGGCTTTCGCTCATGGTCGGTGTCGCTGCAGAATCATGTGCACCACTGTTCGGCGATGACGAGTCGCGAGAAGTCGGGTATTTCGAGTCAGCAGAAAATGACCCCGCAAATTCAGGCGGAACAAAAACCGCCTCCGATTCTTCCGGAGGCTGATCGTATATAGAGCCTGGCAGAGCTCCATAGTTGGTGATGCCGTCGGTCATCCTGTTCATGACACCACCATATGGGTAGTGGGTGCGGAAACGGAAGCCGATCCGAGGTATGTGGTCCTAGCTTCACTTACGCACATTCATTGTGGATAACCATGTGGACACCTCACTTATACACATAGTCATCCACCTCTTCAACCCCGATTTGACACACTAACTGTATCTGATATGATTACAGTATCATAACTGTACACATCATAGTTACAGTATCGACTCGGTAAGGAGGTCGTTTCATGAACGGCGACCATTCACTGGCAGTGCACGCATTGGTCTACCTTGACCATCGCGCCACACACCTGCCCAGTCAGATCCTGGCCGAGAACATATGTACCAATGCGGCGCGCGTGCGCAAAGTAATGCGACCGCTCGCCTCAGCCGGACTCATCGCCACTAAAGAGGGTGCTGAAGGCGGGTACGCTCTGGCCCGGCCCGCCGCCGAAATCACTTTGCGCGCGGTAGCGGAAGCCACCGGCACCACTTTTGTGAAAGTGAACTGGACACCGGGCGACGTACACGAGGACTGTCTGGTGTCATCTTCAATGGGCGCAGTGATGAACGACATCTATGCCGGGCTCAACCGCACTTGCCTCGAACAACTCGAACACACCACCATCCACGACATCACCGAACAGATATTCAGCGAGCGCAAAGGCTAATAATCCCGCGCGTTTCCCCTAGCCAGCATCAGTCGATAACGCTTCGGCAGTCAAAGAAGAAAACAGACGCCGCACGGCACACAACACATCAGCACAACGCACTCTTATCACTCGAATACGTAAGGAAGTAACCATGTCCATCAGCACACCCAATGCCATCAGCACACCCAACACCTCCCCCACTATCACCACCGACGCCCTGATCATTGGATTCGGCAAGGGCGGCAAAACCTTGGCTGCCAAGCTCAGTGCAGCCGGCCGCAAGGTCGTCGTCGCCGAGGCAAGCGCCGACATGTACGGCGGCACCTGCATCAATATCGGATGCTTGCCGTCCAAGTCACTGATTTTGTCCGCCGAACAGGCGCGGCAGGATGGCGCGAACAGTACTCCCGAAACCCGCGAAGCAGCGTTCGAGGCTGCTATCAAGGAGAAGCGCCGCGTCACTTCGATGCTGCGCGACAAGAACTATCACAAGCTCGCCGACCAAGACAACATCACCGTAATCACCGGCCGCGCTCACTTCACCGGCCCTCATAGCGTGGAAATCGCCACCGCTGAGGGCCCGGTCGCCGTGACCGCCAGCAAGATCTTCATCAATACCGGTGCCACGCCGCGCATTCCGGATATTCCCGGTATCCGCACTACGCCCGGCGTCTACACCAGCACTGGACTGATGGATCTCGACGATATGCCGCAGCGACTGGTGATTATCGGTTCAGGATTCATTGGACTTGAGTTTGCCTCGATGTTTGCCGATTTCGGCACGGCGGTTACCGTGCTGCAGCACAATGCCGAGTTCCTGCCGCGCGAGGATGCGGATGTGGCGGCCGCGATTCGCGCACAGTTGGAAGCGCAGGGCGTCAAGTTCCTGTTCAACGCGGATACCAAGGCCATCGCGCCTGCTGCTGACGGCGGCGTCAGGTTGTCCGTTGCGGTGAAGGGTATGACTCGCGGCGCATCGCAAGCTTGCGATTCCACCCCCGCCGGCACCGGGAACGCTCATACCGATATCACCGGTGCCACCGGCGCCACCGACACTACAACAACCACCAGCCCCACTAGCAACCCGACCGATCACGCCACGATGTCACACGTTCAAACGAAACCATCAGACGATGGCGAGCCGCGGTTCGCCGAGCCGGCTGAAGCCCGATTCTGCCTGACCACCGACGCGGTACTGGTGGCCACCGGACGTACGCCGAACGTCGAGGGACTGCATCTTGAGGCGGCTGGCGTGGAGCTCACCGAACGCGGTGCCGTGAAAGTCGACGAGCTTCTGCGCACCACAGCAGCCGACATTTGGGCTCTGGGCGATGTGAACGGCGGCCCGCAGCACACGTACATTTCGCTGGATGACTATCGCGTGGTGTGGTCGCAGCTCAATGGTTCCGACCGTCCGTACACGGTGAAGGACCGCAAGCATGTGCCGTCGAGCACATTCCTCGCCACGCCTTACTCGCGCGTGGGATTGAATGAGCGCGAGGCGAAGGCGGCTGGATTGGATTATGTGGTCAAGCGATTGCCGGTGGCCGCTGTGCCGAAGGCCCAGGTAATGCGGCGACCGGATGGTCTGATGAAGGCGATTGTGGAACGCAATACTGGCCGCATTCTGGGTGCGATGCTGCTTTCCGTCGAGTCGCACGAGGTGATCAATATCGTCAAGTTGGCGATGGATCTTGACGCGCCGGCCAGCACGTTGCGCGATATGGTGTTCACGCATCCGACGATTGCCGAGGCACTGAACGACTTGTTCGCGTAGTTTGTTCGCATAGCACGCCCGCGCAGCATGACCCGCGTAGCGCAGCCCGCAACAGACTCCCCTAATGCGCGCGAAGGTCCTCATCGACGTAAACCGATGAGGACCTTCGCGCTGTCGTCATGATCCGTACGTGACAGCAATCACGTCCGAACCAGCCGTTACTTCAAGCCGAGCTTACGGTCCAGAATGTCGGAGGCATCCAATCCTAAGCGGCGTCGGATGAACCAGCCAAGACCGAGCGGCAGGCCGGGAGCCAAGGCCATGCCGCCTGGACCGAGTGCCACGGTTTTGGAGTTGCCTGCGATAAGCATGGTGCCCTTGGATGCGGCCGTGGAGGTCGAACCATCGCTGTCCGCCTCTGGTTTGAGGATTTCGATGTTGCCGTCACTGGTTTTGTACAGTCCCTTATTCTCATTCCAGATACCGGATGCGCCATTGTTGCCGGCCTCACCCGCAGAGAGGAAGTGTCTTGTTTTTCTTGTGAGCGCTCACCTATTCACGCGCGATGGCATGTTTTTCAAGCAAAGTCAATAGGTGTGATGTTATTCACACTCTTCACTACGTTGTTTTGCCTCGCACTGGGCAACCCCACTTCAGCAAGAGATTGCACAGCTTGCGTTAGGGTGGAGAACATGACTATCACAGTATCCACAGATGGGTCCGCATTAGGGAATCCAAACGGGCCAATGGGCTGGGCCTGGGCCGATCATGAGCAGAACGCCGGCGGCAAGCCCGGCCATAAGCACGACGACCATGGTTATGATGCGGGCGGCGCGACCAACGGCACCAATCAGATTGGTGAGCTGTGCGCAGTGCTGGAAGCTTTGCGAGCGCACCCGGGCCCTGAGCCATTGCTCATCGAATCGGATTCGCAGTACGCCATCAATTGCTCGACCAAGTGGGTCAAAGGCTGGAAGAAGAACGGCTGGAAAAATTCGCAGAAAAAGCCTGTGAAGAACAAAGAGCTTATTCAGGCGATCGACCGTGAGATCTCGCAACGCCCTGGTCCGGTGGATTTCCGATGGGTCAAAGGTCACGCCGGCAACGAAGGCAATGAGCTGGTCGATGAACTGGCACGCACCTATGCGGGCGATTGCCGTTCGGGTGCGCGCGACGGCTATCTACCGATTGAAGGCTGGCAGTCGCTGCTGGGCTCCGAATACGCACATGGCACCGATGTGCCTCCAGACGTGCAATTGGTATTGGACGGCAAAGCGGATGCGGCAAGTTTGCGCAAGCCGGCTGCGGCGACGGATCAGACGGATGCCGCAAGGCCGGAGACCAAGTCTTCGTCACCCTTAGCGGCACAATCAACGCAACCTGTACAATCAACGCAACCTGTACAATCAACGCAACCTGTACCCCCCGCAAAGCCCAGCGGGCTGACGGTATCCGGTACGCTGACCTTCTCCCCCGCGCCGAAAACGAGCCCGTATTTCAACGGGCAGCCGATGCCGATCAAAGGCAGCATCGAAATCGAAGGCTATGTGGACGGCGACGGCAACCTGACCATCACCAACGCACCATTCGTACGACACTGACACCCAAACACACGAATATGTACCGCAATCGGACACGATGACACAAAATCGCTCATTCGCGTTAGGATAGGAGATAAGGCTTCACGCCGTTGATCCGTGCGGCGGAGGCAAGGATGGCAAAGGAGAAACCATGGATAAGGCACAGCAGGATGCGCTGAAGAAGGCGGCCGGCATCGAAGCCGCCAAGCTCGTTGAAAACGGCATGATCGCAGGCCTCGGCACTGGTTCGACCGTGAAGTTCCTGGTGGACGAGCTCGGCCGCCGTCATCAGGAGGAAGGTCTTGAGTTCACTGGCGTGACCACGTCTCGCCGCACGCAGGCCCAGGCCGAGAGCTACGGCATCAAGATCGTGGACATCGACGACGTGGACCACATCGACGTGACCATTGACGGCGCCGACGAAGTCGACAAGAACTTCAACGGCATCAAGGGCGGCGGCGCTGCTCTGCTGTGGGAGAAGATCGTGGCCACCAACTCCAACCAGATCGTGTGGATCGTGGACGAGTCCAAGGTTGTGGACACCATCGGCAAGTTCCCGCTGCCGGTCGAGGTCATTCCGTTCGGTGCCGGCCAAGTCATCAAGAAGTTCGAGGCCCGCGGCTACAAGCCGGTGCTTCGTCTTGACGCCGACGGCAAGGAAGTGCGCACCGACGAGAACAACTTCGTGGTGGACCTGCACCTGGAGCGCATCGATCACCCGCAGGAGCTGGCCGAAGACCTCATCAACACGGTCGGCGTGGTGGAGCACGGCCTGTTCCTCAACATGGTCGACAAGGTCATCGTCGGCGACCCGAACGGCCCGCGCGTGATGACCAACGCCAACAAGTGATCGTCTCACACCACTAAGCTTTTCCAAGCCCGCATCTGCACATCGCAGGTGCGGGCTTTACTGTTGCCCGAACAAGGCAAAGAGCCAAGCAAAAGAGAAACCCCGCGACCATAACGATCACGGGGTTTCTAATGCCTTGATTGCAGGTAAGACTACTTACGCTGGTGGCGGGTCTTACGCAGCAGTTTGCGGTGCTTCTTCTTGCTCATCCGCTTGCGGCGCTTCTTGATGACAGAACCCATCTGAAGCCTCCATTTCGATTAATCGTAAAAGTTGCAACTCGCACCATAATACACGTGTTGCCAGACAGAGGGAACCAGTATGTTGCCGATAGTCCGCATATGCCCTGAACGCAGTTGGGGCATCCACATCAGCAATGTGGATGCCCCAACGTTCATAAGTTTGTGCAGCAGCTGACAGCCGATACTAGATGCTACATCGGGAACTTCTGGTAGAAGCGATCGACCGCTTCCTTGGTGCCGGTAGCTTGGAAGACCACGGTATCGTTCTGCCAGATGGCAACGGCGTTCTTGCTGTTGGAGGCATCGGCCTTCACCACGTACGCGCCCGTGACGTTGCCGGAAACCTTGACGTTGCCGGATGCCGACTCATCGCCGGTCTGCGCAGCGACCAACGCATCGTACTGGGTCTTGGCATTGTCCGCCGACGACCACTGCGCGGCGACCAGCGTGACATCCTTGGCGGCATCACCAGTGGAGTAGGTCAGAGTGTACTCCTCGAGCGGCGACGCGGAATTCCACGTCGTGGAGGCATCCGCCTTGGTACGCGCGTAATTCAGCACGCTGCCCGGCATGGCCTTCAACAGCTCACTGGCATCATCCGGCAAAGCTGTGGCGTCGATGGTCGGCTTGGTCGGCTCGGATGATTCGGTTTTCTGCTGGCTGTTTTGGGTGGTAGTGGAGGTGCCATCATTCTTCTGGATGGCCCAACCCGGCCACACAAAGGCCGAAAGCACTGCCAGGATAATCACAACAGCTGCGGCAACCACCACTGCAATCAACTTGCCATGGGATTGCGTGGTCGAGGAGTTCTCACTATTAGTCATGCCCCGATTCTCTCACAGCCGCGTGACGCTAGGCGGCCGTGATTTTAGTCGTTGTGCGCAAGCCGCGTGAAACTCTTGTGAACGGTAAAAATTTACCGTCCGCTGGTGTTTGGGTTAGGGTGAGACCATGGCGAAATCAAGTGTGCAGTATGTATGTTCCGAATGCGGTTGGAACGGGCCGAAGTGGTACGGCCGTTGCCCCGAGTGTGGTCAGTGGGGCACGGTCGAGGAATTTCACGAGGCTCGGCCGGCGGCAGGCTCTCGCACGGCCGCTCCCGGCCGAACATCACGCACGCAGTCGGTTACGGTTGCCAACAACGCCAGATCTGCAGCCCGTCCGATTACCGAAGTGGGCACGGAAAGCGTCGAGCGGCTCGGTACCGGGTTTTCCGAATTCGACCGTGTGCTCGGCGGTGGCGTGGTGCCGGGTTCAGTAACGCTGATAGCGGGCGAACCGGGTATCGGCAAGTCGACATTGCTGTTGCAGACGGCCGGCAATATCGCGCGCGTTGTGGCGGGAGACAGTACGTTCCGAGGGGCAGGTCAGCGGTCTGCCCAACAGTCGGGCCGAGCGCAGGGCGGCACATCAAACACGGTGCCGATGCGGGGCAACGCATCATCAACACACGCCAACACCGTGCTGTACATTTCCGGCGAGGAATCACAGGCGCAGGTTCGTTTGCGCGCTTCCCGCATCAATGCGGTGGAGCCGAACTTGTTACTGGCCTCCACCACCGACCTGTCCACAGTATTGGGGCTGATCGAACAGAACAAGCCGGCCTTGGCCATTGTGGATTCGGCGCAGACCATCGTCTCGCAGGAGGTCGATGGCATTTCCGGCGGTTCGACTCAGGTGCGCGAAGTGGCAAGCGCGCTGATAGATACCGCTAAGACACTTGACATTCCAGTATTTCTGGTTGGTCATGTGACCAAGGACGGTTCGATTGCAGGCCCGCGCACATTGGAGCATCTGGTCGATGTGGTCTGCCAATTCGAAGGCGACAGCGAGACTGCGCTGAGAATGCTGCGAGCGGTGAAGAATCGTTTTGGCCCGACCGATGAAGTCGGCTGTTTCGACATGAGCGGTGAGGGCATCGAAGAGGTCACCGATCCCGCCGGATTGTTCCTGTCTGGAGACGGCCCTGATGCGGCCAACGCGGCACCCGTGGAAGGCACCTGCGTGACGTTCACATTGGATGGGCATCGCAGTCTGCCTATCGAAGTACAGGCTCTGGTCACCACGTCGGTGCTGCCCACACCCCGTCGTGCGGTCAATGGCGTGGACCCCAGCCGTATCGCCATGCTGGTCGCGGTGCTCTACCGTCACAGCAAGCTCAACCTGCTGTCCAACGACCTGTATATCTCCACTATTGCCGGGGGCCAGGCCAAGGAGCCTGGTTCCGACTTGGCGATAGTGGCGGCACTGACGAGCGCCGCCACGTCAAAACCCATTGCGCGAGCCACGTGCGCCATTGGTGAGATTTCCCTGACCGGCCAGGTTCGCCCGGTACCGCGTATGGAATATCGCCTTCGCGAGGCCGCGCGCCTTGGTTTCACGACGGCGGTCATTCCTCCGCTGCGCAAGCCGGTGCATGTCGAGGGACTTCGGCTGGTGGAGTCCAACACATTGTCCGACGCATTAGACGCCTTGGGAGTGCGTAAATAGCCCTGAGATATGCCTCAGGCGGTAAGACGCTTGGTCTCCTCGACGTTGCGCTTGAGTTCGTCGACGAGTTGGTCGGGGCCATCAAACTTGACCTGCGGGCGCAGGAAGCCGACGAATTCGACGCGAACCTTGTGGTCGTACAGGTCGATCCATTCGTCAGTGATGCAGTAGGCCTCCACCACGCGTTCGTTGAGCCCTGTTTTCTCGCTGAAGGTGGGTTTGGTGCCAATGGAGATGGCGGCGGGCCAACGGTTCTCACCATCTACCAGCCAACCGGCATAGACGCCGTCGACCGGAATGTAGCCTGCAATGTCGGAGCCAAGATTGGCGGTGGGGAATCCGATGGTGCGGCCACGCTCCTCACCGTGCACCACTTCGCCCTCGATGGAGTGCGGAGCACCCAGAATGGCGTTGGCGTCCTGGATTCGGCCATGAGCCAGCAGGTAGCGCACATTGGTGGAGCTCCATGCGCGCATTGCCTTGGCCTGGTTCTTCTTGCTCCATGCGCGGCGCTCGGCCTTGGTGGCATTGGTCAGCGGGTCGACGGGCTCTCCCCATTCGCTCGGGGCTTCCGGCTTGAAATCGCGCGGAATACGCACTTCACCCGGGCCACGGTCATCGACCACATCAAGTTCGAATACACCGGTGGCGGCGGCAAGATTGGCGATATGCTTCACATCACCTTCTCGACCCTTGCCCATGGCGGCATCCTGCCCAAGGACCAACGTGCGCATACCCAGCTTGCCGGTGAGTCGGCCAAGGAAGAAAATGTATGACATAGCTGCGAAGGCCAGCGTGTAGTGCACCACCAGCACGTGGTCCACGCCGAACTGTTCCATGCGGTGCAGTCGATCATCCACACTGGTCAAGGCTTCGGCATCCACGTTCTGAACCGCGGGCTCTTCGCCATGGTGCGAGATGACCCAGCCGTGCACGAATGCGGGGCGCGGGTCAAACAGAATCACCACGGAAAAAGCATCATGCTGGTGCGCGAGTTCCACCACACGCTTGATCACCGCCTGATGACCCAAGTGCATGCCATCAAATGCGCCCAATGTCACCACGGCCTTCTTATCGTTACTGAACGAGGGCCATTCAATCGAACCTTCGGCGTCAGGGGTCAGGTGCGTGATATCCATCAGTGTGCTGTTCCTTTTATCCGTGCGATGTTATTCATGCAATATAGACGTTGTTGTGCGCGGCCTGTATCAAGCTGCACTTTTCACCGCGTCTACTTTACGCGAGGGGGAATACGGTGACCGGCTTGGCCTGATGAGCGTTTGCACGCTCGATAATCGCCGCCACATCATGCGTTTGCGGCACAATGGCGGCAGTGGGCTCGCTGATTGTACGCTCAATACGGCGGCCGAAGCGTAATTCGCTGGCCTCCTCAGGAGTGATGTCAAGCGCCGGCATCGCACCTCGAGCGGCCTGTTCCATGGTAAGGGCATGGTCAAGCAGCCAGTTGCGGCGCTCGTCACCGGCAAGACCTTCAGGAGTGTCCAATACGCACTTGTTGCGCGTGACGGTTTGCCCTTCCCGATTAGTGAACGTCTTCTGATCGGTATGTGCGGTGACGGTATGGGTTCGCGTGTCAAGCATCGCCTCAGGAGCGATAAGTCCGCTGGCATCGTCCGGCAACGCGAATCGGCCGACTCGCGTACGGCGCAAACGGGTCAGGTATCCGCCGACGCCAAGTTCTTTGCCGAGATCGCGGGCGAGCGCGCGGATATAGGTGCCCGATGAACAGCTGATCCGCACGTCAACATCAAGTGCGGGAATCGCTCCCGTGTTCGCGTCTTCCCGCAATGGTTCAGCGGCCTGCTCCCCTGCTACGAATCCGCTGCGGATATCCAGCACGGTGAATTCGCTGATGGTGACCGGGCGGGGTTTGAGTTCCACATCCTTGCCTTCGCGAGCCAAGTCGTAGGCACGCTGGCCGTTGATTTTGATGGCGGAGAACGTATTGGGGACTTGTTCGATATCGCCGGTGAAATTGGTGGCGATGGTGCGTGTGAGCAGGTCTTGCCATGAGGCAGTTGGTAACGCCGTTGGTTCGCCGCTCTGGCCACCCTCAGTCAGCTGCGCTGATAGCGTTTGCCAGCGGGAACGGGCTTCACCATCGACAAGCACCTCGCCTTCGGCATCGTCGGTAGTGGTGCGCAGGCCGAGGCGTATGGTGGCCTCGTAGGTTTTGTCATGCGCCACGATGGCGTTGAGCAGTCGTGTGGCGTGGCCGAAGGCGATGACCAGCGTGCCAGTGGCCATGGGGTCAAGGGTGCCGGCGTGACCGACCTTCTTGATGTGCAACGCGCCGCGCACGGCGGCGACGGCGTCGAAGCTGGTCACGCCTTGCGGCTTGTCGATGATGAGCAGACCGCTGGGTGTTGTATGAAGCACACTACTCCTCGTCAGAGTCGTCTTCGAAGTCGTCGCTGGGCTCGTCGTCATGCTTGTACGGATCGGCGTCGCCGGCGTACTGGGCGGTGGCGCGAGCACGGGCGAGTTCTTCATCACGCTTCTTGGCCACGGCGAGAATGTCTTCGATCTCGTGAGCCTCGCCGGGCACTTCATCGAACACGAATTGGAGCTGCGGAGTCAGGCGCAGGCCAGCCTTGTGGCCCACCAGAGAACGCAGGTGGCCCTTGGCCTGATCGAGTGCCTGCTGGGCGCGCTTGCGTTCGCCTTCCTCGTGGCCTTCGTGGCCGAGCTGGGTCCAGTAGACCTTGGCGATCTGCAAATCGTTGGTCACACGAACTTCGGTGACGGTGATGCTGGCGAGTCGCTTGTCATGCAGTTCGCGCTCAATGGAGGAGGCGACGACACGCTGAATCAAGGCCGCAATACGTGCGGCGCGCGGGTTGGTTCCTGCCATAGGAATTTCCTTTTCTAGACTTGAGCCCCCTCTGACGAGGGGCTGCCGAACGCAGTGAGGCTGGGGGAGAGAAAATCATGGAACTACCATGTCTCTCCCCCAGTCAGTCTGCGGCTGACAGCCCCCTCGTCAGAGGGGGCTTAACAATGACTACTTGCGCTCGACTTCCCGCATCTCGAAGGTCTCGATGATGTCGCCGAGTTCAATGTCGTTGAAGGTGCCGAGGTTGATACCAGCCTCGTAGCCTTCCTTGACGGACTGAACGTCGTCCTTGAAGCGACGCAGCGAGGAGATCTCGAGGTCGTTGACCGTGGCCACGCCGTTGCGCAGGATACGGCACTTCGTACCACGCTTGACCTCGCCGTCCTGCACCATAACGCCGGCGATGTTGCCGAACTTGGAGGAGCGGAAGATCTCGCGGATCTCGGAGTGAGAGGTGACGACCTCTTCGTATTCCGGCTTGAGCATGCCCTTGAGGGATGCCTCGATGTCTTCGATCGCACGGTAGATGACCGAGTAGTACTTGATCTCCACGCCCTCGCGCTCGGCGAGGTCCGCCACCTGACGGTTCGGGCGCACGTTGAAGCCGATGATAACGGCCTTGTCGACCGTGGCCAGGTTGACATCATTCTGGGTGATTGCACCGACGCCGCGGTGGATGACCTGGATGCCGACCTCGTCGGATACCTCGATCTTCATCAAGGATTCCTCGAGCGCCTCGACCGAACCGGACGAATCGCCCTTGATGACAATATTGAGCATGTCGATCTCGGACTCGGCGAACTTCTTCTTGAAGTCCTCGAGGGAGACGACCTTGCGACGCTTGGCCAGCTGGGCGGCACGCTCGGTGGCCTGACGCTTCTCGGCGATCTGGCGAGCGGCACGATCATCGGAGGCGACCAGGAAGAGGTCACCGGCGGTCGGCACGGAGGTCAAGCCCAGCACCTGAACAGGTGTGGACGGACCGGCCGCTTCCATCGGCTGACCGTTCTCGTCGAGCATGGCACGCACGCGGCCGTACGAAGTGCCGGCCACGATGGCATCGCCCACGTGGAGCGTACCCTGCTGAACCAGCACGGTGGCCACGGCACCACGACCCTTGTCAAGTCGGGCTTCGACGGTGGCACCACGGGCGTCCATGTCGGGGTTGGCGCGGAGGTCCAGCTCAGCGTCAGCCGTGAGCAGCACGGCTTCGAGCAGCTTGTCGACGTGCAGGTTCTGCTTGGCGGAGATGTCGACGAACATGGTGTCGCCACCATACTCTTCAGGGACCAAGCCGAACTCGGTGAGCTGGCCGCGGACCTTCTCCGGGTTGGCACCGGGCACATCGATCTTGTTGACGGCCACGACGATCGGCACCTTGGCGGCCTGAGCGTGGTTGATGGCCTCAACGGTCTGGGGCATCACACCATCGTCGGCGGCGACCACGAGGATCGCGACGTCAGTGAGCTCGGCACCACGGGCACGCATGGCGGTGAACGCCTCGTGGCCAGGGGTATCGAGGAAGGTGATCTTGCGCGGTTCGCCTTCAAGGTTCACGGTGACCTGGTAGGCACCGATGCGCTGGGTAATGCCGCCGGCCTCACGTGCGATGACGTTGGTCTTGCGGATGGTATCCAGCAGTCGTGTCTTACCGTGGTCGACGTGGCCCATGACGGTAACGACCGGCGGGCGAGGCTTGAGATCCTCGTCATCCTGCAGTTCTTCCTCGTCAAGGTTGATGTCGAACTGCTGGAGCAGTTCCTTGTCTTCCTCTTCTGCGGAGACGAGCTGGATGTTCCAGCCGATCTCTTCGCCCAGAATCTGGAAGGTCTCCTCATCCAAGGACTGGGTGGCGGTAGCCATCTGACCCAGGTGGAAGAGCACGGTGACCAGCGCGGCCTGGTTGACGTTGATCTTCTCCGCAAGATCGGCCAGGGACGCGCCCTGACGCAGACGGATGGTCTGGCCGTTGCCGTTGGGGATGCGAACGCCGCCGATGGTCGGTGCTTTCAGCTCCTCATACTCATGGCGCTTTGCCAGACGGTTCTTACGGGCCTTTGAAGACTTGCCGCCCTGACGTCCGAATGCGCCTGCGGCACCGCCGCGACCGCCGCGACCGCCGCCACGTGCGGGACCGTTGCTCGGTGCACCGCCGCCCTGGAAGTTATTGCCGCCGCCTTGGCCCCCACGGAAGCCGCCGCGTGCGCCGCCCTGACCGGCACCCTGGGAGCCGCCGCCCTGACCCGGACGGTTGTGGCCCCACTGGCCGGGACGCGGACCGCCCTGACCACCTTGGCCCGGACGACCGCCACGGAAGCCGCGGCCCTGCCCCTGGCCTTGGCCGGGACGGCCCGGACGACCGCCACGACCGTTATCAGCAGTCGGACGAGCCATCGGATGCGGACGCGGAATATCACCCGGCGTCGGGGTGTGCATACCCTGCTTGCGGGAGAACGGGTTGTTGCCCGGGCGCGGGCCCTGAGCGTGCGGGCGCGGAATCGCATTTGAAGCGGCATTGCCGCCATTGGCACCGGCGCCGCCCTGAGCGTGCGGGCGCGGAGCCGAAGCATTGCCGCGGTTGTTCTGATGCTGAACCGGCTGGCCATTGTTCGGACGGCCCTGGTTGTTACGACGATCGTTGTTACGGCGATCGTTCGGGCGACTCTGACGACCGTTCTCACGGCCTTCGCGATTATCGCGACCATTCTCACGGTTGTCGTTCTGACCGTGGCGGCCGGGGGTCGGCATGCCGGGGCGTGCGCCGCCCTGCGGACGCGGTGTCGGTGCACCCGGAGTCGGAGCCTGCTGATGTGCCGAGGCGGGCGATGCCTGACGTGCGGGAGCGGCCGGAGTCGGTGCGGAAGATGAAGCGGAAGCCGGGGCCGAAGGTGCGGCCGGGCGGCGCTGCTGCACGGGCTTGGAATCGCCCTTGGCGTTGTCCTTGGCGAACTCTGCCTTCAGACGCCGGGCTACCGGCGGTTCAATCGTAGAAGAAGCGGACTTGACGAATTCTCCCATGTCCTTAAGCTTCTCAAGCACGGTTTTGCTATCGACATTCAAAACCTTAGCCAGTTCGTATACGCGTGGTTTCGCCACTAATTACTCCTATTCTGTGACCACGCGCGTGCATGGGCGTGGTCAGTTGGTGATGACGGCAAGCCTACCCTGTCTCATCGTGCGACCATGATCGTGTTACCTCGTCTCTGGTGTGGGCGATTTCGCGCACACTGCGCCAGCCCACATACGCCAATCAAGCATACTCATAGCGCTGGATAGCGTAGACGCAGCGAGCCGCGCCATTGCTGACGCGGCTCGTATCAGGAAATAATGCGCCCTGAAGATCATTCGCCTTCGAGCCCGGCGGCCTATTCGGCTTCCGGAGCAGCAGCCTCGGCCGCAGCCTGGGCGGCCTTTTCGGCGGCGACCTTCTTGGCATGGGCCTCGACGGATTCGATGCCGATCTTCCAGCCGGTCAGCTTGGCTGCCAGTCGTGCGTTCTGGCCTTCCTTGCCGATGGCCAAGGACAGCTGGTCGTCGTGGATGAAGGCGATGGCGGTCTTGTTCTTCTCGCTGATCACCTGCACGCCGGTGGCCACAGCCGGGGACAGCGCGGCTGCCACGAACTTGGCCGGATCGTCGGAGTAGTCGACGATGTCGATCTTCTCCGGGCCAAGGTTCTCCATAACGGCACGCACGCGAGCGCCGCCGGGGCCGATCAGCGCGCCCTTCGGGTTCACGCCATCGGTGTTGGCCTTGACCGCGATCTTGGTGCGGGCGCCGGCCTCACGAGCGATGGCCATGATGGACACGGCACCGGAGACCAGTTCCGGCACTTCGCGCTCGAACAGCTTGCGGACCAGCTCCGGGTGGGAGCGGGACACCACGATTTCCGGGCCCTTGATGCCACGGGCCACGTTCACCACGTACACGCGGATGCGTTCGCCGTGGCGGTAACGTTCGCCGGGCACCTGCTCACGGCGAGGCAGAATGGCTTCGACATCGCCCATCGCGACATGCACGTTGGAGGGGTCGGAAGCATCCTGCTGGATGATGCCGGTGATGAGCTTGCCCTTCTGGCCGGAGAACGCACCGAATACCTTCTCATCTTCGGCGCGGCGGAACAGCTGGGTGATGACCTGGCGTGCGGTGGCTGCGGCGAGACGGCCGAAGTCACGCGGGGTGTCATCGTATTCCTCGCCCAGCTTGGGAACGGGGTAAGGGTTGTCTTCGGTGGGTTCGACCGGAATTTCGTCGGCGGCCCACACGGTGAAGTTGCCGGAACGTTCGTCAAGCTCCACGCGCGCGTGCTTGGCGGCGTGCGGGGTCTTGAGGTAGGCGAGGCGCAGGGCCTCTGCCAGCGCATCATCCAGGGTTTCGGGGTCGATTCCTTGCTCGGCGGCGAGCTTGTGTATTCCTGTCAGGTCCAGTTCCATCGATCCGTACCTCCTATGAAGTTATGTGGCGCATGGCCTATGAGTAGTCACAGTTAGCTATTAGTGTATGTTTCCATGCAGACACGCTTCTCTTCAGGACGGTTTACCCGGCGCTTGGCATCCGTACTATGCGCGAGCGCGATGCTGTGTTCGCTTTCGGCGTGTTCGATGCCGCGATTGGCCGGACGGGCCGAGGCGGAAGCTCAAATGACCCCTTGCGAGAAAGCGATGACGTTGGCGAACTACGCCACCCATCCGGCTGAAGGCACACCGTTATTAGAGCAGTATGCCACCGGTCTGGCCGCCCCCCTGGCTTGGATTGACGTTGCCGGGTATTGTTCGGGTCGTTTTGCCGAGGGAACGTTACGTGACGCGCAGACCAAGCAATGGATGGCTTTTCTGGCCGATAAATTCGGGCAGTCCGCGCCTGAGGTGACGCCGGCGCGTCTTGATGGCGTCACGTCCGCCAACGTTGACCGATCGGTATTGGATGCGATGGCCGTGGCCGAGGATCGCGCCGGATTCGCTATCGAGGTCTTGGCCGCACGAGGACAGACCGCTGGGGCTACGTTGGCGTTGAGCGATATGCATAAGACCGCCGGGCAGCAGTTGGTTGCGCTGGCGAACGGCAATTTTGATGATTCCGGCGCACAATCCAGTTCTTCCGGCCAAAACGACCCCCGCCAAAAGGTCTATGCCATCGACCAACTACTGGCCAACCCCACCACCATCGCCGACAAGGCAAGCGGCCAAACCGTACCGACCGCCGCCGCCATCGAAATGGACTGCGCCCGCGCGCAGATCAAGGCCGTGACCGAATCGAAATCTTCCACCGAGAGCGATACGCTGCTCATCCTCGCCGCACTGGCCGCCAAGCACGCCTACACCGCGTTCCAACTTGGCTACCCAGCGACTGACGCCGCATTGTTCGAGTAGACACACACTCCTCACGAAGCCGATGCGAACTTGTTGGATGCTAGTGGGCAAGTCGAGTTGAGGCACGTTCCACCAATGTGAAATCGGTGGTGTACGTACGGGCCGGGCCTGAGTATCCTTCGATGCGGTCGATAAGCATGTCAACGGCATGCTTGGCATAATCATCGATATGAGGATCGATGGTGGTCAGCGCCGGCACCGAGTACTCGGCTTCCGGCACGTTATCGAAGCCGACCACTTGTACATCGTCAGGTACATGCAAACCATGTCGTTGATTGCGGCAGCGTGAACGACATGCACCAAAGGCTCGTCAAGGCGCGGCGCATGATCCGCAGGCGCATCCGGGAGGGCCAACCGTTCATGTTCCTCGACGAGGGGCTCGCGGCAGCCGGCCCAGTGCCGTCCACGAACAACCTCGTCGAATCATGGAACGCACGCCTGCGCGACATGCCGCGCCGCCACCGCGGACTGCGGCTGGTCAGACGGCTGAAGGCGATCTGCTGGTGGTGCCACCAGCACACGGAACGGCCCGAAAGCGACGCGTGGCTCGCGGCCAACGCGATGACCGACGAACGACTCGAGCGCCTCTACCGGCGGGCATGGGAGAGAAGCCCGCAGAGCATGCACGAGACGTTCGGCATTCCCATGAGACACGGCACCGGCATCGACTGGAACGAGTTCCACACCAGGGTCGAATGGCAGTCGAACGACTAGACCGCCGGACATACATTTTGGCCTATAACCCCGAATACGGACGTTCGCATCAAAAACAAAAAGGGTTCCGGGACAAACCCCGGAACCCTAAAGGCGGATAAGGCGAGATTCGAACTCGCGGAGGCTTTCACCTCACACGCTTTCGAGGCGTGCTCCTTAGACCGCTCGGACACTTATCCATGCTGCCAAAATGGCAACTTGTTCATTATGCCACATTCTGCCGACCTGGCAAATCGGAGTTTCGCTGAGCAAGTCTCGAGTGTATGCCGCTTGAGACATGTCAGATCACAATCCCGGAATTCGCCCGAAGCGCTGGCATTGCGTTTACGCGCCAAGCACTCCGACAGGAATTACATACACTCCATCATCGCGTTGATACGCGAACTCGCCGACCCCCACCAACACCGCCAAGAACTCCGGTTCACGGGTTCGCGCACTCGGATTTCTCAGCAGCTTATCTTTCAGTCTGCATAGATTTGCCGATGCCTCAGGGACTTTATCCTCACTGGACTTAATTTCGATGCCGCCCCACCGTCCATCGGACAATTCAATAATGGCATCACACTCCAGACCGGAATCGTCACGATAATACCGAACCGGTTCTATCCCAATATCGAGGAGAGATCTCGCATACACCAACAGATCACGGATGCATAGATTCTCAAACAGAAACCCAAAAGTCTGCCAATCGCCGATAAGAGCAGCAGGACTCATACCCAACATTGCGGCCGCAATGGAAGGATCGGCAAAATACCGACGCGCCTTGGTCTGGAGTCGCTTTGGATCCCGTGCCGGCGGGACCCAGCCCTTTATCGGATCGATGACGAACATGTTCTCGAACATGGCCGTATACCCGGATACCGTTCTCTCCGAAATGAAATCGTCAAGGTTTTCTTCAGTACCGTACATATCCTTACGTAAGGTTTTGAATGTCACAGCTTGACTGATATTGCGCGCAAGCGAATCCAGCAGACGACGAGCCACATCAGGATCCTTGCCTTGCCTGGGCACACTCTCAGTCAGCGTGAGTCGCATGTATTCCCGAATCAGAATCTGTGCGTCAGATACAGGCAGAGCCACCGCCTCCGGCGTTTTCTTCACGGCTCAGCTCATCAGAGGGGGCTTGGATCTCATCCTTTACGCCACCTGTTCGTGGACGGAGGCGTTGACCCATTGGGACTGCTGGACGTTGTATCCAGAGAAGATGCCGATGTCGAGCATGCAGTCGCGGTAATCGCGGCCGTGGGCGATGGTGATGTAGCTGTCGTCCACCAATCGGTTATGCGTGGGATCCAGTCCGACCCATCGGCCATCCTGATACACCTCGACCCAAGCATGGGTCGCGCCCTCTCCCCCAAGCAAACCGGCAATGTAGCGCGCGGTCAATCCCACATGCCGGCACACGGACAGCATCACGTGCGCATAATCCTGGCATACGCCCTTGCGCTGAGCCAAGGCCTGTTCGGCGGTGGTGCGAATCGTGGTGGAACCGGGCGTATACACAAACGCCTTGTAGACCTCATCCATCACTTCGGCAGCCTGCTGCACCGGAGTGGCGTCGGAAGGCAGCGCCGCCAAGCGTTCGCGGCATACGGCAATCATCGCCTCTACGTTCGGGCCGGGAATGGTGAGCGCTGAATTGAATCGGTACAGCGGTTTATAGGCTTCCTTATGGATATGCGCATTGTCCACGAAGGCGATGCCGGTCACCGAGTAGCTGAATATGTCGTGCGGCTCAGGGATGAATCCGGTCATCACCACGGAGTCAAAGGAGTCGATGGTGGTTTCGAGTTCGGTTTCGGGCTGAATCTTCACTTCCACGTCAATCACCTGTTGGCGAGGGCCAGTGGAGGGAATACAGCGAAGCTGGAACCTGTGATCGGTGACCGGTGCGCTGAAGGACAGCCTCATCTCATAGTCGAACACGAGTTTTTTCACAACGTCTCCTGCACTTGCACACGAGCCGGCAACCGGCATATTCTCGGGATAACGACACTACAGCCATGGCTGAGGTATGGTCCGTGCGCTCACAGCCCACGCATATATTCCGGCAATCTGCTGATATGCACAGGCCGGCACTCGGGCGCACGGTTTTTTCGCCATACCACCATAGCATTTGAACCCGTCAGGGTGTCAGGTCGGGATCAGGGACGCTTGGCGTCCATGTTCATGGAGCTCAGTGAGCCCATGTCTTTGATGGCCAGCGCGCTGACACGGCCGGAGTAGTCGTCAAGGTACTTCTTCAGCAGGTCGGCGACTTCCTGATATCCGCGAGACGGCAGCTGACCGACCAGCCAGCTCAGTCCGTCGGCGAAGCAGCTGGGCAGCGGCATGCCGTCCAAGGTCATCGAATAGGCGGCGAGCTTCTTGAGCGGCGCTTCCAGATCCTCCATCGTCAGGCCGAAGCGCGTGTACAGGTCGATGCGTTCCAGATATTTGCCGATGAAGATGAACGCCTTCAGCGTGGGGTCGACCGGCGAATTCTCGATGCCGCCCCAGAAAGCGAGCATGTCATCGGTAATATCGCGCTGCTTGTAGATGTCCTCGGCATCGGCCGCGTATTTGGCGGCATCGGTGATATTGGTCATCGCCAACTCCACGTACTGCAGCAGACGCGAGCTCAATTCCGGGCGCAGAATCACGGCGTTGTTGAATGCGGAAGTTACGGCTGACCGCACCGAATCAGGATTGGACCCGTCGTACAGGAAGCTGTTCACGAACCCGTCGAAGTCCTCGAAATCTTCGGGCAGGTCGAGTGCGTGAGCGAACGGACGGAAGGCGTCCACATCGGTGTCCATCACACGATCGTAGAACGGGAAGAACTGGTTCAGCGTGGTGAAGGCGCGCTCGGTGTATCGACCCAGCCAATACAGGTTGTCTGCCTTGGAAGCGGTAACCAGCGACAACGAATGGTGGCGGGACTGGCTCAGCAGGTTCGCCACCTGCGTTTCGGCACCGTACTCGTGCTCCACGCCGGATTCGGGTGCCAACACCCACGTATCCTTAAATCCGCCACCCTGCGACGAGTTGACAATCATCTGGCCGGGCACCGACGAGTATCGAGTCAAGCCCGAATACCACACGTGCGTATTCTTGCCGGTGACCACGAAGGCACGCAAATCGCACTTGCGCGGCGACATCTCGCCGGTCTTCGGGTCCACCACATCGATATCACGGAACTGAATCACCTCTTGGGCAATGAATCGACGCGGCTCCTCCTTGATCCGGTTGGCGAGCTCCTCACGTGCGGCGGCATCCAGCGACGAACCAAACACCACGCCGTAACCGCCGGCTTCGGCCACATCCTTGATGACCAGCTCGCCCATCCGATTCAGGACTTCCTTGCGGTCGGCCTCGAACATCGGCATGTACGTGGGCGCGTTGTTGAGAATCGGTTCCTCGCCGAGATAGTACTTGATCATCTGCGGCACGAAGTAGTAGACGGCCTTGTCATCGGCCGCGCCGTTGCCCGGCGCGTTGACGATGGCCACGTTGCCCGCGCGGTAGGCGGACAGGATACCGGGCACACCGATCACCGAATCAGGATTGAAGGCGAACGGGTCGAGGAATTCGTCGGACAGGCGGCGGTAGACCACGCCCACACGGTGGCGTTTGCCGGCGTAGTCGAGGAAGTAGACCTTGTTGTCCACCACTTCGAGGTCCTCGGGGAAGGCCAACGCCGCACCGGTTTTCTCCGCCAGATAGGCGTGCTCGAAGAACGCGGAATTGTAGCGGCCGGGAGTCAGTACCACGGCGATGCCCTCGGTGGAGACAAAGTCCATGGCTTTGCGCAACAGGCGCGGGTATTCGCGATTATCGCGAATACGAACGTCGCGGAACAGGCGCGGGGAGATGCGGCGCTCGATGTCGCGCACGAACAGCGGGTAGCTGGCACCCGAGGGAATACGCAGGTTGTCTTCCAGCACCCACCAGCGGCCGTCCTCGCCTTGGACCAGGTCCTCGCCGGCGATATGCGCGAAAATGCCGCCGGGAGGGGTCACACAGTTGACCTGCGGGAAGTAGCCGGCCGAGGTGTATACGTATTCTTCCGGCACGACGCCATCATGAATAATGCGCTTATCGGAATAAATGTCCTTCAGATAGGCGTTCAGGGCGTTGACGCGCTGCTTCAGGCCCTTCTCCAATTCGTCGTATTCGTCGGATTCGATAATGCGCGGCACAGGGTCGTACGGGAACAGCCGGTCATGGTATTCGCCGTTCTTGTAGATGCCGAAACGCACACCGTTGCGGGACAGCTCTCGATTGATCGCTTCGCGGCGGTTTACCAGTTCATGGGCCAGTCTGCGTGCTGCGGATTCGATCATCGTGCCTGCTCCTTGCTGTGGCGGCTTCTGTGGCTTCAAGCGGTTAGGCGTGTTGAGCGCACGCTGACGCCGCAAGCCGTAACCGGGTTTGATGGTTTCAACCTAAGGCGGGCCCGTTTCAACAAACGCGCGAGAATGTTACAGGCAGGTCACTTCGCCGGCCGCGTGCATCTTGACGACCGCACTCGTCTCGCCGACCGCACGCATCTTGCCGACCGCACGCATCTTGCCGACCGCACTCATCTCGCCGACCACACTCGTTACAATGAATGGCTATGACACGACTGCGCATTGACTTGGCCTACGACGGCGGCGGATTCTATGGCTGGGCCAAACAGCCCAATCTTCGTACGGTGCAAGGCACCATTGAAGATGCGCTGCACAAGGTGCTGCGGGTGCCGGCCGATGACGCGGCCGAACCGTTACGCTTGACGGTGGCTGGACGCACCGACACCGGTGTGCACGCCTCCCACCAAGTGGCGCATCTGGATGTATCCGATGAGGTACTGAATCGCTGCGTAGGTCACATGACCATTCCGGTCACCGAGGCGCTGACTCGCAGACTCAAGGCTGTGCTGCCTCCGGACATCGTCATTCATGGCATTGCCGTAGCTCCGGTCGGCTTCGATGCCAGGTTCTCCGCATTGGAGCGCACTTATGTGTATCGGGTCGCCGATCGTTCGTCTGAGGTCGACCCGCGCCTGCGTGGATGCGTACTTACCGTGGATGAAGCGCTGGATCTGGAGCTTATGAACCGCGCAGCCTCATTGACCATCGGCCTGCACGATTTTGGTTCCTTCGCCACTCCGAATCCGGGAGGCACTACGATCCGTGAAGTCAAGACCGCCTATTGGCGGCGGGTGCCGATCACTCCCCTAGTACCGGATGAGATGGCATCGCATGAAGCATATCGGACTCCGTCGCTGGAGTCCGGCCTGGTAGTGTTCACGATTGTGGCGGACGCCTTTGCCCGCAATATGGTGCGCTCCCTGGTCGGCTCATGCATCAAAGTTGGTTCGGGACGCAAATCACTGGAGTGGTTTGCCGGCAAAATGGCCGAGCCAGTACGTGAAGGCTCAAGCGGGCCGATTGCGCCGCAGGGCCTGACTTTGGAGCATATCGCATATCCCGCCGATGATCAGCTGGCCGCAAGAGCCGAGGCCATTCGGGCCGTACGTACGTTGTAGATTCTATGAAAACAACGCAAAAGGGCTGGAACCCAAACGGATTCCAGCCCTTTCAGCTAGCTTAGCGAAACGCTATTCAGCTCACTCGGCCTTCTCGGCGTCAGCGGCTTCCTCAGCGGGAGCCTCAGCCTCAGCGGCGGCGGTCTCCTCGACCGGAGCCTCAACAGCCTCAGCAGCCTCAGTGGCCTCAGCCTCAACGGCCGGAGCTTCTTCTTCGGCAACCTTGGCGGCGGCTTCAGCTTCCTTCACAACAGCCTTCTTGGCAACCGGCTCGGTGACGAGCTCGATCACAGCGGCCGGAGCGGCATCGCCAACGCGCGGAGCGATCTTGACGATACGGGTGTAGCCACCTTCACGCTGCTCCATCTGCTCGGCAATCTGGGTGAACAGGATGTGCACCACGGACTTGTTGCGGATGACGCGCATCACGCGACGGCGGGAGTGCAGATCACCACGCTTGGCGAAGGTGATCAGGCGCTCTGCCAGCGGACGAAGGCGCTTGGCCTTCGGCAGCGTGGTGGTGATGCGGCCGTTCTGGAACAGGCTGGTCGCCATGTTTGCCAGCATGAGGCGCTCGTGTGCGGGGCTGGAAGCCAGACGCGGGCCCTTCTTAGGTGTAGGCATTGGGTTTACTCCTTATATGTCCGTTCTTCAGGCAAGCAGGTGGGCATATGCCCGAACATCTGCTTGCCTAGTGAACGAACGATTGGTCAAAGAGGCAGATCACTCGTCTTCCGGCGAGAAGAACGTGCCACCTTCGAGATTATTGGTATCGAAGGCCATCGGCGAGGACTTGAGGCTCAGGCCCAAGGTCTGCAGCTTCTCCTTGACCTCATCGATTGACTTCATACCGAAATTGCGGATGTCGAGCAGGTCCTGCTCGGTGTGGGAGACAAGCTCACCGATGGTGTGGATGCCCTCGCGCTTGAGGCAGTTGTAAGAACGCTGCGTCAGGTTGAGGTCCTCAATCGGAACGGCCATCTCGGGGTTGGTCTCCTCGGCCACCGGGGCCGGACCGACCTCGACGCCTTCAGCCTGGGCGTTGAGCTCACGGCACAGGCCGAAGAGCTCCACCAAGGTGGAACCGGCGGAAGCCACCGCGTCACGCGGGGAGATGGCGGGCTTGGTCTCCACGTCCAGGATGAGCTTGTCGAAGTCCGTGCGCTGTTCCACACGGGTGGCCTCGACCTTGTAGCTCACCTTGAGTACCGGGGAGTAGATGGAATCAACCGGAATACGGCCGATCTCATCGTTGTCCTGCTTGTTCATCTGGGCAGGAACATAGCCACGGCCACGCTCGACAGTGAACTCGATCTCGAGTTCGCCATCGTCGGCGAGGGTAGCGATGTGCTGCTCCGGGTTGGCAATGGTGACGCCGGCCGGCGGGGTGATGTCCCCAGCCACGGCTTCGCCCTTGCCGCTCTTGCGCAGATACATGACCACAGGCTCGTCGTATTCGCTGGTGAGCACGATGCCCTTGATGTTCAGCAGGATCTCGGTGACGTCTTCCTGGACACCTGGCAGAGTGGTGAACTCATGCAGGGCACCGGAAATACGCACGGAGGTCACGGCAGCACCCGGGATGGAGCTCAGCAGCGTGCGACGCAGCGAGTTGCCGAGCGTGTAGCCGAAGCCAGGCTCGAGCGGCTCGATGGTGAAGCGGGAGCGCTGCGGATTCAGAGATTCCTCGGTAAGAGTCGGACGCTGTGCAATAAGCACTGTGGTTATCCTTTCAGCTTGAACTCGGTGGTGCACTCACCGGTCAGGCGGTTTTGGATGGATTTGGTATTGCTGAGTGCTCAGACGCGACGACGCTTCGGAGGACGAACGCCGTTGTGGGCTTGCGGGGTGACGTCGGTGATGGAACCAACCTCGAGGCCCGCAGACTGCAGGGAACGGATGGCGGTTTCACGACCGGAACCCGGGCCCTTGACGAACACGTCGACCTTCTTGACGCCGTGTTCCATCGCCTTGCGGGCGGCGGACTCGGCAGCCATACCAGCGGCGTACGGCGTGGACTTACGGGAGCCCTTGAAGCCGACATCGCCACCGGACGCCCAGGACACCACGGCGCCGGACGGATCGGTGATCGAAATGATCGTGTTGTTGAAAGTGGACTTGATGTGAGCCTGGCCGACCGGGACCGACTTGCGGTCGCGACGACGGGGCTTACGAGCGGCTTGCTTAGGCGCTGCCATTGACCCTCGTTTCCTAGTAACGAACTTTGTTGTTGACGTTCGGGCGATGGGATGAAAATCATCCCGTGGCCCGAATCATGCCACCGACTACTTGGTGGCCTTCTTCTTTCCGGCGACCGTGCGCTTCGGGCCCTTGCGGGTACGAGCATTGGTCTTGGTGCGCTGGCCGCGCACAGGAAGTCCCTTACGGTGACGCTGGCCTTGGTAGCAGTTGATCTGAATCTTGCGACGAATATCTGCATCGACTTCACGACGCAGGTCACCCTCGATCTTGTAGTTGGCTTCGAGGTAGTCACGCAGCGTAATCAGCTGCTCGTCGGTGAGATCCTTGACGCGGATGTCCGGGCTAATACCGGTCGCGGCAAGCGTTTCCTTGGCACGAGTGCGACCCACACCGAAAATGTAGGTGAGGGCGATCTCGATGCGCTTCTCATTGGGGATGTCGACTCCGGCAAGACGTGCCATTGCGATTCCTTCTTGTTGCCGTAGGTCTTGCACCCGCTCGCCCGGTTACCCGGCACGGGCCTACGTACCCGTGGTTCAGTGTCGTTCCCTTGCGGGAAGCACTGTGAGAGAGTGCCTTATTTACTTAGTGCCGCTGGAGAATCTGCTCTCAGCCCTGACGCTGCTTGTGGCGCGGGTTGACGCAGATCACCATGACGCGGCCGTGACGGCGGATCACGCGGCAGTTTTCGCAGATCCTCTTCACGCTAGGGCTGACCTTCATGGTTATCCTTTTCTTGTGTACCTTTACTTGTAACGGTACGTAATGCGTCCGCGGTTCAGGTCGTAAGGGCTCATTTCGAGCACGACACGATCCTGCGGCAGAATACGAATGTAGTTCTTACGCATTTTGCCGGAAATCGTGGCGAGCACGATGTGCTTGTTTTCGAGTTCAACGCGGAACATCGCGTTAGGCAGTGCTTCCACGACCTGTCCTTCGACTTCAATCACACCGTCTTTTGCCATGTGCCTCTAGTCCTATTCCGTTGGATGATTACTATGGCATATCCGAAGACACACCAACTGTCAACTATATACGCACATACCCCTGTACGAACACTCGGCGTGTCGCACAGGGGTATGGAAACGTTGATGTGGTATTTCGGCATCACTCCGGCTTGTTGCCCGGGCTGCCGAACCTACTACTCGAGGTGGCTGATGATACGGCCGCTGATCTCGTCGATGTCGCCGACGCCGTTGACCACGACGAGCAGGCCACGGGCCTCGTAGATGTCGAGCAGCGGAGCGGTTTCCTTCTCATAGGTCTCCAGGCGCTTGGCGATGGCCTCCGGAGTGTCGTCAGCGCGGCCCTGCTCGGCGGCGCGCTTCTTCATACGCTCCAGCAGCACGTCGCGGGCGGCTTCGAGGGCCACCACGTGGTCGAGCGGAGTGTCGAGGTCGGCGAGCATCTCGTCGAGAGCGGTGACCTGGGCGGCGTTACGCGGGTAGCCGTCGAGGATCCAGCCGTTCTTGCAGTCTTCCTTGGCCAGACGATCCTTGACGATCTTGTTGGTCAGGGAGTCCGGAACCAGCTCGCCCTTGTCGGTGTAGCTCATCGCCTCAAGGCCGAGTTCGGTCTTGTTCTTGATGTTGTAGCGGAAGATGTCGCCGGTGGAGATGGTGGGGATGTTGAAGTGTTCGGCGAGCAGAGCAGCCTGGGTGCCCTTGCCCACGCCCTGGGGGCCCATGATGAGCAGACGCATGGTGGTCTCCTTTTATGTCGGTTATTAATACGGTTTTGGCTCCCTTGGTTAAGGGAGCCATTGAGTTATATGCGGAAGAAAGATTGCTCCGTCGTGGAACAGTCCACTGGACTGTTCCACTCCTCGCGCGGCCGCCTGCCCATTGCGGGCGACCGCTGCCAAGCGGGCGTCAGCCCTCTTTGTGGTCCACGTTTTCGAACAGGAAGCCGGTGTACTGGAACTGTTCGGTCTGGGCCTTGGCCTGGCGCAGGGTGTCGAGGCCCACGCCCGCGATAATCAGGATCGTGGTACCACCGAACGGCAGCTTGGCGTTGAGGCCGAGGGCCATGATCAGCACGGTCGGGATCAGGGCCACGAACAGCAGGTAGACGGCGCCGACGGTGTTGAGTCGGTTCATCACGTAGGTCAGGTAGCGGCTGGTGGCGTTGCCGGCGCGGATGCCGGGGATGAAGCCGCCGTACTGCTTCATGTTGTCCGCGGTCTCGTCCGGGTTGAACGTGATCGAGGTGTAGAAGAAGCAGAAGAACACAATCATCAGCGCGTACAGCGCGATGTACCACACGGAGGTGGTGTTCGCCAGGTTGGCGTTGATCCACTTGACCCACGACTGGTCGGACTTGCCGAACTGGGCGATCAGGGTCGGGATGGCGAGGATCGAGGAGGCGAAGATCGGCGGGATGACGCCGGACATGTTGATCTTCAGCGGCAGGTAGGTGGAGGAGCCGCCGTACATCTTACGGCCGATCATGCGGCGCGTGTACTGCACCGGGACGCGGCGCTGGCACAGTTCGACGAAGTCGACGAAGATGAGGATGACCACGAGCACGCCCACGACGATGCCGAACTTGAGCCAGTCGCCGTCGGTGCCGTTGGTGCCGTAGCCGATCTCCCACAGCTGCGGCAGGAAGCCGGAGCAGATGGACATGAAGATCAGGATGGACATGCCCTGGCCGATGCCCTTGTCGGTCACGAGCTCGGCCATCCACATGATCAGGCCGGTGCCGCCGGTCATGATGAGGACCATGACCACGAGGTTGAACACGGAGCCGTCCGGGATGACCTGGTCGCACTGGTAGTTGAACAGGGCGCCGGAGCGGGCGGTGACCAGGATGGTGGTGGACTGGAGCACGGCCAGGCCGATGGTCAGGTAACGGGTGTACTGGGTGAGCTTGGCCTCGCCGGACTGGCCCTCCTTGTGCAGGGCCTCGAAGCGGGGGATGACCACGCGCAGCAGCTGCACCACGATGGACGCGGTGATGTACGGCATGACGCCCAGCGCGAAGATAGACAGCTGGAGCATGGCGCCACCCGAGAAGAGGTTCACCAGTCCGATGAAGTTCTCCTGAGAGGCGCTGCCGATGGTGGCCATGCACTTGTTCACCACGTTGTAGTCCACGCCAGGGGTCGGAATGAACGAACCGATGCGGTAGACGATGATGATGAACAGGACGAAGAGAATCTTCTTCCTCAACTCTTTGGTTTTCAGGGCCTGGATTAGTGTCCTCACCTAGATTTCCTCCCAATAGCGCGCCAATCGCGCGAAATACACAAACTAACAAACGAGCATAGTCTAAAGTGCCTACTTCGGCCACTTCATGTCTCGCGAATGTTACCTGAATTATGCTCCGTCGTACTGAACGGGGGGAAGCATACTCAAAACGATCATTGTGTTGAGACTGCTTCTCTGCACTCAGAACAACAATTTTTTAGAAAAGGGAACCCCCGTCCACCTATTGGCGGGCGGGGGTTGTACAGCCTATTGCGCTCCCCGTAGGACTAATCAGTCCTCGGAAACGGAACCGCCGGCGGCCTCGATCTTGGACTTGGCGGAAGCCGAAGCCTTAACACCCTTGAGGGTGAAAGCCACGGTGGTCTCGCCGTCGCCCAGAACCTTCACCGGAGCGTTGTCACGAACAGCGCCCTTGGCGATCAGGTCGGCCACAGCAACCTCGCCGCCCTCGGGGAAGAGCTCCACGAGACGAGCGATGTTGATGACCTGGAACTCGACCTTGAACGGGTTCTTGAAGCCACGGAGCTTCGGCAGGCGCATGTACAGCGGCAGCTGGCCGCCTTCAAAGCCCGGACGCACGTGGTTGCGCTTCGTCTGGCCCTTGGCGCCACGACCGGAGGTCTTACCCTTGGAGCCTTCACCGCGGCCCACACGGGTGCGGTCCTTCTTGGCACCCGGGGCGGGCTTCAGGTCGTGCATCTGCAGGATTTCGTTATCTGCCATAATCAGTCAACCTCCTCAACGGTGACCAGGTGACGCACGGCGTTCACCAGACCACGGTTGGCCGGGGTGTCCTCGCGGACAACGGTCTTACCGATCTTGTTGAGGCCGAGGGTCTTGACGGTGGCGCGCTGAGCCGGGGTACGGTTCACGATGCCGTGGTGCAGGGTAATCTTCAGGTTCTTAGCCATGAGTATCACTCACCATCCTTCTCTTCGGCGGCCTTAGCGGCAGCAGCCTCTTCGCGAGCCTTGCGAGCCTCGGCAATGCCGGCGGCGCGGGCGCGCAGCAGAGCATCGGGAGCGACCTCGTCGAGCGCCAGGCCACGACGGGCGGCGATCTCCTCGGGCTCTTCGAGCTGCTTGAGGGCGTCGACGGTAGCGCGCACCACGTTAACGGCGGTGGCGGAGCCCATCGACTTGGTCAGGACGTCGGTGATGCCTGCGCATTCCATGACGGCGCGCACGGAGCCACCGGCGATTACACCGGTACCCGGGGCGGCCGGACGCAGCAGGACGGTGCCAGCAGCGTCGTGACCCTGAACCGGGTGGGTGATGGTGCCGCGGACGCGAGGCACAGAGAACATGTGCTTCTTGGCGTCCAGCTGGCCCTTGGCGATGGCGGCCGGGACTTCACGGGACTTGCCGTAGCCGACACCCACGGTGCCGTTGCCGTCGCCGACCACAACCAGTGCGGCGAAGCTGAAGGTACGGCCACCCTTGTGGGTCTTGGACACACGGTTGATGGTCACCACGCGATCGAGCAGCTCGTCGCCGTGGTTTTCTTCACGACGGTTACGACGCTCGCCACGACGGCCTTCACCGCGCTGGCCACGACGACCCTTGCGGTCCTCGTTGTTGGATTCGGTCGCCACAGTGTTCTGAGTTTCTTCAGCCACTTGGGTTTCCTTCGTTTCGTTGTCGCTCACAGTGCAAGACCTCCCTCGCGGGCGCCATCAGCAACGGCTGCGACGCGACCGGTGTACTTGTTGCCACCGCGGTCGAACACGACTGCGGTGATGCCGGCAGCCTTGGCCTTCTCGGCGATCAGCTCGCCGACCTTCTTGGCGGCCTCAGTCTTGGTGCCTTCGAAGCCGGCGAAGTCGGCCTGAAGAGTGGAGGCGGACACCAGGGTAATGCCCTTGGTATCGTCGACCACCTGAGCAACCATGTGACGGTTGGAGCGGGTGACCACCAGGCGCGGACGCTCGGGGGTACCGGAGATGCGCTTGCGGATACGCGCGTGACGGCGCTTGAGAGCTACCTTCTTGCCTTTTCCGAGAATAGCAACGCTCATATCACTTACCAGCCTTTCCAGCCTTGCGCAGGATGCGTTCATCGGAGTACTTGATGCCCTTGCCCTTGTAGGGTTCCGGAGCGCGCAGCTTGCGGATGTTGGCGGCAACCTGGCCCACGACCTGCTTGTCGGTGCCTTCGACAACCACGTGGTTGGCGTCGGTCACCTTCAGGGTGATGCCTTCGGGCGGGTTGACGGTGATGGTGTGGGAGTAGCCGAGGAAGAACTCGATGCCCTGGCCCTTGGCGACGGCGCGGTAACCGGTGCCGACGATCTCAAGAGTCTTGGAGTAGCCATCGTGAACACCCTTGACCATGCCGGCCATGATGGAACGAGCCAGACCGTGCTTGGCACGGGTCGGACGCAGGTCATCAGCAGCGGTCAGGACAATCTCGTTGCCTTCAACGGCAGCGGTGATGCCTTCCGGAACCACGTAGGAGTCAGAACCCTTAGCGCCCTTGGCGGAGAAGTTCTGGCCTTCAATCTTGACTTCAACGCCAGCAGGGATGGCGATGGGGAGCTTACCAATATGCGATGCCATGTTTCAGCTCTCCTTTCTCACCACACGAAGGCGACAATTTCGCCGCCAATGCCTCGGTCGAGGCATTCCTTCTGAGTCAGCAGTCCCGAAGAAGTCGAGATGATGGCGATACCCAGGCCACCGAGCGGCATCGGCAGGGAGTCGGACTTCGCGTAACGACGAAGGCCCGGCTTGGAGATGCGCTTGATACCCTGAATGGAACGCTCACCGTTCGGACCGTACTTGAGGGTGACCTCAAGAGTCTGGCCGACCTTGGCTTCCTTAGCGGTGAAGTCCTTGATGTAGCCTTCACGCTTCAGGATCTCGGCGATGTTCGCCTTGAACTTGGAGTACGGCATATCCACGGTTTCGTGCTTGGCCGCGCTCGCATTACGCAGACGCGTAAGCATGTCTGCGATCGGATCTGTCATTGTCATTTGGGCTTGTTGCCCTTTCTCGCTATGGTTTCCGCCGCCCTCACGCTTCTTCTAGAAGCGTTCGGGCCGCGGACCTTCAGCGTCGATGTTTACCAACTGGACTTCGTAACGCCGGGCAGTTCACCGCGGTGAGCCTTCTCACGAAGGCAGATGCGGCACAGGCCGAACTTGCGGTAGACGGAGTGGGGACGACCGCAGACCTGGCAGCGCGTGTAAGCGCGGACCTTGAACTTCGGCTTGCCGGCCGCCTTGTTCTTAAGAGCGGTTTTTGCCATATCAGTTCTCCTTGAAGGGGAAGCCGAGGTGCTTCAGCAGCGCGTAAGCTTCCTTGTCGTCCTTGGTGGAGGTCACCACAGTGATGTCCATACCGCGCACGTGATCGATCGAATCAGGATCGATCTCGTGGAACATGGACTGCTCGGTGAGACCAAAGTTGTAGTTGCCCTGGCCATCGAACTGGTGGCCGTTGATGCCGCGGAAGTCGCGGATACGGGGCAGCGCGAGGGTCAGCAGACGGTCCAGGAACTCCCACATGCGGTCGCCACGCAGGGTGACGTACGCACCGATGGCCTGGCCTTCACGCAGATGGAACTGCGCGACGGACTTCTTGGCCTTGGTGATCTTCGGCTTCTGGCCGGTGATCAGGGTGAGGTCCTTGACGGCACCTTCGATGAGCTTGGAGTCGCGGGCAGCGGCACCAACACCCATGGAGACGACGACCTTCTGGACACGGGCAACCTGCATCGGGTTGGAGTACTTGAACTCCTTCTCGAGCTCAGGAATGATCTGCTCGTTGTACTTGACCTTCAAGCGCGGGGTGGCCGGCGCTTCGACAGTAGTATCGGTCATGCCAGCTCCTTTCCGGACTTCTTGGCGACGCGCACGCGCACGGTCTTCACCTTGCCGTCACGCGCCTCTTCCTTAACGGTGATGCCAACGCGGGTCGGCTGCTTGGTCTCCGGGTCGATGACCATCACGTTGGAGCGATGGATCGGAGCCTCAGTGGAGACGATGCCAGCCTGCTGGCCCTGCTGCGTTGCACGCACGTGCTTCTTGACGATCTGCACGCCTTCGACGATCAGTCGATCGTTGGAGAGCACCTGCTTGACGGTGCCTTCCTTGCCGCGGTCCTTGCCGCGGATGACCTTGACCAGGTCGCCGCTCTTGATCTTGGCTGCCATGTCAGATCACCTCCGGGGCGAGGGACACGATCTTCATGAACTTGTGCTCGCGCAGTTCACGACCGACCGGTCCGAAGATACGAGTGCCCTTCGGTTCACGGCCGGAGCCGAGAATGACGGCGGCGTTCTCGTCGAACTTGATGTAGGAACCATCCGCACGGCGGGATTCCTTGACGGTACGGACGACAACGGCCTTAACCACGTCGCCCTTCTTGACCGACCCGCCAGGAATGGCGTCCTTGACGGAGGCGACGATCACGTCGCCGATGCCGGCATAGCGTCGCTTCGATCCGCCGAGCACGCGGATGGCGAGGAGTTCCTTCGCACCCGTGTTGTCGGCGACATGAAGCCGCGTTTCCTGCTGAATCATTGATTCTCCTTAGCCGAGCTGGTTCTCCCCATTTACCGGGGCATCGTGGTTGCCCATAATGCCCCGGTAAATGGCGAGCCTTGCCGAACTTTACTTACTTGGCGCGCTCGATAATGGATTCGAGACGCCAGCGCTTGGTCTTGCTCAGAGGCCGAGTTTCCATAATACTCACGAGGTCGCCAATGTGGGCGTCGTTGTGTTCATCATGGGCCTTGACCTTGCTGGTGGAACGAACGACCTTGCCGTACAGCGGGTGGGTCGAACGCTGCTCGAGCTCGACGGTAATCGTCTTGTCCATCTTGTCGGACACGACGTAGCCGCGGCGAACCTTACGGAAGTTACGCTCTTCAGCCATAATCACTTCTCCTTGGATTCGGTAGCGGCCGGCTCCTGGCTGATGCCAAGCTCACGCTCGCGAAGCACGGTGTACATGCGGGCGATGTCGCTCTTGACAGCCTTGAGACGGGCGGTGTTCTCGAGCTGACCGGTGGCGTGCTGGAAGCGCAGGTTGAACAGCTCTTCCTTGGACTTCTTCAAGAAGCCTTCGATTTCCGCGTTGGTCTTCTCGTTGAGATTCTTGATGGAGTAATCAGCGGTACCGACTGCCATCAGATATCACCACCTTCACGTGCGATAATGCGGCACTTCATCGGGAGCTTGTCGATAGCGCGGCGGAGGGCTTCCTTAGCGACGTCCTCGGACACACCACCGATTTCGAACATCACGCGACCAGGGCGCACGTTCGCAATCCAGAACTCCGGGGCACCCTTACCGGAACCCATTCGGGCACCGAGCGGGTGCTTGGTCAGCGGACGATCCGGGAAGATCGTGATCCACACGCGGCCACCACGCTTGATGTAGCGGGTCATGGCGATACGCGCGGCTTCGATCTGACGGTTGGTCACGTAGGCCGGGGCGAGGGACTGGATGGCGAAATCACCGAAGTTGATCTCGTTGCCGCCCTTGGACATGCCAGAACGCACAGGGCGGTGCTGCTTGCGGTACTTAGTCCTCTTGGGGATAAGCATTCTTGCTCACTCCTTCGTTTCTGCAGCCGGAGCGGCCTCGGCGGGAGCCTCAGCCTTGGGGGCTTCGGCGGCCTGCGGGGCGGCGGAACGGTTGCCACGGCGCGGGCGGCGATCGCCACCACGACGGCCCGGACGGTTGTTCTGCTGAGCCTGCTGCTCTTCGAACTCGGATTCGGTCATGTCGCCCTTGTAGATCCAGACCTTGACGCCGATACGGCCGTACGTGGTCTTGGCCTCGAAGAAGCCGTAATCGATGAGGGCGCGGAGGGTCTGCAGCGGAACGCGGCCCTCACGGTAGAACTCGGAACGGCTCATTTCCGCACCGCCGAGGCGGCCGGAGAGCTTGATGCGGATACCCTTGGCACCGGCGCGCATGGCGTCCTGCTGGGCCTTACGCATGGCACGACGGAAGGTGACGCGGTTGGTCAGCTGCTCAGCGATGCCCTGAGCGACGAGCTGGGCGTCCAGCGCGGCGTTCTTGACTTCGAAGATGTTGAGCTGGACCTGCTTGCCGGTCAGCTTCTCGAGCTTGGCACGGACGCGCTCAGCCTCGGCGCCACGACGACCGATCACGATGCCCGGACGGGCGGTGTGAATGTCGACGCGAACGCGGTCGCGGGTGCGCTCGATGACGATGCGGGACACGCCAGCGCGCTCGAGGTCCTTGCTCATCTCCTTGCGGATCTGATCATCCTCAAGCACGAAGTCGCGGTAGCGTTCGCCGGCCTTGTTGGAGTCGGAGAACCACTTGGAGCGGTGGTTCTCAGTGATGCCCAGACGGTAGCCAAACGGATTGATCTTCTGACCCATCTTTAGCGGGCTCCTTCCTTGTTAGCCACGACGACCGTGATGTGGGAGGTGCGCTTGTTGATGCGAGCAGCGCGGCCCTGGGCACGAGCGCGGAAGCGCTTGAGGGTCACACCTTCGTCAACGTAGGTCTCCTTGATGTACAGGTCGTTCTCGCGGAACGGCTCGCCGGCCTTGTCGGCCTTCACACGAGCGTTGGCGATGGCGCTCTCCAGGGTCTTGCGGACCGGCAGGGCCGCAGCCTGAGGGGCGAACTTCAAAATGGTGACGGCTTCGGTCGCCTTCTTGCCGCGGATGAGGTCGACCATGCGGCGAGCCTTGCGCGGCGTCACGCGGACGTGACGAGCGATTGCTTTAGCTTCCATGTTCTATTCCTTATCCTTAGCGACGGGCCTTCTTGTCGTCCTTCACGTGACCCTTGAAGGTCTTCGTGGGGGCGAACTCACCCAGCTTGTGACCAACCATGGCCTCGGTGACGAACACCGGGACATGCTTGCGACCATCATGAACGGCGAAGGTGTGTCCGATGAAATCAGGGGTGATCATCGAACGACGGGACCACGTCTTGATGACGTTCTTGGTGCCCTTCTCGTTCTGCTCGTCGACTTTCTTCTGCAAGTGGGCGTCGACGAAGGGGCCCTTCTTGATGCTACGAGTCATCTTCTCGATACTCCCTTACTTGCGGTTCTTGCCGGACGGACGGCGACGAACAATCATCTTGTTCGAAGCCTTCTTCGGACGACGAGTACGAACCTCGCCCTTGCCCCACGGGGAGACCGGCGGCTTACCACCGCGGGTACGACCGCCGTGCGGGTGGTCGACCGGGTTCATGGACTCACCACGGGTGATCGGACGGCGGCCGATCCAGCGGGCGCGGCCAGCCTTGCCGAGCTGAATGTTGGCGTGGTCCTCGTTGCCGACCTCGCCGACGGTAGCGCGGCAGCGCGCGTCGACGTTGCGGATTTCGCCGGACGGCATACGCAGCTGAGCGTAGGCGCCATCCTTGGCGACGAGCTGAACGGCAGCACCAGCGGAACGAGCGATCTTAGCGCCGCCCAGCGGGCGGAGCTCGATGGCATGAACCACGGTACCGGTCGGGATGTTCTTCAGCGGCAGGTTGTTGCCCGGCTTGATATCAGCCTGAGCACCGGTCTCGATGACGTCGCCCTGCTTGATGCCCTTCGGCGCGATGATGTAGCGCTTCTCGCCATCTGCGAAGTGCAGGAGGGCGATACGGGCGGAGCGGTTCGGATCGTACTCGATCTCGGCAACCTTGGCGGGCACGCCGTCCTTGTCCCAACGCTTGAAATCGATGAGACGGTACTGACGCTTGTGGCCGCCGCCGCGATGACGGGAGGTGATACGGCCGTAAGAGTTACGACCGCCGGTCTTGGACTTCTTGCGAACCAGCGACTTCTCAGGCGTAGAACGAGTCAGCTCGGAGAAATCCGAGACGGACGCGTTGCGGCGGCCTGCGGTCGTCGGCTTATAAACGCGGATAGCCATAATGTAGTTCTTCCTTTAACTTTTCTCGGCTAACCTTCAGTTACCAAAGATGTCGATCGTCTGGCCCTCGGCGACGGTCACGATCGCACGCTTCTGGGAAGCGCGCTGGCCGAAACCGGTGCGAGTGCGCTGCTTCTTGCCAGCGCGGTTGAGGGTGTTGACGTTCGTCACCTTGACCTTGAAGATCTCTTCGATTGCCTGCTTGATCTGCACCTTGTTCGCATCCGGAGCCACCACGAAGGTGTACTGGCCACGGTCGGAAGCGGCGTAGCTCTTCTCGGAGACGACGGGCTTAAGAATCACGTCGTGAGCGGGCTTGTGAATAGCGACCATCTAAATCAGGCCTCCTTCGGCTCGGTCTTGGCAGCCACGAAAGCCTCGAAGGCTTCCTTGGTGAAGACCACGTACTGCGAGGTAATCACGTCGTACGTGTTGAGCTGATCGACGAAAATCGGGTGAACGGTCGGGATGTTGCGCACGGAGAGCCACTCGTTGATGTTGTCGCGAGTGAAGACGACCGTGGTGAACTTGTCCGCGGTGATCGGGGCCAGAGCGGCGACAGCGGCCTTGGTGGACGGCTCGGTGATACCGAACTCCACCACGGCAACGCGACCGGCGTTGGCGCGATCGGACAGGGCGTAGCGCAGAGCTGCGGCCTTCATCTTCTTGGGGGTGCGCTGAGAGTAGTCACGCGGCTGCGGGCCGAACACGGTGCCGCCGTGGTACCACTGCGGTGCACGGATGGAGCCCTGACGAGCACGACCGGTGCCCTTCTGCTTCCACGGCTTCTTGCCGCCGCCGGAAACCATGCCACGAGTCTTGGTGGCGTGGGTGCCCTGACGAGCAGCAGCGAGCTGAGCGGTGACAACCTGGTGGATCAGCGGGATGTGAGCCTGGACATCCTCGGCGGAAACGCCGAAGAGAGCCTCAGGAGCTTCAACGGTGCCGGTGGCCTGGCCCTTGGCGTCGGTGACGTTCAGAGTAACGTTTGCCATGGTTTATCAGGCTCCCTTCACAGCCGAGCGGACGAGAACGATGCCGCCCTTGGGGCCAGGAATGGCGCCCTTGATGGCGAGGATGCCGTTCTCGACATCAGCGGAGACGACGGTCAGGTTCTGGGTAGTGGCGGTCACATGACCCATGCGGCCGGCCATACGCTTGCCCTTGAGAATACGGCTCGGAGTGGCGCATGCGCCCACAGAACCGGGACGGCGCTCGTTCTTGTGAGAACCGTGAGTACGGCGGTAGGACTTGAAGCCCCAACGCTTGATGGTACCGGCGAAGCCCTTACCCTTGGTGGTGCCGGTCACGTCGACCTCAGCACCCTCTTCGAACAGGTCAGCAGCCAGTTCCTGGCCGGCCTCGAACTGATCGACGTCGTCGGTGCGCACCTCGACGAGGTGGCGACGCGGGGTGACACCGGCCTTGGCAAAGTGGCCAGCCAGCGGCTTGGTCACCTTGGTGGGATCGATGGCGCCGTAGCCGAGCTGGACAGCCTTGTAGCCGTCAGATTCCTCGGTCTTCACAGCGGTCACCACGTTGGTGGACACGTCGACAAGAGTGACGGGCACGAAGAAGCCGTTCTCGTCCCACACCTGGGACATGCCGAGCTTCTTGCCCAGCAGAGCCTTGCGATTAGACATAATGCTTCCTCCTCCCTTACAGCTTGATTTCGATGTTGACGTCCGCAGGCAGATCGATGTGCATCAGGGAGTCCACGGCCTTGGGGGTCGGGTCCACGATGTCGATGAGGCGCTTGTGAGTGCGCATCTCGAAGTGCTCGCGAGAATCCTTGTACTTGTGAGGAGAACGGATAACACAGAAGACGTTCTTCTCGGTCGGCAGCGGAACGGGGCCAACAACAGTTGCGCCCGCGTTCGTCACCGTTTCGACGATCTTCTTCGCCGATTGGTCGATGACCTCGTGGTCATAGGACTTAAGCCTGATGCGGATTTTCTGTCCCGCCATTGCCGTCCGCCCTTTCTAGCGATGTTCGTTGTACTGTTTACCAACCTGCTTCTAGGGCACCGGCGCGCATGGCCTCCCTTGGACATACGTCCTCTGGCGGTCATCCGACATCAGTGCGCGGTTTCCGGCTGCCACTTCACTTGAAGTGACTCCCGGCCCGCGCTCGCTTTTTTAATTCCAATTTGCGAGCCCAAATCAGGCAACTTGTTTATTCAAGCATTGAGGTGGGACAGTGGAGTTCGCGCGTGTCGCGCTCATGCCGTTCGTATTACCTCGCGGCATAGCCGCTCGGCGTCTGTTCGATTGTCGCAATGCAGGTCTCACATCTTTCTTATTGAGAACCATTCGCTGCGATATCATGACAGATATGACTTCCCGCCGCAAGACTCTTAAACGCGATTGGTTCGACAACCAACCTGGCGCATGGGTAATGGTTATGCTGCCCGCTGTGGCTGGCTTCTTTATCGGCGGGCCTAATCTTGATACGCTTTGGCTATTGGCGACGTGGGCCGTGTGCTATTGCGTGCAGTTCAGCGCCGCGCACTGGTTCAAAGCACACTTTTCACGCCGTTATCTGCCGCCGATGCTCACTTATGCCGTAGCGCTCATCGTCATCGGCTTGCCATTCCTGATTACGCATACCGGCATACTGCGTTGGGCTCCCTTATATATAGTGCTGGTTGCGCTGTCGATGCTGTCCTCGTGGCTGAGGAAGGAGCGCTCGCTGTGGGGCAATGCCGTGTCGGTGATTGCCGCGTCGGCCATGGCCACGGTGATCGCGTCGTTTGGCAGCACTGTTGAGACGGCATGTGTTATGCCCATCAACGCAGCACATGCCTCGTGCGCAGCCGCTGATGTCACCGCCGCACGCGCCGCGATTCGGAATATGCCAGATTTGAGCCAGATATTCGACCTTCACGCCTGGTGGCCCGCGGGTTCATTGCCCGTGAGCGGGCTGATTGCCACCGTGCTGTTTGCGCTGACGCAGTATGGGTCGGTTTTGGTGGTCAAAACCATGATCCGGGAACGCGGGAAGCGTTCGTACGTGGCGGCTTCGTGGGTATGGCATGTGGCGCTATTGCTGCTAGCCGCCGTGCCGGCTGGACGCAGCCCGTATCTGATTGCGATGACTGTGCTGCTGTTGGCCCGCGCCGTTGCGTTGCCGGTGGTTACACGGCGCACAACCTTGAAGCCCGTGGTGACCGGCATTACCGAGGCGTTTGCCAGCTTTATTGCTTTTGGCTGCATAATTGCGGCGATTTAGCGACGCTTCAGCGATTCCATGGGGAGGTAATTACCTCATGGGGCGGTAATTGGCCCATGGGGCGGACGGTAAAATTTTACCTTCCGCAGAATAGAGCCGTTTTCGTACACCGCCCCATGGGGTTTTCACCGCCCCATGGGCAAGTTACCACCCCATGAGTGGGTTACCACCCCATGGAGGTACCTGCTCTGGCTGAGGGAGCACCACATATGCAAAGGAGCCCGGCCCCTGTAATGGGGTCGGGCTCCTTGTGTCGCGCTATGCAGCCACTAAGCTGCAACACCGCGGTTGGTGGCTACTGATAGTGCCACCAACCACAAACCGCCTGCAATCAACGCTCGGAAGCTTCCTCAGTGGCGGCCTCACCCTCGCGCTCGATGCGCAGCTTGTGGCCTTCCGCCTGGGAGACACCGTAGTAAGCACCGACGGCGATGTCCTTCATGTCGTTGATCAGCGGGATGCGCGGGTTGGCCGGGGTGCACTGGTCCTCGTAGGCGCGCATGCCGATCTGATCGAGCACGGACCAGAAGTAGTCCTCGTCCACACCGCAATCCTGGAAGCTCTTGTTCATGCCGAGCTTGTTGTCACGGTAGTCCTCGACGGCCTTCGCCAGGTTCTCCACGGCTTCGGCCGGGGTCTTGCCGGTGTCGATGCCGAGGTTGCGGGCGATGTCCTGGTAGCGCTCCGGGGCGATGTACTTGTTGTACTTCGGCCAAGAGGTGGGCTCCTCAGGAATCTGGCCGTTGTAGCGAATCACGTACGGCAGCAGGATGGAGTTGGTACGGCCGTGGGCGATGTGGCACAGGGCACCGATGGTGTGGGCCATGCCGTGGCACATGCCGAGGAACGCGGAGCCGAATGCCATGCCGGCCATGGTGGCGGCGTTGTGCATCTTCTCCTGAGCGTTGGTCTTGGCCAGGCCGGGCTCGCCATTGACGGACTCAGCCAGGTTGTCCCAGATGAGCTTGGCCGCGTGCAGGGCCATGCCGTCGGTGAAGTCGTTCGCGTACACGGACACGTAGGCTTCCATCGAGTGGGTCAGGGCGTCGAAGCCGGCGTCGGAGGCCAGCTTGCGCGGCTGGGTGCGAGCCAGCACCGGATCCACGATGGCCACGGACGGGGTCAGCGCGTAGTCGGTGATCGGGTACTTGTAGCCGGTCTTGTGATCGGTGATCACGGCGAACGGGGTGACCTCGGAACCGGTGCCGGAGGAGGTCGGGATGCACACCAGCTTGGCCTTCTTGCCCAGCGGCGGGATCTTGAAGGCGCGCTTACGGATATCGAAGAACTTCTCGCGCACGTCGGAGAAGGCGATTTCCGGGTGCTCGTAGAGCAGCCACATAATCTTGGAGGCATCCATCGGGGAGCCGCCGCCAACCGCGATGATCGTGTCCGGCTCGAACTCCTCGCGCATCATCTCAGCGCCCTTTTCGACGGTCTCGACGGAGGGCTCCGGCTCGACGTAGTCGATGATGCGGAAGGTCACACGGTTGGAGCGGGCGCGCAGCTGGTCGATGATCTTGTCAACAATGCCGAGCTGCTCCATGACCTTATCGCACACGATGACGGCCTTCTCGATGCCGTACATGTCGCGCAGGTACTTGATGGCGTTCGGCTCGAAGTAGGTCTTGGCCGGGATCTTGAACCACTGCATGTTGTTGTTCCTCCGAGCAATGCGCTTGATGTTAACGAGATTCACGGCCTGCACGTTGCCGGACACCGAGTTGCCGCCGTAGGAGCCGCAGCCCAGGGTCAGCGACGGGGCGATGGCGTTGTAGATGTCGCCGATGCCGCCAAGGGAGGAAGGCTGGTTCCAGATGATGCGGCAGGCGTGCATACGGACGCCGTACTCACGCACGAGCTCCTGGTTGTTGGTGTGGATGGCGGCGGTGTGGCCGGCACCCAGCTTGAGCATCTTCTCGCACATCTCGAAGGCCTGCTCCTTGTTGTCGGCCTTGAGCACGGCCTGCACCGGAGCGAGCTTCTCGTGGGTCAGAGGCTCGTCGTCGGAGACTTCCTTGCACTCGGCGGCCAGAATGGTGGCGTCGGACGGAATCTCGAAGCCAGCAGCCTTGGCGATGAACTGAGGGGACTTGCCCGGCACCGCGGAGTTCAGCACGGGCTTGACGCCGGAACCGGCAGTGCAGCCGAACATGTACTGTTCCAGCTTGGCCTTCTCTTCAGCGTTGACGAAGTAGGCCTTACGGACCTTGAGCTCCTTGACGAGCTGGTCGTAGACGTCCTTGTGGGCGATGATGGCCTGCTCGGTGGCGCAGATCATGCCGTAATCGAAGTGCTTGGAGAGCACCAGATCGTTGGCGGCGCGCACGATGTCAACATCGGTGTCAACGTAGGCCGGGGCGTTGCCGGCACCCACGCCGAGGGCGGGCTTGCCGGAGGAGTAAGCGGCCTTGACCATGCCCGGACCACCGGTGGCGAGGATCGTGGCCACGCCCGGGTGCTGCATCAGCGCGCCGGTGGCCTGGATGGACGGGTGCTCGATCCACTGGATACAGTTCTCAGGAGCACCGGCTTCGATGGCGGCGTCGCGCACGATCTTAGCGGCTTCAACGGAGCACTTCTGCGCACCGGGGTGGAAGCCGAAGACAATCGGGCAACGGGTCTTCAGGGCGATGAGGGACTTGAAGATGGCGGTGGAGGTCGGGTTGGTGACCGGGGTGACGCCGGCGACCACGCCGACGGGCTCGGCGACCTCATCGATGCCCATCACATCGTCTTCGCGGATGATGCCCACGGTCTTCTGGCCGGCCAGATAGTTGGTGACGTGCTCGCAGGCGAAGATGTTCTTGGTGGCCTTGTCTTCCACGAGACCACGGCCGGTCTCGTCGACGGCCATCTTGGCGAGAACGAGGTGCTTGTTCAGAGCGGCGATGGATGCCTTGGCGACGATACGATCAACTTGCTTCTGGTCGAGGTTCTCGAATTCGTCGAGAGCCTTCTTGGCGCGGGCAACCAGCGCGTCAACTTCGGCCTCAGCTGCGGCCTGCTTCTCTTCTGGGGTCGGCTTGGTAGCTTCGACCTTCTTCTTTGCTTCTGCCACTTGGGGTCCTCCTCGATCTTCTTGGGGTATATGGCAAAGTTCTGGGCCATCGCCTCGTCACCTCAGTTGCACCAGCGGGATACCGCCTCAGTAACCGAAAATGACCGGTGATGCGTTGTCACATTGCACATGTGACCTGAGCCACAATATACCGAACGGTTCGGCACGATGCACACGCACAAAATCGACGGCGTTTCACGTGCGATATTGAACAGTTTTTGTTAAGAGTTGTGCGAGATATCGAACAAATTCTCACTTTATTCGGCGATTTGGTACTTTTTGTTCACTTTTTACCGAAAATCACATGCCTGCAAACAACGCAATCCGACAACTTTTTTAAATCAAGTTTCTAAAAGTACTCATTTTCTCCACATTTCTAGAAAATTGGTTTAAAAAAGTACCCAAATCGCCTACAAATATACGATTTTTGTCTCACAATCTCCGCGTCGAGGCACATGAAAGCCACTTTCATAAAGTATACTTGCATATATCTCATCGCACAAAGGGGCAAATATGAGGGCAATGCCATCAACTGCAGTGAAAGCGCACAACCGCAGTGCCATGACCCAGTATCTGTATGGCCATAGCCATGTCACCAAGCAGGAACTGGAACGCGAGCTCGGCCTCAGCCTGCCCACCATCACCCAAAATCTGCGCGCCCTAGAAGATGACGGACTCATCCGCAAAGGCGAACTGCAGGATTCCACCGGCGGGCGCAAGGCGCAAAATTATGAGTTCAATCCCGATCATCGCACTGCCATCGGGGTAGTGATGCGGTCCAACGAACTGCGCCTGTGCGCGATTAACCTGTACGGCAACGTCATCGAAAAACGCAACGATGCCCTGCCTTACCGCAACACCAACGTTTACTACCAGCGTATCGGCGGCATCATCAACAACTTCGCCGCCGACGTCGAAAAGAAGCACGGCAAGGTGCTCGGCGTCTCGTTCGCCATCCAAGGCATCCTCTCCCCCGACGCCACCACCATCACCTTCGGCACCATTATGGGCAACACTGGGCTCACGCTCGAAACCATCAGCCAATCGGTCCATTACCCGTGCATGATGATCCACGATTCCGATGCCTCAGCCATGGCCGAACTCTGGTTCGACTCCACGCTCACCGATGCGGTGTGCGTCTATCTGGAGCGACGCCCGGGCGGCGCGGTGATCGCGGGGGGCAAGCTGTATCAAGGCCCGAACCAGTGCAACGGCGCCATCGAACACATGACGCTGGTGCCGGGCGGCCGCGAATGCTACTGCGGCCAGCGCGGTTGCATGGACACCTACTGCTCGCCGGAGACCTTGCCCGAGGATTACGAAAGCATTCCCGGCTTCTTCAGCGTGCTTGAGCAGGGCGAACGGCATCATCGCGAGCGCATGGATGAGTGGCTGGATTACGTGGCGCAGGCCATCGTCAACGCGCGATCCATCATCGCGGGCGACGTGATTGTCGGCGGTGAAGCAGCCCAGCATCTTGAAGACAGCGACATCGAGGATCTGAAGGCGCGCGTCATCGCACGCAGCCCGTTCGGCACCGACCATTTCAATCTGCGCAAGAGCTACTGCGCCGAAGACCAGAACATCATCGGTGCCGCATTGCGATTCGCCGAGAATTATCTCGACGATATCTGTGGTGCTGCGGTACGCGGCTGATTTCCGCCTAGGCGGCAGCGGTTTCGGGACTCATGGAGACAGTCATAGAACACCAATCACGGCAAACCGGATGTCACCAGCCATGGCCAGGCATACGGCCACCGCAAGCACGACCATTACCGCAGTCACTACCGGCCATACCGAATTATCATTCATTGCTGCCTCCTTGGAGCCGATGCACTTTATGCGCATCTAACCACTTCGTTGTATTTTCAAGCCTAAACGGCAGCATTGGCCCTATCTGATACCAAGAAACCCACTTATGGTACTTTCTTGCACGGATCCGTGACACCGCCCAGACCGGGGCGGCAATCAATGTTCTCGGCGATATTGAGATGGAGTCATACCGGTTTCTTCCAGAAACCGACGATTGAAATTCGAGGCATTCGTATATCCGCTCAACTGTTGAATCTTGGCAATGGGCATGTTTGTGCAAGTCAGCAAACGACAAGCACGCCCCACTCGAAGCCGTCGAACAAAATCAGCAAAACCGATGCCGGCAACTCGCTTGAAGAAGCGAGAAAAGGTGGATACGCTCATCGCCGCCGCATCAGCGGCACCTTGCAAGCTGACCTCATCCAGATGTGTGGAAATATAGGTGATGGCGGCGTTGATCCCATCCTCCGCGCCAACCGCAATCTCTGGATTGTATTCCGGCGTTACCACGGTCTGGCTTTCCTGCGCTGATGCCTGCTCGAATACCGTCAGAATAGCAATAAGGTCGGCAACCCGTCTAACTGGACTATGTTCTCCCATGGCCACTAATAGCTCGCCGGCCTCACGTGCCGAATCACCGAACAATACAAGTGCATGCTGCGAACGGCGCAATACCGTCTCGAAACCGGAAGTCTCGGGAAAAGCGGCGGTCAATAGTCGCATAGTCTGCGGACGTATATGGCATAACACATCACGATGAGAGAGCCGTTCTCCAGGAATGATATCCGACAACCAATTATGAGGCAGATTGGATCCGATCATCGCCACATGCCCCGGCACGAATGGCATGAGTCCATCCCCCGCCATGAGTTGTCCACTTCCCTCACGGATAAGATGAATTTCGATTTGTGGATGATAATGCCATTTGGCCAGAGAGCTCGGATACCCGTGGCTTGACCAACGTATGGCCGCATCCCCATCGGGCACAATCACTTCCAGCGAGCCCGCATCCGAATGAGGAATCGCAGTCAAGTTTCGCGCATCCATCGCAGACCTCCTTGTCAACGTTGCGCAGTACAGCTCGCCATATTTCGTACTTTACCGATGGAACAACTACGGCGAGATGATTGCCCGCCGGAATCCTACGGATATGGCACATAAGTGCAGGCGGAAAAAGGGAAACGCCAACATATGCCGCAGGATTTCATCGGGCAATCATCTCGTCATCAACACGTCACAGATTAGTCTCGATTGACCGTAATCTGCAATTTGATATCGCCCGGACGACCCTCATCCATACGGTCGAAGGCAGCCTTGGCGTCCTTCATGGCAAACGTGTCAGTGATGAACGGCTTCAGGTTAAGTCGGCCGCTATCGACCAAATCGATGGCTTTCTGGTACACATTGGCGTAACGGAAGATGTTCTCAATACGCACTTCGGTGGCCTGCAGCTCGGTCACGTCAATCGGTACCGGGTTGACCGGAATACCGACGAGCACCGCGCAACCGCCCGGGGCAATCAGCTTCCAGAACGTCTCATAAGCTTTCGGCGCGCCGGAACACTCGAATGCCACATCAGCGCCCCACCCAGCGGTCTCTTCGCGTACACGTTCAACCAAGTCCTCCGTCGTCAAATCCACGGGGATAACGCCCGGAATCTGGCCGATAATACCCAGCTTGATGGAAGACACATCCGAAACAAGCACCTTGGAAGCGCCACCGGCGAGCGCAGCAGAGGCAGTGAGCATACCCACTGTGCCCGAGCCGGTCACCACGCACACATCGCCGGGCTTGATGCGCGCCTTGGTGGCAGCCCACATGCCCACGGCGGTCGGCTCAAGCAACGCACCTTCGCCAAAGCTCATGGAATCAGGCAGATGGTAGGTGAATGCGGCCGGGTGAATGACCTCCTCACACAGGCAACCGTCAATCGGCGGAGTAGCGAAGAAACGCACAGCCGGATCGACGTTGTACATGCCCAGTCGGCTGGCCCGCGAAGTCATATCCGGAATGCCTGGCTCGAGGGCGACTCGGTCACCGGGCTTGAAATCAGTGACGCCGGGGCCGACCTCCAACACGGTGCCCGCTGCCTCATGGCCGAGAATCATTGGCTGCTCAACAACATACTTGCCAACACGACCGTGCGTGTAGTAATGCAAATCAGAACCGCATACGCCCACGGTGTGGGGTGCGATACGCAGCTCACCGGGGCCGGGATCCTTGACGTCCGGGACCTCACGCACATTGATGACGCCCTGCTCTTCGAGAACAACTGCTTTCATGGTATTTCTCCTTATATTGGTTGATTTTTTTTGAGGGTCTTGTATTGTTGGTTTTTGACGAGAACAGTCAGCGAGCACCGCTCAGTTCGCCGCCACTTTGCGGGTGATGCCCGGCTGCTCGGGGCGAATCCAGAATGAGATGACCGAGCCAGAGATGTAGCAAATGGCATATGCCCAGCACACTCCGGCAAAACCTACGGTATTGAGCAGTACCGTGGCGATGAACGGACCACAGAATGTGGTCAGGCCTGAAGCGAGGTTATGTGCGGAAACCGCAGCGCCCTTGTGCTCAGGTTCCAGAGCAGGGAATACTGCGCCCATCGGTACGAAAGCGGAAATACCCATGCCGAGCACCACGGCGCACACATACATAAATGGCAGGTTGTGCCCAAACAGCTGCGGCACATAGTACATGGCGAGAGTACCGAGCGCGGAGAGCCAGCAGCCCCACCAGCGCATCTGGCTCATCCAGCCGAAGCAATCGCCCATACGGCCCCAGAACACATTGCCGAATACGGTGACGACGAACAGCAGACCCCAGATGGTGGACCATTCGGTGACCTGGTACCAAGCTCCGCCGCCGTTTGTATGCGTGGCGAGATACAGCGGCATAATGACCGGAAAACCGTACAAAGTGAGATTGCAAATCACACGCAATACGGCAGCAAGCGCAATCTGGTGGTTGTCTTTGAGAATGGTCACGCCGCGAGAGAGTTCACGAAGCTTATCCGAAGAGCTCATCGTGTCAAGATTGGCGTTACGGGTTTTCGGCACAAAACACAGACAGATAATCATGCCGACAATCGAGAACGGCAGTGACACCCACAGCGAATAGTATTCACCAATCACCGGCGTGATGAACGCCGGCAGATAGGCGCCAAACACACCGATGCCAAAGGAATAGGAAGTCCAGAACCAGCCCATGGCCGATGCCAGTTTGCCGGGATCCACAGTTTGCGCAAGCAACACTACGAAGCTGTAGATAAATAGCGGATAGCCCATGCCTCGCAACATATACGACGCCAGCATCAGCGGATAACTGTGGCTAGGCAATGCCACACCGATGAATACCAGATGCAGCACGATCCAAGAACCCGCGCCAATAAGCATGATGCGCTTGGCTCCGAACAGTTCGGCCAGCACGCCCGAGGACCAGCCGGCGAGCGCCGCGACCAATCCGTACATCGTAAACAGCAGTGATGCCTGCGACGAGCTGAATCCCTGATCGACGACATACTTGGACAAAAAGGTCAGTTCAAACCCATCGCCTGTCATGAACACTGCGATCGCCAAGAATCCCGGCAGTAGTTTTCGCGCCAGTCCTTGTGCCATGACCGTCTCCTTTTACTACGCAAACTTCGTTGTTTTCATCCGCCCAACTTTGGAGCGTTAATACAAGTTTCGCTGCGAAAATAGCAGTGTTTTGGCGCGAAAACAGTCAAGAATTGATACTTTCTTGCATGGATGTTGTTATGCCCAGCGTGCTGCTCATTGTTGTAACCCAGCACAATCATCAGGCACTAAAAAAACGACCGGCGCATGTGCACCGGTCGTTGAATGTTAGTTATCAGGCCAGCCCGTAATAAAGGCTGAGTATTATATTGCGGCCACTATCGACACGCATATTGCGCGCGAATCGGGCGCATCGGAGCCACTACTCCTCCACAATCTGGCAGAATTCGATGGTCTCGCCGTTGGGGCCGTAGATGTTGAAGTAGCGGATGCCATGCTTCCAGAAACTCGGGATGGACTGGATCTCGGTGTCCTTGAAGTCCACGCCGAGCGCCTTGGCGTTCTCGAAGGCGGCTTCGATGTCCGGGGTGTCGAAAGCCCAGTGGTTGATGGCGCCGGTGGTCATCGGGGCGGGGTCGCCTTCCCAGGTTTCAATGGTCAGGTGGCCGTAGCGCAGGAAGGCGCAACGGTTCTCGCCATTCATGAACAGTCCGGCGAGCTCAAAGCCCATAACCTCGCGGTAGAACTTGATGGTCTCATCCAGGTCTTTGGCAATCATGCCGGAATGCTGGAGGTCGGTAGTGAACGCGGTCATTGGCTTAGCCATGTGATTCTCCTTTGAATGTGGTGGTTGGATAAAGGTTAAGGATAGTCGGACAAGGTATGCGGCGCGGCAGAACCATGCCGCACTCCTAGTCAATTCTCGATACTTTCTTGCTGACGCAACATGATGTTGCGATCAGTTCGCAGTGGCAACCATTTCGGCGGCCACGGTTACTTCGGGCAGCTAAACGTGCACGGATGCGCTGTCGGTAGGTTCCGAGGACTCGGAGGACTCTGCGGATGCAACCTTTGCGCCTTTGATGCGGTGGCCTTTGGCGTCGAAGCCGGGCTGCTGCGGGCGGATGAACAAGGTAAGCACGAAGGCGAGCACGTATAGGCCGGCGTATGTCCAGCACACACCTTCATAGCCCACAATTGGCAGCAAAATGGTGGCGATGCCAGGGCCGGCGAACGTGGTCAGACCGGCGGCGAGGTTGTATGCGGACAGCGCCGCGCCCTGCTTGCCGCCCGCGTACAGGGTCATGATGGTGGGCAGCGACGAGAACGCGCAGGTGCCGATGCCGACGATGACCGAAGCGACGATCATCATAATGGCATTCGCGCCGAACCACTGCGGAATGTAGTAGAACGCCACCGAGCCGACCGCGAGCACCGCGCAGCCGAACCAGCGCATCGGCCATACCCAGCCGAAGCGGTCCATGAACCAGCCCCAGAACGTGTTGAAAATCAGCGTGATCACGAACACGAAGCCCCAGATACGCATCCATTCCTCGGTTTTGAAGATGTTGATGCCGCCATTGTGGGTGGTGCACAGGTACAACGGCATGATGACCGGGAACCCGTAGAGCAGCAGGTTATTGATGATGCGGATGATCGCGCAGATGAGCACCTTGCGATTGGTGACCAGGATGGTGGCACCCTCGGCCAGCTCGGCGAGCTGTTCCTTGCGGCTCAGTCCTTGCGATTTGACGATTTTGTTCTTTGGTACGAAGAAGAAGCACATGACGGTGCCGACGATGGAGAACGGCAGTGCGAACCAGAAGGTCTTGTATTCGCCGAACACCGGCATGATGAAGCTCGGCAGGTAAGCGCCAAACACGCCAATGCCCAGAGAGAAGCAGGTCCAGAAGAAGCCGGTGGCGGAGGCCAGGCGGGCGGGGCTGATGTATTGCGCCATCAGGACCACGAAGCTGTAGATGAACAGCGGGTAGCCGATGCCGCGCAAGGCGTACAGGCCCAGAATCAGCGAATACAGACCACTCGGGATGGCGACCCCGAGAAACAGCAGGTGGATGCCGATCCACCAGCAGGCACCGAACATCATGATGCGGCGGGCACCGAACATTTCGGCGAGCACGCCGGCGCACCAGCCGCCGAGGGCCGCGAACAGGCCGTACACAGTGACCAGCAGGGAGGCCTGCGAGGACGAGAAGCCTTGGTCGACCATGAATTTGGAGAGGAAGGTGAGCTCGAATCCATCGCCCGTCATGAAGATGGCAACGGCGAGGAAGCCAAGCAGCAACACACGGGGAATACCGAATTTTTCAAAAAAGCGAATCATGGGTTGACTCCATTAACATCGTTGTCAGTAGAGGTGGTGCAGGGAAAAATGCGGCCGCCGGAAGAAAAAGGGAAAGCCGGCGGCCAAGCTATATTGGCGGCGAAAACCGTGAGACGAAACCTCTTCCTTCCGCTGGCGGGAGGTGGTGCGCAGCACCGGAGGGTGGTAATACACGCCGCCGGATGCCTCCCCTCAGTCGGCTCCGCCGCCAGCTCCCCTCAGGGAGAGGAGCCGGCAAAGTGCCGAAACTACTCGCCGACCTTGACGACGGCCTTGGAGACGCCCTGGATCTTGCCGTCGAGGAAGTCCTGGACTTCTTCGAGTCCCAGTTCGTGGCTGATGAGCGGTGCGACGTTCATCTTGCCGGATTCGAGCAGGCTGATGGCGTCTTTGAAGGTGAGCGGGTTGATGAAGGAGCCCTGAATGGTCAGCTGCTTCTTATAGATATCGTAGGTGTTCATCTCGAAGTGCGCCTCCTGCGGGCCCACGCCGAACATGAGCACCTGCGCGCCCTTCTTGGCGGCGGCCACGGCCTGCGCCTGGGTGGCCGGCAAACCCACGGCCTCGATGATCACGTCATAGGATTCGGCAGGAATGGCCTCGCGCGTGGTGTTGTAGACGTTCGTGACGCCGAACAGCTCCTGGTTGCGCTTGAGCTTCTCATCGAAGATGCCGGCCAGGTCCACCTGATGCACGCCGTAGGCCTGCACGATCTGGGCGAAGAGCTGGCCCATGAAGCCGTCTCCGATGACCAGCGCTTTCTGGTAGGGGCGCAGCTTCAGCAGGTCCACGCCGTGCACGGCGCAGGAGATAGGTTCGATGGCGGCGGCGTCCTTCAGCGAGACGTTGTCCGGCAGTTTGTAGACTACGGTGGCCGGTGCGGTGAACTGTTCGGCCAGACCGCCGTCACGCGTGACGCCCACGGCGGAAAGATGGTCGCACAGTTCGGGGCGCTGGGTCAGGCAGTACTCGCACTGACCGCAGTAGATGTTCGGATCGACGGCCACGCGGTCGCCCACCTTGACACCAGTGACCTCGGAACCGATGGCGGCCACGACGCCGGAGTTCTCATGGCCGAGCACGATCGGCGGCACGGCGGCGGCCGAACCGGGGCGGCCGGCGTACAGGTCGTGATCGGTGCCACACACGCCGGCGTAGGCGGTGTTGATCAGTACTTCGTTGGGCTGGATTTCAGGAGTGGGCAGGTCCTGGATTTCGAATTCCTTGACGCCGGTGAGCACAAGAGCCTTCATGATGGGTCCTTTCTACGGTGAAAGCGCGCCACTGCGATGAGCAAGGTTGGGCCGGGTGACCGGGTGGCTGGGTAACCAGGTGACCGGCCGGCAGGCCTATCTGCATGGCGATTGGTCGCGTATTGGTTTCGTTCATCTCGCTGTCTTTGCGAGGTGTTGATGAACAGCATAACTTCTTTATCTCAGTTTTGCAAATTATTTTTATAAAACTACTTTCATTCGGCGTGTTGCCTTGGAAATCAAGGGCTTCCACCAAAAGTAACAACACGTCTACAATGGAGTTATGAGAAATCCACCGTTGCATCGTTACGCCACTCGCCCAGGGCTGTACTTCACTGACGACGGTGGTGCTGACGTCGTTGTTCGTTCCGAAACCGCCGATCAGGTTTGGTTGTGCGTGCTGGAGCCCATTGATGAGCCCAGCGCTTTCTTCCAAGACGCCATCCGTCTGTTCGAGGACCCGAATATCTCCTTTATCCAGCAGATTCATGAGTTCCCGGTGTGCACGCGCATCATCGAACATTTGTATCTGCGCGAGACCCTGTTTCGCATGACCGGGCCGAACTACGGCCTGTGGTACGTGCACCTGCCCAAAGCATGGGACGGCATGCGCTATGGCTACCGCGTGGACGGCGCATGGGACCCGAAACATGGCGTGCGCTTCAATCCATACAAATTCCTGCTTGACCCGTATGGCAAGGGCATCGACGGCTCCATGGAGCTCACCCCCGCCGCCTTCTCCTATGAATGCGATGTCGTGGACCGCAAGGTAATCGGCTCGGCATACGGTGCCATGAGCACCGTAGACTCGCTCGGCCATATGCCGGTGTCCGTGGCCATCGACAATCGCGATACCCATAAGCATGAGGGCGACCCGCAGCACCCGCATGTGCCGTGGCGCAAAACCGTCATCTATGAGATGCACGTCAAAGGCTTCACCGCCAACGCACCGTGGCTGCCCGAATCATTGCGCGGCACGTACGCCGGACTCGCACACCCCACCACGCTCGCCTATCTGCAGGGTCTAGGCATCACATCCATCGAACTGCTGCCGATTATGGCCAAGCAGGACGAGCTCTTCCTGCAAGAACACGGCCGCAAGAACTACTGGGGCTACTCCACCCTCAGCTACTTCGCCCCCGAACCCTCCTACGCCACTAAAGCCGCCCAGGAGAAGGGCGCGGCCGCCGTGCGCCAAGAAGTCATAGACATGGTGCGCGCACTGCACGAGGCCGGCTTCGAAGTCATCATGGACGTGGTCTACAACCACACATGCGAAGGCGGCGTCGAAGGCCCGACGGTCTGCTGGCGCGGCCTCGACGATCTGGCCTACTATCGCCATCAAAAATCCAATACCGGTCGACTCGAAGACACCACCGGCTGCGGCAATACGCTGGACTTCACCAACACGCATGTGGTCACCTTTGCCATCGACTCATTACGATACTGGGCCAAGCGTATCGGCATAGACGGTTTCCGCTTCGACCTTGGCGTCACGCTGGCCCGCCTGGAAGGCGAATTCACCCATCATCACCCGTTCCTCTACGCCCTGCGTTCCGATCTGCTGCTGGGCAACCTGAAGCTCATTATGGAGCCGTGGGATCTGGGCAACCTCGGCTGGCGCACCGGCCAATTCTCCGTGCCGTTCGCCGAATGGAATGACCGCTTCCGCGACACGGCCCGCACCTTCTGGCTTGAGGATGTGGACGGCGGCTCCGATTTCGGGCGTATCAGTTTGCAGGAGATGTCCACGCGACTCTGCGGCTCGGCCGATCTGTTCGCCACCGAACCAGGGCGTGGCGCTCCGGCCTCCATCAATTTCGTGTCCTGCCACGACGGTTTCACGCTGACGGACCTCACCAGATACCGCTCCAAGCACAATGAAGCCAACGGCGAAAACAATAATGATGGCTCGTCGGTGAACCATTCCGCCAATTTCGGCGTCGAAGGCGTCACCGATGATCCAGACGTCATTGCGGCACGCGAACAGGCGGCCATGAACATGATCGGCATGCTGCTGCTCTCGCTGGGTACGCCGATGATGCTCGCCGGCGACGAATTCCGCAACACGCAGGACGGCAACAACAACGCCTACTGCCAAGACAACGACATCACGTGGCTGAAGTGGGATTGGATGTATTCCACCAACAAGACGCGCGAAATGCGCCGCTTGGAAACCGTGTCTCGACTGGTGGCGCTACGTAAATCACTGGACCTGTATCACCACGAGGACTTCTTCACCCGACTGACCCAGCTCGGCCTACTCAAGCCCTCAAGCCGCGTGCAGTGGTTCCTGCCCGACGGCACCACGCCGATGGAGCGTGACTGGTTCGATCTGGGCGTACGTAGCTTCACCATGCGATTGCTGTCCAACAGTGAGGTGGACGTGTGCATTGTGGTCAACGGCACCGCTGACGACCGCACATTCCGCCTGCCGCCAGACACTCACTGGACGCCTAAATGGTGCTCGGCCGAAATCAACGGCCGTCGAGCCGGGCATGGCACTCAGGTCGAGGAATGCGATTTGAACGGTGACACCACCGTCTGGACGCAGCATGTACCGGACGCCAGCGAGACAGTACTCAAGATGGTCAAAGAAGTGGCCATGCAGCGTACGGAATCCTCGACTGAGAATGAAGCGGATACCATCAAATTCGCGATGCCAGTAACAGATCACGCCGCAAACGGCACCTCGTCCGCGCCTCGGGATGAGGTATCAGCTGATATGCCCGATGCCCCTGTGGATGATACACCGGACACTCCCGTCGACGACAATGTCTGGACCATGCCGGCGCTGAGCATCACGCTGATGAAGCAGGTGTGAGTCACACTCAAGACAGCGCGACACAAACACAAAGGCTCTCCGCGGAATTCCGCGGAGAGCCTTTGTATGCTCGGTACAGGACAAGCGAAATTAACGCTTGGAGAACTGCGGGGCGCGACGTGCCTTGTGCAGACCAGCCTTCTTGCGCTCCACGACGCGAGCGTCGCGGGTCAGGAAGCCAGCCTTCTTCAGGGCGGCGCGGTTGGCATCACGATCGATGGCGTTCAGAGCGCGGGCAACGCCGAGGCGGATGGCGCCGGCCTGGCCGGTGGTGCCGCCGCCGTCAACGAGGACGATAGCGTCGAACTTGCCTTCGAGCTTGAGCAGAACGATCGGGGAGTTGACCTCACGCTGCAGCAGCTTGGAGGGGAAGTACTCCTCCAGAGTGCGGCCGTTGATGGTCCACTTGCCGTCACCCGGAACCAGACGGACACGGGCGACAGCCTCCTTGCGGCGACCGGTGCCGTAGCCCGGCTCAATCGCGGAGGTGCCGGTGCCAGCGCCAGCGTTGGTCTCGGTGGTGTAGTTGGTGAGCTCCTCTTCGGTCTCGACAACCTGGGAGTCGTTGGTGTTTTCAGCCATGATTCTTATCTCCTCTCAGGTTTCACTTGGCCTGCTGCGAGACCTGGGCGATCTCGAAGACCTGGGGCTTCTGCGGGGTGTGCGGGTGCTCGGCGCCACGGAAGATACGCAGGCGGTCGAGCTGCACCTTGGCCAGACGGTTCTTCGGCAGCATGCCCTTGACAGCGTTCTTGATGATGCGCTCGGGGTTCTTCTCGAGCAGCTCGGCGTAGGAGTCACGACGCAGACCACCGGGACGGCCGGAGTGCGAGTAGAGCTCCTTGCCCATCTTGTTGCCAGTCAGAGCAATCTTGTCGGCATTGATGATGATCACGTGGTTGCCGGAATCGGCGTGCGGAGCGTAGGTCGGCTTGTTCTTGCCGCGCAGCAGGATTGCAGCCTGGGTGGCGAGACGGCCGAGCACCACGTCGGTGGCGTCGATGACGTACCAGTCATGAGTCAGATCAGCTGGCTTCGGAGTGAAAGTTTTCACTGGATTACCTTTTCTATATTGTGTTCCGGGTCTCAGCTGCTTGGTGTGGCTTGGTCAGGGCCGCATCCAAGAGGCGTCGAACCTCATTATCCGTGGGCTCCCTGAAAGTCCTCGATGGCGAGTGGGATAGCGCTTTGAAGGACCCCTTAGGGAAACACAACAATCCACTAGTATATCGCCGGGCTTGACATAGGGCAACTGGGGACACTCCATTGGGTTTATGGCTTCTCTTCCCCTATTTATGGTTTCTCTCCCACCCACTTCGGCTAACCGACTCACCTACGGTGAGGCAATTCCCTGCCTTCTCTCAGCTATCGCTTCTTTCAGGCCTCGTCTACGGACAGTCCACTGGACTGTCCGCTTAACGACTCGGCTCGTCAGAGGGAGGTAAAGCGGGTCAGGAATTGAAGATTTGGGCGAAGCGTTGGGCACCGGGGGTGTCGAAGAGGGTTTCGAGCGGTACCACGTTGCCCTTGGCGTCGGCCAGTGGGATGCGCCAGTTCGGGTATTCGTTGTTGGTGCCCGGCTGGTTCTGCGCACGCTTCTCCCCCACCGCGTCGGTGATCGAGGCGGCGAGCAGCTTGCACGGCGAACCCTTCAGTGCGTGGTACAGCGCGTCGACGATATCCGCCTCGTGATCCTCACGATGTTCGGCAAAGTCGGCATCAAGATAACCCTGCTCGACCAGCATGGCCAGCATCGCATCCTGCTCGGCCTTGGCGGAGGCTTCGAATTCCTCGGCCGGGCCGGTCAGCAAGCCCAGACGCTCACGAATCTTGACGTGCTCGTATTCCAGGTAACCGGCGGCCGGCGGCAAATCATGCGTATTCACGGAGGCCAATGCATACGGACGCCACTGGGAGGGGGCGCGGAACACGCCGTCGCACTGCTCGAACCATTCAACGGCGCAACCGAGAATACCGTGGCTCGACAGGGAATCGGCCACATGGTCCGGCACCACGCCGAGGTCCTCACCTACGACCACGCCGCCGGCGCGAGAGGCCTCGATGGCCAGAACGCCCAGCATGATATCTGAGTCGTAGTACACGTAAGCACCATCCATAGCCGAACGGTTCTCGGGAATCCACCACAGGCGGAACAGACCAAGGATGTGATCGATGCGCACCGCACCGGCACGGGCGAACATGCCATGCACCATATTGCGGTAGGCCTCGTAGCCGGTGGTCTCCAGATTGATCGGGCTCAGCGGCGGCTGGCTCCAGTTCTGGCCTTGCTGGTTGAACATGTCCGGCGGTGCGCCGACCGTGGCCCCCTTGGCGAAGCGCTCGGGATTCCACCACACGTCAGCGCCGGAGGGGTGCACGCCGACGGCCATATCGGACATGATGCCGATATGCATGCCGGCGTCCTTGGCTGCCTGTTGGGCGGAGGACAGCTGCTCGGCGGCAATCCATTCCAGCCAGCGGTAGAAGTCCAAAGTGTCCGGGTACTGCTTGCGCAGATTGGCGATTTCCGGGGAGTTGCGATTGAACTTGCGCTCCCAGTTGCTCTCCTCGCCGTTGGGTGCTCCCCACTTGTCGTAGCACAGGCACCACGTGGCATACGCCTCCAAGTCGGAACCACAGTCCGCCTTGAATTGGTCGAATACGCTTTGGCGTTCGGCGGTACGGCCGGCCTTAAAGATAATCCACAGGGCGTGCATCTTGCTGCGCCACATGGCGTCACGGTCGATGAGCTGGGAATCACCGTTCAGCGGTTCGGTGTCGGCATGCAGTCCGTCGACGGCATTCTTGTCGCCCTCGCTGAGCGTGGCATATTCGGCGATCGCCTCAGGACGGATGTACGTGAAGTTGATCAGGCGACGGCTTACCGGCAGATACGGCGACGGGGTGAGCGGGGACACCGGCTCGGCGGCATGCACCGGATTAATGAGCACGAAGTCGGCACCGGTCTTCTGCTTGGCGTCCACCAGCATGGTCTTCAGATCCTCGTAATCGCCCACGCCCCAGGAGTTGGAGGAGCGAATCGAGTACAGCTGGGCCATCCAGCCCCACAGACTGCCGCCCTTCATCGGGTCAAGCAGATCGACGCGATCAGGTGCACTGATCAAAGTGGCGTCTTGCACACGGTCGGCGACCTTGACGTGCAGCGTATGGTAACCAATCGGCAGATCGGCGGGAATGACCACAGCCGCATTCGAAATGAACGTACCATCCAAGTCGTAGGCCTGGGATCCATCTCCAGGACCAACTTCAATGGTGCCTTGATATGGCTCGCCATTCTCCAGCGTGATGCTCGCCGAAGGCACGTCCAGAATACCGGTGTTCACCAGCACCCGGTCCTCGCTACCGGCGATATGCAGCACGGTGGGTGCCACCAATCGGGCGTAACGCTCGTTCAGAATGCGTCGGATGGCGATGAGTTGGGCGCTCTCGCTGGAGGCGTCGATGCCCAGCGCTGCCAGCACCTCGATCAGGACGTCATCGTCTATCTCGTGGTAGTCATGGCTCATGCCCAAATAACTCGTGCCGACACCGACCAACTTGGCCAGTCGAATCAACGGACGGGCCAGACGCTCTTCACTCTCGGTAATCTCACTCATAGCCCCAGTCTAACGCCGTTTGATTGCGCCACACCGTAAGAAAAATGCCATGATTCCGCCAAATTATGTACTTTTTACCCTCACATAGTGAGATGTGAGCGCTCACAATGGTAGACAGGGGGTGATTGCCGGCCAAATTTGCGCGGCAAAACACAGCAATAGTGTGCTTAGCGGCGGCTTTCCACGGCGTGCCGCACCTCGGCCGAGGGGTCGTTGGCCAATTTGGCAAGCATCGCTTCGGACGTATTGGGGTTCAGTGCCACGGCACGGCGGACCATCGAAGAAAGCACCGCCGGTGCTCCCTCTTCGGATTCGGTGCCAAGTACGCCCAAGAAATCCAATGTCTCCGCATCCGCAGTGGGGTCCTGCGCACCCTCAAGCCGCATCTTCCAGCTGGTGCGCTTGTTTTTCAACGCCGTATCCCGGACCGCAGGCACCGGGTCCTTGGTCAGACGGCCGACCAGCCAATTCTTGTCGTCCCCGTTGGCGGCCACGGCTTGACGCACGGACGGTTCGGGGTCTTCGGAGAGTTTGACCAATACGTTCGGGAACGGTATGGTGTCGGCGAGGAACACGCGATCGGCCACCGGGGTGTGCGGGTTGCCGGCCACAGCCTCCAAAAGTGCGGTGGCGCGGGAGAACGCCGCCTGATCGGCACGGTCAGGCAACGGCCGACGGGCGAATTCGGACAGTTCGGCCGGGTCGGTGGAATGGCGCAGACGCTCGTATGTAGCGGTCAGCGGTTCGAAATCCACCGGAGCGGCGGACTCGGCTGCGGACTGCGCGCCTTGGTCCTGCTGCTGGGCGTCCGTGTCGGTTGCAGTCTCGGCCGCGGCCTCGGTTGCGGCCTCGGTGGGCTGGGTCTGCTGGCTGGTGGTGTTCTCGTCGGTCATGATGCCCAGCTTAGTCATACAGGCGTCACGCGAGCGGAACCGGAATGTTGACCATGTCAATCGGAGCCGGCACCACAGCGGCATTGAACGCTTCCCGCACACGCTCCTCGAATCGCGCGCAATCATCCTGCGGCACCACCGCGGTCAACTCGACGTTCACCGCATACGATTCATCCTCCTGACTGCCACCAAGCTGCGCCAGGATCTGCTGGAATCGGGCCAACTGCGGGTATTCGAGGCGAACCCGGTATCGCTTGGCGGTCATGATGCGGGCGGCGCGGGCGGCTTTCATCGCCAATGATGCGGCGGATGAGTACGCGCGGACCAGCCCACCGGAGCCCAGCAGAATACCACCGAAATATCTGGTGACGGCAACCACGCAATCGGTGGTGCCCGACTGCTTGAGTACGTCGAGAATCGGCTTGCCGGCGGTACCGGACGGCTCGCCGTCATCGCTCATGCGTTCGGACAGTCGCCCATCCGCGCCTCCGCACACGGCGGCATACGCCACGTGTCGGGCTTTCGGATGCTGCTCACGGATCGCGGCCACGAATGCGAGCGCCTCGTCGAGCGTATCGACATGGGCGGCGTCGCCGATGAATTCGGACTTTTTTTCGACGAGCGAATCGTGGGCGGGATCGTCGGGCGTGTTGAGAATCGTCTGCATGAGCGTGTTCCGGTGGTCGACTGGCTGGGTGTTCGATTGAGCGCGAGGCTAGGCAGGGCTATCAGCGTTCGGAGACGACGACGTTATAGTCTTCGCCGGCGAAGTAGGCGGTCAGGCAGGCGATCATCTGGCGGGTGAGCTCCTTGAACGCGCCGTCGGCACGCCAGCCGACGTGCGGGGTCAGGACGATGCCGGGCACATGGCAGATGGCGTCGTCGGCGGTCAGCGGCTCATGGTCGAACACGTCGAGTGCGGCGGGAACATCGCCCTTTTGCAGTCGGGCAAGCAGCGCACCGGATTCGATGACTTCGGAGCGGGCGGTGTTGATGAACAGGGTGCCGGGCTTCACATGCGCAAGGTTCTCGGCGGTGACGATGCCGCGCGTGGCGTTGTTCAGCGGCAGATGGACGGAGATGACGTCGCTGGTTTCGATGAGCTTGTTGAGATCGTCGACCGGAGTGGCACCGGAGCGTTCGAAATACTCGGGCGGCACATGCGAATTCCATGCGGCGACCTCCATGCCGAGGGCGCGGGCGATGCCGGCCACGGTGGAGCCGATGCCGCCCAGTCCGATGATGCCCATGCGACGGCCGGCGAGTTGCAGTCCATCGCCGCTGGCCCACGCCCAGTTGCCGGCCTTGACGTCCTTATCGAGTTGGCCAACGCGGCGGATGAGCTCGAACAGAAGGGCGAAGGTGTGCTCGGCCACGGCGTGATCGCCATAATGTTCGGCGTTGCAGACGCGGATCTTCAGCTCGCGCGCCTTATCGAGATTGAGGTAGCTGGCGACGCCGGTACCGCAGAACACGATGCACTTGACGTGCCCCTGCCCGCTGATGGTGCGCAGCAGATCGTCCGAAATGTGGTAGCCGCCCACCAGCAGGGCGTCGGCATCCTTCAGACGCTCGGCTATGGTCGCCTCGTCGGACGTGAATTCCTCGAACATACGCACGCGGGCAACGTCGTGGAGCGCGGGGAACTGGGCCTTGATGGGCTCGATCATCGAGTCAAGCACGGACGGCATCACGACGAGGGGCAGATCGGTGCGTTCGCTTTGGGTTTCGTAAATCTCGGTCATGGGCTCCACATTAGGAGGCCGGCGGGAAAAGCGTCACCTTGCGGCTTCCCCTCCCTGAGACCAAGCCGAGCAACTATTGCTTTGCCGCCTGCTCCTGCGTGATGTTCCATTCCTTGACGACGTTCTGGTCCGCGCCCATCGAATAGATGACATCCCAGATGCGTTGGCGTATCTGAGCGTCGTAGGCTTCGTCCCAACATGTGCCTATGGGATGGTCGCTGGATATCGGGCACCATTGGTAGTTGCCTTGATGCACGTTGGCGGTGGGCACCCAATCGATGCGGTTGACGCGCCACGACCCCTTGACGCCCTTCTTGCCGGCGAACTGGATGCGTGCGGTCACACCCTGATTGTTGACCAAGGTTTCCGGCGTGTTCGCCGACTCGGTGACGGCGTTGCCCAGACCGTAGATAATCCACGTGCCGTTATAGTTCTCGATGGGCTGCGCACAATGGCAACCGGCACCGTAAATAACGTCGAAGGCACCAGTGTCGGCAAGCTCATGGGCTTCCGAAATCTGCCAGGAATCGGCGTAATCAAGGTATTCCTGCACCGAGTGCATGGCGATGGCCACCACATCGGCACCTTGCTCGCGGGCCTTGTTGGCCTTGTCTACCGCGCGCTGGATGTCGCTGTCGTGATTCGGGTCGCCGTCTTCGCGCAGACGATCCACCTGCCAGTCCTCGTCGGCGGTCATGCCGTTGAGGGAGACCGTGCCGGTGACCAGACCCAGCTTGCCGCCGCCGGTCGGGGAATCGATGACCAACGGTTTGGTGGAGTCGGCTTCGGTTTTGTACGAGCCGGTCTGGGCGATGCCATTGGCCTCAAGCGTGCCCCACAGACGGGCGATGCCATCCGCCCCCTGATCCCAGGAATGGTTGGTGGCGTGTGTGCAGGCGTTGTATCCCACGTTGCGGGCGGCATCCGCCACTTCCGGCGGAATGTTGAAGATCGGGTACGCGGCATATGGGCCGCCGCGCTGGGCGATCGGGGTTTCGAATTCGCACACGGCGATGTCCGAAGCCTGAATGTACTGCTTCATCGGCGCGAACAGCGGGTCGAAGTTGAAGGCGGTGCCATCCGTGGCGTTGGGGTTCGGGCCTTGGAAATGGCTCCACAATCCCTCATGGAACAACAAATCGCCGTTGACCAGCATGGCGATGCAGTCCGTATCCGGGCAATCCGGTGAATTGCCGTGATGTTCGGTCACCGGTTTGGGCGTGTTCTTCGCTTTATTCAACGCGACGTCCGACACTCCGGCGTGTGCGGGGCCATTGCCGTCCGTGCGATGGGTTGCGAACCATGCGCCGATGCCCAGCGCAACGGCGAGCACGATCACGAACACGATAATCAGCGCCGCACGGTTGGTTCGTGTCGAGTTGGAGCGATGTTGCCCCTGCCCAGCGATATGGCTCATCTTTGCCCGCCCTTCGGAACTCTTCTTCTCTCTCTAGGGTACCGCCCATCTCGGTCAAGTACTGCGGGGAGGGAGGCGATGAGCAAGCGATTGGACAAGCAATATATAAACCGGTTAATCTTCAATCACCATTCACGAACACCACGCAAAAGTCTCACTTAGTGGACATTTTTCTTTCGTCGCTCGGACTTTTCCCGACGTGCCGCACTCGTTCGCCCACTAAAATGGCGGTTTGGAGGCGGACGGACAATGGCGTACCTCCGACTCCGCTTACCACAAGCGGAGACCGCCCGTCCTCGGTTATTTCAGGAGTTACTTAACCCGGAGTTTCCGGAAAACAAAAAGGTTCCGAGCTTTCACCCGGAACCTTAATCGGCGGAGTCAGAGGGATTCGAACCCTCGAGCCGTTTACACGACTAACACCTTAGCAGGGTGCCCCTATCGGCCACTCAGGCATGACTCCACGTTACGCAATAATGCGCAACAGCAAATTACTGTACCACGTCCTGCGGATACGGCGTGCCGAACGACACATTATTGAACGTCCGCGGGTGCGGCGTCGCCGGAGAACGTAACGATAACCGCGCAAATCACCAACGCCACACCGACGATTTCACCAACGCTGGGAATCTCGCCGAACGCCAGTCCCACGGCCACCGCCATGGCGGGATTGATGGATTGCATTACCGAAAATGCGCCGGATGTGGTGCGTCGCAGCGTGATCTGCTCCACCACATAGGGAATGAACGAGGCCATCAGGGAAATCACAAACAGCAGAGCCAGCAGCTTCAGCGAGCCGCCGGGCTCAAGCGCCCACGTGGCATCGGCCTTGGGGTGAACCACATGAGCCACAGCCGGCACGCCAAGGAACAGGGACTGGACCAGCCAGCCGATGGTCACGGCGATGCACAGATTATCCAGCGAATTGCCGCCAGCCGCCACGCGCCGGCCGGTGATGATATACATGCCCCACATCGACCCGCCGATCAAAATCGCAATCAGACCATACAAAAACGTGCCATTGCCGGACGGATTGGCCAATGATATGCCAGCTAACAGCACCACACCGACCGCCGCGATACCGATACCGACCCGCTCGCGCCAGCTTTTGCCGGTAATCACCGCCACCGAAAGCGGTCCCAAAAATTCGATAGACACGGCAATGCCCATATCCATATTGCTGATGGCCACATAAAACAGGGTATTCATCAGCACCAGCGAGCAGCCGAGCAGTACGACCAGCCCCCAGCTGCGGGCGTCGCGGTGAAACAGTTGCGCTCGCTTCGCCTTGTTCCAGGGCCTGCGCCACAGCAGCAACAGCACCGCCATGAATCCCACGCGATACCACACCGAGTACAGCGGATCGAGCTGGGTGAACGCAAGTTTGGCGACGGCCGTAGCCAAATAAATCACCAGTGCCTCACCAATCACGATAAGAACCACGGGAACACGGTTGAGGATACCGACCACTGCCTTCTTCATGAGGTTTACGCTACTCGGAGAGCCGGGACAGCGCGCATTGACTTGGAAGGCGTTACGGACAGTGACGCAATGTGGACGATTCCGTGGAATCGCACCCACCATGCGAAACAGCCGCACAGTGCGTAAACCCTTGGAATTCCGGCGATATTCGGCATTATGACAATGAGCGCCGCGTCATGCGCGCCACATAGTGAGCATGACCTCGTTCGGCATTCCTACAATGGTGGCATGAGCACCGCACCGAGACTTGAGGCCGCCAAACGCGATTGGGGCCACGACGAGACCGGATGCACCGTGCTGCATATCGACATGGATGCCTTCTATGCCTCATTGGAGGTGGCGCGCAACCCCGGGCTCAAAGGCAAGCCAGTAATCATCGGCACCGGGCCGCGCGCGGTGGTGTCCGCCGCGAGCTACGAAGCCCGGAAATACGGCATCAATTCGGCGATGCCGGCCGCGCGCGCCCATCGGTTGTGCCCGAACGGCATTTTTCTGCCAGTGGATATGGCGTATTACCGCATGATGTCGCACCGAATCATGCATGAGGTGTTTTTGACCGTCACCGACCGGTTCGAGCAGGTTTCGGTGGACGAGGGCTATATGGATGTGTCCGCCGCACTGCTGGAGTGGGGGCGGCCGAGCGCGATCGGCGCGTGGATTCGCGCTCAGGTGGCCGAGCGCTTCCACGTGACGTGTTCAGTGGGTATCGCCTGTAACAAACTGGTGTCCAAAATGGCCTCGACCAATGCCAAGCCGGACGGCATGCTGCTGATTCCCGCGGCCCGCTCGGCCGAATTCGTGCAGATGATGCCATTGCGTGGTATTCCGGGAATCGGGCCGTCTTTGGAGAAGCGGCTTAATGCTTGGGGCGTGCATTCGGTGGCTGAATTGGCTCAGCTGGATGAGGCTGCATTGACTCGTGCCACTGGCTCCCCGGCTGCGGCACGTGGATTATGGGCGGCCTCGCACGGGTTGGATTCCCGCGAAATTACCACGGTACGCGAGGAGAAATCCATTGGGTCCGAGGAAACCTTGGCCGAGGATACACGCGATATGCGCGTGGTGTGTGGGCTACTGCGTTCGGCCTGCGACGAAGTAACCAGCACGCTGCGGCGCAAGGGGCTGGTGGCGCGCACGCTGACGGTGAAGTTGCGGTTCGCCGACCTGAGCTATCAGACCCGGTCTTTTACGATGGAGCGGCCGACCGATACGGCCGGCGTGCTGTACCCGGAATGCGTGCGGCAGCTGAAAGTCATGCTGGGGCTACCGGCCTCGGCGGAGTCTGCCACTCCCCTGCCCAAAACTATTCGCTTGGCCGGTATGAGCACGTCTTCGCTCAGTAAGGCGGCGGCTACGGCCGTGCAGCCTTCACTGGATGACATGCTCGAAGAGGCCGACAATGCCCGCGGCCAGACCTCACAGGCGCGTTTGCATGATGCCGAGGCCGCACTGGACGCTGTGCGCCGCAAATTCGGCAACAAGGCCGCCCAGTTTGGGGCGTGAACGGCTCAACGCCACTTACGATCTCATTACGCCGTGAGACGTTCGCAGGCGGAACGGATGGCCTCGTCGGTGGCGGTGGCGGAGAAACGCAGGTAGGCGGGAGCGCCGTAGAATTCGCCGGGGCTGGGGATGATGCCGATCTTGGCGAGCTCGGCCATATCGGCCCAGCAGTCGCCGGACTTGGCCTTGACCCATACGTACAGCGCGCCGGAGGGCATTTGTGCCGAATAGCCATATGCCTTCAGTGCGTCAACCAGCGCGGATAGGCGGCGACGGTAACGCCTCCATTGCTCGTGCACAGCGGCTGTGTCCTTCAGGCCTGCGGCCATGGCGGCCTGCACTGGGCCAGGGATAATCTGGCCGATCTGCTTGCGGTATTCGGCCATTTCCTTGACCAGCCGGTAATCGCCGGCAATTAGAGCCGTACGGTAGCCGGCCATGTTGGACTGCTTGGACAGCGAGTAGAGCACCAGGATGCCAGCTGCCGAACCTTCACACACATGTGGATTCAGGGCACATGGCGTGGCGGAGAGACTGAATGCGGTATCGGAGGCGGGCTCGTTGGATTCGGCCACCGGTGCGGCAGGCACAGACGCAGCAGATGCAGACGCGGCAGGCGCAGAGGACGCGGCTGTATTGCGGCGCACCGAACGCCAGTCCATTAACGCATAGCATTCGTCGGAGAGCACCACGGCACCGATGCGACGGGCAGCAGCCACGATGTCGGTCAGCCAGTCAGCGGAGATGACCTCGCCGGAGGGATTACACGGCGAGTTGATCCAGATGGCCTTGACGTTCGGAATATTCACCCAGGAATCGACGTCGGTCACATCATCGACTTTGACCACGGTGGCGCCGGCAAGTTGGGTACCGATTTCGTAAGTCGGGTAGGAGACAGCCGGTTGGACGACCACATCGCCTTCGCCAAGGTGCAGCAGGCTGGCCATCAGCGCCACGGCCTCCTTGGAACCCACGGTGGGTACGGCGGCAGCGTTGATGGATTTCAGATCCACCCCGCGCAGTTCGCGGAACCATGTATCGATAGCGGCCTTAAGGTCGGCGGTGCCGGCGGTGACCGGGTATCCATGGGCGTTGGGGGCGTCTGCGCCGGCAACCAGCGCCTGCTGGACACTGCTCGGCACCGGGTCCACAGGCGAGCCTACGGACAGGTCGATCATGCCACCCGGCACGGTTTTGGCGGTGGCTTTGAAGCCGGCGATACGAGACCAGTCGTATGGCGACGAATATGCGTGGAAGCCCATGAGAACCCCTTTCTTGGACGGTATGTTCCTAAGATACGACGAACCCTCGGCCGTGATAGACCGAGGGTTCAATCCGAACTATGCGCTGTGTGCAGCGCTTATCCGCAAATCAGCTTACTGGTTCTGCGGCGGCAGCGCGGCGACCTGTTCCGGGTCTTTGCCGATTGGACCATTGGCGGAAGCGCCGCCTAAATCGCCGACTTCAGCGAAGAAGTTGACAGCGGCATCCTTGTACCAAGCCCACTCGTCCGGCAGATCATCCTCATAGAAGATGGCCTCGGTGGGACACACCGGTTCGCATGCACCGCAGTCGACGCACTCGTTGGGGTTGATGTACAGCGAGCGGGAACCCTCGTAAATGCAGTCGACGGGGCACTCGTCCACGCAAGCCTTGTCCTTGACATCCACGCAAGGCTGAGCGATTACATATGGCATGGAATCCTCCTTAACAAATACTGATACAAGGGTACGCGCCTGTTGGGACGCTCCTCGCTCTCAGCCGTTAACGGCCTTATCGGTTTCGGCGGACAGCGTTTCGGTCAGGTCGCCCTTGCCGAGGCGCGCATGCCAGTAGCCGTAGCCGAAGTAGATGGCGAAGCCGACCACGAGCCACACCACGAAACGAATCCAGGTGAGCACGGACAGGTTGAGCATCAACCAGAAGTTGGCCACGGCGATGAGGATCGGAATCCACGGGCTGCCGGGCATCTTGAAGGCGCGCGGCAGGTCGGGGCGCTTCTTGCGCATAATCGGGATGGAGATGGCCACCAGCGTGAAGGCGGACAGGGTGCCGATGTTGACCATGTCGGAGAGCACGCCGATGTCGAAGAAGGCGGCCACGAGCGCCACCACCGCGCCGACGACGATCTGCAGAGCGGCCGGGGTGCCATGCTTGCCGGTCTTGGACAGGCCGCGCGGCAGCAGACCATCGCGGCTCATGGCGAAGACGATACGGGTCAGGCCGAGCAACAGCACCATAACCACGGTGGCCAGGCCCAGCACGATGCCGAAGCTGATGATCTTGGCGGCCCAGTCGGCGCCCACCAGTTCGAAGGCGGTGGCCAGCGAGGGGCTGTCTTGCTTGGCGAGATCGGCATAGGAGACCATGCCGGTGGTCACCACGGCCACGAGCATGTACATGACAATGATGAGCAGCATGCCCACGCCGATGCCGAGCGGCACGTTCTTGTGCGGGTTCTTGGTCTCCTCAGAGGCGGTGGCCACCACGTCGAATCCGATGAACGCGAAGAACACGAGCGCCGCGCCCGAGAGGATGCCAGGAACGCCGTACACGGATGGGGTCATGCCGGTGGCGAACTGCCACAACGGCTGGGTCATCACGCCGGTGACGGCGGAGGAGCCTTCCACGGTGGAGGCCGGCTGGCTCGGCGGAATGAACGGGGTGAAGTTGGAGGCCTTGACGTAGAAGAAGCCGACGATCACCACAAAGAACACGATGGCGATCTTGAGCACGGTCATAGCACCGTCCACGCGGGCGCCGATCTTGGTGCCGAATACGAGCAGCGTGGTAAAGAACGCCACGATGATAATCGGGGCGATATCGATGTGGAAGGAGCCGAACGTCAGGTTGGTGTTGGCGTTCCAGCCCATCAGGCGCATGAAATCGTTGAGGTATACGCCCCAATATTTGGAAATCACGGAGCCGGCCATCAGCATTTCCAGGATCAGATCCCAGCCGATGATCCAGGCCATGATCTCGCCGACCGTGGTGTAGGTGAAGGTGTAGGCGGAGCCGGCCACCGGAATCATCGAAGCGAATTCGGCGTAGCACATCACGGCTGCGCCGCACACGATGCCGGCGATCAGGAAGCTGATGATCACGGCCGGGCCGGCGTGGAAGGCGGCGGCCTGCGCGCCCACCGAGAAGATGCCGGCGCCCACGGCTACGGCCACACCCATGATTGACAGATCCCACCAAGTCAGGTTGCGCTTGAGCTTGCGGCCCTCTTCACCGGTTTCGGCAATGGTCTGTTCGACGGATTTTGTACGGAACAGTTGCATAGTGCTCTTCTTTTTTCTCTGTTGTTTGCGCACCGAATGCGCACAATACCGACAATCGAGTATAGAAGAGCCCGCGTGTCTTGTCTATTAATAAGACTCAGAGTCCGCAATATATGGGATTAATAACCCACTCCATCAATCAATAGCGCGATTACAGCACACCGACGCAGACCGGTTCGGGCACCAAGTCCACTCCGAACGCGCTCTTGACTGCCTGCTGAACCGCACGCGCCAAAGCTGCGATATCGGCCGCGCTCGCTCCCCCACGATTGGTCAAGGCCAGCGTGTGCTGCGTGGATAGACTGGCCGGCGCGTCCGCATCGACCTTATATCCCTTATGGCAGCCGGCATGGTCGATGAGCCAGGCGGCGGACGTCTTGGTGCCGGGAGTGCCGTCAGGCAGAGTCGCGTCGAACTTCGGCGCATCTTCGGGCAGGGCCGCCGCTTGGTCGGCGGTCAGAATCGGATTCATAAAGAACGAGCCGCAGCTGTGGCGATTGTAGTCGGGAGCAGGCAGACCGTCATCGCCAACGGGAATGCCGGCGGCCTCATTGAGGGAGGCCAGACGCTCCAGATCGGTCAGGATATTGGCCTCGCGCTTGGCGGTGGCCATGTCAGGCAAGGCGTAGCGAGTAGGGTCCTCGAGCATGCCCTTGGCGGCACGTACTGCGAGCACGGCTTTGCGGATGTCGGCGGTGGCCATACGGTCGCCCACTTCGACGCCAAGCGCTTTGGCAAGCTGTCCGTAACCTACCGTGCCTTCGGCCGAGTGGGTCAGGGCAAAGGTGACGGAAAGCACCACGTAACGTGGCGTCGGGAAGAATCGGCCGGCCGGCCGGCCGGGGCCGGCGTACATGCTGGTCTTCAGTGCGGAGTATCGATAGCCGAATCGAAGATCGGCGGGTGTGAGGTCGCGCGTTGTTTTGGTGTCTCGATCCCAGACTTCCACCGATTCGACCGAAGTGGCGACTTCCTGCCCGTAGGCACCGATGTTCTGCACCACGGAAGCGCCGACTGTGCCGGGAATGCCGGACAGTCCCTCGACGCCCTCGAGCCCGAGCTCTACGGTGAAGGCCACGAAATCATCCCAATTGGCACCGGCCTCGGCATTGACATGCACGGTGCGATCCTCGCCCTCTACCGGTGCAGCCTCGTCCGGCACAGTGATGAGGCGTCGGGCGTCTCGAACCACCACGCCGTCAAAAGGCTTATCGGAAACAAGCAGGTTGGAGCCGCCACCGACGACGACCAAGGGCAGGCCTTTGGAATCGGCTTCCTCCACGGCTTCGATGAGTCCCACGCGCGTGGTCGGCTCGATGAAATGGGCGATGGGGCCGCCCACGCCCATGGTGGTGATGTCTGCAAAGCTTGTCATGGCTTACTATCTTAGTGGCGCAGGTGCGATATCGAGGCAATCATCGGCTGAAACGGCAGAACGCCCGCGAGGGGTTCGTTCAGACGCGGGATTTCTGCCGTTTCTCACGCGATGCGGATACTGATTCCGCACCCTGCCACTCGCCTCCGGAGGCAATACGCAAAAACCCGGCCGAATGGGCCGGGTTTTGTAAAGCTGTGATACTTGCGATCAACGAGTCTCGCGGTGCACGGTCTGCTTGCCGCAGCGCGGGCAGAACTTCTTGAGCTCAAGACGGTCGGGCGTGTTACGACGGTTCTTAGTCGTAATGTAGTTACGCTCCTTGCACTCGGTGCAGGCCAGCGTGATGCCCGGACGGATGTCGGCGCTCTTAGCCATTGTCATTCACCTCTGTGTTCTTATAAGGTTTAGT